>Ga0302347_1000080_pt1 | contig 187289 bp, 235 predicted proteins | sample PhyWR1_FD_202178 | JGI IMG/M metagenome (GOLD analysis project Ga0302347, IMG submission 202178) | Leaf surface microbial communities from wheat plants in UC Gill Tract Community Farm, Albany, California, United States - DLSL W.R1 (v2)... | ecosystem: Host-associated > Plants > Phyllosphere >... | reverse complement strand
ATCGCCGCTGTCATGCGCAAGTACCTGACAGGCATATGGGCATGCATGCGCGGCGATGAACCATTTGATACGGCCAAGCTTTTCAGCTCTGAACACCTTAGAAAAGCTTGACCGCCAACAGAGTATCCACAGAGAGGCAGTGCAGTTTCGGCAATTCTGGGCAATTTCCTGCACATTCATGAAACCGCAGGCACCATCCGCTAGATTTGCTGTCACACCTGTGCAAAAACACAGCATAAGCCTTTGTCACAAAAGAAAATGCATGCTCAAATTGCAGCCATGTGAAAGTCGCCCCCGGCAAACCCCCATGCGGCGTGCCGCCATGGCGGCTGGCGGGCAGTAATGTTAAAAGTAGTGGTTCATTGGCCGCACAGCCGGCCGATCACTATTGGACGCGCACCACGCGCAGGAATAGACGCGTTTTGAAGAAATCCACCGCAACCCCAGCTCCTCTGCCTGTGCCCCTGTGGCGGCAGCAGCTGCATTACCGCCTCAAGGAAGGTGCGTTGATCGCGATCGGCGCCCTGTGCCTGTACCTGTGGATGGCGCTGCTGACCTACGACACCTCCGACCCGGGCTTCAGCCACACCAGCAACGTCGACCAGGTGCAGAACGCCGCCGGGCGGGCCGGTGCCTACTTCGCCGACATCCTGTTCATGGTGCTGGGTTACTTCGCCTACATCTTCCCGCTGTTGCTGGCGGTCAAGACCTGGCAGATCTTCCGTGAGCGCCATCAGCCGTGGGACTGGAGCGGCTGGCTGTTCTCCTGGCGATTGATCGGCCTGGTGTTCCTGGTGCTGTCCGGTGCAGCGTTGGCGCATATCCACTTCCATCCGCCGGCGAGCATGCCGTTTTCCGCGGGTGGCGCGCTGGGCGAGAGCCTTGGCGAGCTGGCGCGCAACCTGCTGAACGTGCAGGGCAGTACGCTGATGTTCATTGCCCTGTTCCTGTTCGGCCTGACCGTGTTCACCGATTTGTCGTGGTTCAAGGTGATGGACCTGACCGGCAAGATCACCCTCGACCTGTTCGAGTTGGTGCAGGGCGCCGCCAACCGCTGGTGGGAGGCGCGCAATGAGCGCAAACGCCTGGAGGCGCAGCTGCGTGAGGACGAGCCAGTCTTCAAGGCACCGCCGACGGCCGCCGACAAGCGTGAGCCTGCCAAGCCGGCGTTGCGCGAGCGTATCTTCAAGCGTGAAGAAGCGCCCGCCCAGCCTGTTGTGCAGCGCGAACCGACCCTTGCTCGTGAGCCCGTGGTGCCGCGCGAGCCGGTAGTGGCGCGTGAAGCCGTGGTGCCCCGCGAGCAGCCTGCGGGCCCGACCATCGTGCCACCGGCAGCGGCCAAGGCGCCTGAGCCGAGCAAGCGCGTGATGAAAGAGAAGCAGGCGCCGCTGTTTGTCGACAGCGCCATCGAAGGCACCCTGCCGTCCATCTCCATTCTCGACCCGGCAGAGCAGAAAAAGATCGAGTACTCGCCAGAATCCCTGGCCAGTGTCGGCCAGTTGCTGGAAATCAAGCTCAAGGAATTCGGCGTGGAAGTGGCGGTGGACTCGATCCACCCCGGCCCGGTGATTACCCGCTATGAAATTCAGCCGGCCGCTGGGGTGAAAGTCAGCCGCATCGCCAACCTGGCCAAGGACCTGGCGCGTTCGCTGGCTGTGACCAGCGTGCGGGTGGTGGAGGTCATTCCTGGCAAGACCACCGTGGGGATCGAGATCCCCAACGAAAACCGGCAGATGGTGCGCTTCTCCGAAGTGCTGGCCACGCCCCAGTTCGACGAGCAGAAATCGCCGGTCACCCTGGCCCTGGGCCACGACATCGGCGGCAAGCCGGTCATCACCGACCTGGCCAAGATGCCGCACCTGCTGGTGGCTGGTACCACCGGCTCCGGTAAGTCGGTGGGTGTGAACGCGATGATCCTGTCGATCCTGTTCAAATCCGGCCCGGAAGACGCCCGGTTGATCATGATCGACCCGAAAATGCTCGAACTGTCGATCTACGAAGGCATCCCGCATTTGCTGTGCCCGGTGGTCACCGACATGAAGGACGCCGCCAACGCCCTGCGCTGGAGCGTGGCCGAGATGGAACGGCGCTACAAGCTCATGGCGGCCATGGGCGTGCGTAACCTGGGCGGCTTCAACCGCAAGATCAAGGATGCCGAGGAAGCCGGCGAGGTCATCCATGACCCGCTGTTCCGCCGCGAGAGCATGGACGACGTGCCGCCTGCGCTGAAAACCCTGCCGACCATCGTGGTTGTGGTCGACGAATTCGCCGACATGATGATGATCGTCGGCAAGAAGGTCGAAGAGCTGATCGCCCGTATCGCCCAGAAAGCGCGGGCGGCCGGTATCCACCTGATTCTTGCCACCCAGCGCCCGTCGGTGGACGTGATCACCGGCCTGATCAAGGCCAACATCCCGACCCGCATGGCGTTCCAGGTGTCGAGCAAGATCGACTCGCGCACCATCATCGACCAAGGTGGCGCCGAGCAGCTGCTGGGCCACGGTGACATGCTGTACATGCCGCCGGGTACCAGCCTGCCGATCCGCGTGCACGGTGCGTTCGTCTCCGACGACGAAGTGCACCGCGTAGTGGAAGCGTGGAAGCTGCGCGGCGCGCCGGACTACAACGACGACATCCTCAACGGCGTGGAAGAGGCCGGCAGCGGCTTTGAAGGCGGCGGCGGTGGTGGCGATGGCGATGATTCGGAAAGCGACGCCCTGTATGATGAGGCCGTGCAATTCGTGCTGGAAAGCCGCCGTGCGTCGATCTCGGCCGTGCAACGCAAGCTGAAGATTGGTTACAACCGCGCCGCCCGCATGATCGAAGCCATGGAAATGGCTGGCGTGGTCACCCCGATGAACAGCAACGGCTCGCGGGAAGTGATTGCCCCGGGCGGCCCGCGCGACTGATGAACACCTTGCCGGGCGCCAACGATGGCGCCCGGCCTTTTCAATGCTCAATGAGGATTACCATGCGCGCGATTCGCATGCTGTTGGTTTCTGCCCTTGCTCTGGGCAGCGTTTCGGCTTTTGCCGGTGAGCAAGATGTACAACGCCTGACCCAGCTGCTGGAAAAGTCGCAGACCATCGAGGCCAACTTTTCCCAGCTGACCTTGGGGGCCGACGGCACCAGCCTGCAGGAGACTGCTGGCCAGATGATCGTCAAGCGCCCGGGCCTGTTCTACTGGCACACCAATGCGCCACAGGAGCAGGTGGTGGTGTCTGATGGCAAGATGGTTACCCTGTGGGACCCGGACCTGGAACAGGCTACCGTCAAGAAGCTCGACGTGCGCCTGAACCAGACCCCGGCACTGCTACTGTCCGGCGACGTGTCGAAAATCAGCCAGAGTTTCGACATCGCCTCGAAAGAGCAGGGCGAAGTCATGGACTTCACCCTCAAGCCGAAGACCAAGGACACCCTGTTCGACTCGCTGCGCGTGTCGTTCCGCAAGGGCCTGATCAATGACATGCAACTGGTCGACAGCGTCGGCCAGCGTACCAACATCCTGTTTAATGGCGTCAAGGCCAACCAGGCGGTGCCGGACAGCAAGTTCAAGTTCGACATCCCCAAAGGTGCTGACGTGATCAAGGAGTAACCGGAGCTCGTCATGGACCTGTTTCGAAGCGAACCTGTCGCCCAGCCCCTGGCCGCCCGCCTGCGCCCGTCCAACCTGGACGAATACGTCGGCCAGGAGCACCTGCTGGCACGCGGCAAACCGCTGCGTGAGGCGCTGGAGCAGGGTGCGCTGCACTCGATGATCTTCTGGGGGCCGCCTGGGGTGGGCAAGACCACCCTGGCGCGGCTGCTGGCGCAGTTCTGCGATGCGCACTTCGAAACCGTGTCTGCGGTGCTGGCCGGAGTCAAAGAGATTCGCCAGGCAGTGGAAGTGGCTAAACAGCAGGCGGGCCAGTACGGCCGGCGTACCATTCTGTTCGTTGACGAAGTGCACCGCTTCAACAAGTCGCAGCAGGATGCCTTTTTGCCCTATGTGGAAGACGGCACCCTTCTGTTCATCGGCGCCACCACCGAGAACCCGTCGTTCGAGCTGAACAACGCGCTGCTGTCGCGGGCGCGGGTGTATGTGCTCAAGAGCCTGGACGAGGCGGCCCTGCGCAAGCTGGTCAACCGTGCGCTGACCGAAGAGCGTGGCCTGGGCAAGCGCAACCTGCGGGTGGGCGACGACGCCTTCAAGATGCTGATGGCCGCCGCCGACGGTGATGGCCGGCGCATGCTCAACTTCCTTGAGAACGCCTCGGACCTGGCGGAAGACGGCAGCGAAATCGACGTCGAGATGCTGCAGAGCCTGCTGGGTGACAGCCGTCGCCGCTTCGACAAGGGCGGCGAGGCGTTCTACGACCAGATTTCCGCGCTGCACAAGTCGGTGCGCGGCTCCAACCCCGATGGTGCCCTGTACTGGTTTGCCCGCATGCTCGACGGCGGCTGCGACCCGCTGTACATCGCCCGCCGCGTGGTGCGCATGGCCAGCGAGGACATCGGCAACGCCGACCCGCGCGCGCTCAGCCTGTGCCTGGCCGCCTGGGATGTGCAGGAGCGCCTGGGCAGCCCCGAGGGCGAGCTGGCGGTGGCGCAGGCCATAACCTACCTGGCCTGTGCGCCGAAGAGCAACGCGGTGTACATGGGCTTCAAGACCGCCCTGCGCGAAGCGGCCGAGCATGGCTCGCTGGAAGTGCCGTTGCACCTGCGCAACGCCCCGACCAAGCTGATGAAACAACTGGGCTATGGCGACGAGTACCGTTATGCCCACGATGAACCCGATGCCTACGCCGCCGGTGAAGATTACTTCCCCGATGAGCTGGAGCCACGCCAGTACTACCAACCGGTGCCCCGTGGCCTGGAACTGAAGATTGGCGAGAAGCTGCGCCACCTGGCCGACCTCGATCGCAACAGCCCCCGCCAGCGGAGAAAACCGTGATTGCACTCATTGCCGCCGTCAGCGCGGGCGGTATCGTCGGCACCTTGTTGCGCTTTGCTACCGCCAACTGGGTAGCGGCCCACTGGCCACGGCACTTCTATGCCGGTACGCTGGCGGTCAACCTGGTTGGCTGCCTGCTGATCGGCCTGCTCTATGGCTTGTTCTTGCACAAGCCACTGGCGCCGGTCGAGCTGCGCGCTGGCTTGATTGTCGGCTTCCTCGGAGGCCTTACAACCTTTTCCTCTTTCTCGCTCGATACCGTGCGCCTTATGGAAAGCGGGCAAGTGCCCCTTGCCTTGGGCTATACCAGTATCAGCGTGGTGGGCGGGCTGCTCGCGACCTGGGCCGGCCTGTCCCTTACCCGATTCTGAACCAACACCTACCTATAACGAGAGAACGATATGCTCGATTCCAAACTGTTACGCGGCCAACTTCAGGAAGTGGCGCAACGCCTGGCCTCCCGTGGCTTTAGCCTGGATGTCGCGCGCATCGAATCACTGGAAGAGCGCCGCAAGGCGGTGCAGACCCGCACCGAGCAGCTGCAGGCTGAGCGTAACGCTCGTTCCAAGTCTATCGGCCAGGCCAAGGCCAAGGGCGAAGACATCGCGCCACTGATGGCAGACGTCGAGCGCATGGCCAACGAACTGGCTGCCGGCAAGACTGAACTGGACGGCATTCAGGCCGAACTGGACGGTATCCTGCTGACCATCCCTAACCTGCCGGACGCCAGCGTACCGGTCGGTGCCAGCGAAGACGACAACGTCGAAGTGCGCCGTTGGGGTACGCCGACCGCCTTTGACTTCGCAATCAAGGACCACGTCGCCCTCGGTGAAGTTAGCGGTGGCCTGGACTTCGAGGCCGCAGCCAAGCTGTCTGGCGCCCGCTTTGCCGTGCTGCGTGGCCCGATTGCCCGCCTGCACCGCGCCCTGGCGCAGTTCATGATCAACCTGCACACCGGCGAGCACGGCTACGAGGAGCACTACACCCCGTACCTGGTGCAGGCGCCTGCCTTGCAGGGCACTGGCCAGCTGCCGAAGTTCGAGGAAGACCTGTTCAAGATCACCCGCGAAGGTGAAGCTGACTTCTACCTGATCCCGACTGCCGAAGTGTCGCTGACCAACCTGGTAGCGGGTGAAATCCTCGACGCCAAGCAGCTGCCGCTGAAACTGGTTGCCCACACCCCTTGCTTCCGCAGTGAAGCCGGTGCTTCTGGCCGTGACACCCGCGGCATGATCCGCCAGCACCAGTTTGACAAGGTGGAGATGGTGCAGGTGGTGGAGCCGGCTAAGTCGATGGAAGCCCTGGAAGGCTTGACCGCCAACGCCGAGCGCGTGCTGCAGCTGCTGGAGCTGCCGTACCGCGTGCTGGCCCTGTGCACCGGCGACATGGGCTTTGGCGCCGTGAAAACCTACGACCTGGAAGTGTGGGTACCGAGCCAGGACAAGTACCGCGAAATCAGCTCGTGCTCCAACTGTGGCGACTTCCAGGCACGCCGCATGCAGGCCCGCTGGCGCAACCCGGAAACCGGCAAGCCAGAGCTGGTGCACACCCTCAACGGCTCCGGCCTGGCCGTAGGCCGTACCCTGGTTGCCGTGCTGGAAAACTACCAGCAGGCTGACGGCTCGATCCGTGTGCCAGACGTGCTGAAGCCGTACATGGGCGGCGTCGAGGTCATCCGCTAAATGGATTACCTGCCGCTGTTCCACAAGCTGCAGGGCGGCCGCGTGCTGGTCGTCGGTGGCGGTGAGATCGCCTTGCGCAAGGCGCGCCTGCTGGCGGATGCCGGTAGCGAGCTGCGCGTGGTGGCGCCGGACGTCGACGGCCAGTTGGCTGCGTTGGCCCGGGAAGGTGGCGGTGAGGTGCTGGTGCGTGGCTATCAGGCAGCCGACCTGGTCGGTTGCCGGCTGGTGATCGCGGCTACCGACGACCCTGGGCTGAATGCCCAGGTGTCGGCGGATGCCCAGGCACTCAGCCTGCCAGTCAACGTGGTGGATGCCCCGGCCCTGTGCACGGTGATCTTCCCGGCGATTGTCGACCGTTCACCGCTGGTGATTGCGGTATCCAGTGGCGGTGACGCCCCGGTGTTGGCGCGTTTGATCCGCGCCAAGCTGGAGGCCTGGATTCCGTCGGCCTATGGTGAGCTGGCCGGGCTGGCTGCGCGTTTCCGGCACAAGGTCAAAACCTTGTACCCGGACGTCAACCAGCGTCGCGGCTTCTGGGAAACCGTGTTCCAGGGGCCGATTGCCGAGCGCCAGCTGGCCGGGCAGGGCGCTGAGGCCGAACGCCTGCTGCAGGCGATGGTCGATGGCGCGCCGGTGCAGCAGGGTGGTGAGGTGTACCTGGTAGGTGCGGGCCCGGGCGATCCGGACTTGCTCACCTTCCGTGCCTTGCGCCTGATGCAGCAGGCCGACGTGGTGCTGTACGACCGCCTGGTGGCACCTGCAATCATCGAGATGTGCCGCCGTGATGCCGAGCGCATCTACGTGGGCAAGCGCCGCGCCGATCATTCCGTGCCGCAGGACCAGATCAACCGCCTGCTGGTCGATCTGGCCCAGCAGGGCAAGCGTGTGCTGCGACTGAAGGGTGGCGACCCGTTCATCTTCGGCCGGGGTGGCGAAGAGATCGAAGAGCTGGCCGAGCATGGCATCCCTTTCCAGGTAGTGCCGGGCATTACGGCGGCCAGTGGCTGCTCCGCGTATGGCGGCATACCGCTGACTCACCGCGACTACGCCCAGTCGGTGCGCTTTGTCACCGGACACCTGAAGGATGGCACCAGCAACCTGCCGTGGAATGACCTGGTGGCGCCGGCGCAGACCTTGGTGTTCTACATGGGGTTGGTCGGTTTGCCGACCATCTGTGCCGAGCTGATTCGCCATGGGCGGGCGGCAAGTACCCCGGCGGCGTTGGTGCAGCAGGGGACTACGCGTAACCAGCGGGTGTTTACCGGTACTTTGGCGGACTTGCCAGAGCTGGTGGCCCGGCATGAAGTGCATGCGCCGACCCTGGTGATTGTTGGGGAAGTGGTGCAACTGCGTGACAAGCTGGCCTGGTTCGAAGGTTCGCAGAACAGCTGAAATTGTCGGGGCCGCTTTGCGGCCCATTCGCAGCACAAGGCTGCTCCTACAGGGGTCGCGTGAAGCCCTGCGTGATTCCTGTAGGAGCAGCCTTGTGCTGCGATGGGCTGCAAAGCAGCCCCGGCTATCTCAAGCCTGCCAGATCCCTTTCCCCACCAACTTCTCTCGATCATGCGGCAAGCCAAAGTCCTGCAACGGCCCCTTAGGCACGATCCCGGTCGGGTTGATGGTCTTATGGCTCATGTAATAGTGCTTCTGGATATGCTCCATATCCACCGTCCCCGCCACCCCTGGCCACTGGTACAGCTCACGCAGCCAGTTCGACAGGTTGTAATAGTCACTCAGGCGGCGCAGGTTGCACTTGAAGTGCCCGTGGTACACCGCATCGAAGCGCACCAGCGTGGTAAACAGGCGTACATCGGCCTCGGTCAGGTACTCACCGGCCAGGTAGCGGTTACGGCTCAGCACGTCTTCCAGATGATCCAGCTCGTTGAACACGTCGTCGAAGGCTGCCTCGTAGGCATCTTGCGTGGTGGCAAAGCCTGCGCGGTACACGCCATTGTTCACCGCCGGGTAAATGCGCTCGTTCAACGCCTCGATGGTCGGCCGCAGTGGCTCGGGGTAAAGGTCCAGCGTATTGCCGGTCAGCTCGTTGAACGCGCTGTTGAAGATACGGATGATTTCCGACGACTCGTTGTTGACGATGCGTTTCTCTTGCTTGTCCCACAACACGGGCACGGTGACGCGGCCGGTGTAATGCGGGTCATCCTGGGTATAGCGCTGGTGCAGGTACTGCAGGCCGTCAAGGTGGTCACCGCTGGACCCTTGCTGCTGGTCGAAGGTCCAGCCATTGTCTTGCATCAACCAGCTGACCACCGACACATCGATCAATGGCTCAAGGCCTTTCAGGGCGCGCAAGATCAGGGTGCGGTGGGCCCATGGGCACGCCAGCGAGACGTACAGGTGGTAACGGCCAGCCTCCGGGGCGGGGAGCTGATTGCGGCGCTGGGCGTTTTCGCGTTTGAACGTACCGTCCTTGCCGTTTTCATACCACTGGTCATGCCAGCGGCCGTCGATCAAAAGGCCCATGGTGAGCTCCTGAAACAAAGTTGTTTGTCGTTGGAGCCCAGTCTAGGCCAAATCGTTCGAACAAATAGCGCAAAGATCGGGGTGCTATTATCGGCTAAATCGATCTATTCCGCGTATCCCAGTAGCCCTGCGCTGTCGTGAATGCCTGTTCGCGGTCTTGCCCCAGGCCACGCAGGGCCAGGGCCATGGTCGCGATCAGGGCCTTTTCGCCATAACTGTCTTCCACTTCACCGCGCCAGAACGCGCGCAGGTGCTCGGCCTGCAGGCTGCCCGGTTTGACATGGCGGCGCTCGCTCAGTGCTGGCCACTCTTCGTCCCACGCTTCGCCCGCCGTGGTGCCGTAGAGGTGGCTGATGACATCGGGGTTGACCTCGATCTCGCCGCCATCGCCCTTGATCACCACAGCATGGTCGCCCAGCAGGCGGCTGGCCTCACGGTGCACGGCCTGGTAACCAGGGTGGAAAATACTTTGCAGGCCACAGCGTGCGCCCAGCGGGTTAAGTACCCGGGCCAGCGAATGAATGGGCGAGCGCAGGCCCAAGGTGTTGCGCAGGTCGATCATGCGCTGCAACTGCGGCGCCCAGTCGTGCAGCGGGAAGAACACCAATTGGTACTGGTCGAGGGCGTTGCCGACGGCGGCCCAGTCGCGGCACAGCGGGATCTGCAGCAGGTCGAGCAGTTGCTCGCTGTACATGCGCCCGGCAGTGTGTGCGCCGCCGCCGTGCATCAGGATGCGCACGCCATTGCCGGCCAGGCACATGGCCGCCAGCAGGTACCAGGGCAGGTGGCGCTTCTTGCCGGCGTAGGTGGGCCAGTCCAGGTCCACCGCAATGCTCGGTGCCTGCAGGTGGGCGCGCAGTGCCTCGGTGAAGCCGGCCAGCTCTTCGGCGCTTTCTTCCTTGTGGCGCAGCAGCATGAGGAAGGCCCCCAGCTGGGTGTCTTCGACCTTGCCTTCCAGCAGCAGGGTCATCGCCGCGCGGGCTTCTTCGCGGGTCAGGCCGCGCGCGCCGCGCTTGCCTTTGCCAAGAATGCGCACGAATTCAGCGAACGGGTGTTCGGCGGGGGTCTCCAGGGTAAGGGGACGAACTTCATTCAAGAGGGGCTGGGTCATATGCAGTTGGTCGGCTTGGGCAGGCCCGCCAGCTTGGCGGCAAGTTTGGCGGGGGTGCCATTGAACAGGCGGTTCAGGTGCGGGCTGTTGCCCTTTTCCGGGCCCAGCTTCAGGGCCGCGTACTTGATCAGCGGGCGCGTGGCCGGGGACAGCTGGTATTCCTGGTAGAACTGGCGCAGCAGTTCGAGGATTTCCCAATGGTCCGCCGTCAACGGGATACCCTCGCGCTCGGCCAAAGCCTCGGCGGCGGCGCGGGACCAGTCTTGCAGGTCGACCAGAAAGCCGTCCTTGTCCAGGGCGATCGCCTGATCGCCAACGTTGAGCGTACTCATAGCCAGCTGTTGACCTTGTCGTAATGCAGCGACAGTTCGACGAACCCGGCGTAGTCCACGGCCTTGGCCAAGTCGTTGTCGACCGCGCGGGCTTGCACATCCTCGTCCAGGGCGAACAGGCGCTGGGCCAGGCCGGCAGCTTGCAGCTGGCGGTGCGGCTCGCTGCCGCTGCGCAGGGCATACACCGCATCGCCGCATAGCAGCAACGCGTCGTCGGTGCCGAGCAGGCGCAGGCAGCTGGCCAGGCGCTCGTCGCCAAACGGGGAGTGGGCAATTACATGCAGGGTTGTCATCAGAGCGTTACCACCTGGTCGAAACGGGCGATCAGCGCGGCAAAGGCCGCGTCATCCAGCACTTGCACCGGCAGCGCCAGGGCATCGACTGCCAGGCCGCGGCGGGTGAGGCTGTGGCTGCAGGCGAACAGCTCCTCGACACCGAACATCGGCAGCGCCTGCAGGTTGGCGGCCAGGTTCTTCTGTTGCACGGCGGTGGGTTGCTGGCCGGGAGCGAGCTGGAACACCCCGTCGTCGAGAAACAGCATGCCCAGCGGCAGGTCGAAGGCCCCGCCGGCCAGGGCGATGTCCAGCGCTTCGCGGGCTGATGGGCCATTCCAGGGGGCCTGACGGCTGATGATCAACAAGGATTTGGCCATTTCAGTCGCCTCCAAAGCAGACAAGGCGGTCGGCAACCTGCGCCGCTTCATGCAGCTGGCCAAGCCCCGACAGTTCCCAAGGTTTGGGCAGGTTCACCGCCGGGCGCTGGTAACGGTTGGCTTCGGCCTCGTCGAGCACGCCACGGCGCAGGGCGGCGGCGATGCACACCACGGCGTCCAGCTGGTGAGTCTCGATAAAGGCACGCCATTGGCTGGCCACATCCAGTTCGTCCTGGGGCGCGACCACGTTGGCCGAGGCACTGTGCACCCCGTCCTGATAAAAGAACAGCCGGGCAATCTCATGCCCGCCGGCCAGCACCGCCTCGGCGTAGCGCAAGGCGCGCCGCGAGGAGGGCGCATGGGCCGGGGAGAACACCGCGAGAGCGAATTTCATGGATAACTCATGCAAAGGAATGCCGCCATGATAAAGCAAAAAAGCCCGCGCCCGCTTGTGCAAGCGGCGTGGGCTTTCTATGTATCCGTGTGCCCTACGCGCCCCCTGTGGGAGCGGTCTTGTGTCGCGATGGGCTGCAAAGCAGCCCCATGGCCCTGTCAGAAGGACACAAGACTCAAGCCTGCTCCTTGCTCTCCGGCAAGAACCAGTTCAGCACCAGCGCACAGATCCCCCCGGTAGCCACACCCGATTCCAGCACATTGCGAATCGCCGCCGGCATATGCGCCAGAAACTCCGGCACCTGCGCCACGCCCAGGCCCAGCGCCAACGACACGGCAATGATCAGCAGCGCACGGCGGTCCAGCCGGGTGCTGGCCAGAATATTGATCCCCGAAGCCGCAACCGCCCCGAACATCACCATGGCCGCACCACCCAGCACTGGCTCCGGCACTGCCTGGATCACCCCGGCGACGCTCGGGAACAGCCCCAGCAGCACCAGCATCACGGCGATCCAGATACCGATATGTCGGCTGGCAATGCCGGTCAGCTGAATCACCCCGTTGTTCTGGGCAAAGATCGAGCTGGGGAAGGTGTTGAACACACCGGCCAGCAGCGAGTTGGCACCGTTGACCAGCACGCCACCCTTGATCCGCTGCATCCATACCGGCCCTTCGACCGGCTGGCGCGACACCTTGCTGGTGGCGGTAACGTCACCGATGGCTTCCAGCGAGGTCACCAGGTAAATCACCAGCATCGGAATGAACAGCGCCCAAGAGAAGCCCAGGCCGAAGTGCAGCGGGGTCGGTACCTGGAACAACGCGGCTTCGTGCATGCCGGTGAAGTCCAGGCGGCCCATGTAGCCGGCCAGTGCATAGCCCACCGCCAGGGCAATGACGATGGCGCAGCTGCGCATCCACACTACCGGCACGCGGTTGAGGATCACGATGATCGCCAGCACCACGCCCGACAGCAGCAGGTTATCGCCGTTGGCAAAGGTGCCATTGGCCATGGCGCCAAAGCCACCGCCCATGCTGATCAGGCCGACCTTGATCAAGGTCAGGCCGATCATCAGCACCACGATACCGGTCACCAGCGGGGTGATCAGGCGTTTGACGAACGGCAGGATGCGCGACACGCCCATCTCCACGAACGAGCCCGCAATCACCACGCCGAAGATGGCTGCCATCACACCCTCTACCGGCGTGCCTTGCTTGACCATCAGCGCGCCGCCCGCAATCAGCGGGCCGACAAAGTTGAAGCTGGTGCCCTGCACGATCAGCAGCCCGGCGCCGAATGGGCCAAAGCGCTTGCACTGCACGAAGGTGGCGATACCCGAGATCACCAGCGACATGGAAACGATCAGGTTGGTATCACGCGCAGAAACGCCCAGCGCCTGGCAGATCAGCAGGCCAGGTGTAACGATCGGCACGATGATCGCCAGCAGGTGCTGCAGGGCAGCCAGCAGGCCGATCAGCAGCCGTGGCTTGTCCTCCAGGCCAAGCACCAGTTCATTGGCAGGCGCCGCTGCGCCTGGGCTGTGTTCGTGTGAGCTCATTGCTGAAAGCCGCCCCGGAAGAAAAAAGGAGCGCATTCTACGGGGTGAAGAGGGATTGCGGTAGAGAAAAGCACGATGGCAGCATGATCGGCGAGCATTCGCCTGATTATCTGACTTTTTAGTCAGTTATTTGATGCTGACTTATCAGGGAAAACAAAGTCCCAGCCTACACCGTTGCCCTTTGTGGGAGCGGGTTCACCCGCGAAGAATGCGACGCGGTGCTTGGCACCGGCGTTGCCGGTGTTCGCGGCTAAAGCCGCTCCCTCAGGTACAGCCATAGCCTGGAATTTGCGCAATACCTGTGGGAGCGGGCAAGCCCGCGAAGAATCCACCGCGGTGCGGGGCAATGGCTAAACTGGCGTTCGCGACCAGGCGCCCCCAATTCCGCGCGCCCACAAAAAAGCCCGCCGAAGCGGGCTTTCTCACACAGCAATCAATCAGTCATCGCGACCCATGATGCCAAACAGCTGCAGCAGGCTTACAAACAGGTTGTAGATCGACACATACAGGCTGATGGTCGCCATGATGTAGTTACGCTCGCCACCATGAATGATCGCGCTGGTCTGGAACAGGATGCAGACCGACGAGAACAGCACGAAGCCAGCGCTGATCGCCAGTTGCAGGCCGCTGATCTGGAAGAAGACGCTGGCAACGACAGCGCCAAGCAACACGAAGAAGCCCGCAGTGATGAAACCGCTGAGGAAGCTCATGTCCTTGCGGGTGATCAGCACATAAGCCGACAGACCACCAAACACCAGCGCAGTCATGGCAAACGCCGAGCTGACCACTTCAGCGCCACCGGCCATGCCCAGGTAACGGTTGAGGATCGGGCCGAGAATGAAGCCCATGAAGCCGGTGAGGGCGAAGGTGGACACCAGGCCCCAAGCCGAATCACGCAGCTTGTTCGTCAGGAAGAACAACCCGTAGAAGCCGATCAGCACCACGAACACGTTCGGGTAGCCGACGCGCATCTGCTGGGCAACGAATGCCATGACACCGCTGAAGGCGAGGGTAAGCGCCAGCAGGCTGTACGTGTTGCGCAGGACCTTGCTGATCTCCTGCTGCTCGACCTGCTGGCCGTGATGGACGGCGTAATCCTGTTCGCGCATGGCGACACTCCTTGGTAAAACCTGTGGTTTCAGACGTTCAGATGCTAGGAGTCTATCAGAGCTCCTGCAACCCGCGACACAGAGAGTTTGACAGCGTGTTTCATTACGGTATTATGGCGGCCGCAAAACGAGCTGGAAGCGTGGCCGAGTGGTTTAAGGCAACGGTCTTGAAAACCGTCGATGGGCAACTATCCTAGAGTTCGAATCTCTACGCTTCCGCCATATTCAAAGCCCTGATTATTCAGGGCTTTTTGCGTTTTTGGGGCATAGAAAAACGACCCGCGGGAACACCCTTGGGAATGGTTTATTTTGCCAGCGCTGACAATACTTTCCTTATTTAGTGGGTTTCGCCAAGGCTCCAACTCGACGATAAACCCGCTCGGTAATGTCCCCCTTGGTATGGCCGAGTAGCAGGCTGGCGTGGTCGACATCGGTGATTTCCGAGGCCGCTTTAGGGCGAATGTCGCGGAACTGGAATTGGCTGATGCGGCTGGCCAGGACCTGGTCACCGGCGGCAACTGCTTCCTTCACTGCGTCCTCCCTGGCATCGTCCCAACGATGGCGAAGCATCGCAGCCGTGACCCGTTTGCCTGCATCGGTCAGGATGAGGTACGGGGAGCCGTGACTCGAGTTGCGCTCCAGAATCTTCCTGATCAGCTTGCCCAGCCCGCTCTCCACACCATCCACTTCAAGCATGATGCGCAGCTTTTTGTGGGTTTTCTTTTGTTTCACGCCGAGGGCCTTGTCCTCGATGTCGTCCCGCCTCATCACCAGCACGTCTGCCGGACGCTGGCCCGTCAAATACGCCAAGTCCATGGCAACCTTCAGTTCATCCACCGCTTTTGCGTAGACGGCCTTCCAGATTGCATCGTTCGCGTAGAAGTCGCGGGGTACTTCCTTGTTCTTGCGCACGCCCTGGCACGGGTTCTCTCGGCTTGTCAGCCCCCATTCCCGAGCGATGTTGAAGACGTGGGAGAGGGTTGCGATCTCCCGGTTGGCCCTGACCTTTGCGCTTCGGGCGTCTCGGTATTGGGCAACCTGCGCTGGCGTGACGCCGTCGATGGGTGCTTTCTCGAAGTACGTCCGCAACTGGCGAATCTCAGCGAGGTTGTCTTTCTGGGTGCGCGGCGCCTTCTTCGGGATGATGTCGCGCTCGTACCGGTCGAAGATCGCCCCCATGGTCACCAGGTCCTTCGGTTTTTCCTTCGCCTCCAGCTCCGCCCATTTCAGCCGGGCTAAGCTCAAGTCGGTACCCAGCGGTATCGGCTTACCTGACTTGTCCAGGTAGAAATAGCTGATCCATTCCTTGCCCGGGTTCTTCTTGCTCTTGCTGGTGCGCTTGCGCCGGTACATGCCCGGTGGTAGATCCCTATTTTCTGTCTTCCTGGGGCGCATATCACCTTACCTTCGATACATCGGGTGTCCACGCGGGAACGTTTGGGGGCGGCGGTGGCGTCAAGGGCACCACTTCGAGGGTCACGCCAAGTTTCATGCGGGCGTACTGGCGACCCACCAACGGGCGGCCGCCACGGCTCTCGACGAAGTGCCAGCCGCGGTCATTGAGCCAGCGGCGCTGCCAGCCCCTGGCCTTGTAGCCGGTAAGGTCGGCCAGCTCTTCGTCCGAAAGGATCTCGGTTTCCATGGGATGGTCTCCACGCCGCTGGTGGCGGCAGGTTGGTGGTCAAGTAGAGGCTCGGGCTGCCTTGGCGTGGCCCACGCAAATTCGAAGGGGTTCACCGCGCTCGTCGAGATCGGCATGACACATGAAGCCCTTGCGGTCATGCGCCATGAATTCGGCGTCGCTGGTGGTTATGGGTGACTGATTGGCGATGGAGCCCAGGCGGTAGGCGCAGCCATGGCATGCACCGGCGGGGTCGCACCTATTGGCGATCTGCACGCCTTGGCAGGCACCGAAGATGGTCGGAAGGTTCACGCTGTCGAACTTGTCGGGGTGAACCCCGCATTCATGGATGAGGACCATGTCGCTCATCTCTGCGCAGTTGGCTGCGACGGAGTTCGCCATCCCAATGAATTGAGCGAACATCTCGGCTAGCTTTGCAGCGCCGTGCTGTCTCCACAGGGCCTTCACCATGGTTCGGCGTGTATCCAGTCCATGCTGGCTGATGCCGGCGATGATCAGTGCGTCGTCTGGCGACATGCTGTAGTCGGTGTTTTCGGGCATAGGGCCTCCATGCCCGCGAGCGTTTGCCGGCGGGCTTCCTTAAAAAGGGGGGCGGGTTACTTGGTCAGGTCGTGACCGAACGGCACGCGGAAACCGGAGGCGTTGCGGTGGCCACCGCCGCCGTACTGCTTGGCGATCTCCGACACGTCGAGACCTTCGTCAGTGCTGCGCAGGCTGAAAACACGACCATCGGGGGTATCCCAATAGCAGGCGGCGAACGGCTCGCCCTGAGCCATCAGGTGGCCCGCATCGCTGGTGAGTGTGTAGGGAAGGCTGGCCGCCGGCACATCGTGTCCGCCGATGACCAAGCGGCGCTTCATCACTGCGACCAGTTCGGCAATGTCTTTGTGGTGCTTGCGCTCAATTGCGGCACCGTCCGAGCGCAGGGTTTCCATATCGGCGGCCATGAGCTTGTCCCAGACTTCGAAGTCGTAGGGGTAACTGAAGAGGTTGGCCTGGATTTCGCGGGTGCCGTCCAACTGGAAAAGCCAGAGGTCGCGATCCTCGATGTGGCGCAGCAGCATTGGCGGCTCTTTACCGGGGAAGAAGTGGTCCCAGGCCAGCATGGCGCCGCTGCGGTTCATGTCGAAGCAGCAGGCGATGGCCGGGGAGTTCTGCGAATACATGAAGGTGTGCGCACTTTCCCAGCCCAGCGCGGTAGATCCGTCGGCGTGCCGGCCATCCAACCGAACACCGGCATGGAAAGGTGGGAACTTGGCCAGATCCTCAGCCGCCGATTTGTGATGGTCCAGAACAATGATGCTCCGGGCTTTCCAGCTGATCCGTGCGAGAACGTCATATTTGTAGCTGAAATCAACGATGATTACGTCTTTGTCGGTCACATCTGGCGGCTCATGACCGTACACGCCGGCCACAAAATCGACCTGGTCGCCTAGAGCTTTGCGGACAACCCAGGCGGCACCGAAGCCGTCAGCACAGTTGCCGTGGTAGATGCACATCGTTTTTTGTTCAGACATAGGTTCTCCATGCCCGCGCATGTCGACGGGGGGTTATGGGTTGAGTTGTGAAACCAGAGAAAGGTCAGCCGCGGCAGATGCTCAGCCATCCCGTGATAAGCCACCAGAAGTCCTGAGCGGCCATGAATCCAAACCCGGCGGCGAAGCCGAGGATGAGTGCTTTCTGAGCCAGCTTCATCGCGGGGCTTTCCAGATCAGGTAAGTCATGTACATCAGGGGGAGGATCATTGGCATAGCTCCTTGGGCACCTGGACGGCATCGCCGAGCTTGGCTTTGACGAGTGAGCGGAAGAAAGCAACCAGCGGGGTCGGCCCGTAGAACCATGCCTCAGCTGTTCCTGGGCCGCCGCTGTAGCAGTACTTGCTACTGCCCATGTGTGGGTTCCACTGCAGACCGCCGCGGTGTTTGTCGATCAAGGGGCCGCCGACCGCCCAGTCTTCCCAAGGGTTGAAGCGCTTGGTGTGCGCGATTGCCTGCCCCTGGTGCCGGGCGAACACCCTCCAAGGCACGCCGTTGTACCCGGGGGGCTCCAAGTAAACATCCAGCCCTTCGGCCATGCCAACTGCCCAGCCCAGCGCCTCCCCGGAGAGGTTCGCCGCGCTCACTTCGATCAGGTCGGGCATGGTGCCACCTGCTTGGCCTTGGCCGCTTTGGCGCGCTCGATGTTGCCGAATTTGCTCTTGCGCTGAATATCCTTGAAGTTCCGGCACCCATACATAAGTAGGCCTGCGGTAAGGTCGCGGCGGGTGCGGGCCACTTCCATGACCCCCTTCATCCCATGACGGCAAAGCACGTAAGCGCTCTTGTAGTCCCCGCTGCGCAGCATGACTGTGTAGAAGGAAAGGCGCATTGCCATGCGCCAGTTGTCGCTGTCGTCAGACGGGCGCATGCGGCGGGTGTAGAGCTGACCTTTGCGATACTTGCTCACAGCTGATACCTCTCATCAATCCAGCGCGCAGGCGCCAGAGCGGGTGTAGGTTCGGGTTGGGTTTCGTGCGGGGAGAGCTGGCGCTGGTTGTGCGCCTGCCCATCGCAAGGCCAGTCGGTTCCGGCGCCACAGCTCGGAGTCCTAAGCTGGCTGTCGGATATGCAGCTGATGCCGACCCCATTCAGCAGGTAGCAAGTGACGCCGCGCTGGCTGTCGTGCTGCACGTCGATGACGTTCTCGGTTGCGCTGGCGCCGGTGGCCAGCAGCAGGAGGCAGAGGGCGAGGCGGGTCATGGCGTCACCTCATCAGCCTCGGGGATTTCCTCGAACGTGTAGGTCTTGATGACACGCTCCTGCACGCCTGTGACCTTGATGAACTTGGCTTCTTTGACCCAGGGGTAGGCGTTAGGCTCGCCGTGCTTGCCTCCACCGCTCATCTCGCAGAAGGCGAGGGCGCGACCATCTGGCAGGATGAAGGCCTTCACATCAACCTCGTAGTTCCTGCCCCAGCTGTAGTGGCACCACTCAGGGATGCCGCTGACATCTTCGGCCTCGTAGCGAACTTCATTGATGGCGTCGTCATGCTCGTTTTCTTCGAAGATCACCTCCAGCAGATCACCCGGCGCTGCGGCGAGGAAGGCGTGGTCGACAGTGGCGGACTGACCATCATCATCGGTGAAGGTGTATTCGTAGCCAAAGTCGAGGCCTTTGCGCATTACCAGCAGCATGGCTAATTGGCTGGCGGTCAAGGTGTTGAGTGAGTCGTGGATGTTTGCGTTGAGCACAGGAGATCCTTGGCCGCCATATCGCGGCAGTGAATAGAGGGAAGGGGGTTTAGAAAAAGCGGTACTTGCCAATAGTCTGATTCGGATCACAAATCAGCCAGGTGCGGTTGCGAGCCACTTCGGTTTGGCTATGGTGGATAAATGCATACAGCTGAAGTCGTAGGAGGACGACATGCGGATTCGCGGGGAGACTTTTTGGCAGTGGGCGGACCCAAACATACATCACCGGGTTCATGACGAAACATTCGATGACGGCACGCTTATCGATGTCCAGGTTAGGCTGTCCCGCACTGGCACGACGCAAATGTTCATCGGCGTATATGCCCCTAGCGGCATGGCTGTCCATGAAGAGGCGTTCGACTCACGTCCAGGCGAGTCGATGACCAGAGCACTGGCCTGGGGCGTGGGGCGCGCTCGCCGTATAGCAACTGAAGGTGTTCCTGCAGCTGACCGCCTGGCCGCATCGAAATAGAGGGGAGAGGGGTTACAGCTGGGTGGAGTACAAAAGTTCTCTTCTCATCGCTTTCGGTAAGTCTGGGTCAGCGCACTGTTGACCACATGCCCGCGCCGCAGCACCAGATTGGCCAGCGCGGCCCGGTCTTTCTGGCTGTGGCTGGCTTGGCCGAGCAGACCGAAGTAACTGTTGGCCGTCTGGCGCAGGTCGTCTGCTGGCGCTGCGGCGGTGCGCTTCATGGCCTGGGCTACCGACTTCTTGCGAGTGGTACGCCGCCAGGGTTTGATCACATGCCCGACGAAGTCCACGCCTCGGTCAATCGGCTGCAGGATTGTCTTCGATGGGTTGAGCCTGACGCCCAGGCTGGGCAGGAAGTCTTCGATCTGGCGCAGCCATTCGTTCAGCTGCTGCGGCGACTCATGCAGCAGCACGAAGTCGTCGACGTAGCGGATACAGTGCTTTGCCTTGAGCGTGTGCTTGCAGAACTTGTCCAGGGCGTCTAGGTAGACATTGGCGAAGAACTGCGACGACAGGTTGCCGATGGGCAAGCCTAGGTACGCTGGCTGCGCGGTGAGGCGCTTGTGCTGCGGTACCCGGTTGAACAGGTGCGCCGGGCTGCGCTCGACGTAGTTTTCACGCGGGTCGTGCATCAGCACCTGCAGTGCTAGCTGTCGGAACCACGGATCTTCGATCCGTTCGGCCAGCTGCCGGCCCAGCACGCGCTTGTCGATCGACACGAAGAAGTTCGCCAGGTCGCACTTGAGGTAGAAGCCGGGCTTCGACCAGTTCTGCGTCTGGCTGCGGATCTTCGCCTCCATCCGCTTACCGGCGTACAGCGTTCCGCGCCCTGGGATACAGGCGCAGCTGTCCGCTATGAAGCTGCGCTCGATGGCGGGGCCGATGCGGTTGTACAGCAGGTGGTGCACGATGCGGTCTCGGAAGTCGGCTGCCCACACCTCGCGGGCCTTTGGCCGGGTGACCACAAAGCAGATTGATCGGCCAGGCCGGTAGGTGCCAGCCTGAAGATCGTCGAATAGGTCGAGGAGATTGGCCTCCATGTCGACTTCGAAGCACCGGGCGCTCGCGGTGTTCCGCTTGTGCCGTCGGCAGTCGTAGTAGGCTTGGGCCAATTCCTCGAAGGTGAAGCTCGCAACGGGCGAATCTGCGGACGGGGCGCACACGACGCTCGTTGTTCTTGTTGTCGTTGTTCTGGTTGCCATCGCTGAAGTCCATGATGTAGACGTTGTTGGCTGAGAACTGCGACCTGCCGTGCTATCTACGTCGCCCCGGCGATTGCTCATCGGGGAAACTGCGCCAGACCAGCCCGAACGCTTTAGATCGGCGGTATCTGTGATGCGCATAGCGGTGACCTCAGGTCAGCGGCACGACCAGATTCAGCGCACAGACAAGAGAGCCTTGACTCTCAAGTAGCGGGCGCGGTTGCGGAAACTCTTTTCCAGGCGTTTGCCTGTTTGCCGACCGAAGCGGAAAGCCTCATGACGCGGCTGTGCTGCGGGACGCTGATCGCGTGCATGTCCATCAGTGCTCGCATCAGGTAGTTGATCTTTTGGAGGCATTCCAGCAAGACGTTCAGGGAAGGGCGCTTATCGCGGGCCATGTTGGCGCGGCCTATCAGCAACAGCACTTCCAGGCACTCGTCCATGATCTTGGTACCCGCCAATTGCTTCACGTCGCGCGGGATGTTCCGGACGAGCTGAAGTGAGACGCCCAGTAGTTCCTGGGCTGATTTGTGGATATCGAGATCCGTGTGCATGGCCATGCGAAAGCACCTTAAAGCGAGCCGCTGGCGCGGCTTGAATGAATGATTGAATTACTGGATGAGTTCTCTGCGGACGGGGCGCACACGACGCTCGTTGAGCTTGTCGTCGACGTACTGGAGGCCATCGCTGAAGCCCACGAGGCAGACGTAGAGGGCTGAGAACTGCGTACTCGATGCGTACCACCCAGGCTCGAAGGCTTCCGGCCCGCCCTCTTGGAACGCCTCCAGGGCGGTTTGAGCTGGGAAGGTTTCGGTGTAGGGCAGACCTGGCGGAATGCTCGAGGGGTTGTCACCGTCACGCCAAGAGCAGTAGTTCTCCTGCTCGGTAGGCTTCAGGTGGCGATACTGCAGCTCCTGTACGTCGCGCGCCGGGAGACCCCAGTCGGAGAAGCCGCCAATGGTCAGCCCCAGGGCTTGCTGGGCCAGCTCGCTGCCTTCCGCTGCGAATGCTTCCGTGTTGGCCCGGCTGTCCGTATAGCTTTTGGCCCCATCGACGTCCTTTCCGTAGCAGCCGACTGCGCCCTTCAGTTCGAAGGCTTTTGGCGCTTGGATGTTCCGGTAGAGCTTGCCGTTTTCCTGGGTGATGCCGATGAAGAAGCCACCGCCGTAGGGCTGGCCAATCTGAAGCTCATCATGTGCCGCGATTGCTGGTGCGTTCATGAGTGCATCCTGTTTTGAGGGCAACAAAAAAGGCGCTGATGCGCCCCGGTTGCTGCTGGCCTGGCGGCCAGAATTGAAGGAATGAAGGATTAGATAAACTTTCTGCGGACGGGGCGCACACGACGCTCGAGGAGCTTGTAGTCGCGGTGCTGGTAGCCAACGCTGAAGTCCATGACGTAGACGATGTAGGCTGAGAACTGCGAGCTCGACACGTACCAGGCCTGCTTGTCGAAGATGTCAGGGCAGTTCAGCCAGCCTTGATACAGCTGAGCTGCTGCAGGCAAGTGGAAGTCGGTGTGACCGTCAGCCTGATACTCGGATGCAGCCTTGGCGGCTGTATGATCACCTTCTTCGAGCAGGGCCAGGGTGTTGGCATGGCCATCGGTCTTGCTGGTCGCCTTCGAGTCCTCGCCATAGCGGCCGTAGGCGTGGTCGCCAACATCGGTCGACGCGAAGATCAGGTAGTGGGCTGGAACATCGCCGCGAGCAGGAACGAAGCCGCCGTTGATACCGCCTTCACCGGGCCAGACCTGGCCAACTTCAGGAATACTGGCCGGCGCTTCAGTTGTTGCGACGCCGCCAGCCGCCAGCGCAGCGCCGAGAACTGCAAGGCCAGGGATTGAGGCTTTCGGTGCAGCGTGAATGTTGAAGGTGAGATGCTTGATGCTGATGTTCAGGGCCTGCATGGTCATTCCTCCATGAATTATTTGGCGTCGAAGGTGCCCAGCGACAGCTTGGCTGCACTGCCTACCTTGGTTTCGAGCACTTGCTTGAACTCTTGGGCGATCGCTTCGCGCTGGGCCTCTTCGCCAAGCCAGCGCAGTTTCAGCACTGGCTGGGAGCCACCGGTGATGACCGATACGCGCAGGCGGATCACTTGCTCAGCCAGGCCTTCGAAGGGGATGACCTTGAAGTCCAGCCAGGCCGGCAGGGTTTCTTTGCTGCTCGCCTCGATCTGGTCCATGGTGCTGCGGCTGGCGCGGGTCTCGCCGACGGCGTGATCGCTCTCGGACGACGCCTTAACGGTGATGGTGCGAACCGCAGCAATCGCTTTGGCGATAGTCATGGTCTGGCCATTTTCATCGGTGGCCGCCAGGTGCTGGTTCCAATCTTCGATCCAGTCGCTCATGGACTTCTGCACCAGGCTCTGGCCGCACACCGCCTGAACGGCGGCGAACGCAGCGGAAGCCTTGAGGCACAGCACGGCGCGGTCATCGGCATGGCCTGGCTCTTCAGCGGTGCCGATGTTGAACAGAACGATGCAGCTCATGTTGTCTTGATCGATGAAACCGCGCGCTGATGGCGCCGACCGTTCGACAACGTAGGCGCTGTAGTCAGCCAGCGAGTGGGTGGCGTAGGTGCCACGGAAGCGGTTGCGGCCGGCTTGGTAGCGTTCCAGGTCAACCACGTTGAAGTTCTGCGGGACAACGGCAACCTCGCCGAGGGCAGGCAGCGTGATGCGAGCTGCAGCGACGGCATTTTCTTGAATCAGTTCGAGTGCTTCTTTGCTGAGGGACATTCGCTTTTCCTTGTGGGTGCAGTGAGTTACGAGCGTGGGTGTACAGGTGCTTCGTCACGGGTGAAGAGCTGGTCGTGCTTTTCTGGGAACAGAGAGATGTTGCCGCCGGTACCGACGTACATCGGCGTGTCCAGGCTGGTGTTCTCGCTGCGCGTGCCGCGCTTGGTGGGCACCTTGTAGTCGAGCTTGTGCTTGATCTTCACCTGGTGGGAGTCGCCGATCTGGCTGAAGTCCAAGGTGATGGTGATCTTTCCGGCTTTGCCGTGATCGACAACGCCCGCGGCTACCTCGGAGAGGGCGTGGCCAATCTGGCTGGCAAAGGCGCCGCCATTGAGCTCCTGCAGGAACTCGGTGGTGTCAGTGGGCTTGGACATTGCTGCGTCTCCTGGTGAACGATGCCGCTGGGCGGCAGATTGATGTGCTGCTGGCGCCGGCCATGCCGGGCGCGTGCGGTAGCGCGGTTCATGCGTTTCTGGTCGCTCGCTTCTCGGCGGTGGTCGGGAAGTCGATTTCAAACTCTCGGAGTAGTCGGCCGAGCTGCTTGAAGGAAATCTGCAGCTCACGAACCACGTCCGCCCGGGACATTCCGACATTGCGGTAGGCGATGATCTTTTCTGCCTTCGACCGGTCTTCAACGGGGTCGCTTAGCTTCTTGCCCAGGTTGCTCATGCCGTAGTTCGGATCGCGCTGGAACTTGAACTTGCCCTGCGCGGCAGCCCGACACAGCGTTGCCTGGGCGAGTCCGGTGTGGGCCATTGCCTCCTTGTAAGTCATGGTCTTTGCCAGCTCGCGGAGCTCATCAAGCTGCTTCAGGCGTGCTGCCACCCGTTTGTTGGGTGGGACGGCTACCGATGCGCGCATTGGCTCAAGGTCGCGGTGAGGCCGGTGTGGCACGTACTCGAACCCAGGCAGGGTTTCTACCGAGCCGCCGTTGCCAAAGAAGTTGTCGATGCTGGCGTGCAGCTGGGCCAGAATTTGGTCGCGGTTGTTCGATTGCCCGATCATTGCAGGCCGCCTTGTTTGCTCGCTGCGCCTGCCTCCATCGCATCCACGAAACGCATTGCGGTGCGGTAGCTGAAGGCGAAGCCCTGAACAGCGCCGGTAGATACTTCGACGACATCCCACTTCGGACCTTTGCCGCACGCCTGGTAGCGCGGTGCGGTCTGGTTGACCTTGGCATGGGCTTCGGCCCTCACTGACTTGCTGCGCTCGAGCAGGGCCGCGAGCACGGCAAGCTTCTGCTCGAATGCAGGGTGCATTGCTGTCTGCATGGGTGATCCTCGGTGGGGTCAGGCGTGGAGTTCGAAGGCTTCGGCCTTGCGAACGATTCGAACTTGGGCGATGCGGCGCTCAGGCACGCGGCGGTCGCGGCGCATGGGGTCGCTGTCGCCGATCACTGCATGCATGGCGATGATCCCGGCGAGGGCGATGCAAAGCGGGCTGATGATCTGTTGGCGCATGGCCTTGGTGACCGCTTCGATGCGGCGTCCGGCCTCCAGCTTGAACAGTGCGGCCTCGATGCGGTTGGCCACGGTGCCAGGGCTGACCGCCATCTCGCGGGCGATCTCTTTAGTGGTGAGGCCTTGGGCCACCCACAGCAATGCTTCGAGCTCACGGGGAGCCAGCGCCTTGCCGAGCTGGCCAATCCATGATCCGCAAGTGATCGTGTCCATGAGTTGTTATCTCGGTTTGGCGCCGTCCAGGGCTTCGCGCAGTTGCAGGACAAGCGCAGTGGGAATGGTAAGGGACCGGCTGTCCTCATCGATCGAGTCCAGCGATGCAATTAAATTGCGTGACGCGGTGTGCACTGCTTCAAGCCTGGGCTTCGGTATCGAAGGCCCTTTCATCGAGCCAGCAGTAACTCGCTTCTTGCCGCTGGCCTGGGCTCTGACCAGCTCGGCGCCAAGCACCTTTCCGGCACCGTCGCCGTGTTCCCGAACGACCTGTGCAGCTGTCGTCGCTGAAACGTGTCCGGCGGCTACCAGGTTCTGTACATCCGTATTTGCGTTACCGACAGTGAGCACCTGCTCAACGTGCTGCCGTGTCTTGCCGACTTTGGTGGCTATCTGCTCCACCGACCAACCGAAAGCTCGGAGGCGCTTGTAGCCTTCAGCCAGCTCCAACGGGGAGAGTTTTTCGTTTTCCTGGCTGGTGATGATGCGTGCAACTCGATCGGCATCGCTGCCTTCGAAAGCGATCACTGGCACCCAGGCTTCCAGTGCCTCTGGCCTATCTTTGTTGGGCGTCCTTGGCAGACGGCCCACGGCATCAAGCTTCAACAGCGCCCGGCGCCGGCGGTGGCCATCAACCAGCCAAACACCACCTTTCGCCCGTGGGCGAACTTCCAGAGGAGGGATTTGACCGCCTGCCGCGATGAACTCTGCGAGAGCATCGATGCTCGCTTCGAGTGCATCGCCTTCGGTGCGGAGGTTGAAACCTGGCTCTTCGTGCAGATCCTCCAGTTGAACCTTCATGGCATCGGCGCGCCGCACCTCGCCATCCTTGATCATTTGCTTGAACGACTTCGCCATTTGAGTTCACTTCCGTTGGGCTGCATTGGTCGTGACGCTCGCTGCCGTGTAGCTCCCGGACCAGGGGAGGGCGAACGTCACGACCAATTCAGCCGACTTAATGTGCATGCTGGTGAGTGCTACGGACGGTAATGTGCACTTAGGTGCGTCTTAATGCCCGCATCGGGGCTTGAAGGGAGGAGAAGCAGACGTAGAAATAAGGGGCCGGCGGCAGAGGCTTATTCTGATCCGCCGGCAATAAGGGCTGTTACTCGACGATGCAAATCCAGCGGTGGTTGTGTCTATAGGGGGCTCTGGTGAATACAACGTCTGTTACAAGTGTCATGCCGCGATCCTGAAGGGCCTCGGCAAGTTGAGCGAGTGTCTCTGCTTGGATAGTCATTGCTGTTACCTCGTCAGATTTACTGCGTTCATAATTCCTGACCGACAAGGCAACTGTCGGATTCAATTTTTCTGAGCAAATGCTTAGGGCTGCATTGGTGTGTGATCTGGCCGGCGCTGATCTCCGGCATTGGCGCCTAACTCGATATGCCTCAGTAGCTGCCAAGCGAGGTGCGGCTTGCGCATCAGCCTGCGCATTCAGATCACACACCGATGCAGCCTGGTGATGGGGAACCAGGTGGATCGGGCAGTTTTCGTCAGGCTGACGCGGTGCTACTGCTGGGTACGCAGTTCGTTGCGTGGCACCCATCCACTGCTGGTCTTCACCATGCAACCGACGAATGCGGCGTAGCGTGTGTCGCGCTCGGTCTGGTAGCCGTACCAGGCGCAGGACGCTCGGTTGGCGACAGCGGCGACGATGATCATGAGCAGCAGGAAGGCCAGCATGATCACAATTACAGAAGCTGGAACGTTGTGACGGGCCCAGGCCTTCACAGATGGTCCTTCAGGCTCAGTCCCATCAGTTTCGCGGCCTTCTCCAGCACGGCCATTTCCTTGTCGCCGATGTCGCCAGAGGCTTCGGCGATGGTCAGCATGACGTTGAGCACAATGGCGGCTTCTTCAGGCGAGTGCGCCAAATCCTTCAGTTCCTTCTCGGCGTTCATGCGCAGGATGCGGTGACCGCCGTCATGGAAGTCCTTCTCGGCGCGGTCCATGGTGTTGGACAGCTCCGGGCCAAAACCTTTGAGCTGAGGCGTGTTGGCGATCAGCTTCTCGGTCTTCTTGATCTCGTCTTCGCCGATATCGCCGTCGGCTGCAGCGACGTAGAAGGCGCCGTAGACGATCGCCTGCATCAGGTCGCGGTTCTGAACCACCTGCATTGCAGCGCGGGCTTCACGACCTTTCTTGCCGAACAGTTTTCCAAGCATGGGGTGTTGCTCCGTGGGGTTGATTTCCCGTTTGCCCCTGTCGCCAAGGCCAATCGGTGAAACCTCCCCGGTCTCGCTACTGGCGACAGGCCGGGGATGCTGCTTCAGCGGTGATTCGTCGTTTCGGGTGGGCTACCGGATATCCGGCCAATGCGCGGTGACATCGACGCCACAACTTGCCGCTGCCTGTCATGGTTACGGTGCAGCCTTCAGGCCTCCTGCACCTCACGGGTGAATCGCTACCTACTTCATGGCGAGGGTTCTCCTCTGTCCGTGGTTAAGGGTTTGCCACCAAGATCCGAGGTCGATACGGCATCGCTCAGGGAGGCTCCTGCCTATGAGCGTGCTAGCTACCTTTCCCACCTGGTGGTGTGTTGCGTCGAGTTGTGTAAAGAGCGGTGAGGCTTGAGGGCCTCCCGAGGGGCTGTGTAGCGCCTCGATGGGTGTAAATATGTACCAATGGTTCACAGTCGTCAAGTACCAAAAGTACACATTTTTCTCGCGCCCACAAAAAAGCCCGCGCTAGGCGGGCAAAGAGGGATGCTGAAAATCAGTCTTCCTTGGGTACGACCCAGCTCAGTCGAACTGAGCCATCCTCACGCGGGGCGATGGTCACATTGTCATTCTCGGCCACCTCGTCAAGGAAGCGCTCCCAATCTTCCTGGGCCTCATGGTCGGCCTTTGCCAGGATGACGGAGCGTGAGCTTTGAGCTGCTGGGGAATTGACGATCTTCTGGATGCGGGCGCCCATCAGCTCGTATCGCGTAGGCGGGGTAGGGGCTTGGGACTTGGATGCGGTCTTGGTTTTGGCCACGGTAAAAACTCCATGTGCTGTATGGATGTACAGTAAATAATATGGAGGTCAGTGGCAATACTGGATAGAGCACATTTGTACTCCTGATGGAGATGATTGACCTGTCATAGCCTTGCAACTAAAATTAGTCGCAGATAAGGAGCCCAAATGTCCAAGCAAGAAAAGCTGCTCGCGAAGCTGCTGAACAAGCAAGCAGGATTCACTTGGCCTGAGCTGGTCACGCTGCTGGGTGGGCTTGGATACCGCCAGATCGAGGGTGATGGCAGTCGAGTGAAGTTCGACAATGGCAACCCGCAGGCGATGATCAACTTGCACAAGCCGCACCCCGGCAATGAGCTGAAGGCCTACGTTAAACGCCAGGTAATAGAGCACCTGAAAGCAGGAGGATTGATCTGATGAGCACCATCTTGCAGCACCGAGGCTACTACGGCTCCATTGAGGCTAGTCCCGAAGACAATTGCCTATTCGGCAAGCTTCAGTTCATCCGCGCCCTCGTCAGCTATGAGGGCGAGACGGTTGCCGAGCTGACCCAGGCTTTCCGCGATGCAGTGGACGACTATCTCGATACCTGCGCATCACTCGGGCAAAACCCGGAAATTCCGTGCAAGGGGTCGTTCAATGTGAGGGTAGGGCATGACCTGCACCTGGCTGCCAGCGTGGCGGCTACCCAGCAAAGCATTTCTTTGAATGACCTCACCCGTAAAGCGCTCAGCGAATACCTGGGCCATCACGCATAGCCGCCCAAAGAAAAGCCCGCAGCACAGCGCGGGCCAAGATAGGGAGCAAATGAGCCTTCACTGTGCAGGGTAGGGCGTGAACAAAGCGTGAAGGCATAAAGAAGCCCGCCGAAGCGGGCTCTCTGCGACGGGCGCTGCCCCTTCAGCAATCATAAAATGGTGTGGACTGTCGGGTGGCGATCATGTGCGCAAGACTCTGCACCATTATTCCATCAGTTTGTATCCCAAATAATAAAGGCCCCAAAAGGTGGCTATTATCATCTGAAAGAAGGCGATAAAGTATGAAAGCAAGATGACGAAACTGAAAACAACACCAGAAGCGGGGCCTGCAACTGTTGAGTCAAAAATCGACTTGCCGAAAGTCATCATGGCAATTGAAAAAATTACCACCAAGATGCTTTGCGCAGTCAGAAATGCAAAAAGCATAGCCAAAAACTTTCGGCGAGTGAGGTCGACAATGTTCGTGGAACCTCTAAATCTGATAATTACCTTGGGAGTTGGCTCGGGAATTATATTGTCGATATCAGAGCGGCCGAATGTGGCGATAGCCGCTAATGCGGCAATGTAGAATCCCGGGAGAGACTGAACAAATGATAATATTAGGGAAATTAGGTTTCCAGGTGCATAGTAGCTTGCTTCACTGTCTAATAAGAACAGGGTGATCGTAAGCGCCATTGCCAAAATTGACGGGTATAACCAGTCCACCACCCACTTGTAAGGATGTTGTATAGATAGATAGCCAAATGGTCTTAGCAATTGTCCTAGTAACATCGCTTACTCCATAAGCTTGATAACTTCCCTGATTATAAACGAGTTGATGCTGTCAAAGCTACTAGTGTTGACCAATGGCGCTTCAATCGGGTGTCGCTTCACATATTTCTCGCTCGCCACCAAGTTTCCGGTGGTTGTTGATATTGTGGCATCTTTGTCAATGCCGGCCTCTGTTTTAAATCTTATTCTGATGTGCTTGTACTCTTCATCGGCTCGGGTAACATTAGCCCGTAACTTTCGGATTGCAGAGCCTAACGACCCTATCATCTCGGACTTTGGCCTTAAGTCGACAGTTCGCTGTCTCTCGATTATGCCTCCTTGCTCGTCCCAAATAGCGCCTTCTTTTGAGAAGTTCAACAATTGGATGGCAGCAAGGGTGCCGCCCTCTAAGTCTTTTTGGAAGTCGTCAGACGGATGGCCCTGTAGCTCTAGTTCATGCAGTAAATGAACCATGAGGGGCCTGCCTTTGGAATCTCTGGCGCCATTGTTGTTAGGGATTAGGTATTCCTTCGGGAACTCAATTTTACACTTCCGTACGACGTGCTTTAAGAATTTTATAATGCTAGTTAAATGTAAGCCTGACCCGTAAACTGCCTCTACTACACAAAGGTAATAGTTGTCGCCCTTTTCTGGGTTAAGATTGATAACAACGTGTGCCGAATGTTCCCCGCCATGGCCGGGCGGCTTGGCATGTACTACGCGGCTTTTGCTTTCAGGGTCTGATGACACTGCATCTGGAGCAGAGGGGTCGCTGATATTAACTAGTAATATCAATCGGTCCTCTGTAATGTTGATGTCCGAGAGGAAATATTTGGGAGAGGTGGAGACGCGTCCCTTTTGAAGTAGGCGATCTCCCGTGTCGAACAATTGTTTTATTTGTAGTGCGATGGCTAGCATTGTTTTTGGAGTGGTTGCAAAATGAGCTAAGTTCCCTTCTGCTCGAGACACTCCGTACGCGCTAATTTTTAGATCGTAAAAGGTTGCATTCCGGTGCATTTTGTAAATCCTAAATCGATGGTGTTGGCCAGGTCATCGCCTACTTTATAATTTTTAGCTTCATGCTCGTATCTAATCGCGAGAATCGTTAGTTCATTGATCCTCGTTACCAGGCTTCATCCGCACAATCTTCCCCGCCTTCACCTCATCCCCATACCCCACCAACCGATCCTCCCCAGTCTGCATCACCTGGCAGATCCTGATCACTGCTTGGGCGTCGTGCTCGTTTCCGGCCTCGCTCAGGCGAACCGCTATGCGCATCAGCTCGACAGCCGACCACTTCAGGTCAGAGGCCAGGCCTTGAAGGTCGCGGTGGAGTTCTTGGTTGGGCTTAGTCAGGGGCATGGCTAGAGGGCTCCGCCACGCCAAATTACGCGACCCAGGATTCGGTGCTCATGGATCTCGCCGTCCGGCACCTTAAGATCCGCATAGAGTGCTTTGTCTGGGTTATCGCTGCGAATTATCCAGCCCTCCAGGTCGGAGAAGATCAGGCGCTTGACGATGGCTCCCTTGTTCTCGCTGAAGAGCGCAAAAACCTGACCGTCCACAGGATCGATGCGCGACTCATCGATCAGCAAAACGTCGCGGTCACTTATGGTTGGCTCCATGCTTGACCCCTGCGCGTAAATTACCTTCAGGTTCTTCGGGTTAAGCGCCATGAACCGGATCCACTCTCGCTTGAATGCGAGCGTCCCCCTAACCTCGACATGGTCATTGGATTGACCAGGTCCCGCCGAAACAAGGGCGGTGTACTGCTTGATGTGGACATACGCGTCTTCTTCGTCATCTTCAGTAGGGAAGGCGGGAATGTCGGCGGGCTGTGACGCCAATGGCTTCGGGGCTTCATGACCGCCATCCCGCATTCCACCGCGCCCGTACTCCAGCCACTCAACCCGAACCTTAAGTGCGGATGCCAAGGCAAGCATCTTGGCCCCGCCTGGCATCGACTCTCCGTTCAGCCACTTGCTACTGGCCTTGGGTGTGACCCCGGCCAGTTTGGCAAGACGAGCGCCGCCGCCCCACGACGGAATGTCGTTGGCAAGCAGGGCTTCTCTCAAGCGCGCCGCGAAGGCCGCTCGTATTTCTTCTATCTGAACCATAGGTTCAATATCGCACGCGCTTGCATGTACTTTCAGTTCCGACATAATATGTACTGACAGTTCATATTTCGTTTGGAGGCCCCATGCAGGAGCTCAAGAAGGCAATCGATGACGCAGGTGGCGTGACCGCCGTTGCGCTCGCTTGCGGGAAAACGCCGCGCGCCGTCTACAAGTGGCTCACCGCTGGCTGCCTCCCGCGCACCGAATACACCGGCGAAACAACCTACGCCGAAAAGATCGCAGCCCTGGCAAAGGCCAATGGAAAGCCGCTCAAGGCTCAGCGCCTTCTGGCTGCCACTGCGCCAACCAAGACCGCCGCCTAACCCATTTCAACCGCAAGGAGCAGTACCCGTATGCCAGTACATATGAGTCGGCGACTCAAGCCGGCATGCCTCGGTCTGCCTGCGCTTATCCGCACGGACAAAACAGCCACCGCTGAAATGACCGCGACGACAGGAGCGTCGAGTCGCGACGCCTTACTCGCGTTGCCTGATGGTGAGAAGTATGCGTGACCTGGCCTTGCGCCAGTAGATGACTGAAACACCTGCGAATCCATCCAGTGGTGGAATTGCAGACGAAAAAAAACCGCCTGGCGGGGCGGCTTTCTCTACAGCAGATAACGAGGTTGATTATGCACTCAGCAACGGATGCTAGCAACACCGCACCATTGTTCGCTTCACACCTGAAATCCTTTCACCAATCCGCCGCACTCCATGCCGCGCGAATGATTCGCCTCCAGTACGCAGCATCCTCGAAGTCCGAACTCCGCCCTGAATGTGTCGAGCATCTGCGGGCATCGCTTTGCGGAGGTGATGCGTGAGCACGATTATCATGACTGCCTGTTGGCCACTCCAAGGCATGAGTCCGGCGCAGAAGTCCGTGCTGATATCCCTTGCCGACAATTCAAATGACGACGGCGTGTGCTGGCCTTCAATTGCCACAATCGGGGCTCGCACCTGCTTGTCTGAGCGCGCTGTCCGCAATGCGCTTCGCTGGCTCGAAGAAGCCAGTCTTCTGAAAAGCCATCAGCGTTTCGGGCGCTCTACCTGGTACACAATCACCCCGGCAGCATATGCCCCCGGCACGATATGCCCCCCGGCACCAGATGCCCCATCGCCCCGGCAGGAAATGCCCCCCACCCCGGCACCAGGTGCCCCCAGAACCGTAAAGGAACCATCAATTGAACCGTCACCTGATGGCAATCGCGTTCCGCGCTCGCCGTCTTGCCCGGTTCAGGACATAGTTGACCTGTTCAACCGACTGCTTACACCTGCACTGCCTGCAGTCGTTCTTATGTCCGAGGCTCGTAAGAAACAAATCCGTGCCCGCTGGAACCAGAGCGATGTTCACCAGAGTCTCGAATTCTGGACGGAGTACTTCGCCGACGTAGCCACGTCCGACTTCCTGATGGGACGTGCCGCCGGCAAGTTCGGCGCTGCGCCTTTCCGCGCCACCTTCGACTGGCTGATTGCCCCATCCAACTTCGTGAAGGTGGTCGAGGGCAATTATCATGCGTGAGCCCTACAACCTTGAGGCTGAACACAGCCTGCTCGGCGCCATGCTCCTCCGCCCGGAACTGATCGACGTTCTCTCCGACGACCTATCAGCAGAGTCGTTTTACTTCGCTGACAATGCCGAAGTCTTCCGAGGGATTATGTCGGTGCGCTCCACGGGGCGCTCCGTGGACTTCCTGACTGTGGCCGATCACCTGGGCACGTTGTCCTCAGGTGATAGCGCCCTGGCGTATTGCGCTGAGATCGCTAAGAACACCCCAAGCGTTGCCAACGCAGGCGAGTATGCCCGGATCGTCAGGGAGCGCGCCGTGGAGCGGGCCCTGTATGACCTAAGTGACCGAACGCTGGAGATCGCCCAGAGTGGCGGTGACATCCAGGACAAGATCGCGGCCGTGCAGGCAGCTGCCATGGCGATAGACACTGGCACCGATGGTGATGAGATCGTCAAGGCTGGGGATCTGATGGCCGAGCAGCTGGAGGTCTGGCAGGAGAGGCATGACCGCCTGGCACGCGGTGAGACGTTGATTGGCCTGTCCACCGGCTTGGTTGACCTTGACGAGAAACTGGGTGGCCTGCAGCCGGAGCAGTTGATCGTTGTGGCCGGCAGGCCTGCAATGGGCAAAACCACGCTCGCCATGGGGTTTGTGCTGGACGCTGCGGTTCGCCAGAAGAAGTCAGCCTTGGTCGTCAGTCTGGAAATGAGCAGGGCCCAGCTCATTGATCGAGCCACTGCGGCAGAAGGGAAGATTCCGCTCAACCTCATCAAAAACGGTTCTGCCTGCCAGTCCCACGGGGCGGAACTGTGCGCGGCAGTCGGCAAGATCCAGCACGCAAACCTGTTCATCGCAGACCGCGCCGGCGCCACGGTAGGCCGCATTCGCTCGATGGCTCGCCGACACAAGATGCGCTATGGGCTCGACATCCTGATGATCGATTACCTTCAGCTGATGGAAGGCGAGGGTGGCAATCGCACTGAAGAGGTCAGCGGCATAAGTCGCGGATGCAAGTTGCTTGCACGCGAGCTCGGCATTCCTGTTGTGCTGCTCAGCCAGCTATCTCGCAAGTGCGAGGAGCGCCCAAACAAGCGCCCGGTGCCCTCTGATCTTCGTGAGTCGGGCGCAATTGAGCAGGACGCAGACGTGATCCTGTTCGTCTACCGCGATGAGGTTTACCACGAAGACAGCGAGCTCAAAGGCATCGCCGAAATCATCGTGGGGAAAGGTCGAGACATTGAGGCCGGAACCGTGCGCGCGGCGTTCCTGGGGCAGTTCAACCGTTTCGAAAGCCTCTCTGCGAGCTGGCAGCCTCCCGCCAAAGCGCCTGCGCCCGAGCGATCCCTGAGATCCAGGTATGCCCAGCGAGGAGCCGCTGCATGACCGACCCAATGCACCTGCCGCCCAAGCTTCCCGAGTATCGCTGGGCGCTGTATTGCCGCAGTGACCTTCTGGATCTTGCCCACGAGCCAGCCCAGCCGATGGCGCTGTATCGCGACGAGCAGGCAGCTCGTAGTCATGGCCAGTGCATGTGGCCGAACACCTTCCGCGTCATTGATCTTCATGGAGAAGACAGCCCATGCGGCAATCGAAACTGACCAAGGCCGCCCGCGGCCGGGAGTGCCAGGTGCGCATCCCGGGTGTGTGCAACGGCAACCCAGAAACCACCGTGCTCGCACACTACCGCCTGGCCGGCACCTGCGGCGTCGGCAAGAAACCGCACGACATGCAGGGCGCCTGGTGCTGCAGCGCCTGTCATGACGCCTGTGACGGCCGCAGCCGGATTACTGACCGTGACACAGCCCGCCAGTACCACGCTGAGGGCGTGATGCGCACACAGGCGCAGCTGATCCATGAGGGGGTTCTGGTCGCATGATCAGCCAGAGACCTCCGTTTCGTAACCCAGCAACCGCCAAGCCTCGGTCATTCCGCGCCAAGCCCGTCGACCGGGAAGGACAGGAGCAGGCCGCACTGATGACCGAGATCCGCCTGAAGCATCCTGACGTGTTCGAACTGATCTACCACGTCCCGAACGGCGGTCACCGGGTCAAGGCCGTGGCCGCCAAGCTCAAGGCCCAGGGCGTGAAGGCTGGTATTCCCGATCTGGTGCTGCCGATGGCGCGTGGAGGCTATTTCGGGTTCTACATCGAATTTAAGGCGACGGTTGAGCCCGCTCCCGTCTCGGATAGCCAGCGCGATTGCCTGCGCCGCCTGAACGAGCAAGGTTATCTCGCCATAGTGTGCCGCGGGCACTTCGACGCCATGGAGCAACTGCGGGCCTACCTGATGCTGCCGGTGACGGTGGCTACATGAGTGCGACCCGAGAGGTGAAGCTGAGCGAGGCCGAGGTGCGCCGGCAGGCCGCCGACAAGTCTGTGCGCGACATCCGCGACCCGCGTCACCCTGGCCTGTACCTGCGTTTCTGGAGTAACCGCGAACGTGGCACCTGGCACCTGGTGCGCGGCAAGAAGTGGGTGCCGATCGCCCGCTGGCCCGATCTGTCCGTCGCGGCGGTGGTGGAGGCGTTACCCGCGCTGCGTCAGCGCCTGATGCGCAGTCCTGCAACGGCACCGGTCGCATGCGGCATGAACACAGTGGGTCAGTTGCTCGACTGGTATGCCCATCGCATGAACGATGATCGCTCGCTGTCTTCGAAGCGCAAGGCTGCCGGTCGTTCCGCTATTGGCCAGCACCTGCGCCCATGTCTGGGCGATTTGCCAGTCAAGTACGTCACCGCCGAGCTGATCGACAAGCACCTGATCTGGCCGGCTCAGGCCAAGCTCTCGCTGTCCTATCTGCGGCAGATGTTCGGCATGCTGCTGACCGCCTTTCGTCAGGCCTTGAAGCTGGGGATGATCGACAGCAACCCCATAGCCGGAGTGCGCTTCAACGATTTCACCAAGGCCAAGATCCTGCCCAAGGCGGCCCGGCTGCGTGGCGTGCAGTTGCCTGCGCTGATGCAGCAACTGGCCCAGGCCATCGTGGTTTCTCCGTATGACGCCATGCTGGCCCTGATGATGCTGGCCCACGGCACCCGGATCGGTGAGACCCGCATGGCGCGCTGGAGCGATGTGTCCTTGTCGGCAGCCGAGTGGTTCATTCCAGCCGCGCACACCAAGACCCGTACCGAACACCGCCTGCCACTGACCGATCAGCTCAAGGCACTGCTGATCCGGTACCGGGCGATTCAGCAGGCCCGAGGGTATGAAGGCGTTTACCTGTTCCCGAATCGCCGGGGCCATTGCCTGAGCGAGACCCAGGCCAGCATGGTGTTCACCCGCTTGGGGCAGGGCGAGTGGACCAGCCACGATCTGCGCAAGGTGTCTCGCACCACCTGGACCGACCTCGGCATCGACGGCCACATCGGCGAGATGCTGCTGAACCACACGCTGGGCAAGATCGCCAGCACCTACATCCACACGCAGGCCATGGAGCAGCGCAAGTTGGCTCTGGAGAAGTGGCATGCATGGCTTGACCGGATCGGTTTTGCGGCCATCCACGGCCTTAAAGAGGCCTTATTTGAAATCCCGCAGAATTCGCCACAGGCCACTGGCGGCGAGGCCTCGGGCGACCTTAGCGAATTAGTTATTAGCGAGGATTCGAAATGACCAATCCGGCACGACAGCCATACCGCGCTGGCATGGCCACCCAGGAGTTCATCGAGCAGATCAGCGCTGTGTTCATCTTCACTGTGAACCATGCGCCAGTTCTGGAGGTTCGGATGCGCAACGGCGACGTGTTCGAGGAGGCCGGCACCTGGGATCACGTTTCAACGGTGCACAAGGATCTGATCCGGTGTTCCAGCCTGGTGATGATCCTTCCTCGTACACGGTTGGCAGTGAATCCGGCAGACGTTGAGTCGCTGACTTTGGAGCTTGCCGGCGGCCTGCCGGTCCTCGTGGTGGCTATGGCAGCTGATGCCCGGTACCGGGTGCGAGGTGATTACGAGCCAGAAGGGGTAAAAGGCGTTTACCACTCCCTAGGCGCTCTGCTAGAGGCGCTGCAGTGAGAAAGACCCGGGGCCGTCGTTCAGACGGCTCTGGTGCGCAGTATCAGGAAGGCAACCGGCTCGGCGCCGGGAGCAGCAACTACATCGGGGATTGAGGGGGAAGGACATGATTTACAGCAGCGCACTCGCGGCGGTCGTCTCGGCCCTGGCTGCAGAATCGATCGACAACACCAGCAAGCAGGCCTGGCAGAAGCTATACGAGCCTGGCAGCGAGGACGGCCACGACATGGCAATCTTGAGCAGGTCGGTGGAGCGCGGGGAAATCAGCCGTATGGATGCTGACTGCTGGGTGTTCGCCAGGCTGCACAGCCAGCTGAAGCCGCGGCACTGGGATGTCCTAGTGGCTAGGTTCAGCACGCACAAGGGGCGAAAGGTTCAGTCGATCAGTCGCCTGATCCCCATGGTTGCCTCCCATGCTCCGAGGCTGTTCATCACTAGTGCAGTGACGGCTTGGGCGATCCCGAAGATGAAGGGCGCCGAGGGAAAGCGGTCGAGCGACATGATCGTGTTGCCGGCTCAGTTCTACGATATCAACCGGTGGGACCCGGATGCTCGGCCTGAGCGAACTCGTCGCCGCTGGAGAAAAGACATCGAGGACGTGCTGAAGCAGATGGCCGAAGAAGCACTGGAGGCTGCGGCCGACATACTGAGTTACGAAGGTCTTTCGGTGGAAAATGCCGCTTGACATCAAATGGCCGCATGGCCGATTATTTCTCCATCCTGTCATTCCTGCGCGTTGGTGAGGAGTGAAACTCAAAGCCCAGCTTTAACGCTGGGCTTTTTGGTTTTTATCGTTGACAAAATGCCATCATTAAACATGATAGCGCCTCGTGTTTTCTATGGACGGGGTATGCGTCATGCCGATGGTCAAAAACGTCGAGAAGAAAATCTGGGATATCCAGGAATTCGACGTTCGATTCAAAACACTGGATGGTAAGGATGTTCGCGGCGACAAGCGCGACATGCCGCAGTATCCTCGCAAGGTCAAGTCGAAGAACGATATGACTGTTTCAGAGTGGAAGGGTGGGTTCCGCAAGCTGTATCCCGGTTATGACGTTGATGTTTTAGACGGTAATGGGGATCCAGTTCATGGCAGTACCAAGCTTGGCACTGTCCGCGATTCCTATAATGACTCTGACGAGGATGATGCAGCCTAAGCATCATCTAATCTATCTGTACCGAACCCCGCCAATATGGTGGGGTTTTTCGTTTATGGAGCAATGCTTATGGCCGAGCCAAGTACCGGCGCCCTCGCAGTGACCGGCGTACTTGCCAGCGTCGGCCTGGGTGCTGCATTCCCCCAGCTGGATCTCGCCGCGTTGGTCGGCGCATTCGGTGGGGCTTTCTTCTATGTGGTGTTCGCCAAGGACATCAGCACCTGGCGCCGCGTCGGCTATCTACTGGCTGGCTGGATCGGTGGCTACTTCGGTGCAGCTGAGCTGATGGGCCGAGCCTGGACTCAGACCGCTGGCTTCAGCGCCTTCGTATGCGGCGTGCTTTGCGTCGTCACATTCTCTGGCCTGCTGGAGTGGATGCAGACTGGCCGTATGCCGACATGGCTGCAGTGGGTCTTCCGCCTGCGCGCCAGGAAGGAGGGTTGAATGGTTGCTGTGATCCAGGCCGCTCTGTGCGCCGTCATCTTCGTGATGATCGGACTGCGCTACCGGCCATACCCAGATGCTCGGTACAAGCTGAGCGTGTCGCTCATGGCCTGGGCTGCTTGCGCCGTTACCGGCATGCAGTGCGTGAGCCTCATCGGCCGCATGGTACTGAACGATGACTTTGCTGATGCATCCTGGTTTAACACTGCGTTCTACCTGCTGGCCGCTATCCTGGTTTGCCGGGCCAAGGGCAACGTGGCCAAGATCCTGCGGGTTGACTGATGGCCAGGCTCAAAACACTCGGCTCCCGCATCAAGGAGAGCGCAGGGTCGCGGGTCAAGGTGGTCACACCTGGCAGCTGGCGGAGTGGCATGACCAGCTCCCAGCGCGGCTACGACTACCGGTGGCAGAAGGCACGGGAGCAGTACCTACGTGACAACCCGCTGTGCATTTACTGCGAGCGGAACGGCCGCACAACTGCCGCCAGGGTTGTCGACCACATCGTTGCTCACCGTGGAGACATGGTTCTCTTCTGGGATCAGACCAACTGGCAGAGCCTCTGCAAGCCCTGCCACGACTCGGTCAAGCAGGCCGAGGAGGCTGCCGGCCTGGGCGGATGACACCTCAGCGGATCGGCAAAACCCGGCGCGGCGACACTGAGGCACGCCAGTGACGTGCTTCGAAAGGGGTAGGGGGGTCAAAAGCTAGGGATTCTCATCTAGCTAGACCGCCTCCGACCCCACGTACAGATTTTTTTCCCCCACAGGATTTTTGTTAAATGGCTTTAACATCCCGCAAGCGCGCTTTCATCGGTGCGCTGAGGGAAGGTGCGTCCAATCGAGACGCCGCCGTGGCGGCTGGCTATTCCGAGAGGACAGCGTCTGCGGCGGGGTCTCGGCTGGTCAAGGACAAGGATGTCGCGGCTGAATTACTCAAGCTCCGCGCCCTGGGTTTGATGCCTCAAGATGTTAAAGGCGATGTTAAAGGCGATGTTAAAGCACATGTTAAAGCCAAGCCTGCCGAGAAGACCTCGGCCAAGGATGAGCAGGCGGCAGAATCGGACCCTGCAGCCGATGAACAGCCCGAGCCCGAGCCTGCTGGTTTCGACCTGACCCAGGCGCTCCTGCATCGAGACCCCAAGGACTTCTTGCTGTCGGTGATGAACGACCTGGGCAGCGAACCGAAACTGCGTGTTGACGCAGCCAAAGCCCTGATGCCGTTCGTTCACCCGCGCAAGGGTGAGAGCGGTAAGAAGGACCAGGCTCAGGCTAATGCCGAGAAAGCGGCCACCGGCAAGTTCGGCGCGCGCCGCGGCCCGCTGCAGTCGGTGAAATGATGGAGTGGTCAACCGCTTGTCCAGACTGGGAGCAGCGCATCGTTGCCCGCAAGAGCCTGATCCCGTTCGACCCGCTGTTCCCGGCTGAGGCTGAGGAAGCCTTGGACGTTTTTGGTGCGTTGCGCATGGTGGACGCCACTGGCAGTCCTTTGATGTGCGAGACCGTGCGTGACTGGGTCAACCAGTTCGTGGCCGCAATATTCGGGGCCTACGATCCAGACTCAGGCCGGCGCCTGATCAGCGAGTTCATGCTGCTAATCAGCAAGAAGAACGGCAAGTCGACCATCGCCGCCGGCATCATGCTGAGCGCGCTGATCCTTAACTGGCGGGCGTCGGGGGAGTTCATCATCCTCGCACCGACTAAGGAGATCGCGGACAACTCCTACCTACCGATCAGGGATATGGTGGCGGCCGACGACGAGCTCAAAGCCTTGCTCAAGGTGCAGGACCACCTGCGCACCGTGACCCATCGCCAGACCAACGCCACGCTGAAGGTGGTTGCGGCGGACAGCGAGACGGTCTCGGGCAAGAAGGCCATCGGCGTCTTCGTCGACGAGCTGTGGGTGTTCGGCAAGCGCGCCAACGCCGAGGCCATGCTCCGCGAGGCCACCGGCGGACTGGCGTCTCGGCCCGAGGGTTTCATCATCTGGGCCACCACCCAGTCCGATGCGCCGCCGGCCGGCGTCTTTCGGCAAAAGCTTATGTACGCCCGCAAGGTGCGCGACGGCGAGATTGTGGACCGGTCGTTCCTGCCGGTGCTTTACGAATTTCCCAAGGCCATGCTCGATGCCGGCGCGCACCGCGACGCCTCAAACGCCTACATCACCAACCCGAACCTTGGCCTTTCGGTCGATGAGCCATTCATCGAGCGCGGGTACGCCCAGGCGCAGCTGGACGGCGAAGAGTCATTCCGTGGCTTTCTAGCCAAGCACCTCAACGTCGAGATTGGCCTGGCGCTGCTTTCGGATCGCTGGGCGGGCGCTGATTTCTGGGAGGCGCAGACCTCCGAGCTATGTCGCACGTTGGAAGACCTGATCGAGCGCTGCGAAGTGATCGATATCGGCGTCGATGGCGGGGGACTGGATGACTTGCTTGGTCTAGCAGCAGTCGGGCGTGAGCAAGGCACGCGTCGCTGGCTGACCTGGACCCACGCTTGGGCCCATCCATCAGTACTGGAACGGCGTAAATCCGAAGCGCCGCGCATCCGCGACTTCGCCAAGGATGGGCACCTGACGCTAGTTGAACGCATCGGCGACGACATTGAGGCGGTGGCGCAACTGGTGGCGCAGGTCGAGCAGGCCGGCCTGCTGGACAAGGTCGGGCTGGATCCGGCCGGCGTCGGTGCGATTCTCGATGCGCTGGAGGCTGTTGAGATTCCACGCGAAAAGATCGACGGAATTTCGCAAGGCTGGCGCCTGGGCGGAGCCATCAAGACTGCCGAGCGCAAGCTGGCGGAGGGCACGCTGCTACACGGCGGCCAGCCGATGATGGCCTGGTGCTGCGGTAACGCCAAGGTCGAGCCGCGTGGCAACTCGATCCTCATCACCAAGCAGGCCAGCGGCTCGGCCAAGATCGACCCGCTGATGGCGCTCTTCAACGCCGTGACGCTGATGGCTCTCAATCCTGAGGGCCAAGGCGGCATGGAAAATTTCATGGCTGGCATTCGGGACCCACTGATCGCATGAACGCACTTCACATTTTCATCGCCTGCGCTCTGGTGGCTTTCTCCTTGGCATGTGCCGGGGTATGGGTTCTGGCCGGTACAGGCTGGGCCTTGATTGCAGGAGCTGTGAGCTTTTTCAGCATCGCCGGCTTCCTTCGTCGAGGGCTGACCAGTGATTAAAACCCTATCCCAAGCATTGGGCGCAGCAGCCACCAAGCCCTCAGCCAGCATGAGTGAGTGGCTGGGTAAGAGCATCAAGCTGTCGGATGGGGGCTTCTGGGGGGCTTTTCTCGGCGCCCAGTCCAGCAGTGGCAAGTCAGTCAGCGTGGACAAGGCGATGCGCCTTTCTACGGTGTGGGCCTGCGTCCGCATCATCTCCACCTCGGTGGCCGGCTTGCCGCTAAGCATTTACCGGCGGATGCCTGATGGCAGTCGCGAGAGCGCCCGAGACTTCCCGCTTTACGACGTGGTGCACACCAGCCCGAACGAGGACATGGCCGCCTTCCATTTTTGGCAGGCGGTCGTTGCCTCGATGCTGCTGTGGGGGAATGCCTACTGCGAGATCCACCGCTCTGCAGGCCGCGTCATTGCACTGGACTTCCTGATGCCGTCCCGAGTCGACCTCGAGTTCGATGATGATGGCCGGCTGAGATACTTCTTCAGGCCTCGAAAAGGCGCGCGCCGGGAGATTGTGCGGCAGAACATGCTGCACATCCCGGCCTTCACCCTGGATGGCCGGGTTGGCCTTTCTGCCATTCGTTACGGCGCGGATGTTTTCGGTTCTGCGATGTCTGCAGACGACGCCGCCAACAGCACTTTCCGCAACGGCATGATGCCAACGGTCGCTTTTTCGGTGGATAAGACGCTGAACAAGGCCCAGCGCACCGAGTTTCGGGAGTACGTGCAGACCATATCCGGGGCATTAAATGCCGGCAAGAGCCCGGTGCTCGAGCAAGGCGTCAAGCCGGAGATGATCGGCATCAACCCCGCCGACGCGCAGCTGCTGGAGTCGCGCGGGCACAGCATCGAGGAAATTTGCCGATGGTTCGGCGTCCCGCCCTGGATGGTGATGAAGACGGACAAGGGCAGCAACTGGGGCACCGGCTTGGAACAACAGCAGATCGCGTTTCTCACCTACTGCATCATGTCCTTCACTGCGCCGATCGAGCAGTGCGTGAACAAGTGGTGCATGACAGCGGTGGACCGCATCAACTTCTATTCGGAGTTCTCCCTCGAGGCCTTCTTGAGGGCTGACAGCTCCGGGCGTGCGGCGTACCTCAGCACTATGGCCCAGAACGGCTTCATTACCCGCAACGAAGGGCGGCGCAAAGACAACATGCCGCACATGCCAGGCGGGGATGTCCTGACGGTCCAGTCGAACCTAGTGCCTCTGGACCAGCTGGGTAAGCAAGACGATGGTCAGGCCGCAAGGGCCGCACTGATGAACTGGCTTCAACAGCCGGAAAAGTAAATCTCGGGAGTAATCCATGAAACACAAGATCCAGTCTCGCGGCCTGCGCAGTGAGATGAGCCCGCGCGCGCTCGATAAATGGAACCCCGCGATCCAGGCGGCCGTCGAGAACACCTCGGACACCATCACGGTGTACGGCGTAATCGGCGAAGACTGGTATGGCGAGGGCGTCACGCTGAAACGAATCGACGCCGCCTTGCGGGCGATCGGCGAGCGAGATGTCACCGTCTACATCAACTCGCCCGGCGGCGACATGTTCGAAGGCATCGCCATTTACCACCGCCTCCAGGAGCACAGCCACAAGGTCACCACAAAGGTGCTCGGCATGGCGGCCAGCGCTGCTTCGATCGTCTTCCTCGCAGGCAGTACACGAGAGGTAGCCAGCAGCGCCTTCCTGATGATCCACAACTGCTGGACCTGGCTGTCCGGGAATCGCCACTATCTCCGCGATATCGCCGACGACATGGAGGAGTTCGATGCCGCGATGGCCGACCTCTATGCCGAGACCAGCGGGCAATCGGCCGAGGACATGGCCGAGCTGATGGATGACGAAACCTACATCCGTGGCAAGCGCGCCGTGGAGCTCGGCCTGGCCAGTGGGCTGTTGTCGTCCAACGAGGTTACAGAGCGCGAAACCGAAGATGCCGCCCAGGCCAATGCGCTCAAGGCCATGGATGTAGCCCTGGCCAAGGGAGGCATGACTCGCTCCGAGCGCCGCGAGCTGTTCGCCAATTTTAAGTCCGGCATGCCTCGCGCTGCCGGCGGGGGTACGCATAACGCTGCCCCGACCGATAAGCCCCGCGCTGTCGCGCCAGACCTCTCCGCCTCTCTGAGCGCGGCAACCAATCTCCTCAATTCTCTGAAAGGAAAGTGACCATGGACTTTGAAGCCCAAGTCAAGGAACTCAACGCCAGCCTGAAGGGCATTGGTGATCAAATCAAAGCGCAGGCCGAGGCGACCGACAAGCAGCTCAAGGCTTCCGGTGAAATGTCTGCTGAGACGCGCACCAAGGTCGATGAACTGCTGACCAAGCAGGGCGAGCTGAATGCTCGCTTGGGCGAAGCTGAGCAGAAGCTGGTGAACGCCAGCCGTGACCGCGGCAACCAGGATGAGCCGCAGAAGTCGGTCGGCGCCCTGGTGGTCGGCAGCGAAGAAATGCAGGATGTAAGCTCCTCCTTCCGCGGCTCGCGTCGTGTGTCCGTTCCGCGTGCGGCCATCACCACTGCAACCGGCGGCGATCTGGTGCCTGCTCAGCGTTTAGCTGGTGTCGTTGCTCCGCCTCAGCGTCGGCTGACGATTCGCGACCTAGTGGCGCCGGGTCAGACCGAATCGAACTCCATCGAGTACATCCGCGAGACCGGATTCACCAACAACGCACGTACCGTTGCGGAGAACACCGCCAAGCCATACTCCGACATCACCTTCGCGCTGACCACCGCGAACGTTCGCACCATCGCTCATCTGTTCAAGGCAAGCCGGCAGATGCTCGACGATGCCAAAGCACTCCAGAGCTACATTGACGGTCGCGCACGTTACGGCCTGAACATGGCGGAAGAGGCTCAACTGCTCTACGGCAATGGCACCGGTGCCAACCTTCAGGGCCTCGTGACTGTTGCTCAGCTATATGCACCGCAGGCCGGGCTTACGGTGGTGGGTGAGCAACGTATCGACCGTCTGCGCCTGGCGCTGCTGCAAGCTGAGCTGGCCGACTTCCCCTCGGATGGCATCGTGCTGAACCCCATCGACTGGGCAGCTATCGAGCTCACCAAGGACGGCGAGGGCCGGTACATCATCGGACAGCCGCAGGAGGGCACCAACGCCAAACTCTGGAACCGTCCGGTGGTTTCCACTCAAGCCATGACGCAGAACGACTTCCTCGTCGGCGCGTTCAAGCTCGGCGCCCAGATCTTCGACCGCATGGAAATCGAAGTGCTGATCTCGACCGAGAACGACAAGGACTTCGAGAACAACATGGCGACGATCCGCGCCGAGGAACGCCTGGCGTTCGCGATCTACCGCGACGAAGCGTTCGTCACTGGCCCACTGGTCACGCCTTAACCCTTCCGCAAAGCGGCGCCAGAAATGGCGCCCCAATGGAGTAATCCAATGGCTCGTAAACAGGAAACACCAGCACCCACGACTGATGCGAAGGATCCAGTCTCGACCGTTAATGCCAACAGCGACCCGTCTGGGGCTGCCGGTTCGCCGCCTTCGCCTGCGGGTGCGATCGGTCCAGCTAGCGGTGACCCTGGCAACTCGGGTGTGCCCGCAGTTGCTCCAGGCCAAGCGGAAGGCTCAAACCTGGCGCTGCCAGAAGGACAAGTGGCCGCTGGCACTGGGTCGGATGTCGTCACGGGCGGTCAGGGTGCCAACGCTGACATCGCCGCAACTGACGCTGCGGCATCCGAAGACGCCAGCCGGTCCTCATCATCATTGGCCGACAGCACCGCCGGCGCTGATCCATTGGCACCAGAGGATCAGGCGAAGCCCAACCCTGCGACTCTTAAGATCTATCCGCTGCGGTCGTACATGGATGAAGGCGAGCTTCGCCGTCGCGGCGGCCCGGCGTATACAGTACCGCGCCGGCACGCTGAAGAGCTGGTGCAGCGGAATCTGGCATCCCTCGAACCGCTGAAGGAGTGAGGGTATGTCGGTCATCGGTTTAACCATCGCCCGGCATCACCTGCGGGAGCCTGACGACGATGACGATTACCTGGAACTGCTGATCGAGGCGGCCGAAGGGCAGGCGATGGACTATCTGAACCGTCGTTTCTACGCCGACCAGCAGGCGCTGGATGAGGCTGTCGCCGCCGGGGATGCTGGCGAGTCTCCCATGGTCTGCAACAAGCAGATCAAGGCCGCTTGCTTGCTGATCCTCGGCCATCTTTACGCCAATCGTGAGGACGTTGTGATCGGGACTATCGCCACCGAGCTGCCTAAAGGCTCTGTGGCTCTCCTGACGCCGCACCGGATTGGGTGGGGCGTATGAGGGCCGGCCCGCTGCGCCACAAATGTAGTCTTCAGCATTGCACTTTGGTGCCTGAACCTGGAGGCGGCAGTGATGAGGTGTGGACGGTTCTTCTTGAATCCGTATGGGCCGAGATCGGTCTACCCACTGGGCGGCTCCAGCCGGTTGCCGACCAGGTGCAGGCCGTAGTCACCGCCGAAATCAAAGTCCGCTACTCGCGCAAATTTGCTGCAGGAATGCGCCTAGTGCACAAGTCCACTGGTGATACCTACCTAATTGAAGCAGCGCTCCCGGGCAATGAGCGCGACATGCTCCGGCTGCTGTGCTCCAACGTCATCAACCCATGAGGATAACCCCCATGAAAGTAAGAGCCCTGGCCAACATTTCTGGCCCGATGGGTCGCAAGACCATCGGCGATACCTTCGATGTCAAGGCAGAAGAAGGCCGCGTGCTGATCGAGAATCGGCAGGCCGAGGAGGTATCCTCGCCTGACAAGCCTTCTTCTGCGCCGAAGCGCGCAGGCTCCGACCAGGAGGCCTGACATGGCTCGCCGCTCTCGGATGTCCGGCGACTTCAAGCTGCGTCGCCTGCTTCGGACTATTCACCAGACGGTGGACAACGAGGTCAGGACTTCGATGCAGGAGGGTGCTGAGCGAATACTGGATAGCATGCGCCAGTTCATTCCGCGAGATACAGGCGCTGCGGCGAGTGCCGTTACCGCATTCGTATCGAAAAGCGGCCTTGATGCTCAAATCGGGATCAGAGGGAAGAAAGACAATAGGCGGTTTTTCTACATGCGATTCATCGAGTACGGCACCAAGGGCTACTCGGGCAAAATCTACCGGCGCGCAGACAGCAATGCGATTGGTGGTGTGCACACCAAGAACCGGGACACTACACAGCTTCGAGGGCGTCGCAACGGACTACGGCAGCGTGATGTAAAGAACAAGGCTGACGGCACCAACTTCTTCGGCAAATACCCTGATATTCCCGCGCGTCCGGCGCATCCGTGGCTTCGTCCAGCGATGGACGTAAACCGCGAGTTCGTCCTGGCGAACATCCGTGCTGCTGTCGGCCGTACACTTTCAAAGGCAGCTAAGGGAGGTTGAATGGCCGATCCATCATTCGCGCTGCAGGTGGCTCTTCACGATCGGCTGTCTTCCGGGTTGTCGTGTCCAGTGCATGACGGCGTACCAGACAGCAGTCCTTTCCCATACGTCACCATCGATAGCTCGATCGCCGACGAGGCCGATTTCCTAGCAAGCCGAAAAGATCAGCGTTTCTTGTACCTATCTGTCTGGAGCCAACACCGGGGCCAGAAGGAAGTGCACGAGATCATGTCTGCCATCGACGCGTTGCTGCACAACCAGCCGCTGCCGCTGGCCACCGGTCACGTCGTGTCCATGCAGGTGAGGCGCAAGCAAACCAAGCGCGAGCCTGACTGTGTCACTTACCAGGGCGCTGTAACCCTAAGCATCATCACCCAGCACTGATTCACCCTTGAACCCGCCGCGTTGCGGCATTCACCTGTCCCAGGAGGACTACCCATGCCTGTTACTACCGCAGCCGGCACTCGAATCTACATCGGGCCGCGCCTTACTGCCGACCTGCCCAAGGACTTGGCTGCCGCCAAAACCCTGCTGGTAGGCATTACCTACACCCAAATCGGCGAAGTCGAGAACATCGGCGACTACGGCGACGAGGTAGGCGACGTTACCTTTGCCGCCCTTGCCGACTCGCGAACTCGTCACTTGAAAGGCCTGGCCGATGCTGGGTCGGTCGATCTTTCTATCGGCCTCCTGGACGACGACGCCGGTCAGATTGCGCTGCAGGCCGCCCAGAAGGATCGCAGCCGCTTCGATTATCCGATCAAGGTCGAGTACGAAAGCGGCTACGTGGATTACTTCGCCGCCAAGGTGATGTCGTCTCGCAAGCAGGTCGGCGGCGCCGAAGACGTGCTCAAGCGCGCCGTCACCATCGGCATCAACTCCGAGATCATCGAAGTCGAACCGACTCCGTGACCTCAGCCTGAGGCGCCTCCGGCTGGTCGCGCCTTTTTTGCTCAGTAGCCAATACCAAGGAAACCGCAATGTCCAAGACCAATCACGGCACCGTCACCGTCGAGGCCGGCAGCGACAGCTTCACCCTGAAGTCCACTCTGCGCGCTGTTCGAGCGCTGGAGAACCGCTTCGGCGGTATTCTCCCAGCCATGCAGCAGCTGGGCGCCGGCAACGTCACTGCCACTGCCTTCATCATCGCTGCCGGTGCTGGCATCGACACCAACAAGCGCAAAGAGCTCGAAGCGGTGGAAGAGGCCGTGTTCGAAGGCGGTGTGAACAAGGTTGGCAGCCAGGTGCTGCCGTTTGTACGGGCACTGCTTAACCCCGGCGGCAAGACTGACGAAGAGCTCGAAGAATCGCAGGGAAACGAACTGAGCGATCCGGCAACGGCAGCTACGTCGACGAACTCTACGGAATAGCCACCGGCTGGTTGGGATGGTCGCCTCGTGATGCCTGGGATACCCCGGTGGTCGAGATCATCCTGGCCTGGGAAGCGAAAGCTGACTTCCTGAAAAAAACCAATCCGTTCGGCCGGCCGGAGACACAGCCCTCCAAGGCGGCCGTGGCCAAAGACCTTCGGCGTGGCTTGCGGGGGGCTGCCGCGTCTCGTTCGGCGGCTAACCATTGACCCGCCCAGGCGGGTTTTTTATCGCCTGGGGGAAACATGGCAGATACTGACGTTCAGGGCATGCTGGTCCGCATCGAGGCTACCACGGCTCAGCTTCGGCAAGAGATTGCGCGCGGCGAATCAGCGGTGGCGTCAACCTCGAAGAAAATGGACGCGAGCCTTTCCCGGGTCGATGACGCATTTGACCGGGTGGGTGCGAGCGCGGAAAGCGCTGGCGGCCTGCTGAAAAGTGCGCTGGCGGCAGCTGTAGGTGCTGTATCCGTCGGTTCGATTCTCAAGGCTGCTGACTCCTACTCCCAGATGTCGGATCGTATCGGCCTGGCAACAAAGAGTTTCGGCGAGTACAGCGCGGTTCAAGACAGGCTTCTGGCCACGGCGAACCGGACCTATCGCCCGCTGGAGGAGGCTCAAGAGCTTTACATCCGTACGGCTGACAGCCTGCGTTCGATGGGGCTCAGCGCTGATGAGTCAATGGACGTCATGGATAGCTTCAGCTATCTGCTGGTGACCAACTCTGCTTCTGTAGATAAGGCCAGTTCGGCCATTGACGCATACTCCAAGGCGCTTCAGACCGGGAAGATCGACGCCGACGGCTGGCAGTCCATCCTGGCGGCGATGCCTACTGTAGTGGACACCATTGCAGAGGCTACAGGGAAAAGCGCAGAGGAAATCCGTAGCCTTGGCGCTCAGGGCAAGCTCAGTCTCGACACCCTCACCGAGGGCTTACAGAAGAGCGCGGTGGCCAATGGTCTCTTGGCTGACAGCATGGGGGTTGCGGTCCGTGACGCCCTGACCGCGCTCAACAATGCCTTCACCGTGTACGTGGGTCAGCTGAATGAGTCCACTGACCTCACTGGAGTGCTTGCGTCAGGCATCTCGTTACTGGCGGAGAACTTCGGCACTATTGCAGAAGTTGCCGGGGTTGCTGCGGCCGGCGCGTTGGCCGTCTATGCGCGTTCGCTTGCTACGTCAGCTGCAGGCTCGGTACTGGCTGCCAAGGCCGCCATTGAAGATGCCATGGCCCGTCGCGCTCAAGCGGCAACCGTTCTGCTGGCCGCCCAGGCGGATCAAAGGAAAGCGCAGACCGCAGTTTTCCTGGCTGAGAAAGAACTGGCCGCGTCGAAGACGCGCATCAGCGGCATGGCAGTTGAAAAGCAGCTGGCAATCCAGCTTGCAGAAGCTCGGATGGTTGAGGCGCGCGCTACTGCAGCCGTGGGGGCTGCCCAAGGTGCAATCGTCGGCACTGGCAGAACTTTGCTTGGGTTGCTCGGTGGGCCCGCAGGGATTGCGATGCTGGCTGTTGGTGCCGCCACAGCATTTCTGACGCTGCGAGACAACACTGGCTCCTTGGAAAAAAAGCTCGGGGACCTTGCCGACCCCGTGGACAAACTCGCTGAGCGTTTCGACAAGCTCAACAGGGCAACGCAGTCCGTCACACTGCGCGAGCTCCAGGCGAGCATCGAAGAAACGCAGGACAAGCTGACCCAGATGTCTGGGGCGATGGCGGATAAGTTCGAGTCCGATCTTCGAAACATGGGCGCCGCTGGGGCCGACGGCTTGATGTCTGGCCTGATCAGACTGCCGACCGAAGCCCAAGCTGCATTGGACTTGGTGCTTAAAGCGTCCCAGGACCAGGCCGCCGGAATCGAAGTAGATTGGAAGGCAGTTGCCGACCAATTGCGGCTGATGCCCGGGGTGACGGAGGAGATGGCGAGGGCTCTTGAGTCCAGCCAGCAACCGGTCACTGAGCTTTCCTCTCTGCTTCAGAATCAAAAGCAGGCATTCGCCGAGCTAACTGGCGCGACGGACGATAACACCCGCGCAGAGCGCGAAAACGCTGCTGCCAAGGCAACGGCAGCCGGGGAGGGGCAGAAGTACCTGGAGCAGCTGCAAAAGCAGCTCGCCACTTCGCAGGATAAGACCGCTCTCCAGGCTGCGAACCGGTTTATCGCGGAGAACACGCTGCTCACTGATGAAATGGTGGTGGCGATTCGGTCGGCGGCCGCGGCAAAAGACGCCCAAAAAGCTGCCGATGCTGCGGCAACCAAGGCGACCCAGAATGGCGCTAGTGCTGCCAAAGAGGCTGCCACTCAAGCGAAGAACCATGCCAAGGCGTTAACTGATCTCAAGTCGCAAGCTGATATCGCAATCAGGTCGGCCGAGGGCCTGGCGGCCGCCTATCAATCTGGGACGGACCGCAGTCGCGAGTTCGCGCTTCAACAGAAAGTAGAGGAAGCGATCCTCAGAACGGGTGCGAGCGTTCGTGACGCCGTTACTGCGGCGATCCAGAAGCAGATGGACGCCGAGGACAGCCTGGCCATCAGCAAGCAGGCTTTCGATCTACAGGAGGAAGCCGCTGACCAGGTGGCCCTGGCAAAAGCCACGCTTCAGGGGGCTGACGCGCTCGAGGCCTACAACGTCCAGAAGGCTATGCAGGTTGCTCTGGCGGGCAAGAACATTGCTGTCGGCAGCAAAGAATATGAGCAGTTGCTGGCCGCGACCAGGGCCCAGCAAGCCGCGGTGAAGGTGGCGAAACAAGCGGCCGACGCCGGCAGCATTATGGATCGACTGTATCCCGAGCAAAAGCTGCTGCGCGAATACACAGAGGGGCAGGAGGCCTTGAACAAGGCCATGGAGTTGGCCCCAGAAAGAACTTCCGAGTATCAGGAAGCCTTACGTCTTCTTGGGCTTGAGTTCGAGAAAAATAAGAGCGCCGCCACTGCCTGGGGCAAATTCACGGAGGGCGCAGTCGACCGGGTGGATGACGCGTTTGCAAATGCCTGGAAGAACATCGGAAATGGCTTTGACGGTTTCGCGACGAACCTGAAGGAAGGCTTCAAGCAGTTGCTGGCCGAACTGGCGCACATGGCGATTACCCGGCCTATCGTGATGCAAATTGGGGCCGCGCTGGGCGTTGGGGGGCTGTCAGCTCAAACAAGCGGGCTGCTTGGCGGCTCGGCCGGAGGGGGAGGATTGAGCCTTTCCAGCCTGTGGTCGATGGGAAACAGCGCTTACAGTGCGGTCACTTCGGGCTTTGGCGCTGCGATCTCCGCTGGCTGGACCGCTGGTGAAGGCTTCCTTGGCGGGTTGCAGGGGGCTATCAGTGGTGGCTACGGCTACCTCAGTAATAGTATCAGCGGCCTCTTCAGTGGCGCTGGTACGGCTGCAGGCGCTGGTAACGTCGGGTTTGGCCTGGGGCAATCCTTGGTTTCCGGCGGGGTCGGGTCTAGCGGTGCGGCAGCGGGGTCGGGTGCGAGCTATGCCACCGGTGCTGGTGGCGCGACTGCCCTTGGTGGCGCACTGGCAGGCATCGGCGGCGCACTGTATGGCTATGGCCAGTCGGGCCTGAAGGGTGCCGCCACGGGTGCAGCAGGTGGCGTCGGTGGTTACTATGCGGGCGCCGCGATTGGTTCTCTCGTTGGGCCGCTTGGCACCGTTATTGGTGGCGTCATCGGTTCGGCCCTTGGGAGTTTTGTGGGCGGCTCGCTCTTCGGTGGGAGCTGGCAAACCAAGGACACGGGACTGTCACTTGGGGTTGCCGGCGGCGAGTTCACGGGGCAGCAGTACGAGTACCAAAAGAAGAAGGGCGGCCTGTTCGGGAAGAACAAAAAGCGCACGCGTTATTCGGATCTCGATCCAGAGGTAGCATCAGCCCTCCAGGCCACCTATGACGCCACCGAGGATTCGGTGGTCGATCTGCTTGGGCGCATCGGTGTCTCGGTTGGGGATGGCGCGTTCGCAGGGCTCAACATCGCCAAGAAGCAAATTTCGACCAAAGGCAAGTCCGAGGAAGAGATCCAGGAGGAGATCGCCAAGCTTTTCAGCGGTTTCGCTGACCAGATGATCACCTTCATCGACCAGGGCATCGGTGGTTTTGGCTACAGCTTTGCCGAGCTTGGGGAGCGCGTCGCAGTTTTCGAGAGCTTCAACAAGTCGCTCGGGCTGATCGATGTCACGATGCTGGGCCTGTCTGCTCAGTCGATGGAGCTGGCAAATGCCATGGTCGCCGCCGCTGGCGGCTTGGAAACCTACACCCAGAACCTGAACACCTACTTTGGCGCGTTCTTCAGTGAGTCGGAAAGGGCTGACAAAACGCTTGAGGCAGTACGGCAACAGTTCAAGGATATGAACGTGGCCCTGCCGGAAACCCGCGAGGGTTACCGGAAGGTCATCGAAGCGCTCGACCTCACCACTGAGACTGGTCAGCAGATGTACCTGACCTTGATCGGCGCAGCCGGCGCTGCGGCAGAGGCATATGACATCCTTGAGGCGAGGGCCAGCGCAGCGGCTCAGGCGTTCACTGATAGCCTTGGCAACTACCTCAGTTCGTTCTTCAGTGAAGCGGAGAAAGCCGGAACCGCTCTGGAATTGGTACGGCATCAGTTCAAAGACATGAACGTGTCGCTCCCGGCGAGCCGGGAGGGTTACCGACAGGTGATCGAAGCGTTGGACCTCACCACTGAGGCCGGTCACCAGATGTACTTGACTCTGATTGGGGCGGCGGGTGCCGCCGCTCAGGCCTACGATATTCTGGAAGCTCAGTCGGCGGCAGCAGTAAACGCCGCGATGAACTCGGTCCAGCGAGCTGTCAACGCCCAGAAAAACGCAATTACCGAGTCTTACAACGCTCAGATCGCCTCGCTTAACGATATGTCGCAGACCGCGCAGCAAAGCGTCAGCGCCCTTACTGCTGTTGGCTCCAGCCTCGGTAACGCGCTGAAATCCCTGCGCGGTGATACCGATGCTGCGGTGAAAGTGCTCCGCGCCCAGGCCATGGCCACGCTGGATAGCGCTCTGGCTACAGTGCGGGCCGGCAAATCCTTGGCCAGCATCACCGGCCTTGACGATGCGCTGAGTGTCGTCAGCCAGAACAACACTGACGCATATTCATCCCTTGAGGCCTACAACCGTGACCAGGGTCGTACGGCCAACATCGTCAGCCTACTGGAAGCCGCAAACGGCAAGCAACTGAGCGCTTCTGAGAAGTCCCTGCAAAGTCTGCAAACGAGGATCGAGCAGGCCAAGAAGTCCTACGACCTGCAGATCGCGCAGTACGACGCTCAGCTATCCCTGGCTCAAGCGCAGATCGACGCGCTGAACGGGGTGGACAATTCCGTCATTTCGGTCGCCGCAGCCGTGAGCGGCCTTAGCCAGGCTGTAACCACAGCGCTGTCTGGCTTAGGTGATGGCGCCGCCAGGCAGAACACATACGACAACAACGCGGCGATTGTGAAGGCGGTCTACCGGACGGTCCTCGGTCGCGAAGCAGAGGCAAAAGGCTTGGCCGATTGGGCTGGAGCTTTGACCGGCGGGCTGGTCACCTACGATGAGCTGATGGCCAGCATCGCTCAGCAAGGCCGGCTCAATGGCGAAAATGTTCTTGTCCCTGGCTTCGCAAGCGGCGGCATGTTTAGCGGTGGCCTGCGGTTGGTAGGGGAGCGAGGCCCTGAGCTGGAGGTAACGGGGCCAAGTCGAATCTATAACGCCAACCAGACCGCCGCGATGCTTAGTGGCGGCCAGGGTGACGGTACTGCTGCGGAGGTGCGCGAGCTTCGAGCCGAGCTCAAGTCTGCGCTATTCGCCATTGCCAAGTACACCCAGAAAGCAGCCAAGAACACTGATCTTCTACCGCAGAAACTGGAACAGGAGCTGTACCCGTGAGGATCATTGAGCCCGTCGAAATCACCCCAGCCATGGCGGTGATGGAGGCGTTTTTGGTGGAGCCCAATGCTGAGCCGTTGGTGGTTCAGGTTGGGCAGTCTTTCCAGGTGGCATCGATGCTGACCAATGTGCCGGAGGCAGACTACCCGCTGTGGGTGTCTACCACTGCGTATGCGGTCGGCGCCGTTGTGATGCTTGAGCACCGGAACTACGAAGCCCTTGTGGCGAATACCAACAAGAACCCTACTGGCGCCGCCACCGACCCGCCAACTTGGTTGGATTTGGGGCCGACGAATAGATGGCGGATGTTCGATGACAAGATCGGGACGGTGACCAGCAACCCTGAAAGCATCGCCCTGACCATCGCCCCGGGTAGGGCGGTCGACTCACTGGCCTTCTTCAGCCTGGATGCGGCGTCTATCTATGTTCGAGTGGTCGATCCTTACCAGGGCATCGTTTACGAGTCGGAAGTCTCGCCTGTCTCCACGGACGGGATCAACGATTGGTACGACTACTTCTTCTCGCCCGTGGAGGTGAACGAGGACTTCGTGTTGCTCGGTTTGCCGGCGGGGGGCTATGGCTCCATCGAGATCAAGATCGCTAAGCCAGGCGGGATCGCCAAGGTGGGCGCTCTGATCCTGGGCAAGGCGGCTGTGTTGGGAGAGGCACTCTACGGCACGTCAGTCGGCATCACCGACTACAGCCGGAAAGAGCGCGACACCTTCGGGAATATGATCATCGTTGAGCGTGGCTATTCGAAGCGCGCTGACTTCGACGTGATTGTGCAGACCAACATGGTTTCTCAAGTGCAGCGCTTACTCAGCAAGTACCGTGCGAAGCCGCTCGTCTGGATTGGTGAGGCCAGTTTCCAATCGACGATCCTGTACGGCTACTACAAGGAATTCAACTTGGTTATCAGCGGGCCGACGGCGTCGGACTGCTCTATTTCTGTGGAAGGACTCATCTGATGGCTACACCCACAATCACGCCATTACCAGAGGCGCCAAGCCGACAGAACTCCGCGGGCACTTTCGCGACGTTGGCCGACAACTTCATGGCGGCGCTGCCGCAGTTCGCAGACCAGATGAACCAGTCCATTGACTACGTCGGCGATAAAGCAGAGTCGGCGGCCGAGAGCGCTCAGCGGGCAACCTCCAATGGTGCCGCTCAAGTCGAGCTGGCAACTCAGCGTGCGAACTCGGCATCGCAGAGCGCTCAGTCCGCAGCTCAACAGGCAGCTGCCTCGAAGACTCAGGCGGATGCAGCTAAGGGTTACCGCGATACGGCGCAGTCCGCAGCCGCTGCTGCACAGGGTGCTGCCGGGCTTCCCGCGCTCACAGGAAAAGCGGGCCTTCCTTTGGTTGCAAAGTCAGACGGGACCGGCGTCGAGTACTCCGGAAGCTTAAGGCGTTACGACCTGGACGTCGTTGCTACGACGGCAGCACTCGATCTGAGTCTCAGTCAGGTGTTTAAGATCAACGCTAGCCAGCCGCGAGTACTGACATTTACAAACCCGCCTGCTGCAAACAGGGCCATGACGCTAGTGCTCCACATCACTGGGAAATCGGACGTCACCTGGCCTCCTAGCATTCTCTGGAATAACAGCCAAACACCTGTACTTGGGAATGCCTGGACCACCGTGATCTTGATCTGGGTGGGTGACGGATGGGTGGGTTCAGTGGGGGCTCGCTCATGATTGAGGCTGCTCTAATGGGAGGTGCGCTCCCAGGCCCTTGGTCGGCTTGGGATTTTGTAGGCTCAACTAGCCTCTTAGCGAGCGGTGCCACGACGGCGGAGGCTAAGTTTCCGGCGGGAGTGCAGCCTGGCGACCTGGTTGTGACGATCATGTCACCGCTCAATGAAACCATTCGGACGACTATGTCGGCAGGCGGCTGGAAGCATTGGGCCCAAGGCAACCAAGACTACGTCTGCACAGCGCGCTATGAGCTAGGTCTCGCTGCTCCTGCCTATTCACGAGCGGCATCAAACTCGATATTCGTTTCGGTTCTGGCCTTCCGAGCGCAGGGCTGGTCCAACGTCAAACTCGAGGCACATGTCTCTCCAGCAGCACCGGTCGCTGTGACCACGCAACTGCAAAACGTCTTGTTGCTTGCGGTGGGGGTTACCCCGAAAACGACTAGAGGTTGGGCGGTCTCGATGACAGGTGCCGAGCCCACCGCCAGGGTGGAGCGAGTGAATGCACCGGCCCTGCAGGTGTACTCCGCGAATATCGGTTTCCCGCATCAGGTTACTGGAGTGTCGGTGGATGCGTTATCCGGCGCCGAGCGCAATTTAATCCTCACTGTTTCCTGAACCACTTAATTCATGCAGACCGGCGAAAGCCGGTTTTTTTGTGCCCGGAGAAAAGTCCATGGCTTACAACAGCGCCCATACCGGGCCAGAAATTGACGCGGCTGTGCAGCTGCTGGGGCAGATTCAGGATGCGCGAGACAGCACCAGCCAAGATCTGATCGAAGTCAAAGGGCTGTCAACCCAGGTCAAGGCCGACGCCATCCAAGTCTCGTCTGACGCCCAAGCCGTTGCAGAAAAGGCAGCGCAGGTCGCTTCCAGTTCTGCTGCTGTTGAGCAGGCTCGCGTCCAGGTGGTTTCCGCTACCGAGGCTGCGGAGGAAGCAATGGGCGAGGCTGCCCTGTCTGCAAACTCCGCACAGGAAAGCCAGGCGGCGGCAAGCGTTAGCGAACATGCCGCCGCGCAAAGCCAGCTGGCTGCCGGACTGTCCGAGCAGGTGTCGGCCGAGCATGCCGCCGAAGCGACGCAGGCGGCAAACCAGGTCGCGGCCGATCGTGTGGCAGCCCAGGCCAGCGCCGAGAGTGCGGCCACCAGTGCGCGGAACGCTGAGGCAGTCGTCACCGGCGGCACAGCTTCCGTCACACCCAATCCCGGACTGATTCCTCTGGCAGATTCAGCGGGAAAGATTGATGCCGACTGGCTTCCGGAGAGCATTGCTCGAGCGGGCGAGGTTCAGGCCGCAGCCGATGCCGCCGCGGAGGCCGTCGATACAGCTGCGGAGGCGCAATCGCGCACGGAGCGCTTTCTGCTGCCATCGCCAGAAGCGCCAGTCGTTCGAGATGATGGCTCTCCGCTTCAGGTAGGTGACAGATACTTCAATGCGGTAGACCAGGAAGAACTCATCTACACCAATGATGGATGGCAGGCGAATGATAGCCTGCAAGCCATTGCTGAGCTCAGGGGAGAGATTTCAGAGGGCCCCATCGCTCATGGCGTCCCTCGTGCCGACAGCGCTGGGAAGATCAACCCCGATTGGCTTGGCGGTTTTTTCTATGACTATTCTGAGCTCCGCGCCTATCAAGGGAATTCCGGCCGTATTGTCGTCACCAGGCCGGGCCTGTATGGAGAGTTCAGAAGCCTTGGAGTGATCCCTGGCTTCATCGATACCGACGGGACATACATCGTCACGGTAACTGGCGTGGTGTATGAGCGAATCCACGATGGGAGGATCAACGTCCATTGGTTCAACTGTCCGCTTGACGGCGTTACCGATGGCACCGCTGCATTCGCAAAATGGACTTCCCAACTCAAGATCGGGCGAGCGTTGATTCCGCCAGGCAAATACGTGGTCAGCGAAATTAATTTCAAGACAGTTGGCCAAAGCCCTACGATCGGCGGGCTAGAGGTCGAAGCAACTGGCGCTACTATCGTCAGCGAATGCGCAGTGCGCGCCGATAGCTGCAAGCGGCTGACCATCACGGGCCTGGAAGGATTTAGCACCGACCTCCACCTGAACGGCGCATGGTTTGCGCAGATGAAGGATCTGAAGATGCGCTTGCTGATCTGCGGGTCGGCGCGGGGAACGGTATTCTCTGACAACTACTGGAACACGTTCATTGGCGGCCAGTTCCAAGCCATCATGACTCATCAGAACTCGACGGCGCCGAGTAACAAATTCGACTTCATCAACGTTGCGCTCCGCGGTAACGCTAGCCAAGGATACGCTCAGGCGCAGGACTACGCCTTCCGCTTCGTGGCCAACCAGAATGTACAGTCGTGGACATGGCACGGTGGTGACATCAGCTACCACACGGTTGACATTTTGTATGCTGACCCTGCGAATATCGCCGACATCGAAATGCTGTTCGATGACACATATCTCGACAGCAAATATGTCCGACTCAAGTCTCGGCCGAAGACCAGGATCCGCACAGATTCTCATGCGGCCAATGAGATGCCGTACTTTGCCGCGATCTCTGAAGTCGCCCGGGGTTCTTCAAGCGGGTATCGATCGGACCGAGCCGCAGGATGGAAGAGCGACACGGGCTACAACCTAGTGCCTAACGGTGACTTCTACGACGTTTTGCCTTCGTATGTAGGAGCTGGCTTGCCTGTAGGGTCTGCCAACAGCTCCTCTATCACTCCGAAAACAGGGGCATCCTTTTCTGGAGGAATTCGAGGAAACTACCTCAACATCAATCAGGCGCTCACCGCTTCGAACTCTGTCAGGATCAGACCTAAAGCCCTGCCGACAACCGCTAGGTGCAGTTGCGTGCTTGTGGCGAGAAATGCAGCATCCGGTAGCAAGACGCTAAGAGTCTCGTTCTCCGGGCTCTTCTTCAGTGCCACTCTGACTGATAGTGAATGGTCAACTGTCAACATGACGACTGGAGCTGACATCCCTGCGGGCACTGTATCGGATATCCAGATTTATACCGATGACGGAACACCATTCAATATCGATATATGCTACGCAGGGGTCTTCGTGGGCGAGACTCCAATGCTTTTCCTGCCCGCAGATAGGCATCAAAAGCTATACGGATCGGTCGCTTGGAACCCTCCAAGCGTAGGGCCCGGTCAACAATCCCCTGCCCAGACAGTGACCGTCCCAGGGGTCAGCATTGGTGATTTCACTGACGCAGCCTTCACCTTGCCGCTGGGTGGAGCTGCCCTAAAGGCGAGCGTATCAGCTCAAGACACGGTTGAGGTCTTCCTAAGAAACGACACTGGGTCAGCCATAGACTTGGGCGCAGGAACGCTCAGGGTGCGCGTGGAGAAAGCTTCTTATTAGATAAGATATTGTGTTGGTTCTGAGCCCGATGTTAACTCGGGCTCAGTTTCATTACACAGCCTCTAGGTAATAGCTGTGAGGCTTTGGAAGCCCTAAAGGTTTCCATATTTCCGATATTAGCTCTTTTTCTCTGTCGGTTAATTGAGGTAGGCGCTTCCGGTGCAGCCCGAAAACAAAATACTTTCCAGCAAGCAGGTCGTTCAGGAATCGCTCTACAATATCATGGTCTTGCGGCCAAGTAGTGTAAAGCGTCTCGCAGAGCTTGCCCGAGGCTTGATAATAATCGCCAACGCAGCCAATTTTTTGCATGAATGCAAAGTAGAGGAAGAACTCGCTTACCTTTTTAAGGGCAGGCGCAGTAGAAAGACTGCCAGATCCCTCTAGGCGGGCGTCAGACTTAATCCTGCTTAACATAAGCCTTACAAGTTCGGGCTTCATGGTGTAAGGGGTAATAGTTGGCATAGAGGCGCCAGGATAATTGTCGACGCCGAAAAATTCGTTGGAGCCAAGAAGAAGAGGCTCCAATAGTGGAGAAGGGTGTGAAAATGTAGTTTTGGCTTTTTCGCCTTCGAAGAAATCTGAAACTAGTGTGTCCTTTACGAAGTGGTTTTTGGCGTCAAGCACAATTGCCCAGTCTGCGCTGGAGTCTGCCACCGAAAAAAGTTTCAGGTATTGCTGGTCTTTCCAGCCGTCAGTTCCGATCTCTAAATATTTAGTAGATGAAACGATCTCAGTCTTTTGGCGAAGTGCTAAAGAGATGTTGGTATTTAAAAAGTTCTCAATGCTTTCTCTGACGGCGCTCTCATTCTTGTCATTAACTACGATTCGGTATTTCGATATCGCGCTATGATCAAATTTCTTATCTATTGAAAGTGCTTGTAATTCATGCAGCCTTGAGTCGCCGGTAAAGGTTATAGTATGGATTTCGATAGACATGCCCTTTCCTTAAATTATGGCTGTTACTGTTATACCATAAAGTAATGACGTGCATCGTAGCAACCATCGATCAGCGCTAGGAAACGGCACGATCTAGCGGAGGAGGGCGGAGTTTGGCAAAGCCCATTGACATGGCGCCGTATTGGTGGTATCGAAATATCTCGGCAGCCTTGCTGAGCACTCGCCTTTTGATAAAAATGGATTGATTGAAAGCCTTCGATGTGGGCTTGAAGGCTGGAGGGAACGTTGTGTAAGGCAGCGTGATCCACATCGCTAGTGTGTCTATCGCAGCTCGCGCAAGGAGATAAGATGGCTGTTAGTAAAGTATGGGTGGGCCTAGCAATGGCTGCGTGTGGCATCCACCCTGTGGTAGCTGCCGCATTCGATGTGTACGGATTCATCCCCTACAAAACTCGATTAGTGGATGGCGCGGCCGTCAAGGCTGAGCCTGATCAGGCCTGGCTTGCAGAGCTTGGAGTGAGGCCCATTGAGGTTGTGTATGATAATAAAATTTTAAGTTTTCCACGCACAAAAGATAGAAAAAACAATGCGACTATAAGTCAAGCAAAAGTTCGAGCTGTTGCCGCGGATTACCAAAAAAAACAATCTCATATGATTTCGCTTGATCTCGAAAGCTGGGATCGGTTTGATGAAAGAACACCATCCCGAATTCTAGAGGCGATTGGCTTGTATAGGAGGTCCCATCCAGAAGCGATTATCGGCCTTTATGCGACAGTGCCTCAGAATACGTTTGGATGGTCTGCGAGCAAAGTCAAAAAGTATGAAGAAATCAACGCAAGGTATAATGAGGTTGCGGCTTCAGTGGATTATTTTAGCCCATCTCTTTATAACTACAGCGGGAGTGACTTCGGAGTTTGGCTTGAAAGTGCGCGCTACAACATCAGCGCTGCCCGAAAATATTCTACCTCCAAAAAAATCATCCCTTATATAACCCCGGAGGTTGGCGAGGGTCGAGCAACGCGCTGGCTATCTTACGACGAGATGAGTCAGCGCTTGCAAGCGCTAGAGTCTCTGGGGGCTGATGGTTGCATCGTATGGGGCAGCAGCCGGTCCCGCGATTCTTCAGGGGCCGCGCCGGTCTTGGACCCCGAAAGCGGATGGCTCAGGGCTGTATCTGACTTCGCGCAACGCCGAAAGGAGTCGTGAGTGCGGGCAGCATTTCCAGGTTTTTTGCACAGAAAATAACCACGCGGACTGGAAAACCTATTGGTTTTGATGTAGATAGGGCCCCTCATGCAAACAAGCTGGAGCTGCCAGATGGAAAAGATGGATCTAGAGTTCGATCGCAAGGACTTCTGCAATAGCCTTACGAGAATCGAGGCAAGCCTCAATATGGCGGGTGATCATTTATGGGAGATTATAGATGCTTGGCCTCAGTTCAGTGAAAGTGTGTTGAAAGGTTATGCTCAAATCAACGTAGAGCGGGAAGCTAAGCTCGTAACCGGTAGAGTTCTTGGAAAACCATTCACCATCAAGGTTGCTCCGGTGGTGTCAGACGGTTTTTGCCACCTTGAAGCGACGATTGTCACCGGCTCGCCATTGAAGGGCTCTGATCGGGTTGTTGGGGTATTCCGGGCTGACCACAACGGGGATATCAAGGGGGCCAATGGCGAAGTAATCTTGAGCAATGAGGCGGATGCTCAAAGCTGTGAATTGCTTGTCGCCGTTATCCGTAAAGTACTTGCCTCCCGGGAATCGCTTCAGACGCAAGATTCGGCGCTCACCGAGTGATACCGGGCATCTTCTAATCTGGTGCTCTTTGCGGTCGCGAGGAGCAGCAGAGGCCCGGGCAGCGTTGCTCAATCCTTAGCCCCTTTGTGATTTCCTCCCGGTTGGGGATTGTGCCCAGGCTCATTCCCCTCTTGCAGCATCCGCAAGAATTTGGGCCGCGGTCGCGCTCATGAATGTATTTTCATCTGGGCCCGCATGGCGCAAGCAGATGCTACACTGCGCACCTTTTGTGTTCAGATCAGTACGGATGCCATGAGTACCTTAAAGGACAATAAATTGCATGCTGCTATCAAAGCTTGCAAAGTAAGTTTTCTGTCGGTTGGGTTTTTCAGCTTATTTGTGAATGCTCTAATGCTGGTCCCGACCTTTTTTATGATCCAGGTTTCAGGTCGAGTGGTGCCTTCGGGTAACACCTCAACGCTTGGGATTCTGACCATCGTCCTGACAGGCTTGATTGTCACGTCCGGCTCGTTGGAATGGGTGCGCTCTAGAATTCTGGTTCGAGTCAGCAACCGACTTTCTGTTCTACTCAGTTCGGACGTCTACCGTGCAAGCTTTAAACGCGCACTCAATAGCGGTGGTACTGATGCAACGGCTCAATCGCTAAATGACCTAACCGCACTTAGGCAGTTCTTCACCGGCTCAGGAATTCTTGCCGTCTTTGACGCTCCCTGGTTCCCGGTATATACAGCGGTCATGTTCCTGTTCCATCCTTGGTTGGGCTGGTTTACTATCGGGTGCGCACTAGTGCTTATTGTGCTGGCCGTGATAAATCATAAAGCTACAGGAAAGTTTACCGCTGAAGCAAATAGGCAGATCGTCGAGTCTAATGTTATCACGACCAAGCTCCTGCGTAATGCTGAGGTTATCGAGTCGATGGGTATGCTTGAGACGCTGATGAACAGATGGGCGAGTCGACAGCGAAAACTGTTAAGGATGCAATCCGACGCAGGCGACCAGGGAGCACTCATAAGCTCAGTTTCCAAAACCTTTCGTACATGGTCACAATCCATTGCGCTCGCCATTGGTGCCTACCTAGTTGTTACTCATCAGATTAATCCTGGTCTCCTCATAGCAGGGTCTTTGCTATTGGGGAGAGCGCTGGGGCCCATTGATCAAGTCATCGGAAATTGGAAGGGTTTCATTTCAGCCAAGGTCCAGTATGACCGCTTGAACAAGGCAATGAGAGATCTGCGTGCTGAGCCCGAGAGTAAAAAACTTTCTCCTCCTACGGGGTGTATTCATGTCGAGGGCTTAGTAGTAACCCCTCCTGGTGGTTCGACGCCAGTCTTGCGGGATGTCAGCTTTTCTGTTCCCGCCGGTTCTATTGTTGGAGTCATTGGCTCGAGTGGTGCAGGGAAGTCAACGCTAGTACGTGCACTCTTGGGAATCTGGCCTTGCGAACGCGGCGCCGTACTCCTCGACAATATTGACATCACTGATTGGAATAAGCACGACCTTGGTCCATATGTAGGGTACTTGCCTCAAGACATCGAGCTATTTGAAGGCTCCATCAGCGACAATATCTCTCGCTTCGAGACTGTTGATCCAGAGAAGGTCGTTCAGGCGGCAAAAATTGCCGGGGTGCATGAGATGATTCTCATGCTACCCGACGGCTACGAGACCGTCATCGGTAGTGAGGGGGTCAACCTATCCGGCGGCCAACGTCAACGGCTCGGTCTAGCACGAGCGATCTATGGTATTCCTAGGCTGATAGTCCTCGACGAGCCGAATTCAAACCTTGATGAATTAGGTGAGCGTGCTTTGGGGGCTGCGCTCGAAAGGCTCAAAGAGTTAGGGTCAACAGTTTTCATTGTCTCGCATCGGCCAAACGTCCTTACACGCTTAGATCGCGTACTTGTGATGTCGGAAGGAGTCGTTTCCCTATACGGCGAGCGCGATAAGGTGATCGAACAGCTGGCGCGTCAGAAGGGCCTTACTCAGCAGCAACCTATCAATCAGCCATCCAGTCAAGCTAACTCCACTGCGTGACCGAAAGATTCTATCTGCCCTAATTATGTAGATTTGGCAAGTACCTCGTGATCGAGAATTTAGGTCGGTCATCAAGGCGGGGTGACTTACAGGGCAGCAGAGGCCCGCGTAATGCGGGCCTGCGTGCTAGCACACTTGAGGCGCCTTTATTTCATCATGATGCGTTGTGGTCCCTCAATATACGGTCAGTCTGGGTGATCCAGAATTTTTTATCAGGATTAAGAGACAAAAATATACGCGAAATCAATGTATCGGAGTCAAAGAACTCTTCCATGCTCAAAAGTCCTAGGCCCGATTCGCGCAGGTAGGTGTTGTACAGTTTCATAAGTTTTGCTTCCTTGTTGTTTAGGAAGTCCTGTACGTTAATTTCCTTGTCTAGAAGTATTTCCCAGTTGGCGTATGTGTAGGTGGGGCGATATCCTGGGTCTATTAGTTCTGGCGGTATCGTCTTTGCTTCTTCGGGGTTGGCTTGGATTAGATTTTTAATGTCACCCGGATTGCCCCATGACTGGTACTCGTCAGCAAGCGCCTTAGCGCAAGCTGTCTTTAGTAGTCTGCTGCCGCTATTCCCTCCGAAAAACTGCTCGCTATGCCAGTAAATTGAATTTTTTGTCAATTCAAAATTTTGCAAAAAGTTCTTAAAGACGATCGTATCGGCATCCATCCAGAAACCGCCATTTTGAGCCACATATGCCATCCGTATATAGTCGCTTTTGGCTACGATCGCTTTTATTTCGGGGTCTTGTTCTTTTTCTCTGGGTTTGAAAGCCCATGACTTCTCTTGAAAATCACCCTGCAGAAACTCAGAAATATTATTTTCATGCAAAAGAAGGAATGACGACCCAAGCGCTAGTCGCATTGTGGCTATGCAAAGTGCGATATAAGGTGGCATTGTTTTTCCTGGGGCTGACTCCCAGTATGTTACAGCCTTCATTTTACATCCTGATTTGTAAAATCTCGAGAATACCACGTTGTAGGTGTAGCGCCACCTGATCGCCCACCCTCGCCTCGAACTATAGAATTCCCGGTGTTGCATCCTGCTTAGCATGAGTGGCTCGCAACTAACCATCTATGCCCGCCTCGTGCGGGCTTTTTTTGCCTGGAGATAACCATGACCACACCCCGAGGCATCCGCAACCGGAACCCCGGAAACATCGATTTCAACCCGCGCAATGACTGGCAGGGCCAGATCGGCAAGGAGCCAGGTGGCCGCTTCGCCATCTTCGACACGCCAGAGAACGGCATTCGTGCCTTGGGCAAGCTGCTGATCAACTACCGGGGCAAAGACGGGATGCCAGGCGTGGGCGGAAAGGGCATCGATACGGTCCTCGAGACCATCAGTCGCTGGGCGCCGAGCAACGAGAACGACACCCAGGCCTACGCGGGGGCCGTGGCCAAGCGCCTAGGCGTGCGCGCCACCGACCAGATAAACATCAAGGATGCCGCCACGCTCCGCGGGATGGTCGTCAGCATCATCATCCACGAGAACGGCGGCAACCCGTACACGCCCGCGATCATTGACGAGGGTGTGCGGCGGGCACTGGTATGACCTGGCTCACCGCAGTACCGGCCTGGTGCTGGTGGCTGATCGCCCTGATGCTGGTTGCCGGCGGGCAGCAGTACCGGGTTGTGATCGCTGATGGTGCTGCAGCTGATGCGCGCGCGGAAACCTCCCGATCCGACAAGGCCTTGGCCGACTATCGGCTGGAGGTATCCGAGCGCGACCGGCGAGCAGCCGCCCAGGCCAGGACCGAAGAACAGCGCCGCCAATCTTTGGCGGACGAAGTCGGAAGGAAAGCAGATGAAAAATACACCGATCTTGAAAGCAGGGCTGCTGATGCTGAGTCTAGGGCTGTCGGCCTGCGCGGGGAAATCGCCCGACTACGGGCCGGCAGATCTGCGACCTGCGGTGCCATCGCTACCCAGCAGCGCCAGGCAGGAGCCTCTGCCGTCGTGGTGCTCGGGGGATTGCTTGAAGAGTCTGACCGAATGGCGGGAAGCCTCGCGAAAGCGCTTGAGCGGAGCCGAGTAGCGGGGCTGGCGTGCGAGTCGGTCATCGTTGGGATAAGGGCTGGCCAGTGACCAGTTGCACAGGCCATGCTCGAAGAGGGGCGCTGCCGGTCTCCGCAAGACCGGCACCCTTGAAGTGAAAGGGGGCTGCTTGCTGGGCGGCGGCAGAGCATAAGGCATGCATAGCAGTTGGCTGCTGTGATGATTGATGTGTCAGCCACTTGATTTTCAACGCTTGGAATTGGTTGAATGCCTTGCCTCAATGGAGGGGGCAAGGATGAGTCTTGAGAAGTTTGAAAGCCCGGTGAACAGGCTTGGGTTTGTTGTAGTGATCCTGTCCATAGCGCTGTGTCTGGTCGCTTTTTTTGTCACCTACCAGTCTTACTACGAAATCGGCTTGCGTCGAGTCGCGTACCTGTTGCTAGATTCGTCGAGTGTTTGGCAACAAAGCATTTTCAAGCTCGGCTTCTTTGGGGCGCTCATTGGCGCCATGCTCGCTTGGAATTTTCTTGGGTACGTGAAGCGCATCTATAACTGGATAGTGAAGGCTTGATCGTTTTTTCGGGCCTCGGTCGCGTGGTGGTGTAAAGGATCCGCTCCCCACCCGCGCCGCCGTGGTGCTCCCCGACCTGCCCGCAAGGGCTGACGAGCGAGCAGGAGAGCTGGCGCAGGCTTATGACCGCGCCCGAATAGCGGGCCTTGCGTGCGAGGCATCCTATAAAGCTTTGATTCATTGATTCAGCTTTTTGGCTGCCATCATAATTTTGTAACGGTGCTTCCAGTCCTTTTCAACCTCGAGATCTTCGAAGCCTGCTTTGCGCGCTAGCTTGTCAAATGATGAGTCTTGTAGGCATTGAGGCCAACTACTGAAGACTTCTAGTTTGGATTCATTTTCCGTCCAGACATCAGCCAATACGACGGCGTAACGATGTTCTATCTTCAGCTTGCTTAGCCCTAGCTCCAGAGTGACATGATGAGCCTGGTGGGACATCCGCTGGACATCATGAATGGTGTCAGCAATTTTTTTCTTGGGATTGGTGAATCTCTTGGCCTCAATGAGAAAGCAGCTTTTCGTGGAGGGGTCAAAAACGATAGCGTCAAGGTGAAGTCGTGCCTCCGCGTCCAACGGTGCCTCATACCACGCAAAAGCGTCTTGTCCTAGAGCATGCTCCAGCCCACTGGCGAAATTGTTCGTCAGATTTCTCTCCGTGAAACCGGTGCTGTTATGCGCCGGGTAATAATTGTTCAGGATTTGAGAGTATTTACGCAGGGTATGATCAAATGCGGTCATCATCGCATTTTCAATTTTTTGGATCATAGATTTCCTATTTATCTATCGAGTGCCTCGGTCATCCATGGCTGAAAGCTGGTGCCGGAACCGCCCATTTGGTAGAAGCATGTCGCAGACTATACTGCCCTGACAGAAGATCGGGACGGGATATGGACAAGCGCACTTTTATCGGCATGGTTGAGGCAGGTGAGCCGTTGATTCAGCAGGCTGTTGATGCAATGCGAGAGTACCATCAAGCACAGGATCGTAGCGCGGCACCTGAGGAGGTCGAGCGGTTGCGCCTACTCGCTGAGTCGCTGTTCCAGGTTGTGTCCGACTACCAGCTGCGTGTAGTGGCCAAGGCCCGAGGCAAGCAGTTGCCACCGCTGCATTAGGGCGCCGGTCGGTCGTTGCCTGCGATACTGAGTGGCTATACGATACTGTTTATCTATCCAGTATTGGTGCCGCATGTACTTCCTTCTCGTTCGACGCCGCGAGCATGGCGTGGCCTTACCCTCCGACCGCCTACGGAAAGTCCAGCCACTCCGCGCGGACGTCCACATCGGTGATCACCACAGCGAGCCCCTGGGGCGCGTATCGACTCAGGCCTGGGTGTTCAACCCTACACCTGGACCGGACATTATCCCGCGCCTGCACGACGCCAAGGTCAATGGCATGGCCCAGCTCGGCATCAACATCAACGGGATTGAAGAAGTTGACGGCGTGCTGTATGCGCAGTCCTGGTGGTGCAGGGCAGAATGATGGCCGGGATACCACAGGCATGGATGGACGAACTGAACGACCGGTTCGCTTTGGTCACCGATCCCGAAGGGCGCGCTGCCGTGCTCGATGAGATGGCGTATGCGGCCCATCGTAGGCGAGAGGTCAGCGACGAGAACCTGGTTGACATGCTGGAGCTGTCGGAGGCTGGCAAGGCGTGGGGGTTGATGGAGGTTGATGAGGCGTACCACATCGGCCTGTTCAGTTACGAGATTGCGAATAGTTGGGATGGTGACGAGCCAGGACGGATCGTCGTCGGCAGAACGCCTGGATGGGGATGTTAAGGGAGGCTGGTGGTGTGCGAAATACTGCCAAAATCGATTCCAAAACTGAAACGGCGACCCTTGCAGCATGCGGCTTGTAGCCGTGCCGTTTCTGGTTTGTTTTGGAATCGATTTCGCCTTACAATCCGCACGGGGCGGGGCTTTGTCCTACGGTCTTGAAAACCGTCGATGGGCAACTATCCTAGAGTTCGAATCTCTACGCTTCCGCCATATCCTAAGCCCTGATTATTCAGGGCTTTTTGCGTTTTTGGGCCCTGTAAAACGGGCTTCTGAAGCGGGTCCATTCAAAGGAGTGAGTGAATGTCCATTGTGCCTTTTGCACGTCTGGTTGCAGCGCTTGGCGTTGCCTTGAGCCTTACAGCCATTGCCGAAGACAGGGTGCCTGAACCCAACGAAGCGAATTGCTCGGGTGAAACCTATGAGCAAATCCTGGCGAGCCTCTCCAAGGAGTGGGACCGCAATGAGTTCATCGCCAACTGCAAGAGCTTCCATGCTGCCAAAAAGATGACCAAGTGGAAGTTCGAAAAGAGCCCACCTGACAGCTTCTGAGCACAGCGAAAGCCCCCGCAGAGATGCTGGGGCTTTTTTGCATTGGATTGGGGCATTTCGCGTTGCCTCGATGGCATACCAGGCGAGTGCACAAGTCAGCAACGCTCGTCTTCCGCGCTGATTCAAGGAATCGTGTGTTGTTCTATGGGAGCGCGGCCAAGGCTGTGATAATGGCGGCAATGACAAGGGCCATACCATGCTGACCATCTCCAATAACGTGCATCTGCCGGATGCCGAAATCGAACTGACCTATATCCGCGCGCAAGGCGCGGGTGGGCAGAATGTCAACAAGGTGTCCAGCGCCGTGCACCTGCGCTTCGACATCCCGGCCTCTTCATTACCCGAGTTCTACAAGGAGCGGCTGCTGGCGCTGCGTGACAGTCGCATCACCGGCGAGGGTGTGTTGATCCTCAAGGCCCAGCAATACCGCACTCAAGATCAGAACCGTGCTGACGCACTGGCGCGTCTTGCCGAGTTGATCATCGCTGCCGGCAAGACCGAGAAGAAACGCCGCCCCACCAAGCCGACCCTGGGCTCGAAGACCCGCCGGCTTGAGGGCAAAGCCAGGCGGAGCACTGTCAAGGCCGGTCGGGGCAAGGTGGATTTCTAGGGCTGATGTTGAAGACCGTGTAAGCCAAAAGGTCACTTGATCAGCGGCACACCGCTCAGCTTCTGCAACTCGTCAAAGTCGATATCTGCACAAATCTCGACCACTTTAAGCCCTTCAGGCGTCACTTCCAGTACGGCCAGGTCGGTGTAGATGCGGCTGACGCACGCAATGCCGGTCAGCGGGTAGGTGCACTCGGGCACCAGCTTGCTTTCGCCGGTCTTGGTCAGGTGGTCCATCATCACGAACACCTGGCGGGCGCCGGTGGCCAGGTCCATCGCGCCGCCTACAGCCGGGATCGAACCTTCGGCGCCGGTGTGCCAGTTGGCCAAGTCGCCCTTGACCGACACCTGGAAGGCGCCCAGTACGGCGATGTCCAGGTGGCCGCCACGCATCATCGAGAACGAGTCGGCATGGTGGAAGAAGGCACCACCGGTCAGCAGGGTGACGTGCTGTTTGCCGGCGTTGATCAGGTCATCGTCTTCCTCGCCCGGCGCAGGGCTTGGGCCCATGCCCAGCAGGCCGTTCTCGCTGTGCAGGAACACTTCCTTGTCGCCCAGGTAGTTGGCCACCAGGGTCGGTGCGCCAATGCCCAGGTTTACGTACGCGCCTTCCTGGATGTCTGCGGCCACGCGCTGGGCCATCTCGGTGCGGGAGAGCTTTTTGGTGATGGTCATGGCAGGCCTCAGACAGCTTTGGCAATCGAAGAAGCGGCAGCGCCGGAAACGGCAACCACGCGCTGGACGAAGATACCCGGGGTGATGATGTGTTCCGGGTCCAGTTCACCGAGTTCGACAACCTGGTCGACCTGGGCGATGGCGGTCTTGGCAGCCATGGCCATGATCGGGCCGAAGTTGCGCGCGGCCTTGCGGTAGGTCAGGTTGCCCCAACGGTCACCCTTGTGCGCCTTGATCAGCGCGAAGTCGGCGTGCAGCGGCATTTCCAGCACGTACATGCGGCCGTCAATTTCACGGGTTTCCTTACCTTCGGCCAACAGGGTGCCGTAGCCAGTCGGCGAGAAGAACGCACCAATGCCCGAACCCGCTGCGCGGATGCGCTCGGCCAGGTTGCCTTGCGGCACCACTTCCAGCTCGATCTTGCCGGCGCGGTACAGTTCGTCGAACACGTAGGAGTCGGACTGGCGCGGGAACGAGCAGACCACCTTGCGCACACTGCCCGCCATGAGCAGGGCGGCCAGGCCGATCTCGCCGTTGCCGGCGTTGTTACTGATAATGGTCAGGTCGCGGGCACCGGTTGCGATCAGGCCATCGATCAGCTCGGACGGCATGCCGGCTGTGCCGAAGCCACCGACCATGATGGTCGAACCGTCGGTGATCCCTTCCACCGCGCTGGCGATGGACTCGTACGTTTTATTGATCAAGGCGAGCTCCTGGTTGTTCCTGGAGTATGGTTGTCGGGCTGGCCGGCGCGTGTGAGGCGATGGGGCCAATCAGCGCTTAAAATTGTTTGCTGACTTTCGCTATAGCGTGCCGCAAGATAGGGCAACAGTAGAGGGGGTTTAGCGGAATTTGTGCGATTATCGAACTGTTGTGCGATGTGCGAGCAGTTCTGGTGGTTATTCGTCACATTCCGGATAAGGGCCTGATTTCATGTGATTCGCGCCTCGTTGGTGCATTCAGGGCCTGCCATAACCTTTCTTGCACAAGTGCTGTGCATTCAATGACTTGAATTCCCTATTAATCACCGCTCCCGCCGTTGGCGTGCGACTTGCTATCAGATTGCCATCCGATGTCGCGTATGGTGAAGATAATGTCGCTTTCCAGTGGTTCCATGCAGTTGTCATCCAGCGAGAAGGGCTGGCTGCCCTGGTTCGGTAAAACCGGAAAGCTGCGAATGGGCTGGGCATGTCACCTGAACCGGGCGAATTACCCGCAGATCGAGCAAACCTTCGAAGCCATCGCCCAGACCCGCATGCGTTTGTTGCATGAATGGGCGTGCGAGCACTGGGAGCACTTGGCGGAACTTGCGGAGCAACTCGCGCAAGGGTTCGCTCAACCCGACAGCACGCTGCTGCGGGACAAGCTGGCACAGGCCGAAGACTTTTCCGAGTTGTTTGTCGTCGATGCTGCGGGCAGCATCATCGCCTCGACCTGGCCACAACGTGGTACGCCACGTATCGAGCAGACTGCAGCTCTGGCCCAAGGGCTGAAGGCGCCCTTTCTGCATGGCCCTTACAGCGACCCGCTGACCCTGCGCATTGGCCCGTCGTCTTCACGCTTCCACGACGAAGTGACGCTGATGTTCTACCAGCCGGTGAAGGCTGGCGGTAAAGTCGTTGGCTGCCTGTGCGGTCGGGTACCCAACGATGTTCTGGGCGACCTGATCCAGCGCGAGGCCGGGCATATTTTCGCCGAGTCGGGCGACAACTACCTGTTCATGGCGCAGTCGCGTTTCGACCCGGCCATCCAGCCTGGCACAGCCCTGTCTCGCTCGCGCTTCGAGGACGGCACTTTTACCCACGGCGAAAATCTCAAAAGTGGTGTGCACACGCCCTGGACCACCGTGCAGGTCCAGCGCCATACCGAGCTGGAACTGCGCTTCACCGACCCCTCCACGCGCGAACTGCACCCGGGGGTAAGGGAAACCATCAGACGTGGTGCCAATCTGTTCGTGACTTACCCGGGCTACTCGGACTACCGCCACGTGCCGGTGGTCGGCAAGGGCGTAACGTTCCAGTTACCGGGGTCGCCCGACCGCTGGGGCATGATGTGCGAGGCGGACCTGGAAGAGGTCTACCGACGCCGCTCGCTGAGCTATGGCTTGATGAAGCCCTACGTGGCGACCATGGCCGGGTTATTCGGTTGCAACTACCTGGTGCAGCACCATGCCGGCCTGCCGCAAGGGCTGAACGACGTGATTCTGGCCGTGAGCATGCTCGGCGCCACGCTGGTGTTCGGCGTGTTCGGGCCCAAGCGCCTTGCAGCCAGGTTGAATGGCATGAGCGGCGTGCTGCGCACCATCGCCGAGGGTGAAGGCAACCTGCGTCAGCGCCTGGACACCAGCGCCCTGGGCAACGATGAGAGCGGCGACATGGCGCGGTGGATCAACAGCTTCATCGACCGCCTGGACGCGGTGGTGGGGCAGGTGGTGAAGGCCAGTCGCACAGTCGGCAGCACCAACCAGATGATGCTCGGGCGCAGCCAGGAGGCGAGTGTGAGCTCTGCCGATGTGGCGGACGCCGTGCACCAGATGATGATCATAATGGAGGAGCAGCTCGGCGAACTGCAGCAGGCCTCGGTCAGCGCCGAGCAGATGAAGCAGGCGATGGACGAGGTGGTCAGCCGTGCCCGCGAGCAGTTTCTGGCGGTGCAGGCAGGCACCCAGTCGATTCGCGATGTGGTGGCGCGTTCGTCCTCCAGCGTGCAGCGGCTCGACAGCCGCATGGTCGAGATCGACAACATCACCGGGCTGATCAGCGACATCACCAACCAGACCAACCTGCTGGCGCTCAATGCTGCCATCGAGGCGGCGCGTGCCGGCGAGCATGGCCGCGGCTTTGCGGTGGTGGCCGACGAGGTGCGCAGCCTGGCCGCGCGAACCGCGCGCGCCGCCGAAGACATTCGCCACATGGTCGAGAGCCTTCAGGGCGAAACCCGCCAGGCCGTCAGCTTCATGGAGCAGGGCGTACAGGACGTCGACAACAGCCTGCGCCTTGCCGAAGATGCCTCGTCCGAGAACGTGCAACTGCACCAGGCCGTGGAAGGCATGTTCGCGATCATCCAGCAGCTCAACCGGCGTAGCGTGGAATACGGCAAGACCATCGACCAGGTCAACCAGTCCTCCAGCGAGATGCGCCAGACGGCGGTGGTGCTGCAGAGCAGCGCCCAGAAGGTGCGGGTGGATGCCGGCAAGTTGCAGAAGCTGGTGGGGCAGTTTGAGGTCAGTGGCGAGGGGAAGGGGGCCGCTGCAGCTTGAGCAAAAGACTGCATCCGCGAAAGGGTTCGTGCATGCATACAAGGTATGCCTTGCCCTCTGGCATTGCATCATGCACTGCCGCTTCAGGCATCATGTACCCAGCCCCATCCACAAAAGCTGAACCCGCAGATGCCTGACTCCATCAAACCCAACCGTGCCATCTATGACCTGGACATGCTCCGCACCGTGGTCATGGTGGCCGACTGCGGCAGTTTCACCACCGCTGCCGCGCGCCTGCACTCCACCCAGTCCACGGTCAGCCAGAAGGTGCGCCGGCTGGAGGAAATGGTCGGCCAGCAGTTGCTCGACCGCAGCAACCGCGAGGTACACCCGACCGATGCGGGGGAAACCCTGCTGAGGTATGCGCGGCACCTGCTGGCAGTGAGCAGTCAACTGACCGAGGCCATGTCGGGCGGGGTGACAGTGACTGTACGCATCGGCCTGCCGGACGATTTTGTCGCGGGCAAGACGATGCAGGCGCTGGCGGCGTTCAACCGGCGTAATCCGACAGTGAAGCTGGAGATTACCGGTGGGTTGAGCCGCGATTTGATGAGTACTTACGACCGAGGCGAGCTGGACCTGGTGTTGATCAAGCAACGGCGCCATAGCCGCGAGGCGAATGCCTGCCAGCCAGAGCGCATCGAGTGGATCGACAGTGCGCAGTACCCGTGTTTTGCCCAAGACCCCATTCCGCTGGTGACCTTTCCGCCGCGGGGATTGTACCGGGATGACATGATCGGTGCGGTCGAGGCAATGGGGCGCAGTTGGCGGATCGCTTTTACCAGTTCGAGCCTGGCGGGGATTCAGGAGGCGGTGGCTAACGGGTTGGGGGTTAGCCTGTTGCCGTCGCGGGTGGTGACGGGTGGGCATCGAGTGCTCGGGGCGGAGCAGGGGTTCAAGCCCATCAAGGTGTTTGAGGCGGCGATTTTTCATCGGCCTACGGCGGACCCTATGGTCATGGCGCTGGCTGAAATTCTGATCGGGATCTTGCGGGGTGAGGAGGAATGAGCCTGCGCAGCCCATTGGCTGCGCCTTCGCTCAGCGTACAAAGCTCGAAACCGTGCCGCGTACCCTGTGGGAGCGGGTTTACCCGCGAAGAAGACAACGCGGTTTATGGCACCGGCGCTGCCGGTGTTCGCGGGTGAACCCGCTCCCACAGGGGCCGCGCAGGGCTGGGGTCTGTACTTTGCCTGCGATTAACGGCTCAGTTCGGTAGCAAACTGCACTGCCTTCAACCGCAACTGCGCAGGCCCGCCCCAGAACGCGCCGTGGCGCACGATCACCCGTTCATGAATGGCAGCCGCTACCGCCGCAGCGGCATTGGGTGCCTTGAACAGCACGAAGCTGGCCTCGTTACCAACCTTCAAACCATAGTCCTGTTTGCCCATCACCCTGGCACTGTTTCGGTCGCCATTTCCAGTGCAACCCGCAGCTCGCCATCGGTATTGAAGCCCGAGCGATAGCTGACCAGCATCGCCCGCTGCAGCATGTCGCCATTGCCGTAGGGCCACCAGGCGTCCTGGATGTTGTCGTTGCCGGTAAATACCCGCACGCCGCCGTTACGCAGGCGCAGCACGGGTGGGAACGCATGTTCGCCTGGGGCGTTGGTCATGATGGATATGCCGGCGCCCGCCAGTACTTCGGCGGTGCGGTCGACTACGGCATCGGATACGTCGCCCAGGCCATAGGCGTGGCTGACCGCCACCAGGCCTTGCATGCCCAGTGCCTGGGCGCGCGCGGCGATGCGTTGGAGCTGATCGATGCAGATGTCGCCGGGTTCGTGCAGGTGGATATCAACCTTCACGCCATGGCGCTCGGCGATACCGAACACGATGTCCAGCTGGGCGTCGGCGTCGCCATCCAGTGTGGTGGGGTCGATGCCGCCGACCACCTGCACGCCTTCGCGGATGGCCGCTTCCATCACTTCAGCCGTGCCGGGGCAGCTCACCACGCCGGCCTGGGGGAAGGCCACCAGCTCGATGTCGAGCAGGTCTTTCCACTTGTCCCGGGCTTCGAGCATGGCGTGCAGATTGGTCAGGCCGGTGGTGGCGTCCACGTCCACGTGGCAGCGCATCGCCAGGGTGCCGAACGAGGCGGCTTGGCGCATCAGCGCATCGGCGCGCTCGACGATGGGTGGGGCACTGGCCAGTTCGCGTTTTTCCACGGCCAGGCGCTCGCGCAGGCTGGCGACCGGTTGGTGCGGTCGCCAGCGGTCGCCGACAAAGCTCTTGTCCAGGTGGATGTGGCCATCGACAAAGCCTGGCAGCACCAGCAGGCCTTCGAGGTCGATCGTTTCGCGGGCTGCAGTGCTGGCGCGTTGCGGGCCGATGTGGGTGATGCGCCCGTTGGTTACGGCAATGTGCAGAGGCATGCCATCGGCGTCGATGGCGTTGATGAACTCACGGTCGTTCATGATCGGGCCTTTTCTAATGAGGCTTGGGTGACGTACCACGGTAGGGGGGATGCCGATAGGTCTCCAATTAATTATCGGGATCGGGTTCAGTGCATTTATGGATGCAGGCCAAGGCAGTCTGGCCTGCATTAAAAAGCCCACTGGTGTCCACGCTGGGCCGCTTGCCCAACCAGGACCGTTCGTTCGGGTTGATGCTGTTGCTGCAAACCCCAGAGTACTCGCTGTTTTCCGCAGCGTTGCCGTTGCTGGCCGCGCAGAGTGGCACGGTGACCGCCTTGTGCGCGTTTGGCCTGTGGTACTTGCTGATCTGCGGCGCCAGCCTGGTGCTGCCGCGTCGCCCGGCGGCGTTGCTGGCCAGTGGCGAAGCCTCGCCTGCCCAGGGTGGTTCGGCGCGCACGGGGCGTACTGCGTTGGTGGGCATGCTGTTCATGCAGATCGCCATCTACTGCGTATGGGGCTTCATTGACCAGTTGGCGCGAGACCAGGGTATCAGCGGGGTGGATATCGGCTGGGCGTTTGGCCTGTCGGCCCTTGGTGGTTTGCCGGGTGCGGGGCTGCCTAGCCTGCTGGGTGCGCGGGTCAATCGCCAGCTGATGATCGCCGTAGGGCTGGTGGCGGTGTTCATTTCCATCGCCATGCTCACCGGCCATACCCGCACGCCGATGCAGTTGTTTGTCGCGTTGCTGCTGATCAACTTTGGCTGGGTGCTGTCGTTGTCCTACTACATGGCGCTGATCACCACCAACGACCCGACTGGCAAGCTGACGCCTTTGGTCAGCATTACCTTGATGGGGGCTGCAGCAGTGACGCCGGCACTGATTGCCATGCTGGTGGAGGGCTCCAACCAGCAGCTGATTTTCCTGTTGGGTACCGGGGCATTGGTGATTGCCTTTGCAGTTACCTGCCTGGGCGCTGGGGCCAAGCCTGCCAGGCAAGGAAGTGTGCATGATTCGACGGTTTAGCTGTAAGCCTGCTGGAGCAGTGCGGGCAGCGTGGTGATACAGCACGTTGTCTCGCAAAGGCCCAACGTCTGTGGCAGTGTTGGGTTATCTCGCCAGCCCCTCAGGGACCGACATGCAAACTCGCAAAACCGGTGTTCGTGCCCAACAAGCCGACCGCACCCGGGACAACATTCTCAAGGCTGCGGTGAAGGTCTTCAGCAAGGAAGGCTTCACCGGTGGGCGTATCGAGCAGATCTCCACGCTGGCCAAGTCCAACGACCGGATGATCTATTACTACTTCGGCAGCAAGGAAAAGCTGTTCATCAGCGTGCTGGAGCATATCTACGCCAGCTTCAACCAGGCCGAAGCCAAGCTGCGCATCGACCTCGGCGACCCGGAACAGGCCCTGCGTGAGCTGGTGGCGTTCATCTGGGACTATTACGTGCGCCACCCCGAATTCGTCACCATCCTCGCCACCGAAAACCTTCACCAGGGCCAGCACGCGCGCAAGTCGCAGAACCTCAAGGCGCTGTCCGGCGAAGCGGTCGGCGTGCTGCGGCCGATCATTGAAGCAGGCCAGGCCAAGGGCCTGTTCCGCGACGACATCGACATCACCCACGCCTACCTGATGATTGCCTCGCTTTGCTATTTCTATAATTCCAACCGCCACACCCTCAGCTCGTTTCTGGCCGTAGACCTGGCCGACAAGCAGGCCAAGGCCGACTGGCTGGTATTTATCAGCGACCTTGCCCTGCGCGGCCTGCGCCGCTGACGCTCAGTGGCTGCCGGGGTTGGCGCGCACCTGCGCGGCCTTGGCCGCCAGGCCTTGCCAGGCCGGCTTGTCCGCAGCGAAGCGCTGGCGCAGGTAAGCTGCCAGGTCGGCGACCTGGCGGTCCGACAGGCTGTCCTTGAAGCCGGGCATGTAGCCCAGGTCACGGGTTGCGGGGGTGGCAATGCCGTGCAACACCACGCGCAGCAGGTTGTCCGGCAGGGGGCTGTGGACGTTGCTGTTGACCGCCATCGACGGGCTGACGCCAAACAGCTTCGGCCCCAGACCATCGCTGTGGCAGGCCATGCATGCGCCTTTGAATACCCGCTCGCCGTTGCTCAGCGACACTTGCGTGTCCACCTGGGGCGCGGCCTTGGCGGCCACTGCCTGTGGCTCGCCGTCGAGTGAACCTAGGTAGTGGGCAATGGCACGCACGTCGCTCTTTGGCAGGGTGGCCAGTTCGCTGACCACCGGGCCCATGGGGCCGGCCGCTACACCGTGCTTTTCGGAGAAGCCGGTGCTCAGGTAGCTGAACAGTTCGTCTTCGCTCCACGGCGTGGATGATTTGCCCAGCGCATTCAGGGCCGGGGCTTCCCAGCCATCGACCATGCCGCCCGCCAGGTAGCTGCTGCCGCCTTTTTCCGCGCCCATCAGGTTGCGCGGCGAGTGGCAGGCGGTGCAGTGGCCCAGGCCGTCGACCAGGTAGGCGCCGCGGTTCCACTGCGCACTGCGCTGCGGGTCGGGCTGGTATTCGCCGCGTTGCAGAAACAGCGCATTCCAGCCGGCCATCAGTGGCCGCTGGTTGAACGGGAAGCGCATCTGGTTGGCGGGTGCTTCCTGGCGTACCGGAGTTTGCGACATCAGGTAGGCATACAGCGCCTGCATGTCGGCGTCGTTGATGTTGCGAAATGAGGTATAGGGGAACGCCGGGTACAGGTGCCGACCGTCGCGGCTGATGCCTTCGCGCATGGCCCGCTCGAAGGCGCCGAATGACCAACGGCCGATGCCGGTTTCCGGGTCGGGCGTGATGTTGGTGCTGTACAGCGTGCCGAACGGTGTTTCCATCGCCAGCCCGCCTGTATTGACCTTGCCGCCGCTGACCGTATGGCACACGGCGCAGTCACCGGCCGCCGCCACCTGGCGCCCACGCTCGAGCATCGCGGCGCTCCAGCTGCCAGCGCCTGGCGGGGTGACCGGGGCGATTTCGGCGCGCCAGGGCAGGGCTGTGGCGAGTACGCCCAATGCAGCGCCGAATACCCCGGCCAGCGAGCCGAACCACCACTTCGAACGCTTGGTGGTCGGCTGCGCTGGCGCGGGCGCGTCAGGGCCCTGACCTTCGCCATCGAGGGCGGCACGCACCCGTTCCGCCGTGATTGGCAGTTCGCGAAAACGAATGCCGGTCGCGTCGAAAATGGCATTGGCGATGGCCGCCGCGCTCGGTACCGAGGCCGACTCGCCACTGCCCATCGGCGCTTCGTGCTGACGCGGCAGCATCATCACGTCGATGGCCGGCAGTTCGGGGAAGGTCAGGATCGGGTAGCCGCCCCATTCCTTGCTGGCCACCGTCGACTCTTCGAAGCTGACCTGTTCCTTGAGCACCCGGCTGGTGGACTGGATGACGTTACCGTGGATCTGGTGGCGCACGCCCTCGGGGTTGACCATCATCCCGGCATCGTGGCCGATCACCACGCGGGTGACGGCCACTTCACCGGTGCGCCGGTCCACCGCGACATCGGCCACCCATGCCGCCCACGCCGCGCCAAAACCGGGGAATTTGCTGTGGATGTAGCGTGCATAGGCAAAGCCCCTGCCGCGCAGCACATCGCCTTCGGCCTGCGCCTGCATGGGCCGGGTATGCGGCTGCCATTCGGCGCGGTCGGCGGTGGCCTTGACCAGGTCGATGGCGCGCGGGTCGGACAGGTGCCTGAGGCGGTATTCGACCGGGTCGACGCCAGCGGCAAAGGCCAGCTCATCGATGTACGACTCGTGGGCGAAGCTGTTGGGCATGGCCGACACGCCACGCATCCACGAGGCACGTACCAGTGGCGTCATGTCGTTGATGGTGACGCGCATGTGTTCGTAGTCATAGGGCGGTATAGAGGTGCGGTCGCCCATCTCGAACAGGGCCGGCACTGGCTCCACGGCGCCGGTCAACAGCAGGGCCAGGGTAGGTGCGCCATTGGAGGGGTAGCTGGTCTGGAAGTCGTAGGCGGCCACGCTGCCGTCGGCGTTCAGGCCGCCGTCGATTTCCATCAGTTGCGCGGTGCCCTTGGGCTCCCACACATGCTCCTGCTCGCGGGTCAGCTGCACCCGCACCGGGCGCTGTACCGCGCGCGACAGCAGCACCGCGTCGGCGCACACGTCATCGGCACAGTTGCGGCCGTAGCAACCGGCGGCCTCCATGCGAATGATCTCGATGCGCTCCTCTGTGCACTCCAGCAGCCAGGCGAGGTCGGCGCGCAGCAGGTGCGGGTTCTGCGTGCCGGACCACACGCGGATCGGCCCATCGGTGAAGTCGGCCAGCGCGCACGAGGGGCCGATCGATGCGTGCAGCTGGTACGGCCACAGGTAGCTGCGGCTCAGGCGCTGGGTGGCATTGGCGATGCCGCCGTCGACATCGCCCTGGTCCAGCACAGTGCGCTGTACCCGCGGGTTGTCGCGGATGGCCTGGGCGACATCGCTGAGGTCGGGCAGCTTGCCTGTGAATGGTTTCCAGCTGATTTTCAGCGCCTGGGCCGCGCGGATCGCTTGCTCTTCGCGCTCGGCCACCACGCCGACAAAGTCGCGGATGACGACCACGGCCACCACGCCGGGCAAATGGGCGATGGACGATTCATCTACCGCCAGCAGGCTGTTGCCGACGAAGTCGCCGCTGTCATGACCGGCGTAGGGCGGGCGGATCACCCGGCCGTGAAGCATGTCGGGCAGGCGCATGTCATGCACGTAGGTCAGCTCGCCGGTGGCCTTGCCGGGAATGTCTACCCGTGCAGCGCTGCGGCCGACCAGGCGGTAGTCGTCGATGGCCTTGAGCGGGGCATCGTCGGCAATGTGCAGCTGGTGGTTTTCGCCCTGTACCAGTTCGGCAAAACGCAGCGTGCTGCCATCGCTGGCGATGACCGCGCCTTCTTCGATGCGTAGCACTTCGGGCGTGCAGCCAAGGCGTTGCGCGGCCTGTTGCAGCAGGTGGCGCCGCGCGGTGGCGGCTGCCTTGCGCAGGGGCACGGCGGAAATCTGCAGGGTGGCGCTGGCGATGGTCGCGCCCTGGTTGGGTGCCCGCTCGGTGTCGCCCAGCACCATGTGCACCTGGTCCATGTGCAGGTCCAGCTCTTCGGCGACGATTTGCGCCAGCGAGGTGCGGATGCCGGTGCCCAGGTCGACGTGGCCGTTGAAGGCGTAGACCATGCCGTCGTCGCTGACAGCGATGAACAGCGCCAGCTCGCGCGCCTTGACCACAGGCGTCACACCCTTGGCCACGGGGCCCGAGGGTGGGGTGATTTGGTCGACGATCAGCAACACGCCAGTCTTGGCCAGCAGCTGGTCGCGGCTGGGCACCTGTTGTGAGTGGTTCATGCTTTTCTCCGGGTCTCGGCGGCGCGGCGCACGGCGCGCAGGATTTCGACGTGAGTGCCGCAGCGGCACAGGTTGCCGGACAGTTCCTGGCGAATCTGTTCGTCGCTGGGGTCGGGGATGCGGTCGAGCAGGGCCTTGGTGGTCATGATCATGCCGTTCATGCAGTAGCCGCACTGTGCTGCCTGTTCGGCGATGAACGCCTGTTGCACCGGGTGTGGCGCGGCCTTGCTGCCCAGCCCTTCGAGGGTGGTGATGTCGCGGCCCGCAGCGCCGGCCAGGGGGATGACGCACGAGCGTGCGGCCACGCCGTCGATGATCACCGTGCACGCCCCGCATTCGCCCAGGCCGCAGCCGTATTTGGGCCCGTTCAGGCACAGGTCGTTGCGCAGGATCAGCAGCAGCGGGGTGTCGGGCATGGCGCTGACTTCGACAGGCTGGCCGTTGACCCGCAGGGAGATGGTTGTTTGCATTGTTGGCTCATCTCTGGAGGTTGCTTGCGCTACCAAAGGACTCACATGACGCGAGAGTTTCGGTAAGTACTCACTACATGAAATGAGTGAGCAAGAAGCAGGCCAGAGATGGTTTGCCGGGCGCGTCAGCTTGTCAGCCGGGGTTTTCGTCGCTGTCGATCATCTTGCGCAGGAGGTACAAAATGGCCACGCGTTCGCCGGCATTCAGGCTGCCCATGCTCAATTCGCTGATCTGCAGGGCGCAGGGGATCATTGCGTCGAGCAATGCAGCGCCGCTGTCGGTGAGTTCGACAATGACCTTGCGCCGGTCGCCCGGGTCTGGTGACAGCTGCACCAGCTCGCGCGCCTTCAGGCGCTCGACGATGCCGCGGATGGTTGCCTGGTCCACCGCGGTGGCCTTGATCAGTTCGGCCTGGGAGCTGGGGCCATGGTCGCGCAGGGCACACAGGGTAACGAACTGGATCGAGGTAAGCTGCGGGTCGCAGGCCTGCTGCTGGAAGATTGCCGTGTGCCGCTGGTAAGCCTTGCGCAGCAGGTGGCCGACTTGTTCGGTGACGTCATAGGGTGTGGTGTCTAGCGGGGCGCTGCTGGGGGTGGTTTTCTTTGGCATGGGATGGCTTGGGCTGGGTGGAAAGGTGCTGGCCGGCCGCCAATAGCGGAGCGCCCGGCCAGTATAACCACTATCGCGCCCGTGATTCTTCTGGTGCGACCACGTCGCCGGCCAGCACCACGGCCTTGTCATCCAGGTAGATATCGCAGTTGCGCAGCGGGATGTCCAGGTGGCAGGGGGTCTTGCGCTTGCCGCCGACCTCGGTGTTCGGGCCGGTGGAGAACAGGAAGTTGCCGTAGAACGCGCGGGCGTCCATGCACATGCCGTCGTTGCGGTCGTGCAAGCCCATGGCCGTCCACTGCGCGCGCGGTTGCAGGCCCCAGCCGATGTGTGAGATGCCGTACACCTCGGGGTCGTTGAAGTACCTCATGTAGTCGCGCAGGTACTCGGCCTCGAAGCCGCCGTGGATGCCGATGATAAAGCCTTTTTCAATCTCCAGGGTGATGCGCTCGCGGCAGTAGTTCTTGAACGGCAGGATGATGTCGCCCACATCCAGCACCAGCGTGCCCTCGGCACTGTCCTCGTTCGGCCAGGTGAACAGAAAACCGCTGGGCCAGTGGTCCCAGCGCCCTGGTTCGTCGGCATAGCCGTACTCGGTCACGGCCGGGTACTGGCCGAGCGGGGCGTGGAAGTCGCTGCCGGCTTTGGACCGCACATGCATGCTGCGCGCCTGTTTCAGCAAGGTTTCGGCGGCCAGCACCCGGCGTTTGTCGTCTTCGCTCGGCAGCATGCGCGCCAGCACTTCAGGTGGCTCCACCGCCAGCAGGATGCGCGTGCCGGTCTTGAGGATCTGCTCCTGCTCGGGCGAGTGCAGCAGCATCATGGTATCGACGACCAGGTCGGCCGCTTCCAGCGCCCGCTGCGCCGCCAGGTTGCCGGTCAGTGCGGTGTCGCCGCAGTAGGCAGTCATGTCGTTACCCATGGCGGTCGGGTGGTTGAACGCCGGCAGCTCTACCGCATACACCTTCGCCTTCAGGCGCTGCGCGGCCTCCATCGCGGCGTTGACCGTGCGCGGGTCGGAGTAGTGGCTCTTGAGTACGGCCACGCTCTGCGTCTCGTCCACGCGGGACAGCTTCAGTACATGCTCGAACATCTGGGTCAGTTGTGCATTGCTCACCGGCATCGGGGTTCTCCTGGGTGGCGTTGACAGGGGGTGCACCATGGCAGTGCCTGGCGCTTCATCTCGGTGCAAAATAATAGTGTGTACACCCTACTTTTGCAGATGAAAGCGCATCCGGACGGCGAGCGCAAGTTATCTATCAAACGTTACCTATTCACACAAATCACCAATGTTTGCGGTAACAGGTGGCCTGTATTGGTTTTCGATCAGGTGTTTGAAAAATATTCTGCCGTGCCTCTATCCAAAATTCATTTACAGCGTATACGCTCTAAATCGTCAGGCGGTCGAACCGCTGGCCACATATCAGAACAAGAGGAGAGATACCCATGCGTGGTAGGCAGAAAATCGCAATCGTCGGTGCGGGTCTGGGTGGGGCGGCCGCCGCCACGTTGCTGCAGCAGGCCGGGTTCGATGTCGAGGTGTTCGAGCAGGCGCCGGAGTTCACCCGCCTGGGGGCGGGCATCCATATCGGCCCTAACGTGATGAAGATCTTCCGCCGCATGGGGCTGGAGCAGAAGCTGGAACTGATGGGCTCGCACCCGGACTTCTGGTTCAGCCGCGATGGCAATAGCGGTGACTACCTGGCACGCATCCCGCTGGGCGAGTTTGCCCGCCGCGAGTACGGCGCGGCCTACATCACCATTCACCGTGGCGACCTGCACGCCCTGCAGATCGAGGCGATCAAGCCGGGCACCGTGCACTTCGGCAAGCGCCTGCAAAAGATCGTCGACGAAGGCGACCAGGTGCGCCTGGACTTCGCCGACGGCACCCACACCGTGGCCGACATCGTCATCGGCGCCGACGGCATCCACTCCAGGATTCGTGAAGAACTGCTGGGCGCTGAAGCGCCGATCTACAGCGGTTGGGTCGCCCACCGTGCGCTGATCCGCGGGGTAAACCTGGCGCAGCATGCCGATGTGTTCGAGCCCTGCGTCAAGTGGTGGTCCGAAGACCGCCACATGATGGTCTACTACACCACCGGCAAGCGCGACGAGTACTACTTCGTCACCGGCGTACCTCACGCGGCCTGGGACTTCCAGGGGGCGTACGTCGACAGCAGCCAGGAGGAAATGCGCGCTGCCTTCGAGGGCTACCACCCCACCGTGCAGAAGCTGATCGACGCCACCGAGTCGATCACCAAATGGCCGTTGCGCAACCGCAACCCGCTGCCGCTGTGGAGCCGTGGCCGCCTGGTGCTGCTGGGTGATGCCTGCCACCCGATGAAGCCACACATGGCCCAGGGCGCGTGCATGGCCATCGAGGATGCAGCCATGCTGACCCGCTGCCTGCAAGAAACCGGGCTGTCCGACCACCGCACCGCGTTCGCCCTGTACGAGGCCAATCGCAAGGAGCGGGCATCCCGGGTGCAGGCGGTATCCAACGCCAACACCTTCCTCTACAGCCAGGAGGACCCGGCCTGGGTCTACGGCTATGACCTGTACGGCCAGGCGCTGAAAAGCGGGGAGGCGGCATGAGCACCTTCGTCGCCGGCGGCAACGTCTGCGCCAATGGCATCCGCCAGCATTACCTGCGCTATGGCGGCAAGGGCCATGCGCTGATCCTGGTGCCAGGCATCACCAGCCCGGCGATCACCTGGGGCTTCGTCGCCGAGCGCCTTGGGTTGTACTTCGACACCTACGTGCTGGATGTGCGCGGCCGCGGCTTGTCTTCAAGCGGCCCCGAACTGGACTACGGCACCGACGCCTGTGCTGCGGACATTCCGGCCTTTGCCGCAGCGCTGGGCCTGGACAGCTACCACCTGGTCGGGCACTCGATGGGCGCGCGCTTTGCCATTCGCGCGGCTGCCCAGGGAGCACCGGGGCTGCAGCGGCTGGTGCTGGTCGACCCGCCGGTGTCCGGGCCAGGCCGCCGTGCCTACCCGAGCAAGCTGCCGTGGTATGTGGATTCGATCCGCCAGGCCACGGTGGGCATGAGCGGCGACGACATGCGCGCATTCTGCGCCACCTGGAGCGACGAGCAGCTGGCGCTGCGGGCCGAATGGCTGCACACCTGTTACGAGCCGGCGATCGTGCGGGCGTTTGATGATTTTCACAACGTGGATATCCACCAATACCTGCCCGCGGTGCGCCAGCCGGCATTGCTGATGGTGGCCGGGCGAGGTGGGGTAATCGAGCCCCGTGACATCGCTGAAATACGTGAACTCAAGCCGGATGTCCAGGTCGCGCATGTCGACAACGCCGGCCACATGATCCCATGGGATGACCTGGACGGCTTCTTCGCCGCCTTTGGCGACTTCCTCGACCAACCCCTTGTCTGACGGAGCACGAGACATGACCAAGCTATACCGCATCGGCCAGATCGTGCCGAGCTCGAACACCACGATGGAAACCGAGATCCCGGCGATGCTCAACGCGCGCCAGGCGATCCGCCCCGAGCGCTTCACCTTCCATTCCAGCCGCATGCGCATGAAGCAGGTGAAGAAGGAAGAGCTGGCCGCCATGGACGCCGAGTCCGATCGCTGCGCAATGGAGCTATCCGACGCCAAGGTGGATGTGCTGGGCTACGCCTGCCTGGTGGCGATCATGGCCATGGGCCTGGGCTATCACCGGCAATCGGAAAAGCGCTTGCAGCAGGCCACCGCCGACAACGACGCGCTGGCACCGGTAATCACCAGCGCCGGGGCGTTGGTCGAGGCCTTGCATGTGATGAAGGCCAAGCGCATTGCCATCGTCGCGCCGTACATGAAGCCTTTGACCGAGCTGGTGGTGAACTACATCCGCGAGGAAGGCTTTGAGGTGCAGGACTGGCGCGCGCTGGAGATCCCCGACAACCTCGCCGTGGCCCGCCATGACCCGGCCAACCTGCCAGGCATCGTCGCCGGCATGAACCTTGAGGGGGTCGATGTGGTGGTGCTCTCGGCCTGCGTGCAGATGCAATCGCTGCCGGCCGTGGCCAAGGTTGAGGCGCAAACCGGCAAACCGGTGGTGACCGCTGCCATCGCCACCACGTACGCCATGCTCAAGGCGCTGGACCTGGAGCCGGTCGTGCCGGGCGCCGGTGCCCTGCTGTCGGGCGCCTACTGAAATCGGGAGATGGACATGAGCGACGCACAAAGCGCCCGTGACAACTACCAGGGCGTATGGGGCCAGCGCATCGGCTTTGGCCGCAAACCAGCCCTGTTGATGATCGACTTCATGCAGGGCTATACCACCCCCGGCGCACCGCTGTACGCCCCGGGCGTGGTCGCGGCGGTCGAGCAGGCTGCCGGCCTGCTGGCGCTGGCCCGCGACTGCGGTACCCTGGTGGTGCATACCAACATCCGCTACCAGCCGCCGCATTTTGCTGACGGCGGCGTGTGGGTGCGCAAGGCGCCGGTGATGAAGGACATGGTCGAAGGCAACCCGCTGGCGGCGTTCTGTGAAGCCGTTGCGCCACAGGCAGGGGAGGTGGTGCTGAGCAAGCAGTACGCCAGTGCCTTCTTCGCCACCAGCCTGGCCCCGCTGCTGCATGCTCAAGGCGTGGATACCGTGGTACTGGCTGGCTGCTCTACCAGCGGCTGCATCCGCGCCAGTGCGGTGGATGCCATGCAGCACGGGTTTCGAACCATCGTGGTGCGCGAATGTGTCGGTGATCGCCACAACGACCCGCACGAAGCCAACCTGTTCGACATCGACAGCAAGTATGGCGATGTCGTCAGCCGTCAGGAGGCCATGCAGCAACTCAGGTGCCTGGCCGGCTGAACGCCGGGCAGCCCTTACCAATAACAATCAAGGACCGGTGCGGGAAGCCCGTCCATGACCGCCTGCTGTCCGGGTGGTCGCCCCGCAGGAGCACTCGGGGTCTTCAGGCGCTGCCCCGGCACGCCGCGTATAGTGCGCGGGGTGCCCGGCGCGTCGAACACTGCTGGCCTTAAAACAACCACAAAGTCGCCCGCCAGGAGACAGGAAATGCCAATTGCGAATGCAACCACGGTCCACAGTGACATCGACCATGGCACTAAAGCGCTGTACAGCAAAATCACCTGGAGGCTCATCCCCTTCCTGTGCTTCTGCTACCTCGCAGCTTATCTGGACCGCATCAATGTCGGCTTCGCCAAGCTGCAGATGCTCGAAGACCTGCAGTTCAGCACAGCGGCCTATGGCCTGGGTGCCGGGCTGTTCTTTGTCGGCTATATCATTTTCGAAGTACCGAGCAACCTGATCCTGCAGCGCGTTGGCGCCAAGCTGTGGATCGCACGCATCATGATTACCTGGGGCCTGCTGTCGGCCTGCACCATGTTTGTTTCCACCACCACCCAGTTCTATGTCCTGCGTTTTCTGCTGGGTGCTGCCGAGGCCGGCTTCCTGCCGGGCGTGCTGTACTACCTGACCATGTGGTACCCCACCTATCGGCGCGGGCGCATCATTGCCTTGTTCATGATCGGGCTGCCCTTGTCGAGCGTGATCGGCGGGCCGATTTCTGGCTGGATCATGGGGCATTTCGACCAGGTGCATGGCCTGCACGGCTGGCAGTGGCTGTTTTTGCTGGAGGCGATCCCCAGTGTGTTGCTGGGCATTCTCACGTTTTGGGCATTGCCTAACCATTTCCAGCAGGCCAAGTGGCTGTCGGCTGACGACAAGGCGCAGTTGGCAGCGGACTTGGCGGCTGACGATGCCGAGGGCAAGGACAGCAAACACAGCTTTCGCGACGGCTTTTTCAACCTGAAGGTGTGGATGCTGGGGGGCATCGACTTTTCGATTTTGCTCAGCGCCTATGCCATGGGCTTCTGGATGCCGACCTTCATCCGCGATGCTGGCGTCAGCGATACCTTCCACATCGGTCTGCTGACGGCCATTCCGAGCCTGGCCGCACTGGCCGGCATGTTGATGATCGGGGCCAGCTCCGACCGCCACCGTGAGCGCCGCTGGCACATCATCGTGCCGTTCATCATTGGTGCAATCGCCATGGCCAGCAGCACGTTGTTCAGCCAGAACCTGGTGATGACCGTGGCGCTGTTCGCCATTGCCTCGGCAGCGATCATCGGCGCGGTGCCGGTGTTCTTCAGCCTGCCGGCTACCTTCCTCAAAGGCACTGCGGCCGCCACCGGCTTTGCCCTGGCTTGCTCGGTGGCCAACATCGCAGGCCTGGTGAGCAACTCACTCATGGGCCTGGTCACCGACCTCACCGGTACCTCCCACGCCGCATTGTGGGTGTTTGCCGGCTGCCTGATCCTCAGCTGCTTCCTGGTCATCGCCTTGCCGGCGAAGCTGGTCAACCGCTAGCGGCCCAGCGCTTCAAGCAACGGCAGGGCAGGCGGGCCGGGTGCCCGCCTGCCGACCCCTCTCTCGATGCAACCTGCACGTTGGTAGCCACACACGGCCGCCGCGCCGGGTTGCTGTTGTCCGAATCCAGGAGTAGCTCCATGCAAGGTTCCACTGCACCGCGTTTTTCTTCGTCTGCGTGCCTGGCCGGCGGGTGTATCGCCGCCGCGTTGTGCGCCGAGGCCTCGGCAGAGGAGGCCGGTTTCATCGAAGGTGCCCGCGCCACGCTGCAGGCACGCAATTACTTCTTCAGCCGCGATTATGCCGATATCAAGGGCGCGAGCACCCAGTCGCGTACCCAGGAATGGGCGCAGGGTTTTATCCTGAACGCAAGCTCCGGCTACACCCAGGGCACGCTCGGCGTCGGCGTGGATGTGACGGGCCTGCTGGGGTTCAAGCTCGACAGCAGCCCGCAGCATGCCAGGTCCGGGTTGCTGCCCAGTCTGGACAGCGGCAAGTCGGCGGACGAATACAGCCGCCTGGGGGCGGCGATCAAGTTCAAGGTCTCGCAAACCGAACTGAAGGTGGGCGAGTTGATGCCCAACCTGCCTGTGCTGTTGTTCAGCGATCTGCGCCTGCTGCCGCCTACCTACCAGGGCGCGATGCTGGAGTCGCGCGAGTTTGCCGGGTTGACCCTGAATGCCGGCCAGTTCCGCTCCACCAGCCTGCGCGACTCGTCCAACAGCCAGAAAATGTACGCGCTGGTCAACGACCCGATCAACCCGGCGCGGCTGGCGCGCTTTACCAGTGACCGCTTCAACTACGTTGGCGCCGACTATGCCTTCAACGACAACCGTACCAGCGTCGGTGTGTGGCAGGCGCAACTGGAGGATATCTACCAGCAGCGCTTCTACAGCTTCAAGCACGCCGAGCCACTGGGGGACTGGACGCTGGGGGTCAATGCCGGCTACTTCGATGCCCGCGAGGACGGGCGCAAGATTGCCGGTGACTATGACAACCATGCGCTGTTCAGCCTGTTTTCGGCCAAGACCGGCGGGCATACCTTTTACATGGGCTACCAGCAGATCGGCGGCGATGATGGCTTCATCCAGGTAGGTGCAAACACCAACCCGATGGGTAATACGCTGCCGACCTATGAGTTCTCGGCGCCGGGCGAACGCTCGTGGCAGGTGCGGCATGACTACAACTTTGTCGCCTTGGGCCTTCCGGGCCTGACGTCGACCCTGCGCTATGTAAAAGGGCGCGATGTGGACACCGGGCTGGGCTTTGAAGGGCGTGACCGCGAGCGTGACCTGGACCTGGCCTACGTGGTGCAAAGCGGGCCGCTGGCCGGGCTTGGGGTGCGCGTGCGCAACGTGATGGCGCGCTCCAACTATCGCACCGACATCGATGAGAACCGCTTGATCCTCAGTTACACGGTCAAGCTGTTCTAAAGCGGATGGCCTGTGCTGCGAGCTTTGTGTATGGGCGGGCTTGTGTCGCAGCAGCCCCAGGGTTTCAGCGAAAATGCATACATTGCCGGGGCTGCTATGCAGCCCTGTCGCGACACAAGGCCGCTCCTACAGCTCTGGTGCATGCCTTGCGGGAGCAGTAGCGGTCACTGCAGGGTCACGGGCTTGAGATCATCCGGCAACTGCCTGATAGCCGCCTCAATCCGCGCGATCGACCCGGCGAGGCGGTCCGCTTCCATGTCCTTGCCCTCACTTCTCAGGCGGTCGCACTCAAGGCGCAGGTCCAGCAATTTTTTCTGTAACTTCAGGGCCGAAGTGTTGAACGGGTCCATGCTTTTCTCGAGCTGTAGGCTTCCGTGCCGTTGTAGGAAAAAGGGACCGTAGCAGCTCGAATTAACTGGAGAAACTGATGTTTCATACAGGTTTGTGCCCCTACCGCGATTCTTCCCACAGCGCACAGTAAAAAGTCCTACAAACGACGTTTCAATTCATGTGCTCTCAATCGAGCTCGACTTCCCGTGTCAGCTGCGTTCAGTCGTCTTTTGAAGGGCAGGCCACCTGCGTGGTTGCAGCCGGAGCCTGTAACCCGTCTTGAAACCTCATGTAGCAATAATGTATCTGCGCCGCATCTGATCCGCTTTTTTTCCACAAACCTGAATCTGTAACCGTATCAGCTCAGGCTCGACAATATGTCCATCCCCGCATCACAACTGTAGAGGTTCCAATGGGCAAGCTGGCGCTGTTCCTGGGTGGTTTTCTGCTACTGACCATTCTGATTGGTATTCTTGGCACCATTCCGCCAAGCTGACTTCAACTGCTTTTTTCCTGCGCGGCCCGTCTATTTCAACTGACGGGCCCAATGCCTGACCAATTGGCCAGCATTCCCCCTGCTTGCACTGCTGGACCAGCGGTAGCTGCAAGTCATTCTCAAGTGTAAAAGCCTCGTGTAGTCTCCCGCCGCCGCTCATTCGGGCCGGTCTTTTTGCCGTGGAGTCGATACATCAATGGAATACAAGAAAGGCACTTCAGCCATGCTGGAGTGGCGTAGCCGTTTTCTTGCCGAAGGCACACTTGATGAGCAGGGATATGACCAGGCATTGCGCGATGCCCTGGTGCTGGAACAGGCCGGAGTGATCAGCACGGCGGAGTGGATCGAGCTGGTCAAGCTGGCAAACACGGCGTTGCTGGTTGTGCGATAAGTCGTTCTTTGCGTTGGGAAATCTGTCCACAAAAAACGTGGGTAGGTCTGTGGATAAAGTGCTGTAAGCCAGGCCCGCGGCGGGCTCTGTTAAATTGAGCAGAAATTGAACAGTCATTTCGGGGGGCTGTTTTGGCAGGCCAGGCCGGCACGGCGCAATGCCGCTAGCAGGTCGCATACCCGCGCCGGCAGTTCGCCAGCAGGGTACACGGCATGCATTTGCGGGTCCTGGCCGCTGCTGGAAGTCAGGCGGTATTGCGGGCACACCCGGACCAGCCGCCCGGCCTTGACCTGCGCTTCGCCAACCCAGGCAGCCAGGCGGGCGATGCCTGCCCCGGCCAGGGTGCTGTGGTACACCGCGTCACCGGAGTCCAGCCGTAGCCTGGGCCTGGGCCGCAGGCTGGTAATCTGGTCGTCGCGGCAAAAATGCCAGGCCTTGAGGATGCGCGGGGCGGTGTGCAGGATCAGCGCATGCCCTTCGAGGTCTTCAGGGTGCTGAGGTGTGCCGGCCACCGCCAGGTAAGCCGGGCTGGCATACAGGTGGCGCTGGTAGGCCCACAGCGGGTAGCCGATCAGCTCGCTCGATTGCGGAAAGGCCCCACGTACCACGAAATCGAACTTGCCTTGCAGCGGGTCGAGGGTTTCGTCGCAGTACCTTACGTCCAGGGTGACTTTGGGGTGGCAGCGGGAGAACTCGGCGAGCACCTGTGGCAGCACATGCTCACCCAGCAGTTGCGGCACGGCAAAGCGTATCCAGCCCTCGGCGGTGCCACTGAGCGCGGCCAACTCGTCGGCCGCATCACGTTGCACATCCAGCAAGCGTTCGGCATGGGGCAGCAGGCGCTCACCGGCTTCGGTGAGGGTGACGGCGTTGGCGTTGCGGTTTAGCAGCTTGCTTCCGGCGTTGTCTTCAAGGGTTTGCACCGCACGTGTTACCGCGCTGGGTGAGCGCCCCAGCGCGCGAGCGGCGGCCACGAAGCTGCGCTTGTGTGCCACGCTGACGAACGCCTGGATTTCCCGCAACATGTCCAATGCCATTGCCTGCTCCTTGTTGCAGTTTTTGCAATATGGCATTTCAACACAAGCGCAGCACTTTGATTAGCCTTGCTGGGGTCTTCTCTACCTGGAACCGCGTCATGATGGATGTTGCTGTGCTTTCTGTTTTCGCCTTTGCCGCCGGGCTGATCGACGCCGCAGTGGGGGGCGGCGGGCTGATCCAGATCCCGGCCTTGTTCAACGTGCTGCCCACCGCGCAACCAGCGGCGTTGCTCGGCACCAACAAGCTGGCGTCAGTGTGTGGTACGGCCTTCGCGGCGCGCTCGTTCATTCGCAAGGTGACGCTGGACTGGGGGCTGATCGTGCCGGCAGCGCTCAGCGCCTTTGTCATGTCGTTCGCAGGCGCGGCCACAGTATCACTGGTGCCGCCCAGTGTGATGCGCCCGGCAGTGCTGGTGATGATCGTGCTGATGGCCATCTACACCTTCTGCAAGAAAGACTTCGGCACGCTGCACAAACCCGCGAAGATCGGCCGCAAGGAGCAGTGCCTGGCGGTGCTGATAGGTGGCGCGATCGGTTTTTACGATGGCCTGTTCGGCCCGGGCACCGGCAGCTTCCTGATCTTCCTGTTCATCCGCTTCTTCGCCTTGGACTTCCTGCACGCCTCGGCCTCGGCCAAGGTGGTGAACATTGCCACCAACCTGGCGGCGCTGGTGTTCTTCGTGCCCTCGGGCAACGTGCTGTATGCCATCGCCCTGCCCATGGCGGCGTGCAACGTGCTTGGGGCCCTTACCGGCACCTGGCTGGCAGTACGCAAGGGCGCAGGCTTTGTGCGCGGGCTGTTCCTGATACTGCTGTGCGTGCTGATCGCCAAGCTGTCGTGGGACTTGCTGGCCGGTTGAGTCACACCACCTGGCGCTGCGCTTCGGCCTGCTCCACACGGTTGCGGCCATGGGCCTTGGCCCGGTACAGCGCCTGATCGGCGCTTGCCAGCAACGCGTCCAGGCTGGGGGCCGGGATATTGGCGTCGCAGCCGGCCAGGCCGATACTCACGGTAATCTGCAGGCGCTGGTCGGCCTGCACCACGTGCAGGTCCTGTACCGCGCGGCGCAGGCGTTCGGCGGTGAACTTGGCGCGTTCTGGCGCAAGGCCCGGGAGGATGACGACAAACTCCTCGCCGCCCAGGCGAGCGAGCAGTTCATCGTTGTGCAACTGGTCTTGCAGGGTGCTGGCGAACTGGCGCAGCACCTGGTCACCGACCCCGTGGCCATGGGCATCGTTGATCGACTTGAAGTGGTCGATGTCCAGCATCATCAGGGTCAGTGGCAGTGCCTGGGCATGCTGCTGGCGGCTGTCCAGCAGCGCGTTGGCGCGGCGGGTGAAGGCACTGCGGGTGAGCACGCCGGTCAGGTGGTCGATGGTGGCCTGGTGCGCCAGGCGGGCCATCAGGCTGCGGTTGGCCTGGCTGACGCAGGCCACCACCAGCGGGCCGAGCACCAGCATGGCAATGCCCAGGCGGGCCGACATCAGCGTGGTCACCCCGGGCTCGCTTTGCGGCACGCTGAAGTGCATGAGGTTTTGCGCCACCGCCACAATCAAGGTGCTGCCGGCGGTGAGTGTCAGCAGCGAAACCATGAATGGCGAGTAGGTCCAGGCACACCACAGCAAGGCGGCAATCGGGAAGGCGATGGCACCGGGGCCGCCAAAGGCAATGCTGAGCGCCAGCGAGACCAGCAGCACCAGCAGCGGCGCCAGGAGGATGGCCTGGGCACCTCCGCGCACCAGGGCCCGTACCGAGGGCGCGGTGAGCAGCACCGGCAGCACCAGCACGCTGGTCGAGAACTGTTCGCTGAACCAGGCCAGCCAGGTGGCGCGCAAGGATTGCTCGAACCAGGGTGCAGCCATGAACGCTGCCATGCTGGCCGCCACCATGGCGGCGGCGGCACAGGCGGCGAACACGCTGAGTACGCCGTGCGGGGTGCGCATGCGCCGGTGCAGCCGTGGCAAGCGCGACAGCAGCTGCCAAAGGGTTACCACCACAGCAAGATTGCACAGGTTGAACCATAGGGCCGGCCCCCAGGCACTGCCACACAACAGGTCGGCGCCGACCATGGCCAGCCACACCAGGCTGAAGCCGGTCAGGGTGGCTTGGCGGGGGTAGCGCAACAGTACGCCGGCCACCACAGCGTTCACTGGCCAGAACAGCGACAGCGATTCGATCGGGCGTTCCAGGATGCCGCCCAGGGTGAGGGCAAAGGTCAGGCAAAGCAGAACGACATAAGGCAACAAGCGCGATTGGGCTGGAAAAACCATGAACTCGACCGGCAAGCGGAAACGAAATCCAGGACAACGCCTTGAAGCACCTGGGGCAATAACCCGCAGTGTGTTTCGTCAGCCCAGTTGATGTCAATCTGCCGCGATCGGCCGAGATAATGTCAAATTGCCTCTAATCCTTGTTGCTTTCCTTTAAAACCCGAAGAACCACGGCACCATCACGACGGTGACCACCATCACCAGCACGGTGAACGGCACGCCGATTTTGACGAAGTCGGCGAAGCGGTATTGCCCCGGCCCCAGCACCAGTGTGTTGACCGGCGATGACACCGGCGTCATGAATGCCGCCGATGCGGCCAGGGCCACGGTCATGGCAAACGGGTAGGGTGACATGCCCAGTTGCGCGGCGGTACTGACAGCTACCGGCGCCATCAATACCGCAGTGGCCGTGTTGGAAATGAACAGGCCAATCACCGCCGTGACGGCGAACAGGCAGGCGAGAATGGCACTGGGGCCGGCGCCACCCAGCACGCTGACCAGCCCGCCCACCGCCAGGTCGATACCACCGGTTTTTTGCAGTGCCTGGGCGAACGGCAGCATGCCGACGATCAGCACCAGGCTTTGCCAATGAATGGCCCGATAGGCGCTGTTCATGTCGATGCAGCGGCCGGCGCCCATCAGCAGGCAACCGATCAAGGCCGCGATGACATTGGGCACGGCACCGGTCACCATCAGCCCGACCATCACCGCCAGGCTAAGCAACGCCTGTGGCGCGCGGGTGCGGGCTGGCGCGACCTGGTCGATCTCGGCGGGCAGGCTCAGTACCAGAAAGTCCTTGGGCTGGCTTTGCAACTGGCGCACGGCCTTCCACGGGCCGACCACCAGCAAGGTATCGCCAAGGCGCAGCTTTTCTTCCACCAGTTGCTCTTCGATAGCGGCCTGTTCGCGGCGCAGGCCGACCACGTTGAGGCCGAAGCGGGTGCGAAAGGCCAGTTCGAGAATGCTCTTGCCGATCAACTGCGAGCCCGGCGGCAGCGAGACCTCGGCCATGCCCAGCTCCTGGGACTGATCGATGAAGTAGGCTGCCTTGAAGTGCAGGGGCTCCAGTTGCATGGTCTGGCACAGGCTGCGCAGATCGTCGCGGTTGGCGAACAGGTCAAGCAGCAGCACGTCGCCCTGGTGCAGTACGGTGTTGGAGTCGGCGCCGATCACCCGTGTGGTGAACTTGTGCTGGCGCTCGATGCCGATCACGTTGGCGCCGTGCCGGGTGCGCAACTCCAGCTCGCCGAGGGTATGGCCGATCAGCGGTGAATCAGGGCGTATGCGCAGGCGCCGTTCACGGCCGTTGAGCTTGTAGTCCAGCACCAGGTCCAGCAGTGTGCGACGGGTTTCCACGCGGCCGTCCTTGCGTACTTCGCCGTTCAGCCAGTGGCGGGTCAACAGCATGTAGCCGATGCCCAGCACCAGCACCACCAGGCCGAACGGGGTAAAGCTGAAGAAGCTGAAGCCCGCTTCGCCATTGCGCACCAGCTCGCTGTGCACCACCACGTTGGGCGGCGTGGCCACCAGACTGAGCATGCCGCTGATCAGCCCGGCAAACGCCAGAGGCATCATCAGGCGGCTGGGCGACAGCTGCAGGCGCGCGGCAATGCTTAGTACCACCGGGATGAAAATGGCCACCACGCCGGTGGAACTCATCATCGACCCCAGCCCGGCCACGGCCACCATCAGCAGCACCAGCAGGCGTGTCTCGCTATTGCCGGCCCGCTCGCTCATCCATTCGCCAATACGGTAGGCAATACCGGTGCGCACCAGGCCTTCGCCGATCACGAACAGCGCGGCGATCAGTACCACGTTGGGGTCGCTGAAGCCGGCCAGGGCCTGCTCCACGGTGAGGATGCCGAGCAGCGGCAGGGCCAGAATCACCATCAGCGCGACCACGTCCATGCGTGGGCGATTGATGATGAACAGGACAACGACGATGGCCAGCAGGCCGAGGACCCAGAGCAGATCTTGGTTCATGGGGAGGGGGTGTTCCTTCACACGGGGCACGATAGACAGTAGCAGTCAGTGTGCCAGCTTGTGATGAAGGGGGTGTTGATGTGCTGCAACAAAAAGGGCCGCTATGCGGCCCATCGCCGGCAAGCCAGGCTCCCACAGGATTGCATATGCCTTGCGGCCAATGCAGTCGAGGTAAGAGCTGGCTTACCGGATATGGGCCGCGCAGCAGCCCTAGAGTCAGCTAATCAGTGACGGTGACGGCGGTGCTTCTTGCTGCCGCGGTTGTCGTCACCCAGGTGGTTGCCGAGGGCACCGCCAGCGGCGCCGCCCAGGCCCGCACCCACGGTCGAACCGGTCTTGCCGCCCACCGCGCCGCCCAGCAGCGAGCCGCCAGCCGAACCCAGGCCACCGCCGATAGCGGCTTCGGTACGGTTGCCTTTGCGTGCACCTACCGCACTGCCGGCTGCGCCGCCCACGCCGGCACCGATGGCGGCGCCGGTCTTGCCACCGAGTTGTTGACCGACAACGTTACCCAGGACACCACCCAGGCCGCCGCCGATGGCGGCAGTACCGTCACCGGCGAAAGCGCCTTGGCACAGCAGCAGGCCGAGGGCAAGGGAAGGCAGAGTCAGACGCATGATACGAACCTCAAAGGAATCATCAGGTTAAGTTGCCGCGCAACGGGCGGCAGGTCAGGGGGCAAAGACGCTTCAGCGGTAGTCGCGGTCACCGCGGTACTGACGATTGTCATCGTCATCGCGGTCATGCCGATGGTGGTGGCGATGGCCACGGTCGCGGTCACGCCAGCCATCGTCGTCGTCATGGTAGCGATGGCTGTGGCAGCCTGCGGTCAGCAGAAATGCAGCAATCAGCGTAAGGCTTGCAAAGCGGGTCATCACGATATAGGTCCTTGATCCGCAACGGTTTACGGGACACTTCCTGAGACTGGGAATGATCCATTTGGTTTCCCGGGCGGGCAAAAAATTATTGCTGCGGTGATGAGCGGCGTGCTTGCAGGCTGTTGTTCTGTCCCATTCGGTCATGGTCGCGCGGGCTATGTCCCTCTAAACTGTGGGGCAAGCCGCAGTCAAGACGGCAATCTGCCACTCGGTGAATCACGATGATCGCCCATACCCCCACGTTGTTCGCCGCCGTTGCACTGGTTGCAACCATTCTGGCCTTCTGCCTGTTGCTGGTCGGGCGCAGCAACCGCCGTGACAACCTGCTGCTCACCGGTTGCGGGCTGCTGGTGCATGCGCTGGCTTATGTCTGCTACACCGTCTATGCCCAGGCCCCGCTGTGGGTCAGCTACGGCCTGGGCAACAGCTTGCTGTCGCTGGCCCTGGCGTTCTACACCGCCAGCCTGTTCCGGGTGCGTGAGCAGGTGGTGCCCTGGCGTGTCATTTTCGCCATCCCCGCCTTCATGCTGGTGGGGCTGATGCTGCTGCTCGATACGCTGGAGCCGCGCATGCTGCTGGCGACGCTGGTATTGATGCTGCAGTGCTCGATGATTCTTTACTGGGCATGGCGCCATGCCGAGCGGCCGGGCAGGGCCCACCTGCTGCTGCAGATCGGTGCGTTGATCAGCCTGGTCGGCCTGGGCATGCGTGTGGTCGCGGTGGCCAATGGCACGGCGGTGGAAATGCGTTACGACACCAGCAACCTCAAGCAGAGCATTTCCGTGGCAATCGGCACGGCGACGGTGATGATGTATTCGATCGGGCTGGTGCTGATGGCCAAGGAGCGCAGCGAGTCCCGTTTGCAGCACCTGGCCCTGCACGATGTGCTGACCGGCACATTCAACCGCAGGGCGATACTGGAACGGTTTGCCGTGGAGCTGGACCATGCTCGCCAGCAACACGCCAGCCTGGCAGTGGCAATGATCGACATCGACCATTTCAAGCGCATCAACGACCTGTATGGGCACCTGGCCGGCGACGAGGTGCTGTGCCATTGCGTGCGCCAGTTGCAGCAGCGGCTGCGCCAGGGTGACAGCCTGGGCCGTTATGGCGGCGAGGAATTCCTGCTTTTGCTGCCGGGCAGTGACCGCAGTGGCGCGATCGCTGCGCTGCAAGGGCTGCGTGAGGCCATTGCACGCAGCCCGGCGCGCTTTGCCGGTGACCAGATCGAACTGCGCTTCAGCGTCGGCTTGTGGTGTGGCGTGCCGGGCGCCAAAGACAGCACCGCCAACCTGCTGGCCCAAGCCGATGCGGCGCTGTACCAGGCCAAGGCCGCCGGGCGCAACACGGTGCACATGGCGGCGTTGATCTAGGCGGGATGAATCAGGATGCCGGCTGAATCGCCAGCACTACCCCGTTGGTGATCTGCACCAGCACGTAGTGGTCACCCATTCGTACCCAATGGCTTTCCTTCTCCGGTGCTGGCAAGCCTTTGGCTTTCCAGTCCTTGATGGCCTCCTCGTCGCGTTTGTACTGGTCCGGGGCTTTGTCGCCCACTTCAAGCGTGCGATTGTGGGTTTCCGGGGCGGTGATGCTTTCTTCGCTGGAGGGCGCGGCGCTGACTGCCAGAGGCAGGCAGGGCAGGGCGGCGAGTAGCAGATAGTGAAGCTTCATGTGGTGCTCCTGATGGCGGCATACCTTATCTGCGACAGCGGCATGCGCGTGACAATTCACTCGCGATGCCCGCCAGTGCTAGAGTCGCATCTTTTTCAATACCCCGAGGATGGAACATGCGTGCGATTCTGCCGATGGCCGCAGCGCTGATGCTGGTCGGTTGTGCTTCTGCGACCATGGAGACGGCCCGCGGCGGCAAGCCGACTGCGCAGCTCGATTCGCACAAGGCGCCGGAGCTGGTGGCCCAGTGCATCCAGTTCAGCTGGCAGGAAGAGAAGGTGTTCGGCGACGATGCCAGTGGTTACCTGGAACCCCGCAAGCAGGGCGGGTTCACGGTGTATACCCGTGAGGCCGAGGCGTTTGTGGATGTTTACCCCCAGGCGGGCGGGGCGCGGGTCGACTACTACGCGCAGAAGAATGACGGCGTGGCGCTGCAGCGCCGGGCAGCGGCGGCTACCTGCCTGTAAGGGCCAGCGCAGTCCAGTTGTTTGCTCGTTGGGTGTTTTTCGGCCTTTACAATTTTTAGCAAGGCAGTGGTGTCGTAGATGAGCAGGTGGCGGCTAGCATGAGCCGTCACCACTCAAGGAAGACACCATGGACCGTTCATTGCAACTCAACCGCACCAGCTGGGACGAACGCGCCCCGCTGCACGCTGCCTCCAAGGAATACGAAGTCGATATTCTGGTCCAGCGCCCCGGGCACCTTTCCGAAACCGTCCGCTTCGACCTGCCTTTGCTTGGCGACATCACCGGGCTGAACACCGTCCACCTGCAGTGCCACATCGGCACCGACACCTTGTCGCTGGCACGCCTTGGCGCCAAGGTCTGCGGCCTTGACTATTCGGCGGCTTCGCTGGTGGAGGCGCGGGCACTGGCCGAGCGTTGCGCGATGCCCATCGCGTATGTCGAGTCCGACGTCTATGCCGCCGACAAGGTACTGCCGGCAGGCACGTTCGACCTGGTCTACACCGGTATTGGCGCGCTCTGCTGGTTGCCCCGCATCGAGCCGTGGGCGCGTGCGGTCGCTGCGCTGCTGAAGCCTGGCGGGCGGTTGTTCCTGCGCGATGGGCACCCGATGCTGATGGCCATCAACGAAGACCACCAGGACCGCCTGCAGCTCGAATACCCGTACTTCGAGCACGAAGCGCCGACGGTGTGGCACAACGACCAGACCTACGTCGAGACCGAACAGCGCCTTGCCCACACCGAAACCCACGAATGGAACCACGGCCTGGGTGAAGTCGTGACTGCCCTGCTGGCGCACGGGCTGCAATTGACGGCACTGGTCGAGCACCAGAGCATCCCCTGGGAGGCGCTGCCCGGGCAGATGCTCAAGGGCAGCGATGGTGAGTACCGCTTGCGCGAGCAGCCTGCACGCTTGCCCCTGAGTTACACCTTGGTGGCGGTCAAAGCCTGATCAGGACAGGTAGCCGCCGTCGACGTTGAGTGCCGTGCCGGTGGTGTAGCTGGAGGCATCGCTGGCCAGGTACAACACCGCGCCGGCCATTTCCTTGGGGTCGGCCACGCGTTTGAGCGGGATCTGCTGCAGTGCGGCGTTCAGGATGGCGTCGTTCTTCACCAGTGCAGAGGCGAACTTGGTGTCCGTCAGGCCCGGCAGCAGGGCGTTGCAGCGAATGCCGAACTGGGCGCACTCTTTGGCGAAGACTTTGGTCATGTTGATGACTGCCGCCTTGGTCACCGAATAGATACCCTGGAAATGGCCGGGGGACACGCCGTTGATGGACGCCACGTTGATGATGCTGCCGCCGCCATGCTCGCGCATCAGCTTGCCGGCTTCCACCGACATGAAGAAGTAACCGCGAATATTCACGTCCACCGTCTTCTGGAACGCATTCAGGTCGGTGTCCAGCACGTTGCAGAACTGCGGGTTGGTGGCGGCGTTGTTGACCAGGATGTCCAGGCGCCCGAACTGTTCGCGGATGCTGGCGAACACCTGCCGGATCTGTTCCATCTCACCGATGTGGCAGGCCACCGCCGTCGCCTTGCCACCCGCCGCGATGATTGCCTCGGCCACCTGTTGGCAACCGTCTAGCTTGCGACTGGAAACGATTACATGGGCACCTTGCTGGGCCAGCAGGTGGGCGATGGCTTCGCCGATGCCGCGGCTGGCGCCGGAAACGAAGGCAATCTTGCCGTCGAGGTCGAACAGGTGGGTCTTGGACATGCTGTTTTCCTTGTTATCCGTCGTCGTGGCGTTGTTCAGAGGCTGGACTTCGCGATGACCTGCAAGCTCATCTGCTCCAGCAAGCGGTTCATGTGGATGAACTGGGCGAAACGCTTGTCCTGGGTCTGGCCGTGGAAGTAGCGGTAGTAGATCTGCTGGACGATACCGGCCAGGCGGAACAGGCCATAGCAATAGTAGTAATCGAAGTTGTCCAGCGGGATGCCCGCGCGCTCGGCGTAGTAATCCACGAACTGGCGGCGGGTGAGCATGCCTGGGGCGTTGCTCGGCTGACGGCGCATCAGTTGCACCGGCGCCGGGTCGTCGGCCTCGATCCAGTAGGCCAGGCTGTTGCCCAGGTCCATCAGCGGGTCGCCCAGGGTGGCCATTTCCCAGTCCAGCACACCGATGATGCGCATGGGGTTGTCGGCGTCGAGGATCACGTTGTCGAAGCGGTAATCGTTGTGCACGATGGCGGGTTTCGGATGGTCGGCGGGCATTTTATCGTGCAGCCAGGCGGTCACCTTTTCCCAGCGCGGGGCATCCGGGGTCAAGGCTTTTTCGTAGCGGCTGGTCCAGCCCTCGATCTGGCGCTGCACGTAGCCTTCCGGCTTGCCCAGGTCGGCCAGGCCGCAGGCGTTGTAGTCCACCTGGTGCAACTCTACCAGGCGGTCGATAAAGCTTTTGCACAGGGCCTCGGTGCGGCTGGCGTCCAGGTTCAGCTCGGCGGGGATGTCCGAGCGCAGGATGATGCCCTTGACCCGTTCCATGACATAGAACTCGCCGCCGATCAGGCTGCTGTCGGTGCAGTGCACATACGCCTTTGGGCAGAAGGGGAAACCACTGTTCAACTGATTGAGGATGCGGAACTCGCGGCCCATGTCGTGGGCCGACTTGGCCTTTTGCCCGAAGGGCGGGCGGCGCAGCACAAAGTCCCGGCCCGGGTAGCTGACCAGGTAGGTGAGGTTGGAGGCCCCCCCGGGAAACTGGCTTATGCTCGGCAGGCCGTCCAGGCTGGGGATGTTGGCCTTGAGGTAAGGGTCGATGACGGCCGCGTCGAGTTCTTCGCCGGGGCGTACCTGGGTGGACTGGTCGGTGAGCGTCATGCGTTTTCCTTATTCTCGATCGCAAGGACTATTGGCTAATCTAATGGCCTGGCGGCGCTGGAACAAGCGTGCCAAGTGCCATATAGGCGAGGGTGTTGCAGGTGGATCACTGCACCGAATGCAGGGCAAAAAAAAACCGAAGCCGCCACGGCTTCGGTTTTTCGATCATCCGGTGTACCCAGCCCTCAGGACGGGAACAGCTCGCTGAGTTTCATCGACAGCATCATGTCGCCTTCAACGCGCAGCTTGCCGCCCATGAAGGCCTGCATGCCGTCGGTTTCACCACTGACGATGCCCTTCAGGGTTTCGCTGTCCATCACCAGGGTGCAGTTGGCGTCCGGGTTTTCGCCTTCCTGCAGGTCGCAGGTGCCGTCTTTGACGATCAGCGCGTATTGCTTGCCTTCGTCGGTGATGTTGAAGCCGAACACCAGGTCCAGGCCGGCGGCAGCGGATGGGTTGAACTTCTCTTGCATCTTTTTGACGGCATCAGCTACGGAGGTCATGGCGCATTCCTTATAGAGTTATTTACACGTCCCCGCAGGGACACAACAAACCGGGCTCATCGATAGGTGACAAGCTCCGGTACCCTCAACAGCTGCACATGGGCCTGGCTGTTGAAGGAGGCCAGTGCCACGTCGCGGCCGCGGAACTTCAGCTGGCTGAGCGACGTGTTGATGATCTGCCAGTTCAGCGCGAACGCCTGGCTGGGGGTAATACGGGTAACCAGGTGGAGCAGGGCGGCGATGGTGCCGCCCGATGTGAAGATGGCGACATTGTCGCCGCTGCCGGCGGCATCCAGCACGCGCTGCAGGCCACCTTGTACACGGTGGGTGAACGCCTGCCAGCTTTCCAGGCCATCGTCGGCGTGTTCGCCCGCGTGCCAGCGCTGCACCATCAAGGCGAACAGGCGCTGGAACTCGCTGCGGTGCTGCGCAGCGTTGCGCAGGATGTGCAGGGCATCGGGTTCTTCTGGCAGCAGCCCGGGCAACAGGGCGCGGATGACGCCATCGGCATCGAACTCATTGAACGCGGCGTCGGTCTCAACAGCCGGCACCGGGCAGCCGCTGGCATGCAAGGCCTTCAGGGCCAGGCGTGCGGTATCCTGCTGGCGGCGGAGGTTGCCTGCCACGCAGCGGTCCAGCCGAATACCCAGTTGGGCCAGGTGCTCACCCAAGGCCTGGCTTTGGCGCACGCCCACGGGCGAGAGGACGTCGTAGTCATCGGCACCGAAGGAGGCTTGGCCATGTCGGATCAGGTAGAGGTTGCCCACGAAAGGTTCCGGCCTGTTTGGAGGTTGCTGCGAGGTTAGGATGCAGCACACGGGCTGTCAACGAAAAAACATACAAGCGTTTGAAAAGGTTGTTTGAAAGGTGTTGCCAGCGTTTACACCGGCTGGCAGCGCCTCAGGTGCAGCGGTATGCTTGCAACAGTTACGCGCCGCTTTGGCGCAGGTATTTAAGGAGTCAACGTGGAGTTTCTTGCCGAGTACGCAAGCTTTCTCGCCAAAACCGCCACCCTGGTCATCGCCATCCTCGTGGTGCTGTCGGCCATCGCCGGGTTGCGCAGCAAAGGGCGGCGCAAGCCGGGTGGGCAGTTGCAGGTCACCCGCCTGAACGAATTCTACAAGGACCTGCGCGAGCGCCTGGAGTCCGGCCTGCTCGACAAGGCCCAGCTCAAGGCCTTGCGCAAGCAGCAGGCCAAGGCGGAAAAACAGCAGAAGAAAGGCAAGGCCGAGGAAAAGGGCCGGGTCTTCGTGCTGGACTTCGATGGCGACATCAAAGCCTCTGCCACCGAAAGCCTGCGCAACGAAATCACCGCGCTGCTGACCCTCGCCACCCCGCGTGACGAAGTGGTGCTGCGCCTCGAAAGCGGTGGTGGCCTGGTGCACAGCTACGGCCTGGCTGCATCGCAACTGGCGCGCATTCGCCAGGCGGGCATCCCGCTGACCGTGTGCATCGACAAGGTGGCCGCCAGCGGTGGATACATGATGGCCTGCATCGGCGAGAAAATCGTCAGTGCGCCGTTCGCCGTGCTGGGTTCGATCGGGGTGGTGGCGCAGTTGCCCAACATCAACCGCCTGCTGAAGAAGCACGACATCGACTTCGAAGTGCTGACAGCCGGTGAGTACAAGCGCACCCTGACCGTATTTGGCGAAAACACCGACAAAGGCCGGGAGAAGTTCCAGGAAGACCTGGACATCACCCACCAGCTGTTCAAGGATTTTGTCGCCCGCTATCGCCCGCAACTGCATATTGATGAAGTGGCCACAGGCGAAGTCTGGCTCGGCGTTGCCGCACTCAACCGCCAGTTGGTGGACGAACTGCAAACCAGCGACGAGTACCTCAGCGTCCGCGCGCGCAACGCCAACCTGTTTCACCTGCACTATGCCGAACGCAAGAGCCTTCAAGAGCGAATCGGCATGGCTGCCAGCGGCACGGTGGAGAACACTGTGGTGGGCTTATGGAGTAAACTCAGCCGCCTGCGCTAACACCTTGAACCCGTTGAAATTTTTTTTCGTTCAGGGGGTTGCAAGGTGAAAGGAATGAAGACATAATGGCGCCCATCGAAACGCAGCAAACTTTGAAAAAGGTTCAGCGTTTCAAGGAGATAGCTAAGCGTAAGCAGCTAGATCCGACCTTTGAGGCCGAGTAGCAAAGTGGTTATGCTCCGGATTGCAAATCCGTCTACGCCGGTTCGATTCCGACCTCGGCCTCCATCATTCGAAAGCCCCGCAGATTAACGTCTGCGGGGTTTTTATTTGCGCGTCAGAAAACCCAATCATTTCCGCATAATCAGGCATCGTTTCCGCATCAGGTCGTTGTTTGGTCGGGCTGACGACCTCGCCGACTCGGCGGTAGACCCGCTTCGTGATCTCTTCTTTGGAGTGGCCCAGCAGCCTGCTGGCGTGGCTAATGTCCTCGATTTCCGAGGCCGCCTTCGGTCTGATATCGCGGAACTGGAACTGCCGAACTGAGGCGGCCAGGTCAGCGTTGCCATCGGTCGTCAGCTTCCGAGCGGCCTTGTCGCGTGCTTCGCTGAAGCGGTTCCTGAGCATTTCCCAGCTCATCCGCAGACCCGAGTCGTTGGTGACGAGGCAAGGGTTACGCACGCCTTGCAGCTTGCGGCGTTCAAGTAACGCCTCAATGAACAGGCCAAGGCCAGTCAGTTCACCATTAACGTGCCGGCGAATGCGCAGTTTCTTGTCGGTCTTGTTCTGGTCAACCCACAGGTAATCCTCGTCGAGGTCATCCCTTCGGGTGCATTCTCCATCTCGACTACGCAGTACCCCAAGCCGTGGTCGCCGAACCAGCTGAACGGCAGTGCACATTCATCGCCGTCGTCCGGCCAAGCCGGGTGGGTCCAAAAGCCGCATTCATCGCGCTCCACTTGCAGCGGCTGGATCAGTTGCTTTTTTTCAGGCATGACTTCGTCCTTGGCCGCCTATCGCGGCAGGGAATAGAGGGGAAAGGGGTAAAAAGATGGAGCTTTTTTTCGTGGCCAGTGGTCAAGCTAGTTGGATAGGCCAAATTCCAAATGAAGGCGTCTGCCAGTCTTGGTTACACCAACAGCCTGGGCAGTGGCTGATCGCCAAGGAGCCGCCCTCGCCGGAGAGGCGTTATCGTTGAATAGGGGACGGCGCTGGCTGATGGCACGGCGCCACGTTTTGCGGAGGGTGGGGATGTTTGATATAACGCCCGGCATTTCACAGGAAGGAACCTCATGAAACGCACCATCGTAGGCGCAGCCATCGTTGCCATCGCTGCAATTTCACTCAGCGGATGCTGGGAGTCCGAGGCGGACAAGAAAGCCAAGGCGCAGCAAGAGGCGAGCGACAAATTATGGGATATCACCCCTCCCGATCGCAGTAAGGACAAGGGGTTCAAGCCGTGAAGTCATGCCTTGCCCCAATCCTCGCTGCGGCACTCGTTATAAGCTTGGCTGGCTGCAAAGAAGACGCCGTCGACACGGCAGCCTACGAGCCGACTAGCGAACACTGCCAGCCCGACTACCTGAAAACACTTCCAGACAACAAGGCCCGCGAAGACCTGGTCGAGAAGTGCATGACCGGTGGCTCGTACAAGAAGTCAGAGCCGAAGACCTGGTAACGTCCGGTCTTCGTCAGTCAGCGCCGCCTCATCAGGCGGCGTTTTCGTATGTGGGGAAGGCGCTGGCGTGCAGCGCTGCTGTTGTTATGCTTAGCCGCTTACCAAGCAGGGAGAGTGGTAATGCAGTTGCGTGAAAGACTTCGGGCGTTCCAGCTATGGTTCAACCCGAAGCGCAGACGGTGGGCTGGCGTGACCCTGATCACGCTTGGGGTGGTTGGGATGTTTCTCAACCCGCAAAGCCGGTGGACCCTGGTGCTGGGAACTGGAATCTACTGGTTCTTCACGGCCCTGCCGCCCACACTCGGCGGCAAGCGTTGAGGTGCTGGCGGGCAGCGCCGGAGGGGCAGGCGGCGATCGGAAACTCTTTGCCCAGGGCCTGCTGAACTGTCGCGATGGCGCGGCAGAGGTAAGCTCAGTCAGGGTTCGGCTCCATGGCGCCAGGTTTTCGAGGTACACACTGATCGGCTCGAGGCCGTGCACCTCGGTGATCAGCAGCTTGGTGACGGTCGATGTCTCGATGTTCATGGCTTTGTCCATGCATGCGCCGCCCTCCGTGGCCGGATGCGGCATGGTGGCAGTGTGAATGGCGAAAAATTGATTTGGTCTGTGGCTGTTAGAGGTGAACAAGACTGCGTCGTGTTAGATTGCGTGCATCAAACAAGGAGGTTTAGATGAGCCAGAGCAGAGACAGCAAGATCGATAATATTGAGTTCAATGTGGCTAGCATTGAGCGCAGCAAGGCTTTCTACGGTGAGGTCTTCGGCTGGAGCTTTGTGGACTATGGCCCCAGCTACACAGAATTTAGCGATGGGCGTCTTACTGGTGGTTTTACGACCGGGGAGCCCGTGCAGCCCGGAGGCCCGATGGTGATCTTGTATTCAACTGATCTCGAAGAGTCGCAACGTAAACTTGTTTCGGCGGGCGCCCGTATCAGTCGAGCAATATTCTCTTTCCCTGGAGGGCGGAGATTCCACTTCACCGACCCAGATGGATACGAACTGGCTGTTTGGAGTACCGATAGTCCAGAGGTTTAGATTTGCCCCCGATGGTTCTATGCATGCGCCGCCCTCCGTGGCCGGATGCGGCATGGTGGCAATTTGGTTTGGTTTGGGATGGTGTATCAGGGGTGACCGGCTTGGGGCCGGGCATCCTCAGAGCCATCATCGCCTCCATTGCGTACGAAGGTGGCGCCAGGCCCGATGTCGAGTAGGTCGCATACTCGACAAACATCGCCAAAATATCCAGCCATAGAGCTGGGCTTGTTCGTTTAGGGATTTACTTGAGGTGGGGCCAGACTGGTAGAATTTGCGCCCCTTGAACCTTGAGATGGATCTTATGCGACAGTTTTTGGCAATGACTTTTGGGGGGCTAACCCCGAGCTACTACGCTCGGCAGTTATTCTTCGGCGCGCTGTTTGGGGCTTTTTTCATTTACATGAAATCACGCGCTCCACTAGGTATTGATTTCGCAACGGTAGCCATCTCGGTGGTGAGTACCTTGCTCTATCCCTATTCTCGATTTGTGTACGAGAGCGTGGTGGGCTTCATCATGGGCCGCAACATGTTCTTCGTGAATGCGCTGCTGATGCTGTTTATCAAAGTGATGACGATGTTCATCTGCTGGTTCCTGGCGATCTTCATCGCGCCACTGGGATTGCTGTACCTCTACTGGCATCACAGTAGACAGCCTTCCAACTAAATCCTCCTAGCCCAGCCTAGCGCTGGGCTTTTTCGCTTATGCAGATGACGCTGAAAGTGCAGTGTGAGAGGGGCAAGGCGGCCGGAGCGAAAAGCGAAGAGGTCGCAACGCTGTTTAAAGGCCCGTCCCCAGCAGATCACAGGCACCCTGACACGGCTTCAGTGCCGGTCATCCGCACCCATTCATGAGCGCGGCCAAGTACCGGGTTTTTTATTGCCCGAACAGGCCCTCAAGAGGGCCGGTGAGAGTGCCGACCCCTTGGGTGCGCGATCAAGCAGCCTGCAGCGCGGTAGGTATCACCTGGAGTCGAACTCCGAACTTGGCCAGAGCTTCTTCCAGGCTCTCGAGCTTCGAGGTGTGCTCGAAGGCGACCAAGCGCCCGTTCGTGAGCCACGATTTTGTAGTCGTACATGTTTCCTCTCATGGGGCTGACTGGACGTCTGTTCAGGGTGGTGGGGCCTCATTTGAGGCCCAGTTGCTTGATGATTTCCTTCCTGAGTCCTTCACCAATTTCCTTGGATCCGTGGCTCGGGAAGATCGTCTAGTGGTCCTTTTAGCGAATCTTGAAGTGACTGCCATTGGCTGACTTCGAGAACTTGTGGCGCGACAATCTGAGGACCACCTATGGACAACCAGCACAAGAAGATCACAGGTTACCGCGACCTCACTCAGAGCGAGATCGATGGCATGAACTCAATCAAGGCCCTGGAGGCCGATGCCAGTGAGCTGTTCAAGCAAATCGGCTAGATCGAAGGCGTGGACCAGCGTACCTTGGCCCTGGCCAAGACTAATCTTGTGGCCATCCTGCACGGTCATGCCCATGCCGAGACGCACAGGATGGTGTTCACGTAAGGATGGGCTATCGGCTAAGTGCATCTTTCGCAAAATCGACGGCGGCAGTAATAGCAGCTCTTGCTTGAGGGCTATTTCTCCAGCATGTCGATCCCAATGCGGCAGATGCTCGCGCCAAGATGTCGGTTACATCGGCTCTGCTCAGTTCGGCCAATGAGGCGATACCCATCTGCTCAAGTCTGGTGATGACCGTTGGGCCTACGCCCTTGAGTTGTAATAGTGCAGCACGTTCCTTCGGTGGAAATGGCATCAGTGAAATCCCTATCTGATCAATGGTGCTTTGTAAGATTGCCTCATGTTGGTAGTCGGTGCCACAAGCGACTGGAGGCCAAGCACTTTGGCTAGACCCCTTCCACCGGTAGACCTGCTCGAATCGCTGTGGCTCACATTGCGCCCGGCTACCGGCGTATGGGACTGGGTGCAGAGCGAGATCCTCACTGACACCGGCGGCATCCACAACCCAGATCACGCCCACCTGATGGATGCCAACATCGGCGTGCTATGGGCATCGTCCGGAATCGCTAAGCAGGGGCGGGTAGTTCTCGGCCAGGCCGAGCAGCTGATGTTCCGCGCAGGCGGGTGGCAAAAGGCTCGGCAAGAGCAGCAGATGCGGGAATGGTTTGGAGACGAGCCGACCTACCTCATCACCCTGGCCGCCGACAACTGCGCCCAGTGCTCCGACGCTCAGTTCTGCACCCGGGTCGAGCACGAGCTCTACCACATCGCCCAGGCAACCGATGAGTACGGTGCGCCCAAGTTCACCCAAGACGGTTTACCCAAGCTCTACCTGAGCGGCCATGACGTCGAAGAGTTCGTGGGTGTGGGCCAAGCCACGACGTACAGCAGCTGATCGACGCTGCAAGCCGGCCGCCTGAGGTGGCCAATATCAACATTGCGAGGGGCATGACCCAACCAAGTACGCCGGGCGGGGCCGGTTCGATTCCGACGTCGACCTCCACCATTCGAAAGCCCCGCAGATGAAAATCTGCGGGGTTTTTCTTTGTGCGCTGAAAAACCTGATCGTGTCCGCATCAGCCCTCCACTGGGCAGGGCTGAATGGCTATCAATCTGCAGGTAGCATTCAGAGCTTGTATTGAATGGTGTAGGACGCATCGGTTCTCGGTTCTATCGTAATAGGAATACCGAAAAGCTTCCCTCGACAATCACTGACAACACAGCGATACACCGTGCCTTGCTGGAGCTGGGCCCATAAGCCTTCGTCATGTATCGCGATACCTAGTACACGGTTGTTCGGATCCTCTCTGACCTGAGCAACGTAGTGGTCAAGGTCGCACCCGAACTCAGCAGTGGTAAACTCTGGATCAAAGCCGATCAGCACACCGTGCCTTTTAAGATCGTCCCTGATACGCTCAATCACGTCGTCTGCTTCTTGTTTTAGCATGATCGTTATCTCGCGGTGCTTGTACTCATCAAAACTCTAGCTGACCCTGATGATTTTCGTTGTTCATCGGTGTAATCAACGACTCACCCTCATTCCTCACATTTCCTACCGCCTTACCGACCGGATACCACCGGAATTGGGCAGCTGGCATGCAACCTTGCTCCACGATCGTCGCAGCCCGCTGCGGCGATGTAGTCGGGTCGATCCATTCCCGCGCGAGCTCAGGGGCCAACACCAAGGGCTTCCTGTCGTGGATGTCGATCAGTCCCTGATCCGCTGCTGCGGTGATGATCACAAATCCATCGCGCTCGTCTGGCTCGGTGTTCTGGTGCACTTCTGCAAGCGCAGCGAAATAGAGCGGGGCGCCGTTGTCGCTTGTGATGTAGTACGGCTGCTTGCGCTTCGGATCCGCTGGGTCTGGTATCCACTCGAACCAGCCGTTCGCCGGCGCCAGGGCTCTACCACCTGGCCACAGCTCTTTGAAGAATTTCCCTGTTAGCACCGTTTCAGCCCGGGCATTGATCGGGTCCGGCCGCTTCCCCTTCGCCCAAAACGGCGACCACCCCCACTTGACCCGATCTACGCTGAGTCCATCGTCGACCGGGCGGATGATTTCGACGCGTGTCGACGGTGCCACGTTGAAGCGGTTGATTGGCGCGTGGTCGTAGCCATTGATCACCACCAGGTCCAGCGACAGCTGGCGCAGGTAATGATCCATCGACTCATAGATCGAATATCGTCCGCACATTTTCCCACCTCTCGCCCGTCAGATTTTTCATTGCCCAGGATTTACCGGGCACCCGATGCCAGATTGTCTGTATATACATACAGTTTCGTTGGGCCCTTCGCACTGTGGCGAGAGACGTCTTACTCATTCGCGGGTTGGTGGGGCGGGTCAAATTCAGACGGCTTGAACGTCGATGACTCAGTGCTTGTAGAGTAACGCTTCAACTACAACGCCGAACGCTGATGAATGTTCACGGCGATTAGGATAGTAGAGATGGTAACCGGCAAAGGGTTGGCACCAATCTTCCAACACCCGCACAAGGCTGCCGTCGGCTAGCTCCTTCGCCACCATGTCCTCCGGCAGGAAACCCAAGCCACATCCCGCCACGGCCGCACGCAGGATCGGCACGCTGCTGTTGAATGTCCATTGACCTTCGACACGGGCCTTCAGCTCGTGACCATCCTTTTCAAAATCCCATTGCATCAGGCTGCCATGAGTGGGTAGGCGCAAATTGATGCAATTGTGCGCCGCAAGGTCACCGGGCACCTTGGGCAATGGCCGCTTGTTGAAATACTCGGGTGAGCCCACGACTGCGATGCGCAGGGGTGGCCCGATAGGAACGGCGATCATGTCCTTGGCCACCTGATCTCCCAGGCGTACGCCGGCGTCATAGCGTTGCGCGACGATGTCGGAGAGGGCGTAGTCGACAGTGATTTCGACTTTGATGTCCGGATAATCGGGGAGCACCTTTAAAAGCTTGGGCCACAGAATATTGTTGGCGGCATGTTCGGACGCTTGAATGCGCACACTGCCTGCCGGGGTGTCACGAAACTCGCTGACCGCGGCCAGTTCGAGTTCGATCTCATCGAACCGCGGCGCCATCGATTGATACAGCCGCTGACCCGCCTCGGTCGGCGAAACGCTGCGGGTGGTACGTGTCAGCAAGCGCACGCCCAATCGGCTTTCCAGTGCGCGCATGGTGTGGCTCAGCGCCGACTGCGAAACGCCAAGCTGAGCGGCCGCGCGGGTGAAACTGCCTTCGCGGGTGATGACCACGAAGGCTTGCAGGTCGTTTAGATTGGCGCGGGACATTGATGAGAACCTCTCATGAGGGGAGCGGTATTAATCCATGAAAGCAGGTTGCACACATATGCGCGACCCCTCAGGAGACTGGTTACAAGGTGCGGGCGTAAAACGTGGTCAGTTTGCCAATTGCGGCATCGACATAACGCGGCACCCAGTAGGTCTCGATGTGCGTCGCACCGTCGAGGATAAACACCTCCTTGTCGGTGGTGCCGGTGGCTTTGGGCAAAGCATCCTGCGTCATGTACAGGCTGTCGGCTTTGCTGCCGGCGATCATCAGCAACGGTTGGTTGATCAGCTCGATATGGTCAGTGGCGTCGAAACGCATCAAGTCGATCAGGCTGCTGGTGGTGTATTTGAAGGTCGAGTTCGGGTGTGCGTGTGTCTTCCAGTAGTACTCATAACCTTGGCGATACAGCTCGAAGGGCAGTTTGGCAATTTGCTCGTCGGAGAGGTTGGCATCGCCCGAGTACAGCACCGCGCCGCCGGCCGCTTCTTGCGCGCGGGCTGCTGACGCCTGTTGCAGGCGTTGCTGAATGCTGTCCATTTGCGAGTCGTTGTAGCCGTTGCGACGTACTCTGCCTGAGTTGAACATGCTTACTGTTGCCAACGATTTGAAGCGTTTGTCGGTTTGCGCTGCCGCCAACGAATAACCACCGCCACCACAGATGCCGAGCAGGCCCATGCGTTTGTCATCGACGCCGGCAAACTGGCTGATGAAGTCGGCCATGCCGTGAATGTCTTCGATGCGATACGCCGGCTTATCGATGCTGCGCGGCTGGCCACCGCTGGCGCCCTGATACGCCGCATCGGCCGTGATGGTGATGTAGCCCTGTTCGGCCAGGCGTTGGGCGTACAGCCCGGCGACTTGTTCTTTCACGCCACCATTGGGGTGTGCAACGACCACGGTCGGGTAGGTCTTCTTCGCGTCATAGTTAACCGGGGTGTATACGTTGGCGGCGATATCCAGACCGTTGAGTTTGTAGCTGACCGGATGGATGTTGACCTTGCCCGGTTCGTTCTTGCTGATCGCGCCGTCGTAGGCGAGGGTGAACGGGTTCTTTTTGTAATCGGCGGCCAAGGCTTCGCCCGCCGAGAGGCCGACCAATGCCGACATAAACGTGGCCTTGAGTGTGTTTTTCACCTGAAGCTCCTGAGCGATCAAAAGGGCGGCAGTTGCAAAAGTATTTGGGTCAGTCCAGCTGGTTTTCTTCGAGGAATTGCGCGACCAGGTCAGCGATCTGCACGTTGTTCAGATCCGACATGGGGAAGTGGGTATTGCCATGAATGCCGATCTCCGGCAGGTGGATCAGTCGCACATCACCGCCGTGGCGATTGACCGCGTCACGCCAGAGCCGGGCCATTTTCAGGCGTGCGCGCCAACTGTCCTGGGCGGGCAGGTCGACCGCCTGCTCCGGGATGTTGTCGCCGTAAAGGATCAGAATCGGAATGCGCGTGAGGGCCTTGAATTGCTCCATCGGCACCGCCGCACCTTGCACTGTGTCGAACGCGCTGGGAATTGGCGGAGGGACTTCACCTTGAGCGAACACGAAGCTGCTGCCTGGCTCGAACGCCACAATGGCTTTCACCTTGTCGTTCTTGATCGCGGTCAACCAGCCCGGCCCGCCACCTTGCGAATGGGTGAACAAAATCCCCGGGCCGATTTTGTCGAACAGTGCTGACACGCCATCAGAGACCACGTCCATGTCGAACGGCCCGGTGTTCGGCGTCATCGCCCGGAAAAATTGCTCGCGGGTCTGGGCATCCTGTGCCACTTGCACACCGCTGAAGTAGTTGGGCCACAACCCGATGCGGAACTGGTTGAACCACAATTGTTCGTCAGGCACAGGCTTGATTGTGGTCTCGACCATGCTGCGCCCGGCATCGCCACGCCGCGGCTGATCGATCAGATAGACGCCATAATGGCGGCGTAGAAAGATGTTCTGAAAGCCTTCGCGACCATCGGCGGTGGTTTCCCAGGTCTTGGAAAACTGACCCGCACCGTGCCACATGACGATGGGCAGTTTTCGCGCATCCACCGGGATTTGATAGAAGGCGTAGGCGTGGTCACCGTGGTATGTCTGGCCGTTGGGCGTCATCGGTTGGTGCGGGTTGAAGGTGCCCGGTGCAGTGGTCACCGTTCCGCCGGCGGCGAAGCTGCCTTGTCGTTGAATCTGCAACGAGCCATCGGGGTTGTTCGCGCAGGCCGCTAGCAGGCTCAACAGCGCGATGCTCAGTAGGGACTTGGCAGGCGTCATGTCATTTACCCGAAGCCGTGAGGGCTTGGGTCAACGCGGTCTTGGCACGTTCAGCCGTCTGCTCGTCGCCGTGTTGTTTCAGCAGCTGCGTGACTTCGTGCAACTGCGCCGCGCTCAGACCGACGCGCAGGCTCGCCGCCATGTGCGAGCGTAATTGTGGCTCGACCCCAGGCGTTGCCGCCAGCGCGCCGATGGTCGCCAGTTCGCGGCTTTGCCAGTCGAGGTTGTCGCGCTCGAAGATGTCGCCGAACAAGTGAGTTTGCAGGTACCGGTTTATTACCGGAGCGAACTCGAACACCGGGCCTTTGACCGGGGCGCCGGAAATCCTGGTTTGATTTGCGGTGCCGGCGGCCAGCAGCTCATCCCCGACCGGAATCGCCCGGCTCGGCTCACGCCCCGGCGCGTCTTCGATACCGCGCTGTTTGCGCTTCTGTACCACCGCCATCAACTCGTTCAAGGCGTTGAGGCTGCGCGGGAAGCCCACATAGGCGTACAGCTGCACCAGAATTTCCCGGGTTTCGCTGATGGTCAAGCCGGCATCGAGGCCTTGATTGAGCGCGGTGTTGAGGTTGGGTATGTCGCTGGTCGCCATGAACGCGGCGATCAGGGGAATCGTTTGTTGCTGGCGCGACAAGCTAGCTGCGCTGGCGGAGGGGCTGGCCATGGTCTGCGATGCCTCGGCTGCTTGAGTGGTAACGCTGAACATCGCCCCGACGCCCAGGCAAAGCGCCATGAGCGTGGGAAGGGTAGGGTGTTTGCGTGCGTCAGTGGTCATCGTGAAAGGCTCCATCCGTTGCGGGGCAGCGTGGTGTCGCTGGATCGTACGGAGGATGGTTGTGTCGATTAACCCCGAAATTGCGCATGGACTTCTGAGCAGAATTCATGAGTCGAAATTGCCGGAACCGCTGCAATTTCGGCGCGACCCTGCTGATGCGGGGCCTGCAGGGCGGCTGACGGTTTGTGACAGAGGTGCCGGGCGAGCAACTTCGACACATTCCGTAACTTCATTGGCCGGTGTATTGCGCCTCCGAGACCTGTTCCGCCCAGGTGACGGTCTTGCCGTCCTCGGCTTCAGCGATGGCGATGTGGGACATGCCGTTGCTGGCCGTGGCGCCATGCCAGTGACGGGTGTGCGGCGGAATCCAGACAGTGTCGCCCGGTCGGATTTGCTGACGCGGGCCGCCCTCTTGCTGCACGTATCCGACGCCTGCTGTGACGATCAGCGTTTGCCCCAGCGGATGGGTGTGCCACGCCGTGCGTGCGCCTGGCTCGAAGGTCACCGTGCCGCCGCCGATGCGCGCCGGCGCATCACCGTTGAACAGGCCATCAACGCGTACTGTGCCGGTAAAGTTTTGCGCCGCGCCATTGACCGAGGGCTGCGCGCCATTCGGCGTAACGCGGATTTCACCGGCGCCCTGGGATTCTGCTGTCATGAGTGACAAAGCAACAAGTGGTGCGATCAATCGGGTCATCGGATCAACTCCGGTCAGAAGGGAAAGTGGCGCCGCACTTGGCGCCGCGTTGGGCAGACTCAGAGTCCGGTCATTTTCAGTGCCGACTCTGGCAGGCGTTCACCGTGCACTTGAATCTGCGCAATCTGTTGGTTGATCTCGCGCAGATCGTCACCGGTCAATTGCAGTTCGACTGCGCCCAGGTTCTCTTCCAGTCGATGGGGTTTGGTCGTGCCCGGGATCGGCACAATCCACGGTTTCTGTGCGAGCAGCCAGGCCAGCGCCACTTGCGCCGGTGTGGCGTGTTTGCGATGCGCGACGGCTTTTACCACATCGACCAGCGCCAGATTGGCCTTGCGCGCTTCAGGGGAGAAGCGTGGTACATAGTTGCGGAAATCGCTGGCGTCGAACTGCGTGTGCTCGTCGATCTGACCGGTGAGAAAACCGGCGCCGAGCGGGCTGAACGGTACGAAACCGATTCCCAGTTCTTCCAGTACTGTCAGCAGCTCCAGCTCCGGGCCTCGCCAGAACAGCGAATATTCGCTCTGCACCGCCGTGACCGCTTGCACCGCGTGCGCCCGGCGAATGGTTTCCACACCCGCCTCAGACAGGCCGAAATGCTTGACCTTGCCCTCGGCGATCAGATCCTTGACGGTGCCGGCGACGTCTTCGATGGGTACCTGGGGATCGACGCGGTGCTGATAAAACAGGTCGATGCAATCAGTGCGCAGACGCTGCAACGACGCCTCTGCAACGGCGCGTATATGCTCAGGGCGGCTGTTGGTTCCGCCGCCGCGTGCGCCGGTGATCAGGTCGATATCGAAGCCGAACTTGGTAGCGATGACGACCTGCTCGCGAATTGGCTGCAAGGCCTCGCCCAGCAGTTCTTCATTGGCGAACGGGCCATACGCTTCGGCGGTGTCGAACAAGGTGATGCCTTGCTCGTGGGCCGAACGAATCAGCTTGATCATGCTGGCTTTGTCGGCAGCCGGCCCATAGGCCGAGGTCATGCTCATGCAGCCAAGGCCCAGTGCGGACACTTCCAGGCCATTGCCCAACGTGCGGATTTTCATCATGTCACTCCGTACAGAATTCGGTTAACGCGTGCGGGGGTGATCGCTCAGCCAGCCGTTCACACGTTCCATGGTCTTGCGCTCCTGCTCACTCTCCATCACAAAACCTTCCAGAACCTTTGCCTTCGGCGCGTGGTTGACCAGCACGCTGCGGCTGTTACCCAAGCCATAACCGCCGTGGGTGTTGAAGGGGATGAGGGCCTTGCCGGTCAGGTCGTGTGCGCTGAGAAAGGCGCGCACGATGGGCGGGGCGGTTTCACCCCAGATCGGGAACCCGAGATAGAGCGTGTCGTAGTCGCTGAGTGCGTGAACCTTCTCTTGCAGCTCGGGCTCGAAGCCGCTGTCACGCTCCTGACGCGCCTGCTCCACGGTTTGCAGATAGTCCTCGGGGTAAGGGTAGGCCGGGCGAATCTCGAAGAGGTCGGCACCCAGTCCACGCTGGATCAGCCCGGCGACCACGCGGGTATTGCCCGAGCGCGAGAAGTACGCCACCAGAATCCGCGAGCCTGAGCGCGGTGTTTGACTGGCGCCTTGCGTGTCGGCCAGAGACAGCAGCGGGGCGCTGGCCAGCGCGGCGATCACCGTGCGCCGCAACGGATCGTGACCGTTGCTCATCGACCGACACGCGCCTTGAGGGCCTCGGGATAACGCTCGCCCTCGATGCGGATCTGCGCCAACGCTGTATCTATTGCTTTCAGTTCCAAGGCGTCGAGCGTGATATCTGCGCCGCCGAGGTTTTCTTCCAGACGATGCAGTTTGGTCGTCCCCGGAATCGGCACAATCCACCGCGCCTGTGCGAGCAGCCATGCCAGCGCGATCTGTGCGGGTGTGGCTTGTTTTTGCTCGGCGATCTGCCGGATCAACACCACCAGGCCCTGATTGGCTTGCAGCGCCGGCTGGCTGAAACGCGGGACGATGCTGCGGAAGTCGTCGCTGCCGTAAGTGGCCTGCGCCGACACCGTGCCGGTGAGAAAACCTTTGCCCAATGGGCTGAACGGGACGAAGCCGATCCCCAACTCCCAAAGCGTCGGCAGGATTTCTTGCTCAGGCTCGCGCCACCACAGTGAGTATTCGCTTTGCAGCGCTGTGACCGGCTGCACCGCGTGCGCACGGCGAATGGTCTGCGCGCCGGCCTCCGACAGGCCGAAGTGCTTGACCTTGCCTTCGCCAATCAAGTCCTTCACCACCCCGGCGACGTCCTCGATCGGCACGTCCGGATCGACGCGGTGTTGGTAAAGCAGGTCGATGTAATCGGTCTTCAGTCGACGCAACGAACCCTCGACCGCGACCCGGATGTGCTCTGGTCGGCTGTTGAGAATCTGCTGTTTATTGTCGTCGCCGAAGGTGAAACCGAACTTGGTGGCGATGACCACTTGATCGCGCATCGGTGCCAGGGCTTCGCCCACCACCTGTTCGTTCAGGTAGGGGCCGTAAACTTCGGCGGTATCGAAAAGCGTGACGCCTCGGTCAACCGCCGATCGGATCAGCGCAATGGCTTGTTGTGTGTCAGTCGCCGGGCCGTAACCATGGCTCAAGCCCATGCAACCGAAGCCCAGGGCTGACACTTCGAGTGAACTGTTTCCGAGTGTGCGCTTGTGCATTTGGATCTCCCGACATTTGGCGTTGGGAGAACACTAAGCGAGCTAACGAGTGAGGACTAGACGGTTAATTCGGCAAGGGTTCATGAGGTTTGCTCATCAGTCCCGGAATCGAGGGCCTGAAGTGCTCAGCGTCAGATGCCAGTGCAGGGTTGGCGGCGAGTATGCTGGGGAATTCAACCCACCGGAAACAGCAAGGTGGCGGCTAGCCCGCCGCTTGCTCGATTATGCAAACGCACCTGCCCGCCCATCCGGTCAACGATGGTCGCCACGATGGAAAGCCCAAGGCCTGCACCATTGGGACTGTTACGGCTGTAGAAGCGCTCGAATACGCGCGACAGGCTGGCCTCATCGATACCCGGCCCCTCGTCCTCGACGACCAGCTCGACGTGATTCTCCAGGCGCCTGAGTGACACCGTGATGCGGCCAGCGGGCGGTGAGTGCTCCACCGCGTTCGACACCAGGTTCTGCAGGGCGATGCCCAAGGCGCCGGCATCGATTGTCAGGTGATGGTCGCCTTCACCGATATCCAGCGAGGGCTCCAGGCCGCGGTCCAGTATCCACGGGGTCAGGTCGGCCAAGGTCTCGGTGGCCACTTCGGCCAGGTCGATCTCAGTACTGGCTCGCTGCCCCAACCTTGGCTCGACACGGGCCAGCGTCAGCAACTGATTGACAACCCGGGTAAGCCGGTCCACCCCACCCATCAGAAAGCCCAGCGCTTTGTGTCGCTCGGCCTCGTTGCTGGCCTCCAGCGCGTTCTGCGCGTGTAGGCGGAGGACGGCCAAGGGTGTGCGCATTTCGTGGGCGGCATCGGCAATGAACCGATGCTCACGCCGCAACAGGTCCTCGATCTGCGCCAACAGGCGGTTGATGGCGGCCTGCATGGGCTCCAGCTCCGAGGGCAGAGGCACCAACTGCAACGGCTCTAGCGAATCGGCGTGACGCCCACGGATGATGTTGGCCATGTTCTGCAACGGCCGCAGTCCCCAGCCGATAGCAGCCCAAACCAGCAGTGCCAACACCAGGCTGCCGAGCAGGAACGGGAACAGGGTGTGGCGAACGATGCGATCGATCAAGTCGTAGCGCACATCGTCACGCTCGCCCACCCAGATCACCCAGTGTCGTTCCGGCACCGGCAGCACGAAACCGCGCCATTGCTCGCCACCACTCGAAAAGTCGTAGAAACCGGGTACCGTCGGTGGAGGTTCGATGGTCGGCGCACTGGGTGTGTGCACCAGCAGGCCAGCGCCGTCCTGCCAGACCTGGAATGCCAGCTTGCTCTCGTAGGGGTGGCCTACCCGATGGTGGCCCGCCTGGGCCAATGCCTCGTTGAATGCCTGGTACATTGCTTCACGCGAGCCACTTTGCACCGGCAGGCTCATGACGCCCTGCAGCAAGCGAGCGTTTTGAGCCAGGTGCGCGTCGTACACCTCGTTAATTTCGTGGCGGCTGTCGTGATAGTTATAGAGCGCCAGCAGGCCGGTCCCCAGCAGCAGCAACAGCATCACCCGCCACAGGGTGCGTTGGCGCAGCGAGCTCATGCCTTGGCCTCGACCAGATAGCCAATGCCGCGCACCGTACGGATCAGCCCGTTGAACAGTTTTTTGCGCAGGTGGTAAATGTTCACCTCCAGCGTATTGCTCTCGGGTTCCTCATCCCAGCCATACAGCAGCTGGGTCAGGCGTTCGCGGGTGAAAACCTTGCCCGGCTGCGCCAGCAACTCGTGCAATAGCATGTATTCCTTGGGGGTCAGCACCACTTCGACGCCGTTGTAATGAACTTGCTGGGTCGCTGGGTCGAGGCTGACGCCGGCATGCTCGATCATGACCTTGGCGCGGCCGGCGCTGCGCCTTAGCAACGCGCGCAAGCGTGCCTTCAGCTCGTTGAGGTCGAACGGCTTGACCAGGTAATCGTCGGCGCCGGCATCGAGGCCGGTGATGCGATCATCGAGGGCATCCCGTGCGGTGAGGATCAGCACCGGAAGGCTGTCGCCGCCGGCGCGTACCCGCCGCAGGAGTTCAATGCCATTCATGCGCGGCAATCCAAGATCCAGGATCACCAGGTCGAAGCTCTCGTGCTGCAACGCATGCAAGCCACTGACACCGTCCCGCAACCAGTCGAGGGTGTAGCCCTGCTGGCGCAAACCGTCGCAGATCCCCTCTCCCAGTGCGATATCGTCCTCAACCAGCAAAAGCCGCATGTTCAGTCCTGTTTGTCCTTGATCGCCTTGAGTAAAGCATCGATATCCGCGCGACGACCCTGATCAGCCAGCTCACGCCCCGGCCGCGGTGGGGCTTGCAAGGCTTTGTGTAGGGCTGCGGTAGCCTCCGGGTAGCGTTTTTGCCGATACAGATGATCAGCCCAGAAATAGTTGCTGTCGATACCGCCGGGGTTGATCTGCAGGGCTTTGCGCAGCATCTTGTCGGCCATCTCGGCATCACCGAAACCAATCGGCCAACCGGGCACTTGATCGTACAGCGTGCCCAGGCTGGTATAGGCCGAACCCTGCAGGGCGTTGGGGTCCAGTTTCATGGCCTGCTCCAGGCTAGCCTTCGCGGCCTTGACCTTGCCTAGCGCGCCAAGGCCACCGGTGGCCCCCGCCCAGCTGCTGTTGATGATGCCCTCCCAGATCAATGGCTCTGGGGTACCGGGATACTGGTGAACGAAGGCCGTCGCGTCACTCGCCAGCTTTTCGAAGGCGTCAGCACGTTTGTCCTTGGGTAACTGGTACTGGATCTGCGCCCAGCGCTGCTGTAGCTCACTCAGGTGCTGTGTGCCGGTCTGATCCAGTGCCCAGGTGAAGGGTGCGAATGCCAGCAAGCTGGCGATGAGCAGTCGCTTCATTTGATCGACTCCTTGGAGTGGCTGCCGATGTAGCGGCGAATGACAGGCAATTGTTTGCGCAGTGCTCGGTCGACTACACCCGGCAACATGCCGTTAATGCGCACGAAGAGCTTTTCCGGCCAGCCCAGGTAAAGCTCGCTGCGTTCAGACTCCACGGCCTGAAGCACTGCACGAGCGACATCCGCCGGGTCGTCCATGCCGACTTTCAACGCTTGATTGAGCGCTGTCGCAGCACTGCTATTCATCGCGGTGCGGGTCGCCCGGGGCGCTGCATAGAGCACATTCACCGTGGTGTCGGCCAACTCGCGCCGCAGCGCTTCCGAAAAGCCACGCAGGGCGAATTTGCTGGCGCAGTAGGTGGCATAGCCGGGATAGCCGATCGAGCCATAGGTGGACCCGACATTGACCACCAGCGCCTTGGGCTGGGTGCGCAGCAACGGCAGGCAGCCACGTGTCAGTTGTATCGGCGCCTTCAGATTGATGTCCAGCAGCTCATCGAGCTCGTGCTCGCCCAACTGATCGAGCAAGGCGAAGCGGTTCACCCCGGCAGCGTTGATCAGAACGTTGACATTGCCCATCTCGCGGGCTCGATCAACCACTTGCTCGCGCCCTGCCTGGCTGCGCAGGTCAGCTTCTTGCCAACGCAAACGGTCCGGATACCGATTCATCAGGCCAGCCAGCTTGCCCATGTGCCGGCTGACCGCCAGCACCTGGGCACCGGCAGCGCACAATTGCCCGGCAAGCTCCAGTCCAATACCCCCACTGGCGCCGGTGAGAACCACCACGGATTCAGGCAAGCGCATGACGCACCTCGTGCTGCGCGGCGCGCGGCAAGCCCTGGAACATCTCGGCGTACAAGCGGTAGACGACCTTTGCGGCGTGGATGACAGCCTGCTGGTCGCCCTCGTCATCGAGGCGGTCCATCAACTGCTTGTAGGTCACCATGTGGTCCTGGTCGAGCGCACCATGGGAGCTGAGGTAGCTGAACGCCTGGCCAGGCAAGCCCAACGTGCTCTGGATGGTGGCCGCCGCCTGCGTGGCCAGGGCGATGCTGGTGCCTTCCAGTACGTTGACCATGCCGAACAGCCCGACAGGGTTACCGCGTGCAATCAGGTCGTAGAGGTAGGCGACCATCAGCTCGATTGGTAGCGCTGGCCGACCATCACGCACGGCTTCCCAGTTGCCGCCGCAGGCGTTGATGTCGTTGAGGATCCACTGTTCGTGGCCGTATTCCTCATCGATGTATTCGCACACGGCACCGCGCAGCCATTCCAGGCGCGAGGGCAAACGCGCGCCACAGGCCATCATCAGCGGCACCGTATGGCGGACATGGTGGTAGGCCTGGGTCAGGAAGGCGACGTAGCTGTCCAGGCTGACCTGGCCGGCCAACGCGTCCCGGATTACGGGCACTGCGAACAACGCCTGACGCTCCTCGGCAGTTTGTGTTTGCAAAGCATCGAAAAATGACATGGTGAACCTCACAACGCGATGTCGGATAACAGGGTGTGGTAACGCTGCAGGATCGCCTCGCGCCGTGGGCGGCCGTTGGCAGTCAGGGTTTCATCAATGGGGCTTAGCGGGGCCGGCAAACGGCGCCAGGCATGCACATGGGCGTAATCGGGCAGTTGCGCGTTGCAGTGCCGTACGGCCTGCTCGATAGCCTCGTCGCTGGCGGCGGGGTCCAGTGGCCAGAGCAGCGCCAGGTTGTGCGGCAAGGCTTCGCCATGCACGAATGCCTGTGCAATCACGCCGCCCTGAGTCAGCTCCGACTCAACCCACTCCGGGTTGACGTTACGACCGAAGCTGGTGATGAACTGGTGCTTACTGCGCCCGTCAAGGTACAGATAGCCCTCTTCGTCGAGGTGACCGAGGTCGCCCGTCGCCCACCATTCGCCGGTGACCGGCGCCTCTTCCAGATAACCCAGCAAGGTCGAGCCAGCCACCAGCACCTCGCCGTCGTCAGCAATGCGCACCTGCACATGGGGCAAGGGCTTACCGACGCTGCCAGGGCGAACGGCCCCCGGTCGGTTCAGCGCAACCACCGAGGCGCATTCGGACAAGCCATAGCCTTCGAATACTGGCAAGCCCACGGCATCGGCCCGAGCCAGCAGGTGGGGTGATACCCGGGCGCCGCCCACGGCCACGAATCGCAGTGGGCCAACCCCCATGAGCCTGCGCTCGATAGCAGTGACCAGCCCCATCAGCAGTTGCGGCACGAGGATCAGACTTTGTGCACCGCTTAGGGCAATCGCAGCGAGCAAGCGCTTGAAATCCACCTGGCTTGCGCCGCCCATGCCCAACTGTTGCTGCGGGTAGAGCTGGACGCAGGCGCCCGCCATGAGCGCGGCATATACGCCGAGGTTCTCCAGCAATACACCCAGTGGCAGTACTGCCAGGTATTGCTGAGGCTCGGTTGGTCGGCTTGCAGCTTCCAGCTCCCGCGCTACCCGCAGCATGGCCTCGGCGCCCAGGCATACGCCCTTGGGGCTCCCGGTACTACCGGAGGTGTAGGTGATTTTTGCGGTGCCCGCCGGCAATTCAGGCGCGACGACGCCATCACGCGTCAGAAAGCCTTCTGCCGGCTTTTGGGTAAACCCTTGCTCAAGGAGAAGGGTGATCCACTGCGTCTCGCACAGCACGCTCGTGGCACCACTCTGCTGCAGGCAGTGCCGGAACTGAGCCGCGCTGAAGAACGGCGGTACGATCACACAAGTGCGCTCGGCGAAAAGAGCCGCCAAGTCCCAGAAAAGCAGCTCAGGCCCGTTATCCAGCACCATGACGAACGTGCCCGCTGGCCTGGTCAGCAAGCGGGCTACACGCAATTCCACCTCGTCAAGCAATTGCTGGTAGGTGAAAGACTGCCCCAGGCCCCGAACAGCTACAGAATCGGGTTTTTGCTGGGCATGCTGGAGCAACAACGCGTGAAAGAGATGCAGTTCATGCGGCATGACCGGTCTCCTGGGCCAGCTTGGGAAACCCAAGGCGCTGGAACACCCCCGCCCGGGTCAGGGCATCGAAGCCATGGCCGATGTTGCCGGCGAACACCTGTGGTCGTTGGTCGTAGTACGTTCCCCACTGATTAGACTGCCCCTGCAAGCGCTCAGGATCAGCCGCAGCCAATACGGTAGGCATCAAGCCCAGCCGTTGAAAGCTGTTGATCAGTGTCGCCGCGCCGGTGAATGCCACCCACTCCAGGCCACGCGAAGCCAACAACCAAGTCACGGCAATGATCATGATTCGGGCGCTGCCAGGGCTGAGTGAGGCCAGGTTGCCCACTTCGATCATGCCTGCACGGTCCAGGGCAACACCGGCGACCTGCGAAACAGCGAGCTCCAAAGGGGCGTCCAGATACCGCTCGAGAAACAGAGGCCCGTCGCAGGCTGATCGCATGCCGGCCGCTGCGATCAGGCGCCCGTGGCTGTCATGCAATGCCAGCAGCTCTGGCAAGTAGTGGTGGACATCCGCTTGGTGCACGGTGGCAAAGCACTGGTGGATGAAGTGCTCCAGATCCTCGCGTGAAGCGCCGCCTGCCAGATGAAGCGACAACTGCGCGTGGTGGTCGGCATGACTGCCTATAGGAAGCGGGAGCAGGCTGCTCCATTCAGATTCGCTCATAAAACTCCCCCGATTGGGTTCGACGGAGAGAATTATCAGGCGCGAATCTGAAGGGAATCTGAAGTCAAACAGCACAAAGCGTCTGAGATCCGGATTAGTCGCAGGAGATCGAGCACTCGGCCACTGTACCCGCCGCGTGTTCAACTTGATGACATTGAAAACCCGATGCTGGCACCAGCGCGCTGTGGCCAAATGGATCCCGTCAGTCTATGCCAGGCCCCACACTGCGTCTTGAGCACTTATCTTGAACCTCATCTCTGAGGCGATGGTCATCAGCAGGAGGGCGAGTGATATCGTCTCGGCGCCCTCATCAAATATTGAAACGTTCTCAAGCTATGGTGAACTCAAGCCCAATCCAACATTGATGGAGTCAGGAAATGGATTATTCCAGCATGGTTGAATCGTTGGACAAGATGCTGAAAGACGCGGCTACAGCACAATCCGGCTTGCAGGCATCAGGTGCCGGCTGTCATCGATGGATTCGCTGCCATTCGTCCGCGACTTCGCCCATCGTTGAGGGTGCCCCGGTTTTGATCCATGCCATAAAGGCACGGTCGAACTTGAATGACGCGCCACATTCACTGAGCAGAAACTGACGAACCTTCTGCGTGTTGCGGTAATGCTTGTCCAGCGGGGTGGCTCTGGTGATCGGGCCGGCGTGCCAGTCGAAGCTCATGGTCTGTTCCTTGACTGTTGAGAAGGCAAAAAGCCCGTAGAGGATCATCTACGGGCGTTGTGGTCGTGCGAAATGATCTGCTTTGAGGCTATTAACCTTCGAACTGGATCACCATACGCCCTTTGATCTTGCCTTCCAGCATCTCGTCGAAGATCTGGTTGATATCCTCGATTGGCCGCAAAGTCACCTTGGGCACCACTTTGCCTTCAGCCGCAAACTGGAAAGCTTCCTGCAGATCCTGGCGTGTCCCGACTAGCGAGCCCACCACTTCGATGCCATCCAGCACCAGGCGGGGAATGTTCAGGTCCATGGATTCCGACGGAAGCCCGACGGCAACCAGTCGCCCGCCAGCGCGCAGGGCGTCGACGGCCGAGTTGAACGCGCCTTTGGCGACGGCAGTCACCACGGCGGCGTGGGCGCCACCGGTCTTGGCCTGGATAACCTTTGCGGTGTCTTCGTTGAGCGGGTTGACCACCAAGTCTGCGCCCATTTCGCTGGCGAAGCGCAGTTGCTGCTCATTGACGTCGATGGCAATCACTTTGGCGTTGAAGACGTTCTTGGCATATTGCAGGGCCAGGTTGCCCAGCCCGCCGAGGCCGTAGATGGCAATCCATTGGCCTGGGCGGATGTTGGAAATTTTCACTGCCTTGTAGGTCGTGACGCCGGCGCAGGTGATGCTGCTGGCGGCAGCGGAATCGAGGCCGTCGGGTACTTTGACCGAATAGTCGGCCTTGACGATGCAGGCTTCGGCCATGCCACCATCCACGGTGTACCCGGAGTTCTTCACCTCGCGGCACAGGGTTTCGTTGCCGCTGTTGCAATACTCGCAATGCCCGCAACCCTGGTAAAACCAGGCAACACTGGCACGGTCGCCCGGCTTGAGCGAGGTGACGCCTGGCCCGACTTCCTGAACCACGCCGATGCCTTCGTGGCCCAGTACAACGCCGGTCTTGTCACCGAAATCGCCATTTTTCACGTGCAGGTCGGTGTGGCAGACACCGCAGCATTGCATCTTCAGCAGCGCTTCGCCGTGTTCGAGGGGGCGCAGGGTTTTTTCTACCACGTCCACGCGACGGCCTGGTGCAACAACAGCAGCTTTCATAAGAGCCTCCGTGTCTATCCGAGTGAGCTTGGGTTATCGCTGGGTTAGCATAGCCCTTGCCGGGTCGGGCAAAACTGCTTCAGGTCATGCTTCAAGAACACGTCGCAAAAAGAAAAGCCCGCGGCAATGATGCGGCGGGCTGCAAAAACGTACGGAGCGGGGCCAGTGTGCCAATCCGGTTGTCAGTATTTCGTGAAGCTCAGGTCATGAGGCTGTCATGCTCCCAAAGCCATAAAAAAGCCCGCCATGAAAGGCGGGCAAAAGACGTTTGAAGGGAGAGACTGCAGGCTGCGCCTGGCCGGTTAACCCAGGATTAAGCGGCAACACATTGACCTCGGAACCTGTTACGCCTATACAGGCCTGCCATCACCCCAGGAGCCAGCATGCACGACGAAGACAACCTGCACGAACCCGAGCACGATCACCTGCTTGACCATGAGTTTCTCTACGACGACATGGAGCCCGAGGCGGATGCCCAAGGCGCCGAGGATGAAGTGGAAGAAGACGAGGAAACGCTGGATGACCTCGATGACGAGGAGCGTGATCACCCAGCCTGGTTCGATGACTGCGAAGACGACTGACTCAGCGCCCGTCCACCGAAAAACGCCCTGGGCCGCTCACGGCCAGCAACAGCAGGCCGCCCATGATGCTCATGTTTTTCAGAAACTGGGTCATGTTGGCGCTGCGTTCGGGGTCGACCATGTTCCAGAACGGGTGGCCCAGCAGCGCCGTGCCCAGCACGAACAGCGCGAACAGAAACGCCAGCGGACGGGTGTAGAAGCCCAGGATCAGCAGGATGGCGACGACAAACTCCATTATTACGGCAATTGCAGCTGCCAGCATGGGGGCAGGGGCGCCTAACGACGTCATGTACCCAACCGTGCCATCAAAGCCGGTGAGCTTGGCCCAGCCAGACAAGACGAACAGGATCATCAGCAGTACGCGGGCGATCAGGATAATGATGTCGCGTTGGCCATCGAACAGGGAGTAGCGCATGGTGGCGTTCCAGTGGACGGGGACACCTTCCACTCTAGCAGCTGCGCAAGACATTGCTGGCAGGCAGCAAAAAGGCGCCGCAAGGGCGCCTTTTCAACGAAGTTTGGTGCGAGTGGCGGGACTCGAACCCGCAAGGCTCACGCCGACAGATTTTAAGTCTGCTGTGTATACCAATTCCACCACACTCGCACGCTTGAAAGGGCCGCAACGACCAGCTCGCTTCTAAGCAGAAGGGCTTTGCAATCAAGCGCGCTTTATAACCCATTGTTATAGTTGAGTCAACTGCAGCACCTATGATCAACAGAATGAAGGGTCGAACCACTGGATAATTGACACCTTGCTGTCATTACGCCACTGTTGCCCCCTTTATTGGATCCAAGAGTATGCGGCGATGGCTCAGTCCGACGCTAGCGAGCGTGTCGTGCGCCCACGGCTGCTCTGGCGGCTGCTGTTTGCGCTGGTGATCGTGTTGGGGGCGTTTCTTTACCTCAGCCTGATCAGCCTGGGTGGCTACCTGTTGATGCTCGGTTTCGATGCCGAGCACCCACAGCCGCAGCGGTGGATGGCTCTGGCTGGCGGCGGGGGGATCATGCTGGTTGGCCTGTGGCTGCTGAAAGTTGCCATGCCACGCCGTGTCAGCCCTGCGTTGGTCGAGCCTGAACGCTGACCATTGGTAGCCACAGGGGGCCGTTGGCGGTTACCCTCGGCTAAGCTCACATCGTCCCTCCTGCTGTGCCAGTGGAGTTTTCATGGTTTCAGCTGACTGTCTCGATCACCCCGCCATACCTGCCCAGCGCTATGAACAGCTGGTGCAGTCGGTGGTGGATTACGCCATCTATATGCTCGACCCGACCGGCCATGTGGTGTCGTGGAATGCCGGCGCGCAGCGGATCAAGGGCTACCGCGCCGATGAAGTGATCGGCCAGCATTTCTCGCTATTCTTCACCCCCCAGGATTGTGCCGACGGCCGCCCCGAGCGCTTGCTGCGCCAGGCGCTGGAGCAGGGTGTGGCGCAGGATGAGGGCTGGCGGGTGCGCAAGGATGGCACACAGTTCTGGGCGCTGGCGGCGCTGGACGTGATCCGCGATGACCAAGGCCAGATCATCGGCCTGGCCAAGGTCACGCGAGACATCACCGACCGTCGCGAGTCGGCGGCGCAACTGGACGCCGTGCGCGCCCAGCTGTTCCAGGCGCAGAAGCTGGAAGCCTTGGGCCAATTGACCGGGGGGCTGGCGCATGACTTCAACAACATGCTCACCATCATCATCAGCTCGGCGCGCCTGGCGCTGGCCAGCCAGGACCCGGCGCGTATCCAGCGCATGCTGCAGCACATTCTCGATGCGGGGCAGCGGGGCACCGAACTGACCCAGCAACTGCTCAGCTTTGCCCGTCACCGGCGCCTCGATGTGGCGTGCGTCGCACCGCAAGACCTTGTCGCCGCCACCCGTGGCCTGTTGGAGCACGCACTGCCCAGCTCGATTGAACTGCAGGTGCAGTTGCAAGCGGGCTTGCCGTTGATCGAAGTGGATGCCGGGCAGTTGCAGATGGTGCTGCTGAACCTGCTGTTCAATGCCCGCGATGCCATCGCCGGGGAGGGCCGGATAGGCCTGACGGCCGAGGTGGTCGAGTTGGCTGGCGAGGTGGAAGGGCTGCAAGGCAGCTTCGTGCGCTTTGTGGTGGAAGACAGCGGCGAAGGGATTGCACCAGAAGTATTGCCGCGCATCTTCGAGCCATTCTTCACCACCAAGCCGTTCGGCAAGGGCACTGGCCTGGGCCTTAGCCAGGTGTATGGTTTCGCCAGGCAGAGCGGTGGCGCCATTTGTGTCGCCAGTGAGCTCGGCCAGGGAACTTCCATGCAACTTTACTTGCCAACGTATCAGGACAAGACCAACAGCCCACTCGACAGGTAAGCATCATGGCGCAGGCACTCAGGCGGTTGGTGACAGGTATCGAAGGGCTCGATGCGCTGCTGAAGGGCGGCCTGGTAGCCGGCGCCTCCTACATCATTCAAGGCCCGCCGGGTGCCGGCAAGACCATCCTGGCCAATCAGTTGGCCTGCGGGCACGTGCGTACGGGCGGCCGGGTGCTGGTCGCCACCTTGCTGAGCGAGTCGCATGAGCGGCTGTTCCAGTACCTGTCCACCCTGGACTTTTTCGACCCGACGCTGGTCGGCGACCAGATCCAGTTCGTCAGTGCCTTCGACACCCTTGAGCAGGAAGGGCTGGATGCCGTGGTGCGGCTGCTGCGCCAGGAAATCGCCCGGCAGCAGGCCAGCCTGTTGATTGTCGATGGCGTGCTCAATGCCCGGGTGCGCGCCGAAACCGCGCTGGATACCAAGAAGTTTGTCTCCGAGCTGCAGGGCCATGCGGCCTTTGCCGGCTGCACCGTGCTGCTGCTTACCAGCGCACGGCTGGACGAGGGCAGCCCGGAGCACACCATGGTCGATGGGGTGATCGAGCTGGGTGAGCAACTGGTGGGCAGCCGCGCCGTGCGCCATATCCAGTTGCGCAAGACCCGCGGCAGTGGGGCGTTGTCGGGGCGCCACGAATGCCTTATCGATGAAAGCGGCATGCACGTCTACCCGCGCCTGGAGGCGTTGTTCAGCCACCCCAGCCAGATGGGCAGCGCCACTCCGGCGCGCATCGGCAGCGGTGTGCCATCCCTCGATGAGATGCTCGATGGCGGCTTGGCCATGGGTTCGGTCAGTCTGTTGATCGGGCCGTCGGGTATCGGCAAGACTTCACTGGGGCTGGCCTTTCTTGGCGCCAGCACCAAGCAGGCACCGGGGTTGCACTTCGGCTTTTACGAAACGCCCGACCGCCTGCGCAACAAGGCCGCATCGCTGGGTTACGACTTTGCAGCCATGGAGCAGGAGGGTAGCCTGCAGTTGTGCTGGCAACCGACTACCGAGGGGCTGCTGGACCAGATCGGTGCGCGCCTGCTTGAGCGTGTGGAGGCCCATGGCAGCAAACGCGTATTGATTGACAGCCTCGGGGCGTTCAGTCGCCTCGCTGTCGACCCGACGCGGCTCAATGCGTTTTTCCGTGCCATCGCTGGCGAGCTGCGTGCGCGTGATGTGAGCGTGATGCTGACCTGGGAAATGCGCGACATCTTCGGCTCCGAGATCAGCGCCCCGGCCCCGGACCTGTCGAGCATTGTTGACAACCTGATGCTGATGCGCTTCGTCGAGCTGGATTCGCAACTACGGCGCATGCTGTCGATCCTCAAAGTGCGTGACAGTCACCACGACCCTGCCTTGCACGAGCTGCTGATCGGGCCGCAGGGCATTACCCTGCGCAGGGCATTCGAAGGTGCCTGCGGTGTGCTCTCGGGTACGCCGACACCGCAGGGGAGCGGGTGACGGATGAGCCAATGAACACCATCCTGATCGTAGATGACGAATACCTGATTGCCGATATCCTCGGTTTTGCGCTGGAGGACGAAGGCTATCTGGTGGAAAAGGCGAGCAACGGCAGCAAGGCGCTGGAGGCGTTGAGGGAGAAACGCGTTGAGCTGGTGATCACCGACTACATGATGCCGCTGCTCAACGGTGAGGAACTGGTACGTGCCATGCGCGAAGACCCGACGCTGTGCGAGTTGCCGGTCATTCTGATGAGCGGCGCGCAGGCCAGCCAAGGATGCCCGGCCCTGTTCGCCGCAATATTCGACAAGCCGTTCGACATGGACGAGATGATCGCCAAGGTGCGTCAGCTACTGGGCACCTGAGGCTGGCGGTCGAGCGCGTCCTTGCACGCTGGAGAGGGTAGGCTCAGTGTGAGTCGTCGTGCTTTTCCGGGGCTGGGCTACCGGCCTGGATGCGTTTGAAAATTTCTTCGCGATGGACCTGGACATCTTTCGGTGCATCGATCCCGATCCTCACCTGCATCCCTTTGACGCCCAGAATGGTGACTTTGATGTCATCGTTGATGACGATGCTTTCGCCAACCTTGCGGGTGAGTATCAGCATGTAGTTCTCCTTGGTGATGTAAAAAACCGCTGGGCCAGTTGCCGCGGCGGTGGGAGCGTGTCCCTCTTCCTTCTCATTAAAGACGCTTTCGGCGGATAGTAATTCCCCGACAGACAAATTCTGTTGCGTATCTTCAGTTGCAGGTGCCGAAACAAACCGCCAGCGGTTTGTCGGCCAAGGTGCTCGATGGCAAGAATAGGGGGCTTGGCGGCCAATGGGAAATTTCTTCGCATCATCGCCTGAATAGACAGGCTTAATGGCCATCCTGTTCCTCAAGTGCCTGAAGAAATAGCAACAAGGCCACTTCTTCAGGGTCCAGGCCCTTGCGCATACGGCGCTTCGGCAAGTTGCCCAGCCGCCCCAGGGCATAGTGTTCAAGTACGGCCGGGTGAATGTAGCAGCGCCTGCAGACCGCGGGCGTGTTGCCCAGCCGTGTAGCCACCTGGCGGACGATGGCAGCGACCTGGCGCTTTGCCTCGGTCTCGGGCTCCCAGGCCAAGGGCCTGAGCAGGTTCAGGGCCAGGCTGCTGCCGGCCCAGGTGCGGTAGTCCTTGGCAGTGAAGTCGGCGCCGGTCAGCTCCTGCAGGAACTGGTTGACCTCGCTGGAGCCGATGCTGTGGCGCTGGCCGTTTTCATCCAGGTACTGGAACAGCGCTTGGCCGGGCAGTTCCATGCAGCGTTTGAGCAGGTTGGCCAGGCGCCGGTCGGTGAGGGTGACGTCGTGCTCGACACCCCGCTTGCCGCGGAACTGGAAACGGATACTGCTGCCCTTGACCTGAACATGGCGGTTGCGCAGGGTGGTCAGCCCGTAGGACTGGTTGTCGCGCAGGTAGCGCTGGTTGCCGATGCGGATCAGGGTGTGGTCCAGCAGGCTCACGACCAATGCCATGACCTTTTCCCGGTCCAGGCCTGGCCGTGTCAGGTGGGTTTCCAGTTGCGCGCGCAGTTTTGGCAAGGCCTCGGCGAAGGCCAGCATGCGCCCGTACTTGTGCTGGTCGCGCAGTTCGCGCCACTGCGTGTGGTAGCGGTACTGCTTGCGGCCACGGGCATCGCGACCGGTTGCCTGCAAATGGCCCTGCGGGTCGGTGCAGATCCACACATCTGTGTAGGCAGGCGGAATCACCAGCGCGGCTATGCGCGCAAGGGTGGCGCTGTCGCGCACCCGCTGGCCATCGGCATCCAGGTAAATGAAGCGGTCGCGCCAGCGTCGCCGGGTCAGGCCCGGCTGGCTGTCGTCAACGTAGTGCAAGCTGCGCGGCAGGGGGCAGTCGAGCATGGCGGGCAGGCCTCGATCAGGTCATTGATCAATGGACAACACCCGCGCGCAGGATGCTCAGCCCAGTAACGCCACCGACTTTATCTGGGCGAACAGCAGTTGGCCCGGGTGCAGGCCGAGCTGGTCTGCCGAGAAGCGCGTGATGCGCGCGAGCAAGGCATTGCCGGCGGCATCCAGGCTGACCAGCACATGGGCTGGGTTGTCGGCCGGGCGGCTTTCGCGCACCTGCACCGGCAAGCGGTTGAGGATGCTCGATGTGCTGTCGGCCGCCAGCGCCAGGCTGACGTCACGGGCCTGCACCTTGACGCGCAAGGTGCTGCCCATCACGTGGGCCGGGTGGGCGATGCGCAGCACCGGCCCTGAGCCGCCGGGCAGGCGCAGGTCGAGCAGGTCGTAGTGCGGGTCGTGGCCGACCACCAGGCCTTCGAACACCACGCCAGCGTCCTCGCCCTGGGCCAGCGACAGGTCGAGGCGGGCCAGGGTTTCGCCAATGGGGCCGCTGGCGACCACCAGGCCTTGCTCCAGCAACACCAGGTGGTCGGCCAGCCGCGCCACTTCATCCTGGGCGTGGCTGACATACACCAGCGGAATGTCCAGTTCATCGTGCAGGCGCTCAAGGTAAGGCAGGATCTCACGCTTGCGCGGCCCGTCGAGGGCCGCCAGCGGCTCGTCCATCAACAGCAGGCGTGGGCTGCTGAGCAGGGCACGGGCAATGCCCACCCGCTGCGCCTCGCCGCCAGACAACGTCGCGGGGCGGCGTTCCAGCAAGTGGCCGATGCCCAGCAACTGGCAGGCGTGGTCCAGGCTCACCTTGCGTTCAGCCGCCGCCACCCGGCGCCAGCCGAATTCCAGATTGCCGCGCACCGACAGGTGCGGGAACAGGCTGGCCTCCTGGAACACGTAGCCCACCGGCCGCAGGTGCGGGGCCTGGAAGTAGCCGCGGGCGGTGTCTTCCCAGACTTCGCCGTTAACCTCGATGTAGGCGCTGGCGGCCCGTTCCAGGCCGGCCAGGCAGCGAAGGCAGCTGGTCTTGCCGGAGCCCGAGTGGCCGAACAGCGCGCTGATGCCGCGCCCGGGCAGGTGCAGATCAACGTCCAGGGTAAAGTCGTCGCGCGCCAGGTTCAGGCGCGCCACTATTGATGCTGTCATTTCAGCTCCAGCCAGCTTTGCCGCGGCGTCCGGCGTACAGCAGGAGCAGCACCAGGAAGGAAAACACCAGCATGGCACCGGCCAGCCAGTGGGCTTGCGAATACTCCATGGCCTCGACGTGATCGAAGATTTGCACCGAGACCACGCGGGTCTTGTCGGGGATGTTGCCACCGATCATCAGCACCACGCCAAACTCGCCCACGGTATGGGCGAAGCCGAGGATGCTGGCGGTGACGAAACCGGGGCGGGCCAGCGGCAGCACCACATGAACGAAAGTGTCCCATGGGCTGGCGCGCAAAGTGGCGGCGACTTCCAGCGGGCGCTGGCCGATCGCGCCAAATGCATTCTGCAGCGGCTGCACCACGAATGGCATGGAATACACCGTCGAACCGATCACCAGGCCCGTGAAGCTGAACACCACGCTGCCCAGGCCCAGCGCCTGGGTAGCCTGGCCGAACCAGCCGTGCGGCCCGAGGGCGATCAGCAGGTAAAAGCCGATTACCGTGGGTGGCAATACCAGCGGCAGAGCCACCACCGCACCCACCGGCCCGCGTAGCCATGAGCGCGTACGCGCCAGCCACCAGGCGATAGGGGTGCCGATAACCAGCAGGATCAGGGTGGTCAGGCTGGCCAGTTTGACGGTCAGCCAGATTGCACCCAGGTCACTGGCGTCCAGTGGCATCAGAGTTCATAGCCGTAGGACTTGATCACCGCAGCGGCTTTCGGGCCTTTGAGGTATTCGACCAGCGCTTTGGCGGCCGCATTGTCCTTGCCTTTGTTGAGGATCACCGCGTCCTGGCGGATTGGGTCGTGCAGGTTGGACGGCACGATCCAGGCGGAGCCGTTGGTTACCTTGCCGTCCTTGTAGACCTGCGACAGGGCGACGAAGCCCAGCTCGGCATTGCCGGTGGAGACGAACTGGAAGGCCTGGGTGATGTTCTGGCCTTCGACGATCTTGCCTTTGGTGGCTTCGGTGAGCTTCAGCTTGTCCAGCACCTGGGTGGCGGCCAGGCCGTAAGGTGCCGCTTTCGGGTTAGCGATGGACAGGTGTTTGTAATCGTTTTTCTTGAGTACGTCACCCTTGGCATCTACGTAGCCTTCCTTTGCCGACCACAGGGCCAGGGTGCCGATGGCGTAGGTGAAGCGCGACCCAGGGACGATTTCCTTTTCTTCTTCAAGCTTCTTCGGGGTGCTGTCGTCAGCGGCGAGGAACACTTCGAACGGTGCGCCGTTCTTGATCTGTGCGTAGAACTGCCCAGTGGCGCCGTAGGCTGCGACCAGTTTGTGGCCGGTGTCTTTTTCAAAGTCTTTTGCGATGGCCTGGATCGGGGCTGTGAAGTTGGCTGCGACCGCGACCTGAACCTCATCGGCCCAGGCAGTGTTGAAGGCTAACAGGGTGGCCAGGGCGGTGACGGCCAGGTGGGATGGGCGGATACGCATGAAGACAGCTCCTTGGGGTTATCGTTATGTGCTGAACTATATAGCGATAGGCCATTTGCCGGGAAGGGGCTGGGTGATGCATTTGCAGGCGCGGCCTCTTCGCAGCACAAGGCTGCTCCTACAGGCGCCTGTAGGAGCAGCCTTGTGCTGCGAAGAGGCCGAACGTATATATGAACATGCCTAACGATTAACCAAGGCCAGTGCCTTTTCGGCAATATCCCGGGTCAGCTCCCCCGCAGGCACGTGCCGCCCCAGCCGCAACGCCTGCCCCGACCACAGGTTACTGAAGTCACTGTTACCTTGTGGATCGGTGATCGCCCGCAATGGCATCAATGCTCCACCCGCCAGCGGGAAGCGCGGTGCCAGGTCGCTCATCGGCCCCAGCTCGCGCATGATGCGGTTGTTGATGCCGCGCGCCGGGCGGCCGGTAAACAGGTTGGTCAACGCCGTGTCGCTCGCGGGCGCGCTGTCCAGCGCCAGGCGATGCGCCGACGAAACCTTGGCCTCGGGGCAGAACAGGTAGGCCGTGCCGATCTGCACTGCCGAAGCGCCCAGTGCCAGCGCCGCCGCCAGGCCACGGTGGTCGCCGATACCGCCTGCGGCAATCACCGGCACGCTGACCGCGTCCACCACCTGCGGCACAAGGGCGAAGGTGCCGATCTGGCTGGTAATGTCGTCGCTGAGGAACATGCCCCGATGGCCGCCGGCTTCATACCCCATGGCGATGATCGCGTCACAGCCATTGCGTTCCAGCCAAACCGCTTCTTCTACCGTAGTGGCGCTGGACAGTACCTTGGCACCACTGGCCTTCACCCGTTGCAGCAGGTAAGCCTTGGGCAGGCCGAAGTGGAAGCTCACCACCTCCGGGCGCAGTTGCTCGATCAGCTGGCAGCTTTGTTCGTCGAACGGCGCACGGTTGGACACGGGCGTGGGGGCCGTGAAATCAGCACCCGTTTCGTTGTAATAAGGCTTAAGGGCCTGCTTCCAGCGGGCATCGCGCTCGGCATCGGGCGCTGGCGGCTGGTGGCAGAAGAAGTTCAGGTTCAGCGGGCGGCCCGGGCAAGCGTTTCGAAAGGCTGCGATCTCGCCCCGTACTTGTTCGCCTGTGAGCATGGCGCAGGGCAGGGCGCCAAGCCCTCCGGCGTTGGCCACGGCGATGGCCATCGCCGACCCGCTGGCGCCGGCCATGGGCGCCTGGAGGATGGGCAACTCGATGCCCAGCAGATCGAGGATACGACGGTCGGGCCAGTTGCTCATGCAGTTCTCCTTGGCGCGCAGCCTTACAGTGCCTTGCTCACCTGAATGTCGCTGATCTTGTCGGCGTCGTCGCCGTGGATCTTGCGCAGGGCATCGAGTGCCTGTTCCTGCGACGCGTCGGGCATGACGGCGAAATCCCAGCGGCGCTGGCCGTCGAGCTTGTATTTGATGACGTACTTGATGTTCTGGGTCATGGCAGTCTTATCTGAGTTTCGACGACGAGCGACGGATGATCTTGATCTTGTGGCTCAAGGTGGGCTTGCGCGTAACCGAGATCGGGCGGGTGGTCACGGTGTCGATGGTGATGTTCCAGAAGCCGGTGCTGGGTACCGTGATCTTGGCCGGGAAGTCAACGAACTGGCCGCCATGGTAGGTGTGACGGCCGCCGTTCTTGAAGCTGCGGAAATTGGCGTCGTTCATCAGGCGGATGTTGCAGCGCTGGGAGCATTCGATAACGACGATGTCGTCCTCGTTGAGGTGCTCGCGCTGGTGTACGAATTTCATGTGATGCTCCGCAAGGTTTGGATCTGTAAAGGCAAAAGATACCACGATGTGCCGTTACACTGGCGCGCTCGATGGCCAGGCCCCGATAAATCTGCCAATGCAGGGAGCAAAACCGCCTGGCTGCGGTCGAACAGGATTCTTGAAGGCTGAGGTGCTCTAAATGAAGTGGATGGTGGCGGTGTTGTCTGTGGCGGCGCTGGGCGGTTGTGTCAGCGTTTCGGAGCTGGAGCAATCGCACGAAACGCTGGATGTGATTTCTGGCAAGACCCCGCGTGAATATGCCGACTGCATCAAGCAGAAACTGGCCGATACGCGCGATCCGCTGGTGGAAGAGCCGCGTGGCGATGGCCTGCGCCTGATCGTGCCACAGAAGCTCAGCTCCGGGGCGGGCCCGGCTGCGCTGGTGGACATCGACAAGCGTGGCAGCGGCAGCAGCATCAAACTTCATGAGCGGCTGAACAACTTCCCCCTGCGCCTGGGCGATGTGCGCACGGCGGCCACCCAATGCATCTCCGGACATTGATCTGAGGCAACGGACCTTCCTGTCTTTGCTTATATGTTTTAAGCCTAAACATATAACAAAAGAAAGGGAGATTCGTGATGACACCGTTGAGACGCGTCGTGATCGGCAGCCTGCTGATCTTGGCCTGGCCTACGGCGCATGCCGCCGATGGCGAGAAAGTCTTCACCCAGGGCGGGGCGAACCCCGCTGCCATGGCTTGCCTCGGGTGCCATGGCCCCGACGGCAAGGGCATTGCCGCCGCCGGCTTTCCGCGCTTGGCCGGGCTACCGGCTGGTTACCTCAGCAAGCAACTGCATGACTGGCGCAATGGCAGCCGCAAGCAGCCGGTGATGGAACCGCTCGCCAAGGCCTTGAGCGAAGATGAAATCAAGGCGGTGAGTGCCTACCTGGCTAGCTTTCCGGCAGACCCCGCCGGTAACCTGTGGCGCCAGCAGATTGCCGATGACCCGACCACCCGCATGGCCCTGTACGGCGACTGGAGCCGGCAAATACCGGGCTGCGTGCAATGCCATGGCCCTGGCGGCGGCGGGGTTGGCGAACACTTCCCGCCTTTGGCCGGCCAGCCTGCCAGTTACCTGGTGGCGCAGCTCAATGCCTGGCGCGACGGCAGCCGCAGCAATGACCCCAACCAGCTGATGGTCGGCGTGGCCAAGGCCATGACCGATGACGAGATCAAGGCTGTCGCCGAGTTCTTCGCCCGCTCCGCCAGCCAGGAGGTCACGCCATGAAACCCTTGATTCCAGCCTTTTTACTGGTGGCCATGAGCAGCGCCCAAGCCGCCTCGATCGCCATGGAAGACCAGTCGCAGCTGAAGGTACCCGGCGGGCAGGTCGCGCCGCAGTTTGTGCCGCCCGCTGAAAGCGAGTTGCCCGACAATGCCTTTGGCAAGATGGTGCGCGAGGGCCATGCCCTGTTCGTCGATACCCGCCGGCTGATGCCCGAGGCCGTAGGCAACGGCATGAATTGCAGTAACTGCCACCTCGACCAGGGGCGCCTGGCCCATTCCGCGCCGATGTGGGGCGCGTACCCGATGTACCCCGCGTACCGCAAGAAGAACGACAAGGTGAATACTTACGCAGAGCGCATCCAGGGGTGCTTCCAGTTCAGCATGAACGGCAAGCCACCTGCCGCCGATAGCCCGCAGATGACGGCACTGGCGACCTATGCGTACTGGCTGTCGACCAAGGCGCCCACTGGCGTGGAGATTGCCGGGCGTGGTTACCCGGAGGTGCCGCAGCCCGAGGGCGGCTATGACTTCAGGCGGGGCCAGCAGGTGTACGGCGAGCAATGCGCGATTTGCCATGGCGACAACGGCGAAGGGCAGAAGGTGGCCGGTGAGTACGTGATGCCGCCGCTGTGGGGCAAGGACTCCTACAACTGGGGCGCTGGTATGCATCGCATCAACACGGCGGCGTCGTTCATCAAGTACAACATGCCGCTGGGCAAGCCGGGCAGCCTCAGCGATCAGCAGGCCTGGGACGTTGCTGCGTGGGTCAACCGCCATGAACGGCCGCAGGACCCGCGAATGGTGGAGGGCTCCATCGAGAAGACGCGGGTGAAGTTCCATGCCAATGACGGCGTGAACCTGTATGGTCAGAAGGTAGAGGGGGTGCTGATCGGGCAGGGTACCGGTAGCTGATGAAGCGCCTGTGCCGGCCTCTTCGCGGGTGAACCCGCTCCCACAGAATGTGCGCAGAGCTCAAGCCTGATGCGGTATCTGTGGGAGCGGGCTTACCCGCCAAAGGGCCGGTACAGGCCCCCTGATTTTGCTGTCATCCGCCCGTCATGTATGACGGTAATATTTACGATCCCCCGGAACTATCTACACTGGGTTATCTCTATGATGGCATCGGTCGCTATCAGGGGCATTGTAAGGTAAGTGCCGCCTGATTAGACTGCGCCGAATTCTACAGGCCTAGCCTTTGTTAAGGACGTATATGATCAAAAAATGCTTGTTCCCGGCGGCCGGCTACGGCACTCGCTTCCTGCCCGCTACCAAAGCCATGCCCAAGGAAATGCTGCCGGTGGTCAACAAGCCACTGATCCAGTATGGCGTTGAAGAAGCATTGGACGCCGGTCTGAACGAAATCTCCATCGTGACCGGTCGCGGCAAGCGCGCCCTGGAAGATCACTTCGACATCAGCTACGAGCTGGAAAACCAGATCAAGGGCACCGACAAGGAAAAATACCTGGTGGGTATCCGTCGCCTGCTCGACGAGTGCTCGTTCTCCTACACCCGCCAGACCGAAATGAAAGGCCTGGGCCACGCGATTCTCACCGGCCGTCCGCTGATTGGCGACGAGCCGTTTGCAGTGGTACTGGCGGACGACCTGTGCGTCAACCTTGATGGTGATGGTGTGCTGGCGCAGATGGTCAAGCTGTTCAAGCAATACCGCTGCTCGATCGTCGCGATCCAGGAAGTCGACCCGCAAGAAACCAACAAGTATGGCGTCATCGCCGGCGAAGAGATCCGTGACGGTATCTTCCGTGTGGACTCGATGGTCGAGAAGCCCAAGCCTGAAGATGCGCCGTCGAACCTGGCCATCATCGGCCGCTACATCCTGACCCCGGATATCTTCGAGAAGATCGAGCAGACCGAGCCGGGCAAGGGTGGCGAGATCCAGATCACCGACGCGCTGATGAAGCAAGCGGCCGAAGGTAACGTGATTGCCTACAAGTTCAAGGGCAAGCGTTTCGACTGCGGTGGTGCCGAAGGCTACATCGAGGCGACCAACTTCTGCTTCGAGAACTTCTACAAGGCTGGCAAGGCATACTGATTGGCCCAGCTGGTACGAGAGCCACCCTTCGGGGTGGCTTTTTTGTTTGCGGCGGCCAACGGCGTTATGCTGGGCGCCTGCCTAGGAGAGTGAATACATGGCCTACGATTTTGATCTGTTCGTGATTGGTGCCGGGTCCGGCGGTGTGCGCGCAGCGCGCTTTGCCGCGGGCTTTGGCGCGAAAGTGGCGGTGGCCGAAAGCCGCTACCTGGGGGGTACCTGCGTCAACGTCGGCTGTGTGCCGAAAAAGCTGCTGGTGTACGGCGCGCATGTCGCGGACGAACTGGAACAAGCCGCAGGTTTCGGCTGGACCCTGGAAGAAGGGCACTTCGACTGGGGCACCCTGATTGCCAACAAGAACCGCGAAATCGAGCGCCTCAACGGCATCTACCGCAACCTGCTGGTCAACAGCGGCGTCACCCTGCTGCAAGGCCACGCACGCCTGACCGGCGCCAATGAAGTGGAGGTGGAGGGCCAGCGCTACACCGCCGAGCACATCCTCATCGCGACCGGTGGCTGGCCGCAGATCCCGGACATCCCGGGCAAGGAACTGGCGATCACCTCCAACGAAGCCTTCTACCTCAAGGACCTGCCTCGTCGGGTGCTGGTAGTGGGTGGAGGTTATATTGCCGTCGAGTTCGCTGGCATCTTCCAGGGCCTGGGGGCCGACACCACGCTGCTGTACCGTGGCGACCTGTTCCTGCGCGGCTTCGATGGCTCGGTGCGCACACACCTGAAGGAAGAGCTGGAAAAGCGCGGCCTCGACCTGCAGTTCAATGCCGATATCCAGCGTATCGACAAGCTTGAAGATGGCAGCCTCAAGGCCACCCTCAAGGATGGCCGCGAGCTGGTTGCAGACTGTGTGTTCTACGCCACAGGGCGGCGCCCGATGCTGGACAACCTGGGCCTGGAAAGCACCGGCGTCGAGCTGGATGCGCGTGGTTACATTCGTGTCGACGAGCAGTACCAGACGACTGCGCCTTCGATCCTGGCCATTGGCGATGTGATCGGCCGTGTGCAGCTTACCCCGGTGGCCCTGGCCGAAGGCATGGCCGTGGCGCGGCGCCTGTTCAAGCCGGAGCAGTACCGCCCAGTGGACTACCAGAACATCCCGACGGCGGTGTTCAGCCAGCCGCCTATCGGTACTGTTGGCCTGACCGAGGAGCAGGCGCTGGAGGCCGGGCACAAGGTGCAGGTGTTCGAAAGCCGCTTCCGCGCCATGAAGCTGACCCTGACCGACATTCAGGAAAAGACCCTGATGAAATTGGTGGTGGATGCCGAGACTGACAAGGTGCTGGGTTGCCACATGGTTGGCCCTGACGCTGGGGAGATCATCCAGGGCCTGGGCATTGCCTTGAAAGCCGGTGCGACCAAGCAGCAATTCGACGAAACCATCGGTGTGCACCCGACGGCGGCCGAAGAGTTCGTGACCATGCGCACAGTCACCCGCTGACGCTCCTTCGCGCAGCGGCCCCAGGATTCAGCGCGGGTGTACAGATTGCTGGGGCCGCTATGCGGCCCGTTCGCGACGCAAGGCCGCTCCCACAAAAAGCGCTCCTCGTGCAGCTACAGCGTTCGCAATCCTTTGCTCAGCCCATTCCCTTCTATTAATTAACCCGGGTTATAGCCAAAACCAATCACAAGCATGAGCTTTGCCAATGAGCCTTCAGCGGGATGATTAGTTAGGATTCTATCCATCAACTGATTCCAACCCCATGAAGGAGCGTCTCTCATGCCAATCATCAACAGCCAAGTCAAACCGTTCAACGCCACCGCCTACCACAAGGGCGAGTTCGTCCAGGTCAGCGAAGCCGACCTGAAAGGCAAGTGGTCTGTCGTGTTCTTCTACCCGGCTGACTTCACCTTCGTCTGCCCGACAGAGCTGGGCGACCTTGCCGACAACTACGCCGAGTTCCAGAAACTGGGTGTGGAAATCTACGGCGTGTCCACCGACACCCACTTCACCCACAAAGCCTGGCACGACACCTCGGACACCATCGGCAAGATCCAGTACCCACTGATCGGTGACCCGACCCACGTCATTTCGCGCAACTTCGACGTGCTGATCGAAGAAGCCGGCCTGGCCGATCGCGGTACCTTCGTGATCAACCCGGAAGGCCAGATCAAGATCGTCGAACTGAACGACGGTGGTGTAGGCCGCGATGCTGCCGAACTGCTGCGTAAAGTGAAGGCTGCCCAGTACGTTGCCGCCCACCCAGGCGAAGTGTGCCCGGCCAAGTGGAAAGAAGGCGAAGCCACTCTGGCGCCATCGCTGGACCTGGTAGGCAAGATCTAAGGTCATGCCCATAACGCGGGCGGTAAGCAGCCGCCAAAGCTGAAATACCTACCGCCCCGTCAAACGCCCGGGCGACATCGCCTGGGCGTTTTTGTATCCGAGTTTTGAAAAAAGGAATCGCCCGTATGTTGGACGCCACGCTTAAATCGCAACTGAAAACCTACCTGGAGCGGGTCACCCAGCCGATCGAGATCGTAGCCTCCCTCGACGACGGCGCGAAGTCCCGCGAATTGCACGACCTGCTGGTGGAAATTGCCGGTTTGTCGAACCTCATTACCTTCAGCGCGGACGGTACCGATGCCCGTCGCCCGTCGTTCTCGCTGAACCGCCCGGGTAGCGATATCAGCCTGCGCTTCGCCGGCATACCCATGGGCCACGAATTCACTTCGCTGGTGCTGGCGCTGCTGCAAGTCGGCGGCCACCCGTCCAAGGCCAGTGCCGAAGTGATCGAGCAGATCCAGGCGCTGGAAGGCGAGTTCACCTTCGAAACCTACTTCTCGCTGTCGTGCCAGAACTGCCCGGACGTGGTCCAGGCGCTGAACCTGATGGCAGTGCTCAACCCTAATGTGCGCCATGTGGCCATCGACGGTGCGCTGTTCCAGGACGAAGTGGAATCGCGCAAGATCATGGCGGTGCCAAGCGTCTACCTGAACGGCGAAGTGTTCGGCCAGGGCCGCATGGGCCTGGAAGAAATCCTCGGCAAGATCGACACCAGTGCCGGTGCTCGCCAGGCCGAGAAGATCAACGCCAAGGACGCTTTCGATGTACTGGTGGTCGGTGGTGGCCCGGCCGGCGCGGCAGCGGCCATCTACGCCGCACGTAAAGGCATCCGCACCGGTGTTGCTGCCGAGCGCTTCGGCGGCCAGGTGCTCGATACCCTGGCCATCGAAAACTTCATCTCGGTGCAGGAAACCGAAGGGCCGAAACTGGCCACGGCACTGGAAGAACACGTCAAGCAATACGACGTGGACATCATGAACCTGCAGCGCGGCGAAGCGCTGATTCCGGCCACCGATGGCGGCCTGCATGAAGTACGCCTGGCCGGCGGTGCCTCGCTCAAGGCCAAGACCGTGATCCTGGCCACCGGTGCCCGATGGCGCGAAATGAACGTGCCGGGCGAGCAGGAATACCGCGGCCGTGGCGTGGCTTACTGCCCGCACTGCGACGGCCCGCTGTTCAAAGGCAAGCGCGTGGCGGTGATCGGCGGCGGCAACTCGGGCGTGGAAGCGGCTATCGACCTGGCCGGCATCGTCGCCCAGGTGACGCTGATCGAATTCGACAGCCAGCTGCGTGCCGATGCAGTGTTGCAACGCAAGCTGCACAGCCTGCCGAACGTGAAAGTGATCACCAGCGCGCTGACCACCGAAGTGCTGGGCAATGGTGAGAAAGTGACCGGCCTGCGCTACAAGGATCGCACTACGGATGAAACGCACGACGTGGCGCTGGAAGGCATCTTCGTGCAGATCGGCCTGCTGCCGAACACTGATTGGCTGAAGGGCACCGTCGAGCTGTCGCCGCGTGGCGAGATCATCGTCGATGCCAAGGGCCAGACCAGCATCCCGGGCGTGTTTGCCGCCGGTGACGTGACTACCGTGCCATACAAGCAGATCGTGATTGCTGTGGGTGAAGGGGCCAAGGCTTCGCTGGCAGCCTTCGATCACCTGATCCGTACTTCGGCTCCGGCATAAGCCTGCGCTGGCCCTGTCGCCGGCAAGCCAGCTACCACAGGTGATCACAGAATTCGAAACTGTGGTGTACCTGTGGGAGCTGGCTTGCCGGCGATAGGGCCTTCGAAGGCTGAGGGTGTCTATGATTAGTGCAGATCCCCTCAGGAATCACACCCATGACCCTGATCAGCCGCGAACCCTGGTGGTTAGTCCCCCCAAAGCCCGGTCAGCGAGAGCAGGACCTGCACTGGGGCTACCTGGAAATCTACGCCGACGGCCGCACCGTGTTCGTCGACCAGCGCCCCAGTGACCGGGAGCTGGCCGAACGCAAGAGCTGCCGAAACTTCCCCGACCGCGAGCCGTAAAGGCTCAGCCCTCCAGCTCGGCCAGGCGCGCCTCCAGCGCCGCGATGCGGGCTTCAAGGGCTTCGATGCGGTCTTCCGAGACACTGCCGCCACTGCTGCGCGCGCCACCTTCCTGCTGGCGTGCAGCGAGGATTACTTCGATTTCAGCCGGGTCGCCCAGGGCGTGGGTGTAGCGGTCTTCGCGCTGGCCGGCCTGGCGTGGCAGGTGCAATGCCAGACCGCGCGAAATCAGGCGCTCCAGTTGGTGCTGGATCTGCTCGGTGTCGTCGAAGTCGTGCAGGCGGTTGCTGCGGGTAAGCAGTTCGTTGAGGGTTTGCGGGCCACGCAGGAACATCAGGCCCATCAGTATCAGCTGCGCTGGCACCAGCTCCAGTGCCTTGTCCACCCTTTGTTCCCAGCGGTCGGCACGGCTGCCCATCTGCAGGCGGGTCATGTCCTGCCCTTCAAGGGCGCGCAAGGCCTGGCCGACCTGGCCTTGGGTCAGGTTCATCACCGGCTCGCGGCTGGTCTTCTGGTTGCAGGCCAGGAGCAGGGCATTGAGGGTGAGCGGGTAGCTTTCCGGGCTGGTGGCCTGCTTTTCGATCAGCGAACCGAGAATGCGGATCTCAACGCTGTTGAAGCGGCCTTCACCTGCGGTTTCGTATTCTGACATGGCCCTGTCTCATTACTGGGGAAAGGCCACTAGCCTAGGTAATGCGCCTGGCTTAAGCAATCTCTGGCATCATTGCTTGCCTGCAAGGGGCCGCACAGCGGCCCCTTGGCCTTCAAGCGCTACGCCGCTCTTCGGCTTGGCAAGCCGCCGCTGTGAACAGCACATCGGTCGACGAATTCAGCGCCGTCTCGGCCGAGTCCTGCAACACACCAATAATGAAGCCCACCGCCACCACCTGCATGGCAATTTCGCTGGGGACGCCGAACAGGCTGCACGCCAGTGGAATCAGCAGCAGCGAGCCCCCGGCCACGCCCGAAGCACCGCAGGCGCACACCGCCGCCACCACGCTGAGCAGCACGGCCGTCGGCAGGTCAACCGGGATACCCAGGGTATGCACCGCAGCCAGGGTCAGCACGGTGATGGTGATGGCCGCGCCGGCCATGTTGATGGTTGCGCCCAGCGGGATCGACACCGAATAGGTGTCTTCATGCAGGCCAAGGCGCTCCGACAGTGCCAGGTTGACCGGGATGTTGGCCGCCGAGCTGCGGGTGAAGAACGCGGTAATGCCGCTTTCGCGCAGGCACAGCAAGGTCAGTGGGTAGGGGTTGCGGCGGATTTTCCAGAACACGATCAGCGGGTTCATCACCAGCGCCACGAACAGCATGCAGCCGATCAGCACAGCCAGCAGGTGCAGGTAGCCGAGCAGCGCGTCGAGGCCAGACTGGGCAAGCGTGGAGCTGACCAGGCCAAAAATGCCCAGCGGGGCGAAGCGGATGACCACGCGCACGATCAGGGTCACGCCATTGGACAAGTCTTCGACCACGGTACGGGTGGTTTCGCCCGCATTGCGCAGGGCCACGCCCAAGCCGATGGCCCAGGTCAGCACGCCGATGAAGTTGGCGTTGAGCAGGGCGTTGACCGGGTTGTCGACCGCGCTCAGCAGCAGGTTCTGCATCACCTCGGCGATGCCGCCCGGCGCGCTCAACGTTGCCTCGCCAGTGCTCAGCACCAGATTGGACGGGAACAGCATGCTGGCAACTACAGCCACCACCGCTGCGGCGAAGGTGCCCAGCAGGTACAGCCAGAGGATCGGGCGGATGTGGGTTTCCTGGCCGTGGCGGTGGTTGGCGATAGACGCCATGACCAGGACGAACACCAGTACGGGCGCCACGGCTTTCAGGGCGCTGACGAACACCTTGCCGAGAAAGGCCATGTCGCGGGCGATGGCGGGCGCGAGCAGGGCAAGGGCGATGCCGGCGAGCAGGCCGATGACGATCTGCGTCACCAGGCTGGTGCGGTTGAGGAGGCGGAGAAGGGGGGTCATGTGCAGCGGTATCTCGGAATCTGGAAAGGGCGCGACTTTACCATAGAGTACTTGTGGGGCTGTTGCGGCCTGTTCGCGGGTAAACCTGCGAACAGGCCGCCGCAATCACCAATGAAACAACTCCCGACGCGCCCCCTCGGTAATCGCCACGATCCCCGGGTGCTTGACCTTGCGTTCCACCGAAATGGCATAGAACGACTCGTGCACGGCCTCGGTCTGGCCGATCAGCGTCACGCCATACTGGCGGCATACTTCTTCGGCGATCACGCTGGGGGCAACGAAAATGCCGCTGCCCGACTGGCCGAACGCCTGCATCAGGGCACTGTCATCGAATTCGCCCACGATACGTGGCTGCACCTGTTGCTCACTCAGCCAACGTAACAGGCGGCTGCGCACCACGGTTTCCTGGCCGGGAACCAGCAACGGGGCGTCCTGCAGGCAGGCCGGGAAGGGGCCCTCCAGGCGCTGTGCCAGCGCCGGCGTGGCGAAGAAGCTCAGCCCGCACTCACCCAGCTTCTGGCTATAGCCCTTGATGTCCAGGTTGCCGGGCATCGGGCTGTCGGAAATCACCAAGTCCAGGCGCTGGATGGCCAGGTCGGCCAGCAACCGCTCAAGTTTGTCTTCGCGGCAGTTGATGCGAAGCACTTCATCCAGCTCCATGGTAGGTGCCAGCAGGCGGTAGACGATGGATTTGGGCACCACGTCGGCCACCCCCACGCGGAACAGGATCTGCTCCTGCGGGCCTGCGCGCAGCATGGCTTCGAGCTCGCCGCCAATCTGGAACATCTGCTCTGCATATACCAGCGCCTGGCGGCCGGTCTCGGTCAGCTCCAGCTGCCGGCCGGCGCGTTGAAACAATTCAAGGCCGTAGGTTTGCTCGAACAGGCTGATCTGCCCGCTGATGGTCTGCGGTGTAAGGTTCAGTTGTTCGCTGGCGCGGGTAATGCTGCCCGTCTTGGCCACGGCCCAGAAGTAATGCAGCTGGCGATAGTTGAGCACCGTCGGTCGTCCCGATTCGTAAAAACCGAAGTATACGCCATGAAAATACGAATTTTCCTGAACTATCAGCGTCTTTAGAATGCACCGCATCAGGCGCCATGCGCCGACGGGACATTTCAAGCGAGGACACCATGCTGCAACTCAAATCCATCGGTACACCATTGGTGCTGGCGTTGGCCCTGTTCACCCTGGCAGGCTGCGACCAGGCTGAGAAATCCGCCCAGCAGATGCTCGACCAGGCCGCACAGTCGGCCAAGCAGGCGATTGACGACACCAACAAGGCCGCTCAGCAGGCGTTGAACGAGGCCATCGGCGGCGAAGGGCAAAAGCCTGAAGATGCCGACAAGAAAAAAGACACCCAGGAAATCTGACCCTAAACCGCCGCTGCAGGATTTGAACAATGGAATACTTGCTGGAACTCGCCGCTAGCCCCACCGCCTGGGTTGCCCTGGCTACGCTGGTCGCCATGGAAGTTGTACTGGGCATCGACAACCTGATCTTCATCTCCATCCTGACCAACAAACTGCCCGTGGAGTACCGTTCCAAGGCACGACGTATCGGTATCAGCATGGCGTTGGTCATGCGCCTGGCCTTGCTCAGCACGGTGGCCTGGATCGTACAGCTGACCGACCCGGTGTTCGAAGTGTTCGGTAACGCCTTCTCCTGGAAGGATGTGATCCTGATTGCCGGTGGCCTGTTCCTTCTGTGGAAGGCGACCAAGGAAATCCACGAAAGCGTTGACCCGCACGGTGCGAAGGAAGAAGCCAAAGTCGGTTCGACCATTACCCTGGGCTTCGCTGCGGCAATCTTCCAGATCCTGCTGCTGGACATCGTCTTCTCGGTCGACAGCATCATCACCGCTGTGGGCATGACCGAGCACTTGCCGATCATGATCATTGCCGTGATCACGGCAGTCATCGTCATGATGGTGGCCGCCGACCCGCTGGCCAACTTCATCAATGACAACCCGACGGTGGTCATGCTGGCCTTGGGCTTCCTGATCATGATCGGCATGACGCTGATCGCCGAAGGTTTTGGTGCTCATGTACCGAAGGGGTATGTGTATGCGGCCATGGCGTTCTCGACCGTGATTGAGATGCTCAACATTTTTGCTCGCCGGGCGCGATTGAAGCGTGAGGCGGCTGAAGGTTGATGTAAATAAGGTTGATGCAAAAGGCGGGGCGCATTGCGCCCCGTTCGCGTTTTATGAAGTTTTAATGCACCCCGGCTGGCCGCCGTGCCCGGCGCACAGGTTGCGGCTTGGCAGGGGCCTGCGGTGGCAGGTGGTGGTGGGAATGGCGCCGCACGATGCGCAGTACGCCCCACAGCATGGCGGCTGCAACGCTTAGCCACATGCCTACCAGCATGAAAATTGCCATGGTCAGGCTCATCTGTGCCTCCATCTCTACGGCAAGCGCTCGATTGGCCAGCGCTGCCTTCCAGACACTGCTTTAGTCTAGCCCTTCGCCTGTGACGTTCCATCGAACAAAGGTCTATCTCTGAGTCCGATTCGCTCCAAGCCGCTGTCGGACTATACCCGCGCCGCTGTCGGACCTATGATCGGTGGCCAGAGCCGGGCGCTGCCTGCCTGGCGTTGGAACAAGCGAGTGTCCATGCAGCAACATTCCATCAAAGCTGCCCCACGGCGGCTGTTGGTCGCCTGTCTGATGGCGGCCACCTTGGCCGGCTGTGCCAGCGCACCGCCTGCCAACCTCAAAGGCCTGCCGCAGCGGGTCGAGATCAGCAGCGTGCCGTTCTACCGTGGCAACGCCAACCACAGCGGTGCCATGGCGCTGGCAGCGGTGCTGTCGCAACAGGGCGCACCCATAACCCCGGGCCTGCTGCACAAACCGTTGAACCTGCCACAGGGCGCCGAAGCGCTGGACACTGGCATCCCTCGCGTGGCGCGGGACTATGGCATGGTGGTGTACCCGTTGGACAAACAACTGGACGCACTGCTGGCCCAGGTGGCGGCGGGCAACCCGGTGTTGCTGCGTTACGAGGAGGGTTCGGCCTGGTGGGGTGAGCCACGTTATGCGGTGCTGATCGGCTATGACCGCTACAAGCAGCGTGTACTGCTGCGCTCGGGCATGCACCGGCGGCAGGTGATGGCGTTCGATGACTTTGCATCGGCGTGGGCTAAGCAGGGGAGTTGGGCGGTGCTGGTGCAGCCACCGCGGCAGTTGCCGGCCCAGGTGGACCGCCAGCGCTGGTTACAGGCTGCGGATGATCTGGCGCGGGCGGGGCAGGAAATTGCGGCGAAGCAGGCTATCAGCAGCCTGAACAAATAGCGGTGCCAGCTCCCACAGGTAGCGCACTGGGTTCGACGCCTGTGCGGTATCTGTGGGAGCTGGCTTGCCGGCGATAGCGCCAGGCCTGCTTACATCAGAAGCCCAGGCGATCGCGCAGGCTGTAGTACCAGGCGCCAATGGCGCTGAACGGCACACGCAGCATCTGGCCACCCGGGAACGGGTAGTGCGGCAGGCCGGCGAAGGCGTCGAAACGCTCAGCCTGGCCGCGCAGGGCCTCGGCCAGCACTTTGCCCGCCAGGTGGGTGTAGGTCACGCCGTGGCCCGAGCATCCCTGCGAGTAGTAGATGTTGTCGCCGATACGGCCAACCTGTGGCAGGCGCGACAGGGTCAGCAGGAAGTTGCCGGTCCAGGCGTAGTCGATCTTCACGTTCTTCAGCTGCGGGAAGGCCTTGATCATCTTCGGACGAATGATCGCCTCGATGTTGGCCGGGTCACGCGCGCCGTACACCACGCCACCGCCGAAGATCAGGCGCTTGTCGCTGGTCAGGCGGTAGTAGTCGAGCAGGTAGTTGCAGTCCTCGACGCAGTAGTCCTGCGGCAGCAGGGTGCGCGCCAGCTCTTCGCCCAGCGGTTCGGTGGTGATCACCTGGGTGCCGCATGGCATGGACTTGGCGGCCAGTTCCGGCACCAGGTTGCCCAGGTAGGCGTTGCCGGCGACGATGATGAACTTGGCGCGCACCTTGCCTTGTGGGGTGTGCACGACCGGGTTGGCACCGCGCTCGATGCGGATTGCCGGGGTTTGCTCATAGATAATGCCGCCCAGCGACTCGACCGCAGCAGCTTCACCCAGGGCCAGGTTCAGTGGGTGGATGTGGCCGCCGCTCATGTCCAGCATGCCGCCGATATAGCTGTCGCACGCGACCACTTCACGGATGCGCTTCTGGTCCATCAGCTCGAGCTGGTTGTGCCCAAAGCGTTCCCACAGGCGCTTTTGCGACTCCAGGTGACCCATCTGCTTGCTGGTGAGGGCGGCGAACACGCCACCGTCTTTCAGGTCGCACTGGATGTTGTACTTGGCCACGCGCTCACGAATGATGCGCCCGCCTTCGAAGGCCATGTGGCCCAGCAGTTGCGCTTCCTTGGGGCCGACGGTGCGTTCGATGACGTCGATGTCGCGGCTGTAGCTGTTGACGATCTGGCCGCCGTTGCGGCCCGATGCGCCGAAGCCGACCTTGGCCGCTTCGACGATGCTCACCTTGAAGCCGTTCTCCAGCAGGAACAGGGCGCTGGAAAGGCCGGTGTAGCCGGCGCCGATGATGCACACATCGGTTTCCACCTCACCCTGCAGCGCCGGACGTGGCGGCACCGGGTTGGCCGAGGCGGCGTAGTAGGACTGGGGGTAGGGGGTGTTAGCCATGCTGCAGGAACCTCGTGTTTTATATTTTTAACGAATGTACCGATGCTATCAATAATAATAAACACCCGCTAGTCGTCTGGTGAAAATCCTTTACGGCGGACCTGCCGGCGCCTCTCTATATAAAGAGTTTAAGATTCAGTAGGTTAGCTCGAAAAAAAGTGTTGACATGGTTTTTCTAATGCGTAGAATGCGCACCACACGACAGGCACATAGCTCAGTTGGTTAGAGCACCACCTTGACATGGTGGGGGTCGTTGGTTCGAGTCCAATTGTGCCTACCAAACAAAAGCCCCGGTTTCCGGGCACTTGAAGGGCGATCCGAGAGGGTCGCCCTTTTTGCTTTTGCAAAACTTTTGCAAAATATTTGCAAAACCACCCACCTCTATCTGGTCTTTGAGAGCTTTACCGCTCGTCAGATGGCCAGGTCAGCCTTCACCTCGACGTACTGAATTCCCTTCGGTACGTGCCCGTCTTGATAGCGCTCTGTCATCTCGGCAGTGGCGTGCCCCATCAGCAACTGGACGTACTCGGTTGAAAAATTCTGCTGCTCGTACAGCCAGGCACCCAAGGCCCGGATCTCATGGAAAGTTGGGCGCTCTTCGAAGTCTAGGTGGTCGTAGGCCTTTGCAGCGTCCCTGGCTTTCCTGAAACTCTTGGACAGGTAATCCGGGGTAACCGCCGTCCAGTGCTCTTTCGCCTCGATCTGGTCCTGCCGGCGCGCCTTTGGGCGATAGTGGATCAGAAGGGGCGACATGATTGGCGACCGAAAGCACTCGTTCACTGTCTCGCGCAGTGCCTTGCCCATGATGATCTGCAGGTGGATCGGCGTGTCGTAATTGTCGGTTTTGCCGGGGGACACCTTGATGGTGTTCTTGATCAGGTCAACTGCCGACTTCTTCCAGGTCACGATGTCTTCGCGGCGCTGCAGGCTGGTCAGGCCCAATCGAATGGCGCGCTTTAGCCAGCCCGGAGTTGTATCGGCGTTGAGAATCTTCTGTACGCCCTCCAGAGTGTGGCGCTGGCGCTTCTTCTTGGCTTCCTTCTTCAGCAGGGTCATGTCGGCGGCGTTTCGCTCCGCCATGCCCTTGGCGATAGCGAAGGTCAGCAGGCTGACCAGCAGGGCTCGGTGCTTCGTGTAGGCATTGTTGCTGAACTGGTCCAGGTATTCCGCTGCCGCCAAAACGTCGAACTGCCCCACCAGCATGTGTCCGATGTCCGTCCGGTACCGCTTGAGCTTGTAGCCGATCTCGTCCAGCGACGAACGCGCATAGCCGCGATCGGGAAGCCATTCGGCTTCGAAGCGATCAATCAGGGCGCCGATAGTCGGTATGCGGTCGCCGGTGATGGTGGCCAACATCTCGCCGTTGTCGGTCATCAGGAACGCCAGCTTGGCGTTGGCGGCCTTTGCCAGGCGCACAGCCTCGTCATACGACTTGTTGATGCTGGTCATCTTCCCGGTGATCGGGTTCTTGTACCGCCAATACTTACCGTTGGCATACAGGTTGGGTGGAAGCGTCTTGTTCTTCGGGCTGCGGGGGCGCGGTGCCATTTCAAAGTTCCAACATCTGGGCCAGGAGCGGGTCCGTGGATCCGATCACGGCGGCCTGTAGGTCGACGAAGTACATTCCGCCGCGGACCTCGCCCGCCAGCTCTCCGTCATCAATCCACTTCTTGAGCTGCTGCAAGCTCGGCTTGCCGCCTGCGTAGCGCAGCTTGCGGTACTCGCCTGCTTCCATAAGCCTCGGTAGGTTAGCGGTTATCTGAGCTATGACTTTAGCCATGGCAGAGCCTCAATCGACACTGTGATCCGACGCCTGATGCGTCAGGTTTTGGTTGTCACGCTGATCTGTCACGTCAGTCGGCCGGCGCAGATCTCGCCGCGCATTCACCGCCCGCAACACAGTGTTAACTGCCGAGCTGATCCGCGCTTTCTGAACCTCGGTGAGCTGCTCCACTGGGATGTCGGCATAGTTGCTATCCAGGTGCAGTGCATCGCATGCCGATTGGAAGTCCGAGGCGTGCAGATGGCCCTCGGCGCTCTTTGCCCGCTGGCGCCAGTAAGCAGCCCGGTCATGCAGCGCTTCAAACTCGGCCAGCAGGGCGAGGACATTGGCCGGATTGGCGCCAGCGATGAAAGCCGCATTGGCGCGGCACTCTTCATCCGTTTTAACCCGGCAGTTGGCGAAGGCCTCCGCGATCATCCCGCTGTTCTCATGCGCCACGTAGGCGTATAGGAGGTGGCCGTGCTCATTGAAGTATTCGCCTTCCGTGACCCACTGGCCAGGTGTGGCGCGTTGAGCCAGCGCCTTCAGCTTTGCTTTATCGATGGTCATGCCCGCTCTCCCATAGCCTGCTTCATCAGCGCGTACGTTTTCGGTGCGCGGCTACCCTTGCGCCAGTCCAGGCCGACCTCATCAAGGAAGCACTGGCTGATTTCCTCCCAGTGGCTGGCCAGTCCTGCCCAATCCTTCCCGTGGCAGACCATCTCGCCCATACGGGGCTTCCACTCAGGGATCAATTCAAGGAGCTTGATGCAGCGGTTCAGGTCGTCTGGATCGAGCGGATAGTCGAAGTAGCCGTTCTTCGGCGTCAGTCCCAGCATGTGGTCGTGAATAGCTCGCGACGACATGCCTACCTCGCCGTCACGCACCCACGCAGCGGCACGCTGCTCGACGGTCTTGTCAGCGCCCGGCATGGTGGTGTCGTAGCCAAGTGGACAGCCGGCCCTTTCCAAGGCGTCGACGCAAGCCTGCTCGAAAGCCCTCTGGCTGACCCGGCCTTGGATCAGGTCGTTCATGGTCGGCGTGATGGCGTCCAGCTGGCGCTGGTTCAGTTTGTGTTCGCGCAGCACAATGCTCATGCCCGACCTCCTGCCAATTCTGCCAGCTCAGCCACCAGCGCCTCAGTGCGCCCGTAGAACTTCCCGGCATCCTCATTCACGAACCGCTCGAGCACGGTGGCCACAGCCTGCTGGTTGGCCAGGCCGCGCAGATCCGCCTCGGTGAGTGGCGTGTCTGTCGATGGCGCGTGCACGAAAGCCTCCTGGCTGATCAGCAGGGTGCGCACCGGGCGGATGCCCTTGCACTTGCTCACCCAGTTCGTGTCAGGGACGCACCAGGGCAACATGTGCATGCACCAGGCAGTAGCCGCGTTCGCCTTCTGGCTGCTGGTCCAGTACTCGCTAAGGCCGAACGCCTGGGCCGCACCCCTGACTGTGTACGACCCGTCATGCCCCCAATCTGGAAGCTGCAAGAGATTGCAGCGCAGCACCTGCAGTTCCTCGATGGAAGGGATATGCCAGCCCCAGGTCCCACGGATATTCATGCCCAGCACCTTGCGAGCGATAACGCTGCCCTCGGCGGCCATGGCTTGGGTATTGGCCATCCCATCGAAGCGGGAGGTGGCACCGCTGATGCGCGGGCGCGGGCCTTCCTCCTGCCACCAGTGGGCGGCGACCTCGAACTCCCGGCCTGCGTCGATAACCGCATGCTCGGCGCCGTTGAAGAAGACCCTGCCGGCGAAGAAGCCACCACCAAGGGGCTGGCCCACGGCGGGCAGGGCGGCGGGGTTGATTGTGCGGCGCTTGGTCATGGCAGCCTCCGGAAATGGTCGGCCAGCACCCGGCGACCGTCCAGGCCGCAAGCGGTGGACAGGTCGAGCACTTGGCCAAAAGTGGTTTGACGGTGCTGCAGGGCTTCCCACAGCAACAGGAGCATGCAGGCCTGAGTCATGGCAGCTGCTCCTGCACCACCTGTTGCTGCAGGGCCTGCACACGCAGGGCGGTGTCAATCTCCTGATCCAGCTCTTCGCCGGAGAGCCAGTTATCGCCGCGCACCACCAGCAGGTCTTCGTCGGGATCTTCGATTCGCTCTCGGTCACGCAACCAGCGGTATCGGCGAGCATCGGCCACCAGCTTGACGTGGTCGTCGATACCGAACGCCTTGCAGAATGCTGGCTGACCCTTCTCGGCCATATAGCGCATGGCGTCGTTGATGTCGCTGAACTGCAGGTCGCCTTCCACCACAACGTGACGAAGCGCGACCGACAGGAAGTCCAGCACCTGCACATCGGTCCAAGGCGTGTACACAGCCACCATCTGCGGAGCACCGCCGGCACGGGCAAGGGCCTTCTCAAGCTCCCATTGCAAGTCGCCCTCGCTGGCGCCAGCGATCACGGCCAGGCCGTTGCCCAATTGCACATATGCCTCAAGCCGCACGTAGGATCTGATCTCCTCCAGCGTGTGACCGTCGGCAGGGCGCACCACCAGGGTGATACGGTCAGGCGACTGCATGTGGAGTCCCCTTAGCATCTGCTGCCTTGGCGAGCGCATCGAGGAGGGCGTTGGCGCGCGCACGCCCATCCAGCTCGTTGCGGATCGCGGTGACGATCAAGCTGTTCATGCTGCGGTCATCTGCGTTGGCTGCCGCTGCAACCTGGTCACGCATACCGTCAGGCAAGGGCACTACGAATTTGTCCGCTTCGCGGGAGCCGTATTCAAAGCTCATGGCTCACCTCCTCTCCCTTTTGCGCCTGAATGCGCTCGTAGATTTCCTGGCGGTGCACTTCCACGTCCGCCGGCGCTTCAACACCCAGGCGAACCTGCATGCCGTTGACGCCAAGGACGGTGACGGTGATGTCGTCGTTGATGCGGATGGTTTCGCCTACGCGGCGAGTTAGGATGAGCATGATTAACTCCTGTGAGGGTGAGGGCGGCACCGCCGCCCCTCCATATCACTGCGCAGTGCGCAGCTCGTTACGCGGCACCCAGCCGGCGCGGGTCTTCACCATGCAGCCGACATAGGGGGCGAACTTGGTCTGGCGCTCGGTCTGATAGCCGTACCACTGGCACGACCCCCAGTTCACAGCGGCCGTGATTGCGAGCGCGGACAGGGCCAGCCCTGCAACCGCGCCCAAGCCGATGTGCTTTCGTTTCACGCCTCGATCCCGAAGTCGGACAGGCGCAGGCCCAGTTCGCGACCGATCTCGGCCAGCACCTTCAATTCGTCAGGCTCAATCTCGCCATCGGCTTCGGCGACAGTGATCATGTTCACGAACACCTCCTCCGCGTCGGACGGGTTGTTCTTGATGTCGCGGATCTCGCGCAGGATGTTCAGGCGCCCGACACGGAATCCGGCCTGCAACTGCTCGGTGAAGCGGCCTAGGGTGGCGGTGATCTCAGGACCGAAGTGCTCGAGGCTTTTGTTGGAGCGGATCAACTGGTCGATCTTGTCGACTTCGGACTTCTCGATATCGCCATCAGCTGCGGCAACCAAGATGCAGCCGCCGACAATGGCCTGCATGAGATCGCGGTTTTCAACCTTCTTCAGCTCTGCCTTGGCGTTGCCGAATTTCTTGCCGAACAATTTGCCGAACATGGGTGTTTCCTCTTGGGTTGGTGGGGCTTTTTCCAGGCAAGCCGTGGGCCCGCCGCGTTTGTTGGCTTTCGCAAAATCAGTGGTGGATCAGGTCAGGCGGGGAGCGTTACGCCACCGCCAGGGCGCACTCGACGCGCCGGGTTGCTATACGGGTTTCAATCTTGCGCTCGCCACTGTTGCCGCCACGACGGACGCGAAGCATCTGGTCATCGCCGATCATTCCGTGGATGGCCATCAGCAAGGCCAGGGCGGTGGCAGCTGGGCTGATGATCCCGCGCCGAAATGCCTCCGCCACCAATGCAGTACGCTTGGTCATGCCCCACTTGGTGCCCAAGGCCATCATGCGTTTCTTGACGCCGTCCTCGCTGATCCCAAGCGCCCGGGCAACTTCCTTACCTGAAGCGCCACCAGCGATCGCCAGCAAGCACTCCAACTCACGCGGTGCAGCGCCCTGACCCAGGAGGCCTTGCCAGTTGCCTACGGTGATTGTGGTTGCTGGGGTCATGCTTGGAAACTCCATTGCAAGTGCGATGGAATCAAGAGTACCAATTGGTAAATCTTTGTCAATCGAATGGCCGAAAATTTACCAAAAAAAACCCGCCGTAGCGGGTTGTCTTGTTGATGTCAGCTATGTTCTTGATCCGCTCCAGATGTAGACGACACGCGCTACCACCGAGATTCGGTCCATCATGTCATGGGGTATGCGGACCTCTTTGAACTGCGGATTATCGGATAGGATACGGATCCCATCCATGTCCAACTGTATGCGTTTCATAGTGAGTACGCTGCCAATACGGACTACATAGACCGCATCGTATAGAGCCTCTGTCACCCCAACATCCACGACAAGGAGGTCACCATGCTTGATGGTTGGAGCCATACTGTCCCCGAGCCCTGTTGACATGCGTAGATTCGAAATGTCCGTCATGGACATGGATCTTCGCAGCCACGCCAGATCAAACACGGCAGTCCTAATAGGGGTTTCGCTTTCAGCGCCTTGCGCGTGCTTTCCCCAGCTTTCAGGGATCTCGAGCACGGGGATTGTGACGTTGTAGAACGGATACTCGTGGTCGTCAGTCGAGTCCCAGTTTCTCACGTCTATAGGCTCAGAGATTGCTGCAGCGCGGGATTGAGCGTCGTTTACCGCTGATATGGCCAGCTCCAAGCCCTTAGGATCATCTAACCATCCATTGGGCAAATGACACATGCCTTCAATCTGCCGCGCCAATGACTCCCCAATATTCCTTGAGTGCGCTGGATTGTCAGAAAACAGCCTGGCCACGTAGGAGGGAGAGCGCTCAATGGCTTCCGCGAAGGCTGATTGCTTTCCGCCAAAGCGTGTCAGCACGAGCTCCCGTAGCCGGAGCCTGCGTACATTTCTGATCTGGTTCGAGTCATTAGTGTCCATGCTTGACTGTACCTTTTATTTCCCTTTTGGAAAATTACCTTGAAATGGTGCATGAATCAGGTAGCCTGCGACATAAATGCACCAATAGGTAAATCTGAATGAACCTATCCGAGTACCTTTCGCAGCTCCCGCGGGGCGGCAAGAAAGTCCTTGCGCTCAAGCTTGGCGTGACAGCGTCGTATTTATCGAGGCTCGTCTCAGGCGACAGGGCGATCACTGCCGAAAGGGCTCTGCAGATTGAAAGCGCTACTGACGGGCTCGTAAGCCGCTGCGTACTTCGCCCGGATCTGCAGTGGGGCTTGGCTCGCGATGAAGAGCAGCTTTCCAAGGCAAAGGCCCTGCCGACCTTGAACGCAAATGTACGCTCAAGATCACGGCCAAGTCAGTCCCCTGAAGTGGCTGGCGTTTTATCCAGTACCGGAGGTGCGCAGTGAACAACGTGATTCCCTTCACCTATCAAGGGCAGCCGGTGCGCTTCACGACGGATGGCTGGCTTCATGCAACCAAGATTGCCGAGCGCTTCGGCAAGCGCATCGATCACTGGCTCGACAACGCAGAGACGTTGGAATACGTCCAGGCACTGGACGAGTTCCTGACAGGGGCCGAATCGAATATTTCAGATACCCGGAATTCCGGGTATTTGAAAACTCGCCGTGGTAACGGTGGGGGAACGTGGATTCACCCGAAACTGGCGGTCGCATTCGCCCGGTGGCTGAGCGCAAAGTTTGCGGTTTGGTGCGACACGCGTATCGAAGAGCTTCTGCACGGCGCCCCATTGGCGATCGATAACTTCAACCGCGCCTGCAAACGGTTTGACGTGCGCGAGTCTAGCGCGAGCGCGGCCGGTCGCGAACTCAACAGTTGGCGCCGCGAAAAGCCAACGCTGCTGGCCGAGGTAGAGCGTGGGCGCCAGCTCCTGCAAATGACCTTCGGTTTTGATGACCCTGGTCACCACCCCCGAGAAAGCTGTCATGGGCAAGAAATACATGAGCTTGGAAGGCAAGGGCAAAATTCTTTTCAAGCCAGATCGGCCTCCAGGCCTTGATTCCGACTTTTTCTGTGAGAGCTTTGAAGGCAGGGGGAATTTGAATGATTAGCACAGACACCGCAAAGCCGCCTTAACCGAGCGGCCCCACCAATTTCTGCATATGGCTTAGCCCAAAAAGCAGAAAACCCGCTGCCAGGCGGGCTTCTAGAACCGACCTCTGCCAGGAGGTCATCGCTTCACATCACCTTGAGATAGGAGGATGCGCTATGTCGCACCCGAAAAATAGCAAACCCCGTGTTGCTGTGCAACAACCAAAGGAGAGCCTGAGCGATCTGCGGAGCCGCTTCCGTGCGGCCCACGGCGCTTACGGCATTGCCCGCGTGCTGCTGGAAGACCAGGCGCAGCTTGGCGAAATGCTGCTGCCACGCGACCGAGGGCTTGGTCAGTGCTCTCGAGTTCTGCACCCAGGCGCTCTACGCCCATCACGAGTACGCCTATCACGACGCGCTCCCTCATGCCGCAGAGCAAGGCGGTGCCCAATGACCACGTCCCTCGTAACCAGTATGCAGCGCTTTTCCACCTCAGGCGTCTCCTACCAGGTCGAAGCCGGCACATCCTGCAGCGTCGCACTGGCGGCAGCCGGCACCATTTTGTCAGGTGTGAATATCCTGCTCGGAAGCCTCATTGATGAAGCTGACGAGCAAAGCTGCCAGCTCTTTGCCATCCGTACTTTGACTATGCAGGTGGAGGCCTTGATCGATTCAGTGGAGGCTCCAATCCGTGCCGCCGAAGACCCCGCGCCACAAAACCCTACCTCTCCAGTTCGTGGCGCGGAGGTGCCGTCATGAGCACGACAACCAGCGACCTGGGCGAGAAGGTCATGGCCCGTCTGCGTGTTATCGAGGGGTTCGCCTCCATCCTGATGGAGAACGACAGCCTCAAGGGGGGTGCGCAGGCCGGGTTCGCTCCTCAACTCGATCATCTCAGCGAATCCACCATCCATGAAGCGATGTACATGCTGGCCGACCAGGCGCAGGGCCAGCTGCTTCAGCTGATGAATGCCGCAGGGGGTGCCCAATGAAGACCCTTCAAAACATTGCTGATGAAGCCTACGACGACCTGATGGTGCTGCGGGAAAAGCTCAACGACTTCAAGACCATGTTCCTGGCTGTGAGCAAATTGCTGCCCGAGCCTGACACTGCAGGTCGCTTGGCCGGTATCGGGGCCATACAAGCCGAGGAGTGGGCGACCAATGCCGAGGAGTGGGCGCGAAAGATGGATGAAAACCTTCGAAACCTTGAAGCCCAGCAGCCCGCCGCGCCACAAAAACCTGCCGCTGCAAAACGTGGCGCAGGGGGTGCCCGATGAACCATCAGGCACTCAATGAAGCTGTCCAAGCCACGCCCGACCTTGACGGTAACAAAGATCTGTTCAATCAGCTGATGGCGAAGGTGAGCCAGCGTGCTGGCGCGCAGACTATCTACTCCGAACTGGTCGTGGTGCAGATGCTCTTCCATTTTGCGCGAGAGGCGTACGCGAGTGGCATCCCTCTGTCCTCGCTGAGGACTGCTGTCGATGAAGCGGCGGTCAGTTTTGAGTATGCACGGGTCGTGGGAGGTGCGGCATGAACCTTGTCACCATCCACAACACCCAGCTACCCATCGTCGAGTACCGCGGTCAGCGCGTCGTCACCCTTGCGATGATCGACCAGGTGCATGAGCGGCCGGATGACACTGCTGGTCGCAATTTCCGCGAGCACCGTGACCGGTTCATTGTCGGCAGTGACTACTACGTCATCGCTCGATCTGAAAACAGCGAAATTCGCGGTTTAGGTTTCGACGTGCCGAATCGCGGTTTGATCGCCCTGACCGAGCAGGGCTATCTGATGCTGGTCAAGTCGCTAACCGACGATCTGGCTTGGACGGTCCAGCGCCAGCTGGTCAGCAACTACTTCAGGCCGACACCAGCACCTGCTCTCCCTGGCGACTACATCACGGCCTTGGAGCACCTGCTGGCCACGAAGCGTTCTGAGCAGCTGGCGTTGGAGCAGCGTGACCATGCTATCGCCACCAAGGCGGAGATCGGCAGTCGGCGAGAAGCCACCGCCATGGCCACTGCATCAGCTGCTGTCCGCAAGGTCATGCACCTGGAGAACGAGCTGGGCCGAGGATGCCAGCACGCCACCGTGACGGCGGTTGAAAGGGCCGCCCACCGGAGCTTCGGGGGCCAGGGTTTCCGCCCACTCAAGAACTGGTGCGACAGCCACGGGGTATCTGCCCCAAAAGTTCAAGACCCTCGATTCGGCTGGGTTCGCTCCTGGCCTGCTGCCGCCTGGGCAGCCGTCTACCAAATTGACCTAGCCGAGCTGTTCGGCGCCGTGGGAGAGCCCGCATGACCAACGTATTGAATTTCCCGGCGCCGGCTGAGACTGAAGTGATCAGCGAAGAAGCCTTTCGCAAGTACACCGACGCGGCGCTACTGCTGAAGTGCTTCGAGGTCGTCAAGGACACGCTCGACGTGATCAACGAGCCCGAGTACTCCATCGAGAAGGAAGATGACACTCACATCGACCTGATCCGGGCCTTCTACGCGCTCAAGGTGCTGTTCGACCGCAAGACAGGTAGTGACGCAGCCGTCGTGGCACAGGAGCACTGGGAGTCTAAGAGGCGGCACTTACTGGAGGGCGCGCCGTACCCGGATCAGTTGATCCCGGTCGCAAGTGCCTTCATCGAACCAATCTCGCCCGAAGGGTACAGCCACCTGAGCGACCTAGAGCTGGCCTGTGCAGCCTACAACGCCAGCGACAAGGTTCGGTTGGGTACCAACGCGACCCTGTCAGCTGACAACGCGCAGATCAAAGCGACCGTAGGGGTGGAGGCAATCAACGCCACCACTGCCCTCGGCATCCTTGTACGCCGCCTCGCTGGAGGATCGCTGACCGATCTGGGCCAGCACATCCTCGGGACTACTGGCACCGGATCGGAGACTCTCCAATGACCCCGATCTCAAATCCCACCCAGGTGCACCAGCAGCGCTCTGGCGCGTCAATCATCACCGGCCCATGGCCTACCTACAGCCAGTTCAAGGGCTTTCCAGAGCGAGAGCGGTGGGCGCTGTACGAACTGGCCAAGGCTGGGCGCCAGGCCATGGAAGACAGAGGCCTCCAGATGACCGAGAGCTACGACGCCTTTGTGCGCCGAGTTACGGAGGAGCTTGACCTGTGAGCACCATCCTAATGACCGCCTGCTGGCCGCTCGAAATGAGCGCCGCCCAAAAGTCGGTCCTGATCTCGCTTGCGGATAACGCCAATGACGATGGCGTCTGCTGGCCATCCATTGCCAGGATCTGCGAGCGCACTTGCCTGAAGGAGCGGGCTGTGCGCAACGCGATCCGGTGGCTGGAAAGTGTCGGCTTGCTGGTGGCAAAAGAGCGCGCAGGGCGGTCGACCTACTACGTCGTAACCCCGGCATCTTATGCCCCCGGCATTAAATGCCCCCCTGCACCAGATGCCGGGGACCCCGGCAGCACGTGCCCCCCACCCCGGCACCAGATGCCGGACACCCCGGCACCAGATGCCCCCAGAACCGTAATAGAACCCAAAGGTGAACCATCAAGGAACCGTAAGAGGGGAAATGACGGTTTCACGATCGAGCAAATGCTTGAGTTGGCACCGCCTGATCTGACCGAGCAGACCGCCCGTGACTACTTCCAGTTCCGGAAGAAGAAAGGCCCGCTCAATACGACGATCTGGAACACCGTGCTGAAGGAGCTGGAGTCGTGCCGCCAAGCTGGCATCAGCTCCGACAAGGCACTGGCTGAAGCAATGACGGCTGGCTGGCAGGGGTTCAAGACGGAATGGCTTGTGAATCGACTCAAACAGGACGCTTGGAGCGCTCCAGCTACCGGATCGCGTAGCGCAGTACTGCAAGTGCCCTCCCATCACCAGGAGATGTACCCTGATGACCTCATCTAAATTCAGTCCAGCCCCAGGCGAGCGCGCCACCGGCATTGCCAAATGTGAAGCACCTGGTCATGGCCAGTACGAAACGAAGCAGGTCGAGCAGTTTGATGGAGGGTGGAAGGCGACTGAGTGCCCGCGCTGCCGCTGGGAGGCTCTGAACCTCCAGTGCGAGGACAGCGTGCGTGACGCTGCGTACGCTGAGAAGGAAGCCGAAGAGCTCAACCGTGACCTTTTCGCCACCGGCATCACGCCGCGCTTCCGGGGCTGCACGTTCGACAGCTTCATCACCAACGCTGAATCGGCCAAAGTCCGCGCCCAGTCTATTTGCCGGCGCTACGCCGAGGAGTTCGAAGGCCACTACCGGGCTGGCCGCGCACTCATGCTACTGGGCGAGGTCGGGAACGGGAAAACTCACTTGTCATGCGCCATCCTGCAGCACGTTGTTCGGGAATACGGCGCCAAGGGCCTGATTGTGACTGCCGAGGCAATCATGCAGGCCGTGACGGACAGCTTCCGTAGCAACGTAGGGCCGTCGAAGTCCGACCTGCTGGCTGAGTTGGCCGCTGTCGACTTGCTGGTGATCGACGAGGTGGGTATGCACACGCCCCGCGATGGCAAGGACTTCATGCCCAGCCTGCTGCATGAGGTTATCGACCGGCGTTATCAGCTTGTTCGCCCGACGGTCCTGATCAGCAACCAGGAGCGCGAGCAGCTGCCGAAGTACATCGGGCCGCGGGCCATGGACCGTCTGCGTGAGAACGGCGGCCTGCTGGCGCCTTTCACCTGGTCGTCGGCGCGTGTCGGAGGGGGAGCATGATCAGCCGAGATTACGCGGCTTGTGCACAGGATGTGTCACGGTTGCACAGCCCTGAGTCAGAACACGCCCTGATCGGCGCCATGATCCACCAGCCAGCGCTCATTGACGACGTGAAGCTTGAGGTCGGTGATTTCTACCAGTCCGACTGTGCCGAGCTGTTTGAGATGCTGCTGGCGCTCAAGGCGAAGGGGCGGCAGATCGACGTGGTAACCCTGTCAGATGCCAGGCCGACCTTGGCAGACGGCCGTGGCACGCTGGCAGTGGCTGCTCACATCGCTCACAACACGCCGAGCGCAGCAAACTTCGCAGAGTACGCCCGGATCGTGAAGCAGCGGTCTGTGGCCCGCCGGGTGATCGCTGCTGCGCACATCATGTCGGAGCGTCTGAAAGATGGCGACTCGCTGGACGAAGTGCTGGCGCAGGGGCAGCAGGCCTGGATCGCCCTTGAGGCGGAAGGTTTGGATTCCCGCAAGCGGTACCGCTTCGTGGGCGAGATCCTGCCCGAGGCAATCGACGGGATTGACCGCCGGTTCAACCGCGAGGTGGTGCTGGGCTTCGATACCGGGCTGCCATCGCTCGACAAGTTCATTCCCGGCATCTGCGCCGGGCACATGGTCGTCATCGCTGGCGCCCCGGGTAGCGGCAAGACCACCCTGGGCCTGGGTATCGCAGAGCGGGTGGCGTTGGTGGCCAAGTCCACGTCGCTGGTGTTCAGCCTTGAGATGACGGATGTGGAGCTGACAAACCGGTCGCTGGCCTCAGTGGGTAGCGTGCAGTTGAAGCACATCACCGAAGGACATTCGATGGCCGACAGCGACTGGCCAGGCCTGACGGCGGCTGTGAGCAAGCTCGATGGCGCTCCGCTGATCTTCTGTGATGACGCCTCCCTGACGATGCGCGATATCCGTCAGATCTGCCGCACGGTCAAGCGCGAGCATGGCCTGGGCTCCGTCACGCTGGACTACATCGGCCTGGTCAACGGCGAGAGTAAGTCGGCCAGTCGATATGAGCAGGTCACCGACATCAGCAAGTCGATCAAGCGGCTGGCCAAGGAACTGGGAGTGCCCGTGATGGTGCTGGCGCAGTTGAACCGCGGCCCAAACAACCGGGCGAACAAGCGCCCCACGAAGAGCGATCTGCGTGACTCTGGCCAGATCGAGGCCGACGCCGACGTGGTGGTGCTGGTTCACCGCGATAGCGAATCCGAAGAAGGGCAATCGGGCGTCACCGAGCTGATCGTGGACAAGAACCGCCACGGCGAGACTGGCTTTTGCCGAGTGCAGCACCAGGGCGCCTATCACAGGTTTGCCGAACTGGTCGGGTACCAGCCAAGCAACGAAGAAGTCGAAATGGGCAGGACATTTGCCGGCCGTCACCGCACCAAAGGAGTTCAGCATGAAACTTTCTAATCTGTGGCCACGCGCTTGCGCTGGCAAATCTGCGACCCCGGTCGTTTCGGTGAGTGTCAGCAAGCGAGCTGGTGCCGGGCAGCCTGTTGCCACTGGCAATACCCCGGCGTCCATCAGCGCCCCGCGCGGACCTGCTGAGCTGCCCGCCACCCTGGCCGAGTGCGAGGTGCTGGAGGAAGTGCTGTGCCGCGATGCCATCCGCCTGGAGTGCCAGATCGGGCAGGCCAAGGCCAAAGCTGTAACGGAAGGGCAGTACGCCGACGCGAACTGGTACCACCGCGCCAAGGCGGCGCTTAAGCACATCAATCGTGACCGCCAGCGCCTGATGCAGCACATGAAGTCCTTGCGAGTCGAGGCGCGGCGCAACTGTCCGGCTTGGCAGGCCCGCGACAAGGCCATCCTGCGCGAGCTGAATGCCAGGGTGCCGAAAGAGGTGTTCGACGAGTGCGTGCGGGTGGTGGACGAAGAACTGGAGATGATGCGATGAGCAACGTAACTGCGGCACTGCCGCGCAAGAGCCTGACCGCGGTGGAGTGCAAGTTCCTCAAGGTGGGGAACCGCATGCTGCTGGAGCAGAACAACGGCCGGATCGCGTCAGCCGCGCTGATGGACATTGTGGCCGACTGGCACGCTGCCCGCGCCAACGTAGGCTTCGAGCAGTTCGCCAAGGGCTGGATCACCGAGGGCAATGCCAAGAACAAACACGCTGACAAGCTGCTGCGCGAGCTGTTCGGCCTGGACACCGACCCAACGCCCCGGAGGGCTGCATGAAGAAACGCACCTACGTGGACAAGGCGCTGGGCGACACCGAATACATGCTCGAGCAGTGGGGATTCTGGCGCATGTGCGAGATGGGCGTGCCCCGGTACGTTTCACCGCTTTACGCCCTCATGCGGGACAACGTCCCATCTCAAGGTGGCGCGCCTCAGCACGTGATCACGGACGATCTGGCCCTGGTGGTGGATGGCGCCGTGGCCAGGTTGGTGAAGCGCAACCAGCAAATGGGTGACTTCGTGTGGGCGTACTACGGCTACAAGCACCCCGCTATGCGGGTTGGCAGGGAGGCGGGCATGTCTGAGCGCAAGGCGCGGGAGATCATCAAGGCAGGAGTCGCATGGATAGACTGCGCACTCGAACAGATTCGAGAGGCAGCGTAAAAAGTTCTATGCGGGCGGATAAACACCTGTTTTCATAGCAGCGTGTCCAGCTTGCAACGTTACGCGACACAGACAAACCCCGGCCATCGTGTCGGGGTTTTGTGTTCTTGAGGGGCTTCGATTCAGGTAGCCCTCCAGAAAAAGCATTTTTCTTGTATGAGGGAACGATTTGATAGCGCTATGATTCTGATAGGTTGCTACTCAATAATATGGAAGACCGTGAGTATGAAAAACGTTCTCGCCGTTGTGGCGCTTTCCCTTTTCGCTGCGTCCGCCGGAGCGGCTGAGCTATCCGGAGCGCTTGGCGCGACAGGCCAAGGTGGTCTTACAGCGCGCGTCGGCATTGGCTTTAACTGGGACAAAAGCTGGTTTGAATCCAGTACTGGCCGTCTAACCGGTTACTGGGATGCTGGGTATACCTATTGGAAAGCAGGAGATGCTTCCGGTGGCGCTCACTCGCTGTCCTTTGCGCCAGTTTTCGTTTACGAGTTCGGCAGCGGTAACGTGAAGCCATTCGTTGAGGCTGGCATCGGCCTGGCGGTCTTCTCTGGTACCTCCGCAGGTGACCAGGACTTTGGTTCGGCCTTCAACTTCGAAGACCGCATCGGTGCGGGCTTGAAGATCGGCGAGACGCAGAAGGTTGGCATCCGAGCGATTCACTACTCCAACGCTGGCATTAAGCAGCCCAACGACGGTATCGAGTCGTACTCGCTGTTCTACAGCCACCAGATTTAAAAAAGCACGATCCCTCTTTGCCCGCCCTGTGCGGGCTTTTTTGTGCGGATGACACGCTCAGGCAGCTGGACTAAGTCGGTAGTGGCGTTCAGTCAAACCCGTGCGGTCACTGATGGACAACGCGATGAGAGCCTGGGGTACGTGACCCAGCGATCCAGACCAGCAAGCCGGGATGCACGGCCCTCCGCACCCATTCCAAGCCTCGCACCAGCTGGGGCTTTTTCGTATCTGGAGGATGCATGGAAAAGCTAAAGCTCGACGTTGAGGTTGAGGGCGCCGCTGACTTCCTGCGCCCTCTGGGCGAAACGCTCAAGTCACTTGAACAGTTTCCCGAGCTGCCGCTCCAGGTCTTTCGTGACCTTGTCACCCACAGCCTTCATGAGCTTTCCGTAAGTCTCGACAGCGCCGCACTTGCCGCAGGTGACCTTCGAGTTGTCGTTCGGCCTAGCCGGAACCTCGAACTTGTCACTGCCGCACTTGGCGCACTTGAGGGTTACCTTCATCGTTTTTCGCTCCGTGAAACGTCTTGTGTGGAAGCTCGACGATAGCACGGGGCCACCTTTTCACGTATCCAAGGGCTCGCCATAACGGCGGGCCTTTTTCGTATCTGGAGTCAGCAAATGTCCGAAACCAAAGAAGCCATCGCGTCAATGCGCTCCAGCATCGAAGCGCTGCACGGCTTTAGCGTCACTCTGCAGATGATGGTCTCGAGCAAAGCAGAAGCCTCTTTCGTTTCAGAGCTTGCATCCCGCGTCACCGCCTGCGAAGCCCAGGTTGTCGCAGGCGGAAGTCAGGTCGCGGCCCGGGGCGCGCCGACTGCTGCTCAGGGGCACGCCATTTCCTCTCCTGTCCATGCGATCACCGGCGCGATTACCAGCGAGGCTAGCGCCAGGGTCAGTGCGGACGATGCCCTGGCCAGTCGCATCGGGGTGCTCACTTGTAACTTGCAGGACCATCGTGCAGATACCTCGGCCACCTCCTTTCTGACCACCCGCGTCGTCAGTGCGGAGGACCCAAAGCTGGAGGCCTCCTCGAGCAAGCCGGTGGAGTCGCTAATCTTGGGTGGCGTCACTTTCTACGGTGAGTCGGCCAGAGCGATCCGTGACGTGCAGGAAGTTCTGCGTGCAGCCGGCGCCGGCCAGCTGGAGGTCGTTAAGCGTGACAGCCAGGGTGAAAAGCCTTTCGTTGTTGATGCCCGAGCGTTCATCACCAAGGCGACAGTCGAAAGCGCTGCCGTTGGGCCAAGCCCTTACAGCGTAAAGGTGGACTTGGATAATGAGGGCCGCTTCTACGTCGCTGGTGTCGGAATTGATGCCAGCATCGTTGCAAGCGAGCTGAAGCTCGGCCCTGGCCTGGAAAAGGACGTGCGGCGCTTGCTCCGCGAAGAGCTTCAGCCTGGCGGGATTCTTCACCGATCCTGAGTCACACCATGACCCGCCTTCAGCGGGTTTCTTTTTGCGCTCCCCGCAAAGGGAGGAATCGAGATGGCCCCGATGCCCGAGAAAGACCCTGGCCTCTGGGCCGCACTCATCGCTTGGGTGATCGCCCACCAGCCGCAGCTCTACGCCGCCGGCCTGTCGGTCGCCATCGCTGTATTCCGCGTGATGTATGGCGGAGGCAACCGTCGGCAGATGTTGCTGGAAGGTGCGCTGTGCGGCCTGATCACCCTGGCCCTTGTGCCACTGCTTGAGTGGATGGGTCTTCCCCAAGGAATGGCCACCTTCGCTGGTGGTGCCGTCGGCTTCATGGGAGTGGAGAAGCTTCGCGGGTACTCCGATTTGTTCATGTCTCGCCAGGCCAAAGGGCAATGAGGCGCATCGATATTGTGATGGCTTGGGCCTGGGTTGCGGTCGGGGTGATTGGCCTATGTCGCGGGGAGCTGTCGCTGACGCTGATCATCTCTGCTGCCGCAGCCTGGGTGCTAAACCATCACTACAGGCAACCTTAAGTCGAGTAGTCCGCGCCACAAATTCAAGTTGCGCCGTTTCGTGGCGCGAGGAAACAGCATGGAAACGAAACCCCTGATTCTTGGCCAAGAGCTTGGCCAGACGGTGTGCCAGGTGCTCGGCCTTGACCCATCGAAGATCACATCCATCACGATCAAGATGGAAGCCAACACTGCCGCTTGCGTCGAGGTGGTTCGCACCATCAACCGTACGGAAGGCGAGCAGATTGCCGGCGCGCTGGAGGTCTACGGCCTGACCCGGCGCGGCATGTGATGGCCTGTAGTGGATGCGCCGCCCGGCGCGAATGGATCAACAAGTGGATGAAGGTGGCCCGTGAACGAGCAAGCAATCTCTTTACTCCAGCAGATCCTGGACCAGCAGCAGAAGCAGACAAGCCTGCTCGAACAGATCGCGACCCAGAACCTGGCGCTGATCGAAGCGCTGGCTGACGGTGACGATGTAGATCCTGACGCCGTGCCATTGGCCTACCTGGATGGCACGCCCGTTCACGGTGGCCGCTGATGGCCAGGCTCACGTCCCTCAAGCCACCGATGCAGGCGCAGCCATCAAGGCTGGCGACGGTCAACCCGGAGTCATGGCGAACGGCGAAGGGTACAGCTGCACAGCGTGGCTATGGGTACAAGTGGCAAGTGGCGCGGGCCGAATGGCTCCAGGCCAACCCGCTGTGCGTGTACTGCCAGCGTGAGGGGCGGGTGACCGCAGGTACTGTCGTCGACCACATCGTCCCGCACAGGGGCGACATGAAGCTGTTCTGGAGCCGAAGCAACTGGCAGACCCTGTGCCGGCATTGTCACGATGTGGTGAAGGCAGCCGAGGAGGCCGCCGGCCAGATCGGTTGATGCACGTCAATGGCGTGCTTCATCTGGTTGTAGCACGTCACTTCCCCGATTCTAGGGGAGGGGTGGGTGGAGAGTTCATGGCTTTTCGCTTCCAGACCACCTGCCCCCGCACGCGTGAAATTTTTCCCTGTTTCAGAGGTTTTTGTTAATGGCGTTAACATCGAAAAAGCGCCGTTTTGTCGAGTCCAAGGCTGCTGGAGCCTCGAATCGCGAAGCGGCGGAAGCCGCAGGTTACGCGGCGGGCAGCGCTTCGGCTGCAGGTTCTCGGCTCGCCAAAGACCCTGACGTTGTTGCCGCCCTGGAAAAGTTAAAGGCGCCCCGAAATGTTAAGCCTGAGCCGGAGCGCGAGACCTTCGAGGCCGACCCGCCAGGTGACGAGTCGGGCGACCTGGTTGACCTACCCAACACCGATGATCCGCTCGTTTGGTTACTGGCGCTGATGAACGATCCCCAGGCCAAGATCTTTGATCGGCGCAACGCCGCCCAGTCGGCGCTCCCGTACTTTCACGGCAAGAAGTCCGGCATGGGCAAAAAGGAACAGAAGCTCGAAGAAGCGGCGAAGGTGGGTGCTAGCGGCAACCGCTTCGGGCTGCGTGAGCGCCACTTGAAGGCCGTCAAATGAAGAAGTGGTCTACCGCGTGCCCCGACTGGGAGAGCAGGATCGTCCGTGGCCAGGCACTCGTGCCGGTGGAGCCCATCTTCCCCGAGCAGGCAGAAGATGCTCTCGACGTGTTCTGCAACCTTCGAATGGTTGATGCCGACGGTAGCCCCCTGATGGGGGATACCTGCCGCAGCTGGGTGCTTGATGTTGTGGTCGCGCTCTTCGGCGCGTACGACGCCGACGCCGGCCGCAGGCTGATCACCAACTACTTCCTGATGGTGAGCAAGAAGAACGGCAAGTCGACGATCGCAGCGGGCATCATGCTCACGGCCCTGATCCTGAACACCCGGCCCTCTGGCGAGTTCCTGATCCTGGCGCCCACGAAGGAAGCGGCTGACAACGCGTTCAAGCCGATCCGGGACATGATCGATGCGGACGAAGACCTGCAGGCCAGGTTCCATGTGCAGGAATACAACCGGATCGTCACCGACAACCTGAACAAGGCAAACCTGAAGGTGGTGGCGGCCGACTCGGCCACTGTCACTGGCAAGAAAGCGACTGGTGTGTTCATCGACGAGCTCTGGGAGTTCGGCAAGCAGGCCAAGTCGGCGAAGATGCTGGTCGAGGCCACTGGCGGCCTAGCGTCACGCCCAGAGGGTTTCGTTTTCTACTGCACCACCCAGTCCGATGAGCCGCCGGCCGGCGCCTTCAAGGCCAAGCTGGACTATGCGCGCAAAGTGCGTGACGGGGAGATCGAGGACCGGCGCTTCCTGCCGGTGATCTACGAGTTCCCGAAAGAGATGATCGAGCGGAACGAGCACCGTGACCTGGCAAACGCTCACGTGACCAATCCCAACTGGGGGCTTTCTGTCGATCAGGAGGTGATCGAGCAGAAGTATCAGGAAGCCCAGGCTGAGGGCGAGAGCGCAATCCGAGGCTTCTTGGCGAAGCACCTTAACGTCGAGATCGGCCTGGACCTGCGGTCAGACCGCTGGGCAGGCGCTGACCATTGGGAATCTGCAGCAGAGGCTGGCCTGACCCTGGAGAGCCTGCTGCAGCGGTCCGAAGTAGTGACGGTGGGCATCGACGGTGGCGGCCTTGACGACTTGCTCGGTCTGACCGTGCTTGGCCGCGAGCCTCTTACTCGTCGATGGCTCCACTGGGCTCACGCCTGGGCGCACAACATCGTATTCGAGCGGCGGAAGGATATCGCCAGCGCACTGAGGGACTTTGAGAAGGCCGGCGACCTGACTGTTGTGGATCGACCTGGTGACGACGTGCAGCAGGTGGCGGACATCATCTGCGACATCAGGGATCGTGGCTTGCTGCCGGAGAAGCTGGCTATCGGAGTCGATGCGGCCGGTATCGGTGACATCGTCGACGAGCTGACGACTCAAGAGCGCGGGATCACCATGGAGCAGATCGTGGCCATCTCGCAGGGCTGGAAGCTCAACGGTGCAATCAAGACCACCGAGCGCAAGGTGGCCGGCGGTGAGCTCGTTCACTGCGGCAGAGCGATGATGAATTGGTGCGTCGGCAATGCCCGCATCGTCCCGCAAGGCAATGCAATCACCATCACGAAGCAGGCCAGCGGCTCGGCAAAGATCGACCCGCTGATGTCGACCTTTGACGCTGTGTCCCTGATGGCCCTGAACCCCGAGGGCTCTGGTGATCTCCAGGGCTTCTTCGATAACCCGATCATGGTAGGAATCTGATGGCCGACAAGAAACCGGGCCGGGTGAAGGCTGCGCTGCAAAACTGGCTCGGGGTGCCGATAGGCCTGAAGGACGGCGCATTTTGGCAAGAATGGTTCGGCAGCTCTGCATCTGGAAAGCACGTATCGGTCGACAAGGCCATGCAGTTGTCCACGGTATGGGCATGCGTAAGGCTGCTGTCCGAGTCCGTCTCTACGCTGCCGCTCAAGCTTTTTCGGCGCCTTCCCGACGGATCACGCGAGGTCGCCAAAGATCATCCGTTGTTCCGTGTGCTGTGCCGAATCCCAAACGCCGAGATGACCCCGCAGCGCTTCATGCTGTTGGTGGTGGCGAGCATCTGCCTTCGAGGTAATGCGTTTGTCGAGAAGAAGATGATCGGCAGCCGGATCATCGCCCTGGTGCCGCTTCTCCCCCAGTCCATGAGGGTGAAACGGCAGGACAACGGGCGTCTGAAGTACACCTACAACGAGAATGGCGTGGACCGCGACATTCCCGAGAAGAACCTGATGCACATCCGCGGCTTTGGCCTGGATGGGGTGTGCGGGATGCTTCCGGTAACCACCGGGCGCGAGATCTTCGGCTCGGCGATGGCGATCGAGGAGGCCGCGGCGAAGGTGTTCGCACAGGGCATGCAGGCGTCCGGCATCCTGAGCAGCGACGCCAAGATCACACCGCAGCAGCGCGAGCAGCTTCGGGCCAGCATGCAGGCGTTCATGGGGTCGAAGAACGCCGGCAAGATCATGGTGGCGGAGGCAGGCTTCAAGTACCAGGGCATCACGATGAACCCTGAGGCCGCCCAGATGCTGGAGTCCAGGTCTTTCGGGATCGAGGAAATGTGCCGTTGGTTCCGTGTGCCGCCCTTCATGGTCGGTCACATGGACAAGCAGTCCAGCTGGGCTGCTTCGGTTGAGGCGCAAAACCTTCACTTCCTCACCAACAGCCTGCGGCCGCTACTGGTCAACATCGAGCAGGAAATCACTCGTTGCCTGATCGGCGAGGCCGATGCCGACGACTACTTCGCCGAGTTCGCGGTGGAAGGCTTGCTTCGCGCTGACAGTGCTGGCCGCGGGGCCTGGTACAACACGGCTCTGCAAAACGGTTGGATGTCTCGCAACGAGGTGCGCCGGCTTGAGAACCTGCCACCAATCCCGGGCGGCGACACATACACGGTCCAATCCGCACTGGTGCCATTGGACCAGCTCGGGAAGCCGAGCGCAGGGGTCTCGCCGGCTGCCTCGGCTTTCATGCTTCGGCTGGTCTCGGCACGCAACAACGACGACCGAGAGGCCATCAACAATGCGGTCGAACTGGCTTCCCAGGCATTGGCAACCGGAAACCCAGACGGGCCTATGATGGCCCACGCGCTGATATCGATGCCGCTGCTCAAAGCGGCCTGACCTGGAGTAACCCATGACTCTCAAGACACTACCGGCGGCGCCGGCGGTGCGGCCGCACGCGCGCGTCGAGTCCGATCTGCTGCCGAAGGCCATGGAGCGCTGGAATCCGGCGATCAAGGCGGCGGCCGGCGACGACTCCACCACCATCACCATGTACGACCCGATCGGCATGGATTGGTGGACAGGCGAGGGCGTCACCGCCAAGCGCGTCAGTGCCGCTCTGCGCAGCATCGGCGACAAAGACATCACCGTGAAGATAAACAGCCCAGGCGGCGATGTTTTCGAGGGCCTGGCGATCTACAACCTGCTGCGCGAGCACAAGGGCAAGGTAACCGTCCAGGTGCTTGGTCTGGCTGCCTCGGCCGCGTCGTTCATCGCCATGGCAGGCGATGAAATCCAGATCGCCCGAGCCGGTTTCATGATGATCCACAACGCTTGGACCATCGCCGCTGGCGACCGAAACGACTTCACCGAAGTCGCTGACTTCCTCGACCAGATCGACGCAACCCTGGCCGACATTTACTCGGTCAGAACCGGCGATGAGGTCGCCGCAATGCGCGCCCTCATGGATGTCGAGACGTGGATGGGCGGGAGCGGGGCCGTAGAAGCGGGCTTCGCTGACGGCCTTCTCCCATCGGACGCCGCGCAGGAAGACCCACAGGCCAAGGCGCCGCACCAGATCGCAGCTCGCCGACTGGACGCGATTCTGGCGAAGCAGGGCATGCCCCGCTCCGAGCGCCGATCCCTGATTCAAGAACTCAAAGGGGGTACGCCTGGCGCTGCCCCCTCCGGTACGCGCAGCGCTGCCGAAACCCCGGCCGATCTGGCCAACCACTTTGCCGATCTACAGGCCGCAATGTCGCGGTTCTCGGCAGCAGCCCTCAAGTAACCGGAGAACATCCCATGGCAGACAACACCGCTGACTTGCTCAAGCAGGTTTCCGCCGAACTCAAACAGGCGACCAGCGATTTCAGCAAGCAGGCCGAAAACGCCCTGAACGAGGCCAAGAAGGCCGGCAGCCTGTCCGAAGACACCAAGAACGCTGTGGACGAGCTGGCGACCAAGTTCAACAGCCTGACCGAGGCCGAGAAGCAGCTGAAGGCCCAGCTGGGCGAGCTCGAACAGGAGTTCGCACGGCTGCCTTCGGCTGGCACCCCGCAGACCCAGGACAGCCTCGGTGGCGTGGTGATCAAGAGCGAAGCGCTCAAGCAGTTCGCGGCCAGCATCGAAGGCGGCAAGCGTGTCAACATTCCGGTCAGCGCCGCGCTGCTGTCCACCGATGTTCCCGCCGGCATCGTCGAGCCTCAGCGCCTGCCCGGCATCGACACCGCGCCGAAGCAGCGCCTGTTCATCCGCGACCTGATCGCCCCGGGTCGAACCACCGCCCCGGCGATCTTCTGGGTGCAGCAGACCGGTTTCACCAACGCCGCCAAAGTCGTGGCCGAGGGCACCGCCAAGCCATACTCCAACATCGAATTCGCGTCGAAGCTCACCGCGGTGTCGACCATCGCCCACATGTTCAAGGCCTCCAAGCAGATCCTGGACGACTTCGCCCAGCTGGGTTCGACCATCGACGTCGAAATGCGATACGGCCTCAAGTACGTCGAGGAGCAGGAGATCCTGTTCGGTGACGGCACTGGCGTTCACCTGCACGGCATCGTCCCTCAGGCCTCGAAATACGTCCCGGCATTCGAAGTGGAGAAACGGTCGGGCATCGATGATCTCCGCCTGGCGATGTTGCAGGCCCAGCTGGCGCGTTTGCCGGCTTCCGGTCATGTCCTGCACTTCATGGACTGGGCCAAGATCGAACTGACCAAGGACACGCTGGGTCGCTACATCCTCGCCAACCCGCTGGGTCTGGCTGGCCCCGTCCTGTGGGGCTTGCCGGTGGTGGCCACCGAGGTCGCCGCCTTCCTAGGCAAGTTCCTGACCGGCGCATTCCAGACTGGCGCTCAGCTGTTCGACCGTGAAGACGCCAACGTGGTGATCTCGACCGAAAACGCCGACGACTTCGAGAAGAACCTGATCTCGATCCGCTGTGAAGAGCGTGCTGCGCTGGCGGTCAAGCGTCCGGAAGCGTTCATCTTCGGTGAGTTCGCCGCTCCGGTCACTCCGTAACCTGATGTGAGGGCCGCACAAAATGCGGCCCCTGGAGGCATTCATGAAGCTGAAAACCCTGAAACCTCTGTACCTGGGCGGCCAGACGCTGGTTGCGGGCAGCTCCTTCGAAACCATCGAGCAGCACGGACGCCAGTTGATCCAGAAGGGCTATGCCGAGCTGGACGAATCGGAAGGCGAGGTGGTGGTGACCATTTCGCAGGAAGATGCAGCCGGCGCGGGCGTGCTGACCACCAGCAGCCTGGGGACGGAAGCCTTGCCGATTGCACCGCCAGTCGCCGCCTTCAAGGCAAAGCACAAGGGCGCTGGCAAGTACATCGTGGTGGACGCTGAAGGCAACCAGGTTGGCGAGTTCTCCGGTAACCAAGAAGAAGCCAATGCGGAAGCTGAGCGACTGATCGCCGGTGGCGAGCCGGCGCAGGCCGAGGAGTAACCCATGCCCGTGATCGCCATCGATCTGGCCATGCATCACCTGCTGGCCGAGGTAGACGACCAAGTGCTGGTCGAGGCGCAGCTTGGCGCAGCGGAAGATGCGGCGATGAGTTTCCTCAACCGACGCTTCTACCTGGATCAGGTGACCCTCGACCAGGCCCGCGCTGGCGTGTCGGTATCCATACAGCAAGCCAGGGAGGCGAACGCGGCGGCGGTTGCTGCTGCGGAAACCGAGCAGGATCACACCCTGCGTTGCCGCCTGCTCGAGCACGCCCGCCAGGCGCTGGCCGACGCCTACGACCAGGCCGATTCCATCGCCTACGGCATGGTGCTCAACCCTGCTATTCAGGCGGCCTGTCTGCTCAAGCTGGGCCATCTGTTCGCCAACCGTGAGGAAGTGGTCACTGGGACGACCGCTGTCGAGCTGCCGCTGGCGTCCCAGCACCTGCTGATGCCGTACCGCATCCGGATGGGTGTGTGATGCAGGCCGGTAGGCTCCGGCACCGGATCGACATCGAGGAAATGACCACTCCTCGAGATCCGGTGACCGGTGAGTACGGCGAACCCCAGTGGGTGGCGCGCTGGCCTAAGTGTCCGGCGCGCGTCGAGCCGCTATCGGCCCGCGATTTGGTAGCCGCTCAGGCCGCCCAGTCCGAGGCGACGGCGAGAATGGTGATCCGGTACCGGGCTGGCGTGCTGCCCACCATGCGCATCGTTTACCGCAACGAGGCTTACAGCATAGAAGGGCCGCCCATGGCTGATCCCAACTCTGGTCTGGAGTATCTGACAATCTTGGTTTCAAAGGGGGTGAAGGATGGCCAATGAGGTCTCTGTGCGCCTCCAAGGGCTGAAGGCTGCCACTGACAAAATGGTTGGTCTGGCCCCAAAGCTGCGCCGAAGTGGCCTGCGCAAGGCTGCCCGGCAGGCCATGAACATCGTCAGGGACGACGCCAAGGCGCGGGCGCGGGCGCTCGATGATCCAGAAACCACCGAGAAGGTCTGGAAGAATATCATCACCCAGGAATCTGCCCGCCAGGGGCGGCGCGAAGGTGGCGTGGTGATGAAGGTCGGTGTTCGCGGTGGCGCCAGTTCCAACCAGCACAGCCGGGACGCCAGCGGCAACCCCGGCGGCGATACCCGCCACTGGCGCTATCTGGAGTTCGGCACCAAGCACAACCCGCCAGCCCCCTTCATGCGGCCGGCGTTCTCCACGAACGTTAACGCCGTGACCGAGCGCTTCGTGCAGGTGTTCGGACAGGAAATCGACGCAGCACTGTGAGGAACCCATGGAGGCGCCAATTTTCGCCGTTTGCTCGGAAGACCCCGGAGTGGCCGCGCTCATCGGCTCAGGCATCGATTGCCGCCTGTATTCCTTCGGGGAAGGCCCGGAGAAACCGCTCAAGCCATATGTCGTCTGGAGCGTGATTTCCGGCAGCCCTGAGAACTACCTGGCCGGCAGGCCGGATGCCGACGGTTTCACCCTGCAGCTGGACGTGTATGCCGCAACCGGCGCGCCGGTGCTGGCCGTCACCAAGGCGCTGTGTGCAGCGATCGAGCCACGCGCCTATGTCGTCCGCTGGGGAGCCACTGACCGTGACCCGGATACCAAGGACTTCCACCGAAGTTTCGACGTGGACTGGATAGTCCCTCGCTGAACCTACCAAGCCCGCCATGTGCGGGCTTTCTTTTGCCCGACAGGAGACCACCATGTCGATTTTGACCCAAGGCACCCAGGTGTACACCTTGATGCCGCCCCTCAATGGCGCAGGCCCATCGACCGTGATGGAGGTCGAGTGCGCAACCGCGTTCAGCCCTGGCGGCGCGCCTGCCGAGCAGATCGAGGATACCTGCCTCAGCGACCGCGATCGGACCTATAAGAAAGGTTTGCGGACCCCGGGCCAGGCCTCTCTGACAATCAACGCAGATCCGAACAGCCCAAGCCACATCCGGCTGCATCAGCGTTCGGAGGAGAATGGCGACACCACTCAGAAATGGGCGGTTGGCTGGTCTGACGGTACTGCAGCGCCGACCGTCAATTCCGAAGGGGATGACTTCGAGCTTCCGGAGGGAAGAACCTGGTTCATCTTCGAAGGCTACGTCGCGGACTTCCCGTTCGACTTCGCCGCCAACGCCGTGGTCAGCACTGCGGTCTCCATTCAACGCTCTGGCGGTTCCGCCTGGATCAAGAAAACTACCTAAGGGGCCACCATGGATCTCGCGCAACTGAAGAAGAAAGGGGGCGTCATCGCCGACGCCCTGGTACCGAAGGACGTCGAGTGGAAGCACGCCGACAAGAACGGCAAGCCCATCACCGACAAGTTTACCGTGCACGTCCGCCGGCACGCCTTCGGCGTCATGGAAGCCATGTTCGCCGGTGGCGAAGCCGAGCGCTTCAAGAACGCCCGCTACCTGGCCGCTTCGATCATGCTCGGTAAGGATGGCACCGAAGAGTTGCCATTCGAAGACGCTGTCAACCTCGACCCGGCCCTGGGCATCGTCCTGCTAAATGCGGTCAATGAGGTGAACAACCCTCCAGCAAAGAGCTGACCCCGGCAGACGAGTTGTGGCATGAACTGGTGCTGAGCGGGATCGGCGGTACCACGATTGCCGAGGCCAAGGCCACGCTTTGCTATGCGGAAGTGCTGGCCTGGGTCGCCTATAGGGACAAGCATGGATCGCTCAATCTCGCGCGCCGAATCGAGCTCACCGGCGCCTTGATTGCGCTGCAGGTGAACCGCGGCTCAGGCGGCAAGGCGGATTTATACGACTTCATGCCGCACCATGTCCGGCCGGGGACGGATCTTGAGCAGGCGATGAGGGAATGGTCATGATCTGATAGAGTTTCACCTTTTACGGGAGGGATTCCATGCAGATTGCCATCCTTGTGGTGCTTACACTCATCCTGATCGTTCTGGCGCCCTGGCTCCTTGCTGTCGTTGCGGCGGCGGCGGTTGCCTACGGCCTGTGGGTAGTGGTCACTGGAGTGGTGTTCTTCCTGCTGCTTGTCGGCGTGACGTGGTACCACGGTGTTCAATCGCGCAGGCCTGTAATCTCAAGTAAAACTGAGATGGCAATTCAGCGCGCGAACGAGGAGTTCAGGCGCAAGCAGGCCGAGCAGGCTGCTGAGGACGTGCCAGAAGAGCCAGCTCAGGAAAAGCCGAGAAGGCTGATCGCCTGTCGATCTTGTTCGGCCAAAATCGAAAAGTTCAGCATGTTCTGTCCAGCCTGCGGCAAAAAACCCATATAGGCGAGCAACACACGAAACCCGCGAAAGCGGGTTTTTTTATGCCCGGAGAAAATCTATGGCAAGCAGATCGCTTGGCACTCTTACCCTCGATCTGATAGCCAGGATTGGCGGGTTTCAGCAGGGGATGGATCAGGCTGCTCGCTCCACGCAGAGAAGCATGGGGCAGGTTGCCCGCCATGCCGAGTCGGCCTCGGCGAGTGTCGCTGGGTCTTTCAAGACCATCGCTGGGGCGGCAGCCGCGTTTTTCAGTGCCCAGCAGGTAGTTGAATACTCGCAGACCTGGGTTGGTGTACAGAACCGCATCAAGCAGGTATCCGAGACGTTTGACGAGTTCTCTAAGCAGTCGTCTGCGGTGTTCTCGATTGCTCAGAGCTCGCAGTCCTCGCTAGAGGCAACGGCCGAGCTCTACCAGCGGATCGCAGCTTCATCGGGACAGCTTGGCGCAACCCAAGAAAAGGTCGCCCAAGTCACGCAGAACATCAGCAAGGCTATGTCTGCCAGCGGGGTGTCCGCTGAGTCAGCCCAAGCCGCCCTGGTCCAGCTCGGTCAGGCTTTTGCGTCGGGCGTGCTTCGCGGGGAAGAGCTCAACTCTGTACTCGAGCAAGCTCCTGGGCTGGCTCAGGCTATTGCTGACGGATTGGGAGTAGCCCGTGAGTCACTTCGTTCAATGGGCGAGGCTGGGAAGCTGACCTCGAAGGAGGTGTTCTCCGCCATCCTGAGTCAGACCAGGTCGATCGATGATGCTTTTGCGAGATCTCAGACAACGGTGTCCGGCGCCTTCCAGGTTATGGAAAATAGCGCCGCCAAGTTCTTTGGCACGCTGGACGAGACGCTTGGAATCACCAAGAGCTTCGTCCAAACCGCGCTCTCGGTCTCTGCAGCCTGGGATGCCTCTGGCGTCGAGAGCTTCACCCAGGTACTGAAAACCGGTCTGTACGTTGCGCTCGCGCGCGTCGCAGCTGGATTCGTGAGCGCTACCGGTGCCAAGTATCTCGACATCAAGGCTACACAGGAGCAGCTGTATGCGAACTCCCTTGCAGCAGCTGGCGAACTCAGAAGGGCGGAAGCAGTAAAAGCTGGTGCAGTAGCTGATGTCGAATCTGCGGCCAGGGCCGTGGCCAATGCCAAGGCCAAGGTAACTGCCGATCGGCAGGTGATCACCTCTGAGGTTGCCAGGCTAGAATCTGTGCAGGCCGCGCTGGCGTCTGAGAAGCTACTTGAAACGCAGCGCCTGCAGGCGCAGATAACGGATGTTGGGCGGCAGCAGTCTGTGGCACGAATGGCAGAGTTGCGGCTTGCCGAGGTAGCGATCACCAACCAGTTGACCGCTGCCGAAGCGAAGTTGGCGACAACCACGCTCGCAACCTCCGCCCAGATCACCGCGGCCGTCAACCAGCAGACCGTCGCTAAGGAGGCTTTGGCGGTCGCCAATACTCAGGTAAACGCTACACAAATTGCAGCCACAGCATCTATGGGGGCGTGGTTCTCAGCCAGTACAGCCATGGGCGCCTCAATGCTCGCCCTGCGCAACGCAGCAAGTGGCGTTCTCCGCATGGCCGCCGGATGGCCAGGCTTGATCCTGACCGTCGGCGCGCTGGCGCTGTCCTTCATCGACTTCGGCGACAAAGCCGAGGAAGGCGCCGGCAAAGCGGCAAGCGCCTTCGAGGATGCCTCGACGCGCATTCGCCAGGCCTCCAGGTCGATGCTGCCGGAGAACTTGAGCACCCAGTCCTACGACCAGCTGAAGGATCGGCTCAAGGGGCTTCAGGCCGAGCTCAAGGAAACCGAAAAGCTGCAGGAGCGGTTCCAGAAAGGTGTCGACGACAAGAGCGATGTGCCGTTCGAAACGTCGCTCGACGCTTCGAAGGAGAAGGCTGACGCGCTCAAGCTTGCCATCCAGTCGGTGCAGAAGGAGCTGAACAGCTCCCGTCTGGCGTCTGACAAGGAGGGCAGCAGCTACCTCAAGAATCTCGAAAAGCAGGCAGTTGTCGCGGGCAAGTTGACTGAGGTCGAGAAGCTGCGCGCGCAGATCGCCGCGGGAGCAGTGAAGTTTTCTCCGGACGACGAGAAGAAGGCCCTGAACGCCGCCGCCGCGATCGACAAGGCAAACAAGGCCTTGAAGGAATCGAAGGCTGGCGACAAGGACAGCAAGGCGCTTAGCCGTCGCTTCGAGGAGATGGAGGAGGGGTATCAGCGGCAGATCGAGCTGATCAACACCTCTACCGACAAGCGCAAGAACGCCACCGAAGTGGAGAAGATGGCCTTCGAGGTCTCCACCGGCAAGCTGGAAGGTGTCAATGCCCAGCAGCGCAAGCGCCTGGAGGGGCTGGCGGCTGAGCTCGACGCGCTCAAGAATCTGAAGCAGGCCGAGGAGGATGCCAAGAAGCTGGCTTCCTTCCGGTCCAGCGTGAATGAGGACTACCAGACCGCCAAAAGCGGGTTTGATCAGGAACTTGCTGGCGCAGGCCGTGGTGACGAGTTCAAGGATCGGCTGAAAGAACGGCTGGCGATCGAGGAAGACTTCAACCGCCAGCAGCGCGAGTTGGTGCTGCAGCGCAACAGTGGAGATATCGGCCAGGACCTTTTCGACCAGGAAACACAGGTGCTTAGTGATGCCCTGGCCGAGCGCTTGGAGCTACAGAACGACTATTACAGCCAACTCGATGAGGCGCAGAGCAACTGGATTGATGGCGTAACCAGCGCCTGGGAGAACTTTGCAGACGCCGCGACCGACTACTCAGCCATGGCCGCTGACGCCACCACGTCTGTCCTCGGTAGCGCCAGGAGCGAGCTCGGGTCGTTCCTCTCTGATGTGGCCACGGGCTCGAAGGATGCCGGAGATGCGCTGATGGATATGGTCGGCGGGTTCGCCAGGTCGATGGTTGATGCGCTGGCAGACATGGCCGCCCAGTGGCTGGTGTATCAAGCGGTGCAGCTGATGGTCGGTAAGACGACACAGGCCAGCGCGGTACCGACTTTGATTGCCAACGCTCAGGCAACGTCGTTCCAGGCCCAGCTCGCAGCCTTCGCCAGTACCGCTGCGATACCTATCGTGGGGCCGGCACTGGCACCTGGTGCTGCAATTGCCGCAGCGATGGCTACTGCCCCCTTGGTGGCCGGTGTAGCTAGTTCCGCCCTGGTAGGTATGGCGCACGACGGTATCGATAGCGTTCCTCGCGAAGGTACCTGGCTGCTGCAGAAGGGCGAGCGAGTCACTACCGCCAACACCAGTGCAAAGCTGGACAAAACCCTGGACGAGGTGAGCAAGGGCAGTAAAGGAGGTCAGCCGGAGGGCACAGGCCAGCCGGTAGCTGTGCACCAGGTCTTCCATGTGAATGGAGATGTGAGCCCTCAGACAGTTGCCATGATCCAACAGGGCATGCGCCAAACGATGTCCGCGATCCTGCAGGATGTGGGCCGAAACGGCCAAATCATGCAGAGCATCCGCAAGAAACTTTAAGGTGGAACGATGGCGATCGAATGGCCAACCCAGGTGTGCCCGGCTGAGATGAGTTGGGGCATGGTCTATAACAACCGCGACTTTAGCTCCACGCTGAATAACAGCCAGCAGATCGTGGGCTATCCAGGTTCGTACTGGAAATGCTCACTTTCGCTGCCTCCGTTGACCCGCGACCGCGACCGTATCGTGACTGCTTTCATGGGGCGCCTGCAGGGCCGCTTTGGCACGTTCAAACTGCCGGCGTTCACCCGCCGGCGCACCGACAACATCGGCTCTCCCGTTGTGCTGGGTGGCCTTGCAATGGCTTCCCACATCACGCTCGGGGCTGTGTCGGTGAATCGGAAAGTCTTTAGTCAGGGCGACTACATCACCATTGACGGCGTGATGCATGAGGTGGTTGAGGACGTGGTTTCGAGCGCGCAAGGGGTGGCGGTGCTGCCCCTCAACAGGCGCTTGCGAGCGGCCTTGATTTCCGGCACCCCGGTTGAGTATCGAAACCCTTACTCGATCATGCGCCTGTCTGAGGACAGCTACACCCTGTCGGTCAGGCCCGTAGTGGCTGAACTGACCATCGAATGCCGGGAGGCGTTTTAAATGGCATTGGTTTTCCCTTTCTCGCCGTCGGTGCTGAACATCATTGCCGCCGGCAACTTCACGCCGGTTTTCGCCTGCGAGCTGGATTTTGCCGATGGCATGGTCCGGGCGCATACGGGTACCGGCCAACTGACGATCAACGGCCAGGCCTACGATGGTGTTGGCACCTTCGGGGAAGTGGGCGCGGCCAGCGAGAGCGCAGAATCGGGGTCATCGCTGTCTATTGACCTGACGCTAAACGGCCTGGACAGCTACATCCTTTCCCAGACCTCGGTGGCTGGCTGCCGGGGCCGGCTGGCTCGCCTGATGTTCGTCGTCTATGACGAGGCGGGGAATTACGCCGCCGACATCCTGTTCAGCGGTCGTATGGACGCCGCCAAGTTGTCCTATGGCGGCTCGACAGGCGACAGCTCGATCACGGTCACCATCATTGACCGGATGGCTGAGTGGAACCGGATTGGTACTGAGCGCTGGACCGATGAGAACCACCGCGCCCGGCATGACGGTGACCGCTTCTTCTACGCCGTCGCGCAGATGGCCGAATGGCCCATCTACTGGGGCGCCAAGAAAGACGCGCCGTCCTTCACCTACGAGTAAACGCCATGCGCTATCGAGACTGGCCCACGAGGCTACACGAGACCATCCAGGCCGCTTTCGAGCGGCCTTTTTTGTGGGGCGAATTTGACTGCTGCCTGTTTGTAGCGGACTGCGCGGTGGCGATCTGCGGCGTTGACCCGGCGAAGGAGTACCGCGGGCGGTACAAGACAGAGATCGGCGCCAAGCGCGTGATGGCGTCGACGCACGGATCGGTCGAGGCGGCGCTGGACACCTGCTTCGAACGGGTTGATGTGCAGTTCGCTCAGCGCGGCGACATCGTCACGTTCGAAAACGAATCGGGGAAGTGCGTGGCAGTGCTCTGGAGTGGCCGGTATTGGGCGGCTACTGAATCTGGTGCTGCAGCCGTTGATTACGAGCCCTTGGTGGCCTGGAGAGTTGAATAGTGGGAAGCTCGATCAAATCAGTCGTGAAGCTCGTCACTGCGCCCATCAAGGCGCTTTACGACCCGGTGGGCGCCTTCAAGGACGTGTTCGGCGGCGTGCAGGGTATCTTCGCGGGCCTGACCGGTGCGGCCAAGGTTTCGGGTGCCAGCAGCTCGGAGCCCAGCTCACAGACTGTCCGCTCCTCCAAGGCCCCGGTGCGCTTCATTCTCGGTCGGGCCAGCACCGGTGGTGTGCTGGCTTGGATTCAGGAGCAGCCTGGCGACCAGACCAGTGGCGAATGGCTGCATATCGTCTACGTGCTGTCCGAGGGCGCCATAGCGGGCGTTGATCAGATCTACGTGGATGAACGCCCGCTGTCCGAGTTGGGGGAGAATGCCACGTCCGAGGTGATCATTGACCCGACCCAGGTGAACGCATTCCTCCTGGCAAACTGCCCAGACTGGCGCCAAGAGCAGATCGGCCGGGGTCTGTCGTTTGTGCGGTTGTCGTTCAAGTACGACGCCGAGAAGTTTCCGTCGGGCATCCCGGATGTGCGTTTCGTGGTTCGTGGGCGCAGCGACATATATGACCCCCGCAATGGGAATTCCGGCTATTCGGCCAACACAGCGCTGCTGATCCTCTGGTACCTGCGCAACCGCTGCGGCATTCCTGACGACGAGATCATCTTCCAGTCCTTCGCCAGTGCGGCCAACGTCAGTGATGAGGCCGTTGTGGGGCCGGACGGCACAGTGACGCCTCGCTATTTTGCTGGTGCCGTCATCGGTGCCGATGAGAAGCGCAATACCGTTCTGGACAACCTGCTGTCGGCCTGTGCCGGCACCCTGATCCGGGTCGGTGGGCGCTGGTCTCTCCAGGTGGGCGCTTACTACGGGCCGGCTGACTTCACCATCAACGAAGACATGGTGATCGGTACCGTTGAGGGCGCGACCGAGGTCAGCAACAGCGATGCCATCAACACCATGCGCGGGACCTTTGTTGATCCTGCTCAGGCCTGGGCCGAGACCGACTACCCGGAGGTGGCGATTCAGGACTGGATCACTGCAGACGGTGGGGAGCTCGCTGAGTCCCAGTCGTTTGCCTATGTGACTGACGCCTACCTGGCGCAGCGGCTCGCAAACATCAGCCTACGACGCCGACGCTCGGGCGGCTCTGTATCCATGCCGTTGAACTTCAACGGCTATAACTGCCGGCCGGGGCGTGCAGTCAAGGTCGATCTGCCTTCGCTGAACATCCTGGGCGAGTTCATGGTCACGGAGTGGACCATGGGCGCTGCCGATGCCTGCAAAGTGACCCTGAAGCCCTACGAGCAGGCCATCTTTGATGATGCTGTGGGCCAGCCCTACGACCCGCTGGGGTTCATCAACCTGCCTGTGGGCGGCCTGGCTGCTGTCACCGGCCTGGCCTGGACGCCCAGCAGCGTGGCCGAGATCATCCAAGGCGTTCTCAGCTGGGTGCCTCCGACGCAGACCGTGCTGAGCTACACCGTGACGATCCGCAAGGGTACTGAGGTCGTCCAGTCGCTCAAGGTGGGCGGGGAGGCCGCAAGCTGCAACATCAATGGCCTGGCCTCCGGCACCTATACCATGAGCGTCGTTGCCTTCGGCCCGGGTACCCGATCCGGCGAGGCGAGCATCAACGTGAACGTGGGCGGCCCGCCCGTGCCAGAGAGTTGCGATTATTTCGCCTCGGTGGACAGCATCACCTTGGTACCGGTCAACCGGCAGAACAGCCTGAACGGCGGGACGTACGAATACTTCCATGCGACCAATCCCCAAGCGCCCATCGCTGATGCCGTGTACCTGGGGCAGGGATTGACCTTCACCCACACGGGATTGGCGTTTGCCAAGCAGTACTTCTACTACGTGCGTTCGGCCAACGCTTACGGGAAGAGCGATTTCCTGTACGTGGCTGCCGCAACGTCCGATGACCCCACGCAGATGCTCGAGGTGATCAAGGGCGAGATCCTCGAAAGCCA
>Ga0302347_1000079_pt1 | contig 188179 bp, 171 predicted proteins | sample PhyWR1_FD_202178 | JGI IMG/M metagenome (GOLD analysis project Ga0302347, IMG submission 202178) | Leaf surface microbial communities from wheat plants in UC Gill Tract Community Farm, Albany, California, United States - DLSL W.R1 (v2)... | ecosystem: Host-associated > Plants > Phyllosphere >... | reverse complement strand
AACCCCAGAAAGCAAAAAACCAGCCCGTAGGCTGGTTTTTCTAAATAGTGGTGCCCGGACTCGGAATCGAACCAAGGACACGGGGATTTTCAATCCCCTGCTCTACCGACTGAGCTATCCGGGCAACGGGGCGCATTAAACCGTAATCTGCACCTTTCGTCAACGACATTTAGCGAATAATGGTGCGTTTGCTTAACTTTGCGACAAAATAGTGGTTACTGGCCAGTGTGTTGCAAAAAAAATGAGCGAGATGATGTTAAAAGCATCTGTCTTCGGATTTATCGCATACTGCCGCAGGTTCATTTATTTTTTTGTTCATACTGGCAGAATAAACTGTCCGTCAGGATGTTGAACAGCAGGGCAGAAGGTGCGATTATTGCGCGAATTTTCCTATCTACCGTATACCCGTCATACTTCAAGTTGCTTGGGTGTTGCCAGCGCTCAAGCCGCCGAATCACATAGTTTATCTATGCTCATCGACGGCTTGAACTTGGCGCCTACAAGCAACTCGAATTATTTTGGGTATATGAGGAGGCACCTTGATGTTGATTCACTTTTCTTCCCCATCTTCTACTATGGTGCTCGCCCGCAGCTCAACACTCCGAAGTCGTTGTCAGTCCACCGTGCGGTAAGCGCAGCGCTTGCTCACTGTAGGACATCAGTAAACTCAGGGCAGTCCTGATTTTACTGATGTCTGGCGGTCGGAGTGGACTTACCTCTCAAGACTTTCAAGACGCTTTCGCCGGGGAATACTCCCTTTGCCGTGCCTTTGGCACCCACTCATCCTTCACCACGGGGATTTGTGCTATGAAGTCACTTAAAATTGCTGCCAGCCACAGTATTGCAGGCTCACTCTTAACGCATCGTGAAGTTGTGACACTTGCTGATACCGATTTTACCGATGTGGCGGTCGTTGTTGTCTCTGTTGCTGATAGCCAGAGCGGTATTCTGACGCTACTTAAACGTACTGGTTTTAATTTGCCGGTATTTATTGTTAGCGAAACAGTCACTGATGATTTACCTGCTGTTACCGGCATTATCACCGGTCAGTCAGAAGACTACCTGACACTGGAAAATGCAGCCTGTGAATATGAAGAACAGCTGCTGCCTCCATTTTTCAGCACCCTGACGCAGTACGTGGCAATGGAAAATACCTCCTTTGCCTGTCCGGGACATCAGCACGGTGAGTTTTTCAAAAAACATCCTGCCGGGCGACAGTTTTATGACTTCTTCGGCGAGAATGTCTTTCGCGCTGATATGTGTAATGCCGATGTGTTGCTCGGCGATTTACTGATCCATGAAGGATCGGCCAAGCATGCGCAGAAATTTGCCGCGAAAGTGTTTAATGCGGATAAAACCTATTTTGTCTTAAATGGTACTTCTGGCGCGAATAAAGTGGTTACCAATGCGTTACTGACCCGTGGCGATTTGGTGCTATTCGACCGTAATAACCATAAATCGAATCATCATGGAGCGTTAATTCAGGCTGGGGCGACGCCGGTTTATCTGGAAGCAACCCGTAATCCATTTGGGTTTATTGGTGGGATCGACGCGCACTGTTTTGATGAACAATATTTGCGTGAACGGATAGCAGAAGTGGCTCCGGAACGGGCGCAGGAAAAGCGCCCATTCAGACTGGCGATTATCCAGCTCGGTACCTATGACGGTACGGTGTATAACGCACGTCAGGTGGTTGACAGTATTGGCCATCTCTGTGACTACATTCTATTTGACTCAGCCTGGGTGGGTTACGAGCAGTTTATTCCGATGATGGCCGACTGTTCGCCGCTATTACTGGAGCTGGGACCAGAAGATCCGGGCATTTTTGTCACTCAGTCGGTCCATAAACAGCAGGCGGGGTTCTCACAAACCTCACAGATCCATAAAAAGGATAATCATCTGCGTGGTCAGACCCGTTTCTGCCCTCATAAGCGGTTGAATAATGCCTTTATGCTGCATGCCTCTACCAGCCCGTTCTATCCGTTATTTGCAGCGCTGGATGTGAATGCCAAAATTCACCAGGGTGAAAGCGGTCGTCGTTTGTGGGCGGAGTGTGTGGTATTCGGGATAGAAGCCCGCAAAGCGATTATCGCCCAGTGCAAAATGATTAAACCCTTTATTCCTCCAGTGATAGCCGGACGGCCGTGGCAGAATTATCCCACTGAGGCCATTGCTCAGGACAGGGGGTTCTTTAGCTTTGAGCCTGGCGCCTCGTGGCATGGTTTTGAAGGCTACGCCGAGGATGAATACTTTGTCGATCCGTGCAAGTTACTGTTGACCACGCCAGGAATTTCGTCAGAAAACGGGGCTTACACGGACTTTGGTATCCCGGCGGCGATTCTGGCGCATTATCTGCGTGAGAATGGCATCGTTCCTGAAAAGGCAGATCTGAATTCTATTTTATTCCTGCTGACTCCAGCAGAAAGCACAGAGAAAATGGCGCGTCTGGTCGCTATGCTGATGCAGTTCGAGCACCATGTAGAAAACGATACTCCGCTGGTTGATGTACTGCCGACGATTTATCATAAGTATCCAATGCGTTATAAGGGTTATACCTTACGTCAGCTATGCCAGGAGATGCACGATCTCTATGTCAGCCTTGACGTTAAAGCGCTCCAGAAAGCGATGTTCCGTAGAGTCAGCTTGCCTGAAGTGGTGATGAATCCTCAGGATGCCAATATCGAATTTATTCGCGGCAATGTTGAATTGGTCAGGTTAAAAGAGGCGGAAGGGCGTATCGCCGCTGAAGGCGCATTACCTTATCCGCCAGGCGTGCTGTGCGTTGTGCCTGGTGAGAAATGGGGAGGAGCAGCCCTGCGTTACTTCCTGGCGCTGGAAGAAAGCGTCAACCGTTTACCTGGTTTTGCACCAGAATTGCAGGGTGTTTACAGTGAAACTGATGCCGATGGTATCAAGCGTCTGTATGGCAATATGGTGAAATAAACTGCTCTGCTGTCCTTATCCGGGTCGGATAAGGACAGCAGCTTTCCCTACATCAAGTGACCTGGATGGCGAGCTTTAGTTACGGCGATAACTCTTCTGTGCTGTGTTCACTTTGTACAGATAGCGACGTGATTCAGCAGCAGGGTGACGGGTGGTCAGGGTTTGATAGACGTCACCGGGTCCCATATTATTTATCATGCTAAAGGCACGGTCTTTATCGCTAGAGAAGACTCGTAGAACGCTACCTGCTCCGCCATTATAGGCAGTAATGACCGCATAGCGACGGGATGTCGGGTTAGTGATTTGTCCCAGATAGCTATTATGCAGAATCGCCAGATAGGCAGTGCCTGCATCAATATTACTTTCTGGATCAAATAAATAGCTACGACTTGGCTTACCTGATTTCCCCTGAGATCTGAAAACATCAACCCCGGCGCTATGCTGAACAACCTGCATCAGACCCAGAGCATCAGCGTGGCTGACGGCATAAGGGTTAAAGCTGGATTCGGTCTGCATAATCGCCAGGATCAGTGACTCATCAATACCGTATTTTTGCGATGCTTTACGCACCATTCCAATATACTTATGAGCACGTTTATCCAGGTGATTCGGCACCAGATTAATCGTCACGCTATAGACGATTTTTAATCCGGTACTGCGTTTCTTCAGGCGATTTTGTAACAGATAATCAGCAAATTTCTCTGCGCGGCCTTGCCAGCGAATAGACTGTCCGGTGTTATCGACAACCTGGCCGTACAAGAACGGCTCTCTTGAGATAACCACATCATTGGCATCGGAATAGAGATCGATAGACCCAGGATCGTCGCCCATCAATAACGTCGTGATAATAGCCTGACGTAGATGCCCGGTAGGGTTAGTACCTGCAATCGTTTCTACCGTAATGGTACCCGCATCAAAGTTAATATGGCTGCGGGTCAGATAACTGTCGGTATATTTGACGTAGTCTTTCGGACCTGCAATCAGAACTTCCTTCATCCCCCAGATATTCTCGATATTGTTGGCAAATTGCCCCATCAAAATATCGAATCCGTTGGTATCTTTCTGATAAGTCACGATGTCCGCGCTATCCTCTTTTTTACTGGAGCAAGAGATAAGCAAGGGGACAATCAGGGCCAGCGCGAGAAATTTTTTCATTATTCCATTTATGCTGTTGTGGTAGCCAAAAAGTCGCGATGGTTACTGTTTATCTTGAGGAGTATATCCTTCGATATGCACCTCTTTGCCTTCAAACAGGAAATTCACCATTTCAGTTTCCAGTATCTTACGATGCTCTGGATTCATCATATTCATCTTTTTTTCATTAATGAGCATTGTTTGTTTTGTTTGCCATTGTTTCCAGGCTTCTTTAGAAATCTCATTAAAAATACGTTTGCCCAGTTCACCAGGATAGAGCTGAAAATCCTGGCCTTCCGCGTCCTGTTGTAAGTAAGTACAAAAAATAGTTCTGCTCATTGTTGTTTCCTTATCTTTTTCGATTTGGCGTTTTATAACACCGGATCGGCATGTAATTGTTGTAACAAGCGTTCCACTGGAGCCGCCAGCCCAACAGAAGGAGGCTGGGATAAGTTATACCAGAGACCGGAGCCTTCATCCATGCAGCCGCCCGATAAGGACACCGAAAGCCACATTGGAACGATATCCAGGTGGAAATGGCTAAAAGTATGACGAAAAGCGGTAAGCTGCTTGACCTGGTCAACAGGCAGGCCACGCTGTGCTAACCAGCTATGCAGTTCTTCTAAGGTTGAAAACTGCGGGAAGCAAAATAATCCCCCCCATAGCCCAACGGGAGGACGCTTTGCCAGAAATACTTCGTTACCTTCCTGCATCATCAGCATATAACCAGTGCGTTCCGGGATCGTGACTTTTGGTTTTTTACCTGGATAGCTGGCCCAGCTTTCCGTCGCATAGGCAGCGCAGCCACTATGCAGCGGGCAGAGGGTACATTTGGGCTTCGAACGAGTACAGACCAGTGCACCCAGGTCCATCATTGCCTGATTAAACTGGCTGACACCTTTTGCTGGCGTGACTTGTTCACTGATATCCCAGAGACGCTTTTCTACGTCCTTCTTACCGGGCCAGCCACTGACAGCGTAGCAGCGGGCCAGAACTCGCTTAACGTTACCATCCAGAATCGGGAAGTGTTTTCCTAAGGCCAGTGACAGTACCGCGCCTGCCGTTGAACGTCCGACACCTGGCAGAGCAGCGACTTCGTCGAAGGTATCTGGAAAGACACCGCCATGCTCATCGGCAATTTTTTGTGCCGCTTTATGGAGATTACGCGCACGGGCGTAATAGCCCAGTCCGGTCCAGAGGTGTAAAACCTCATCCTGGGGGGCGTGAGCAAGGCTGGTCACCGTAGGAAAACGTGCCATAAAGCGTTCGAAATAAGGAATAACTGTCGCCACCTGGGTTTGTTGCAACATGACTTCCGATAGCCAGACTTTATAAGCTGTTTTTTCTTGTTGCCATGGCAGGGTTTTACGCCCGTATTTATCATACCAGTCGAGTACTTGTCGGGAAAATTGAGCAGCTTGTAAAGTCAACGCGAGATATCCGCAAAGGGTGAGTCAGGATGCAGATTCCAGCACAGAGTGTCACAGCTGTAAACCGGAACTTTCCCGCAGCGAGGAATGCCGGGATAGGCTAGTATTTACGTAGTCGATGACGGTACACTAACCAGCTATCGCTTTTGCAGAGGAGTCGCTTGCTTCTCGTCTTTAACTTTGGATAATGCCTGTTTTCTCCAATCTCAACCGAAGTACTAATTAATCATGAAGAATGACGTCATTTCACCGGAATTTAATGAAGAAGGTCGCGCCTTACGGCGCATTCGTAGCTTTGTTCGCCGCCAGGGCCGCCTGACCAAAGGCCAGCAGCTTGCGCTGGATAACTACTGGCCGGTGATGGGCGTCGAATATCAGGCTCAACCGCTCGATTTCTCTGCTCTGTTTAATAATGAAGAGCCGGTTACCCTGGAAATTGGTTTTGGTATGGGGGCCTCGTTAGTTACGATGGCGAATACCAACCCTCGCCATAACTATCTTGGTATTGAAGTTCATTTACCGGGTGTCGGCGCTTGTCTGAGCCTGGCGAAAGAGATGGATGTCGAGAATCTGAAAGTGATGTGCCACGATGCGGTGGAAGTCCTGGAACAGATGATCCCTGATAACTCCCTGAAGATGGTGCAGTTATTCTTCCCTGATCCGTGGCATAAAGCACGCCATAATAAACGTCGTATCGTGCAGGCACCTTTTGCTCAACTGGTAAAAAGTAAACTGAAACTCGGCGGTGTATTCCATATGGCAACTGACTGGGAACCTTACGCGGAACATATGCTCGAAGTCATGTCAGGTCTGGACGGTTACCAGAACCAGTCACAGAGCAATGATTACGTGCCGCGTCCGGACTCACGTCCAGTCACTAAATTCGAGCAGCGTGGCCATCGTCTGGGTCACGGTGTATGGGACTTAATGTTTGAGAGGGTAAAGTAATGGCAAAAAACCGCAGCCGTCGTTTGCGTAAAAAAATGCATATCGACGAGTTCCAGGAAATTGGCTTTTCAGTTGCCTGGAGTTTCCCTGAAGGCACGTCCGAAGAAGAGATTGATAAGACAGTCGATGCTTTGATTGCTGAAGTGATTGCGCCAAATAAACTGGCTTTTGATGGCAGTGGCTATCTGGCGTGGGAAGGGTTAGTTTGCACGGAAGATACCGGCAAATGTACTCCTGAACATCAGGCACAGATCCGTGACTGGCTGGAAGCGCGTAAGATGACTAATGTCCGCACCAGTGACTTGTTCGACGTCTGGTGGGATTAAGTTACCCCTAAGGGTAGCGACAGCGTAAAAACAGAGAGGGAAAAACAGTGTTTTTCCCTCTTTGCATTGAAGTACTAAAATTTAATGGATAGGGGTTGCGAACTATCCCGGTCGTTTTATTCGCAGCCTCAGGCTCAGGACAACACCTGCATTTTAAGGAGAAGCTATGTTTCGTCAGGCTCTTTTAGGCGTATTGCTGGTGACAGCCGCCTCGGCTCAGGCCAACTATCAGTGTCGTGTCAATCCACAAGATGATGTGGTTATCACCCCTCAGTCGGTCCAGGTGGTTGGGCAGAACGGTAATCTGGTGATTGCGCCAGATGGCAATGTACAATTTAACGGTGCCGCGAAATCACTGAATGCGAGTCAGCGTCAGCAGGCGGTTAATTACCAGCAGGCTCTGCGTACTGATTTACCGTGGATTGATAACGGTGCGCGTCAGCGTGTTGATAAAGGGCGCATCGCGCTGGATCGTATTATTGCGAAGGAAGTCGGTGAAAACAGCAATATGCGGACGCGTTTGACTAAGCTTGATACCCAGCTTAAAGAACAGATGAACCGCATTATTGAACATCGCCCGGATGGTCTGACTTTTCATTATCAGGCAATTAATCAAGTTCGCAGCGAAGGACAACAGCTGGTGAATCAGGCGATGGGGGCTATCGTGCAGGACAGTATTAATGAGATGGGCGCTAAAGCAGTACTGGGCGGCGGCGGTAACCCACTCCAGAATGTGCTGGGTAACCTCGGTGGTTTACAAACGTCCATTCAATCCGAGTGGAAGAGCCAGGAAGCAGACTTCCAGCAATTCGGTCGTGATGTGTGTAATAAAGTGGTCTCTCTGGAAGAGCAGCGCAAGGCGCTGGTCAGCACCCTGAAATAAAAAAACGGTGGATTGTCTGACAATCCACCGTCACTCTATTCGGCTAAAAAGAGCTCAAGCAGCGAGTTCAAAAACAGTTTACCCTTTTCGGTGATCTGCCAGTGTGTTTCGGTTTCCGTCAGATAGCCTCGCGCTAAAGCTTCGGCTATCTGTGGCCGAATGATTTGCTCGTCTAACCCGGTATAGCGGCTAAACTCTTCGCGCGGCGCAGCTTCCAGTAAGCGCAGGCGATTCATAAAGAATTCAAACGGCTTCTCTTTTTGCTCTACATCGTGCTGACGATGCAGGTATTCACCGGTCATATACCCGCGTGGATGACGCGTTTTTTCAGTACGCAAGATACGACCATCCGGGAAGGTAATTTTCCCGTGCGCACCGCAACCAATACCTAAGTAATCTCCGAAGCGCCAGTAATTCAAATTATGCTGACATTTATAGCCGGGTTTTGCGTAAGCTGAGGTTTCATACTGTTGGTAACCTGCGGCGGTCAGCAGCTTATCCCCTTGCTCAAAAATATCCCATAAGGCGTCATCATCCGGCAGCACTGGCGGACGCGATCCAAACATAGTGTTAGGTTCAATCGTCAGCTGATACCAGGATAGATGTGGCGGATTCAGGGCAATAGCCTGGCGTAAATCATCCAGCGCCTCTTCCAGAGTCTGATCTGGCAAACCATGCATTAAATCGAGATTAAAGCTGCGTAACCCCAGACCGGCTGCCAGATGTGCTGCCCGCTTTGCTTCACTGGAGTCATGGATACGGCCTAAGCGTTTTAGCTTAGTTTCACTGAAGCTTTGTACCCCAATTGAGATGCGGTTGATACCCGCTTTCTGATAACCCACAAAGCGGTCAGCTTCGACTGTACCCGGGTTAGCTTCCATGGTGATTTCTGCATCAGCAGCGAGTACCAGACGCTCCCGGACACCATCCAGCAAGTTCTGCATGGCTTCGCTGGATAACAGACTGGGCGTACCGCCGCCGATAAAGATAGTTTTAATCTCACGTCCCTGGGCAAAAGGAACATCGAGAGTTAAATCACTCAATAAGTGGCTGACATAGTCATCGTGCGGTACCTCGCCTTTTAGGGCGTGGGAATTAAAATCACAGTAGGGGCACTTTTGTACGCACCATGGAATGTGAATATAAAGACTCAGAGGTGGCAAATTAGCCATTACGCATGGCTTCCAGTAGTAGTTTCAGAGCTTGTCCGCGGTGGGAAATGGCACTTTTTTCTTCACGCGTGAGCTGTGAAGCGGTTTTGCCTTCGCTGGGAACATAGAAAATAGGATCATAGCCAAAGCCACCGATACCGGCTGGTGCGTGGGTGATGATACCATCCCAGCTACCGTGGAAGACTAATGGTGTTGGATCTTCGGCATGACGCATATAGACCAGTACACAGTGAAACTGTGCCTGGCGTTCGGCATCTGGCACATCTTTCAGCGCGACCAGGAGTTTTTCCAGGTTCTGCTGGTCAGAAGCATCTTCCCCTGCATAACGAGCTGAATAGATCCCCGGAGCACCACCGAGGGCATTGACTGCCAGACCTGAATCATCAGCGATAGCCGGTAAGCCGGTAATCTGAGCGGCATGGCGTGCTTTAAGAATGGCATTTTCAATAAATGTCAGGCCTGTCTCTTCAGCTGAGCTGACGCCTAGCTCTGTTTGAGCGACGATATCGAGGCCAAAATCCGCCAGCAAACCGGCTAACTCACGCACTTTACCGGCGTTGCCGGTGGCTAAAACAACTTTTTTCATCCTGGACTGTCCTGTGATTATGCCAAGGGCTCTGTCAATGCCGCGACGTCTGTCGGGATCTGTTGCGGGTCGATAATTTTAATCTGTTTGTGGCGACTGGTTTCACCTTTCACCAGCACCACCTGACTTTTAGGAACCCGAAACTGTTTGGCTAAAAACTTGATAAGGTGGCTGTTAGCTTTACCGTCAACGGGTGGGGCGGTGATGGCGACTTTTAACTCATCGCCATGCACTCCCACCAGGCTATCCCGATGGGCTTTCGGTTGAATATACAACTGCAATAGCAGCCCATCATGGAGCCTGGTGACTGGACTCACAGCAAATACCAAAGCCCCGGGAAGAGATCCATTCCTAAGTAATTCAGCGCATAGAGAATCAGAATCACAATCATCGCTGAAAAATCGATGCCGCCCATAGCGGGCAGAATACGGCGAATAGGTGCCATCATCGGTTCAGTCATCTGGATGAGGACATACTCGATAGGACTACGGCCCTGGCTTATCCAGCTCATCAGAGAACGAGCAATAATCACCCAGAACACCATAGTTCCTGCAGACTTCAGTAGCGACAGCACGCCGACCAGCAGATTCATCGGGTCGAGGGATAAAACCCCGACTTGGATCAGCAGCAGAACAGGATACTTCAATGTGGTCAGAATAAAGGCCAGCAGCAGCGAAGAAGTATCAATCGGACCCAGCGAGGGGATAACTTTGCGCATTGGGCCAATAATAGGTTGGGTAATTTTGACAATAAATTGCGCAAATGGATTATAAAAATCACAGCGTGCCCACTGCATCCAGATACGGATTAGCAGCACCATTACGTACAATTCAATTACGGTTTTGACCAGAAAAGTCAACGTCAGCATGGTGTTCCTCAATAATGATAATAATTAACTAGCAGAATAATCTCGTGCGCCAAAAATAGCGGTTCCAATACGCACCATAGTTGATCCTGCGGCAATAGCCGCTTCCATGTCATCACTCATGCCCAGGGATAAGGTATCCACTGTCGGATAACGATGTTTAAGCGTTTCATAAGCACTGGCCATTTGGCGACAAACGGCAAACTGGCGTTCATAGTCAGGTTCTGGTGCTGGAATCGCCATTAGCCCTCTGAGTTTAAGCCTTGGTAGCAGAGCGACCTCTGCGGCCAGGGTTTCCAGCTCTTCAAGCAAAATACCCGACTTACTTTGCTCATCACTGATATTGACCTGAATCAGGACATTCAGCGGCGGTAAATTAGCCGGACGCTGTTCATTGAGACGCGTGGCAATACGCAGTCTGTCCAGGGTATGGCACCAGTCAAAATTTTCGGCAACCAGACGGCTTTTATTGGACTGCAAGGGGCCGATAAAGTGCCATTCCAGACCCGTGATGCCTTGTTCCGTAAAGTGATGAATTTTATCCACCCCTTCCTGAACATAGTTTTCACCGAAGCATTTCTGTCCGGCATCAATGGCTTCTGAGATGGCCTGCACAGGTTTAGTTTTGCTTACTGCAAGTAAGGTAATGTCTTCGGGGGCTCGCTCGCAACGCGCTGAAGCTGCTGCGATTTTCTGATGAATCTGTGCCAGGTTGTGCGCTATTTCAGTCATGATGTTGAGAGTGATATGGATATCGAAGAAATTGTGTCCCATAGTGTAAAGCATAATGCCTCTGATCTACACCTGTGTCCGCGACAACCGATGCGTTGGCGCAGACAGGGAAAGCTCGAAGTTTGCCCGGAAACCTCGCCCCTGGCTGGTGATGTGATTGCTAAGTGGTTTACTGAGGAGCAAAAACAGCAGCTGGTGCAGCAAGGTCAGGTGGATTTTTCCCGCACAATGAAGAGCGGTATCCGCTTACGTGGCCAGGCATTTTGCCAGCAACTCGGCTACGCCTTGGCGCTACGGTTATTACCGAAGCAATGTCCGACCCTCGACTCGCTGGCAATGCCTGCGGCGGTAGCGCCGTTATTACAACATTCTGACGGCTTGATTTTAATCAGTGGCGCTACCGGGAGCGGTAAATCTACTTCGCTGGCGGCGATGGTAGGCCAGTTAAATCAGCAGCGGGAAGGGCATATTTTATTGCTGGAAGAACCGATTGAATATCTGCATCAATCCGGGCGATGTCTTATCCAGCAGCGTGAAGCCGGGCGAGACTTCAGGCATTTTGCCTGTGGACTCAAAGCGGCACTTCGCCAGGATCCTGATGTGATTGTGCTGGGTGAATTAAGAGACAGTGACAGTATCCGCCTGGCACTGACCGCGGCAGAAACGGGCCATCTGGTACTGGCGACGCTTCATGCCCGCGATGCAGTACAGACTATCGACAGAATAGTGAATGTTTTTCCACTGGCAGAGAAAGAGTGGATCCGCTACCAGTTAGCAGGCAGTTTACGGGCGATTCTGGCACAACAACTACTGGCGACGCAAACGGGTGGGCAGGTCGCTTTATATGAACTGCTGCTCAATACTGCCGCAGTCAGCCATATTATCCGTGAAGGTAAAACCTGTCAGCTCCCCGGTATCTTGCAAACCGGACAGCGGGCAGGGATGCAGAGTTTTGACCAGAGCCGGATTTTGTTACTGGAAGCTGGGATAATTACGCCGTCCGGTTGCGAGGATAGTGTCGCTGGTATGGGGGAATAAAGCTATTATACCCGTCATACTTCAAGTTGCGCAGGGTTGCCGGCGTTCATGCCGCCGAATCACATAGTCTATCTATGCTCATCGACGGCCTGAACTTGGCGCCTACAAGCAACTCGAATTATTTAGGGTATATACCCGTCATACTTCAAGTTACCTGGGTGTATTTGACACCGGTTTTAATCTGCTCATTAAGGTTTTTCGATGCCGGATTTACACGTTCTTCGTGAGTTATTAGTTTCATGTGTAAGCTATCTTCAGCTATTGCTGGAGATAATATCTGTTATCTGTGTCGTTATCGGCCTGGCGAAAACGCTGGTAGTGATAGTGAAGGTAAAGCAGGGGCGGGCGGCACGTTACTGCCTGGGGAACTGGCTGGCAACCGCGCTAGAATTTCAGCTAGCCGCTGATATCCTGGTGACCACGGTAGACCCGGATTTAGACAGCCTGATTAAACTCGGCATTATTGCCGTGATCCGAACCTTCTTAAACTATTTCTTAAGCAAGGAACTGGAACATAATCCGGACGAAAAGAAAGCTGCCTGATGATTTTGAGTCGCCTCTAGTTATACCCGTCATACTTCAAGTTGCTTGGGTGTTGCCGGCGTTCATGCCGCCGAATCACATAGTCTATCTATGCTCATCGACGGCCTGAACTTGGCGCCTACAAGCAACTCGAATTATTTTGGGTATATATCACCAGAGGCTGACTTTTAACGCATATCAGGGGTGGTGCTCAAACCAGCTTTCAAGAATAACGACCGCTGAAGCGGAGTCGATGCTTCCCTTATTAAGAGCGCGAAACCCACCCTGTTCAAACAATCCCGCTCTGGCTTCAACGGTGCTCAGCCTTTCATCCTGTAACGACACTTTTATCCCAAAGCGCCCATGCAGGCGGTTAGCGAATTTACGCGCGCGTGCTGTGAGAGGCTGTTCTGTACCATCCATATTCAGCGGCAGTCCAACGACCACTTCTTCTGGTTGCCACTCTTTAAAAAGCTTTTCAATCAGATTCCAGTCTGGCGTCCCGTCCTGAGCCTTAAAGGCCGTGAGTGGACGGGCGGTTCCGGTAATGCGCTGGCCGATAGCAACACCAATACTTTTGGTACCAAAATCAAAGGCCATTAAGGTTCCGCTACTCATTAAGCATGCCCCGCTTCAACGGATATATTATGAATATTCACTCCGACAAGGCGGGCGGCTTCACGCCAGCGTTCAGAAATAGGGGTGCGGAACAAAATATCAGAACTGGCTGGTGTGGTTAGCCAGGAATTTTCCAGAATCTCTTGCTCAAGCTGACCTTTTTCCCATGAGGCGTAACCGAGCGCTACCAGCACATTTTCTGGCTGTTTCGCGGTCCCCAGGGTTTCCAGAACGTCACGAGAAGTGGTGATAACCACATCGTCGGAAATACGAATACTGGAGCCAAATTCATCCGGCGGGGAGTGCAGAATAAATCCGCGATCTTCTGCCAGCGGGCCTCCGACAAACACCGGTTTATCAAGGCGAATACTCGGGTCTATGGGGTCGGGCTCAATTTTTAACTTTTCAAGAATGCCGCTAATCTGAAGGTTTTCCAGCGGTTTGTTGATAATTATCCCCATTGCACCATCCTCGTTATATTCGCAAATATAGACGACAGAGCGTTTAAATAAGGGATCCTGAAGCGCCGGCATGGCAATAAGGAAATGATGCTGTAAATTCATTGTCAGTGCGTATTGTCCCGGTTAAAAAAACGGCAGTAAATGGATGGATGCTGTACAGCTTATCACTATTAAACAGGATCGGGCTACCCGAGAGCTTGTCTCGGGCGTCCAATTTGGGGAGAGAGGGAATACAAGACAGGTAAAGAGATCTACCTGCTATACCCGTCATACTTCAAGTTGCTTGGGTGTTGCCTGCGCTCATGCCGCCGAATCACATAGTTTATCTATGCTCATCGACGGCCTGAAGCTTTGCGCCGACAAGCAACTCGAATTATTTTGGGTATATATTATTTCGCCAGTCTCTTTTCGATGGCATCAAATAACATACCGGTAATGGATACCGGGAACTCAGCTTCAATCTCACGAATACAGGTTGGGCTGGTGACGTTTATCTCGGTTAAACGGTCGCCGATGATATCCAGACCGACAAAAATTAAACCTCTGGCTTTGAGCTCCGGGCCGACGCGACGAGCAATTTCCCAGTCACTTTCGGTTAACGGACGGGGTTCACCGCGGCCACCGGCTGCCAGATTACCTCGCGTTTCGCCACCTTGTGGAATACGTGCCAGGCAGTAAGGTACCGGCTCACCATCAACCACTAATACGCGTTTATCTCCGTCTTTGATAGCCGGGATATAATTCTGCGCCATGCAGTAACGAGTACCCAGTTCAGTCAGGGTTTCGGTAATCACGCCTAAGTTAGGATCGCTTTCTTTAACACGGAAGATTGAGGCACCCCCCATTCCATCTAATGGCTTGAGGATGATATCGCCATGCTTCTGCCAGAAGGCTTTCAGCTGGGCTTTGTTACGTGTTACCAGCGTTTCTGGCGTTAAGTCAGAGAACCAGGCGGTAAAGAGCTTTTCATTACAGTCACGCAGGCTGCGAGGCTTATTGACGATAAGCGTACCTTTCTCTTCTGCACGCTCAAGAATATAGGTCGCGTAGATAAACTCAGTATCAAAAGGCGGGTCTTTACGCATCAGAATGACATCCAAGTCGGCTAGCTGAATATCCTGCTCGCTTCCGAAGGTATACCAGCTATCGTAATTCTGCTCGACGCTGAGTAAGCGCGTACGTGCTCGTGCTTCGCCATTATTCAGATAGAGATCGGCCATTTCCATATAGTGCAGCTCATAGCCGCGCTGTTGTGCTTGTAACAGCATAGCGAAGCTTGAATCTTTCTTAATATTAATCTGTGCGATGGGATCCATCACGATGCCGAGCTTAATCATGGTTATTCTCCTTTAGCCCAAATCGCCAAAGCGCACTTGTAGTGCGGTAATAGCGGTGAGCGCAGTAGTCTCAGTACGCAGAACACGAGGTCCTAACAGAATATCAGTAAATTGATGTTCAGCGGTCATGGCGATTTCGTCAGCAGAGAGCCCGCCTTCCGGACCGATAAGCAAACGAACTCGTTCCACCGGCTGTGGCAGGGTATTAATACTGGCACTGGCCCGTGGATGTAGATTCAGTTTGAGTCCTGATTCCTGTTCAGCACACCAGGCTTCCAGACTCATCACCGGACGTACTTCAGGTACTTGGTTACGCCCGCATTGTTCACAGGCCGCAATCGCAATTTTTTGCCACTGACCGAGCTTTTTACTCAGACGTTCAGCATCCAGTTTGACGCCACAACGTTCTGAATAGAGCGGGGTAATGACATTAACACCGAGTTCGACGGCTTTTTGGATGGTAAATTCCATCTTTTCACCGCGTGACATCACCTGGCCAAGATGCAACCAGAGAGGCGATTCTCGGTTATCTTCACATCCGCTCAAGATTTCTACCTGAACGTTTTTTTTATCTGCCTGTTTGATAACCGCGTCAAAGACTTGGTTGCTGCCGTCGAACAGTTGCAGTGCCTGACCTGCTTGCATACGCAGTACGCGACCGACATGATTGGCGGCATCTTCCTCAAGGAAAGTGACCTGACCGACAGCTAATAAGGCAGGGTGGTGAATGCGGGGTATACGCATGAAATTTTTTCCGATTGATAAGACCGCGAGCAACAAATCACTGCGGCAACATAAGTCATTGCCGCTAGTGTAGGTTAGCTGTTTCGCGCCTGGCAAGCCCGTAGCACATAAGGGTTATTATTCCCCTGAATTTTAGCTATACGTTTATCACGTTCGCACTCCCAGTCGGTTACCGGATAGAGCTTATCCCAGGCTTGAAATAGCTGGGTCTGTTGGCGCGAAAGAGGGAGCTTATACTGGTCTCGCATATAAAAATAGGTTCGTGCAATGGTGCCGCGTGCATGTGCAGGAGGCTCGGCTAGCTTATTTTTAAAATCAATTTTCATGGCGCACTGACCATACTGATTTTCGCCACCATTCCACTGGCCAAACATAAAGTTACTGCGATCCGCATTTACCTCACCGACAGCGGGTTGCAGGTTATGCATATCGCTTTCGACTTTACGATACTCAGGATCTTTAGCGCAGTTCTTGCGCCCACCGTCCTGCCAGCACTGTAGCTGGTGGCCAAACTGCCAGGCTGGCATCACATGTTCCCACTCTATACGTGTGGCCCGGACTTCATTTTTACGTATTTTATAGCCGCATGACTCCAGATCCGGGATCCCTTTTTTACCTTGCCAGCTTATCTTACAGCCGCAATAAAAATCACCGGGTGCATCCGCATTCACTTTTACTCCAGCTGCCTTGGCCTGAGAAAAATTATTGATAGTATTAGCGAAGGCACTGAGCGAGGTGAGCAAGGCTATACAGATAACGGTGAAAGACAGTTTTTTAGACATTTATAGAGCCTTTGCAGAAAGATGCAGAAACCCTACCTGATGATTTATCCAGTTTCAATCGGTGATTCGGTTCGAGTACCAGGAAATAATCGGTGTGATTAGGCTGGTTTTAGTTGCTGACCACAACGGGTACAGCGGTACTGTGTTTCACCGCGGAGTACGCGATTATGGCGACGAATAGTCAGCTGGTGCTGCTGGCAGGGACAGTAGTAGGGGAAGGTGTTAGAACGGACTGATTGTACGGCAAATTGATGAGTACGGCGGGCGGCAACGCCGAGCACCACTTCCATCATCCATTTCCACTCTTTGCCGTGCGGGGGAACGCGACCAAAGTGTTTCCACACCAGAATATGTGCCAGTTCATGGGGCACCACTTCATCGATAAACGGCTGCAGATTTTCCAGTAATAAAACCGGGTTCAGGCGTATTTCATTTTTCTCAAGCCATGCAGTGCCGGCTGCGGTACCACGCTGTTGGTAAAGCACGTCAGGCAGCGCGTATTCACGTTGCAAAAAGAGATTTGCTTGCATCAGTTTTTCGCGCAGGCAGTGCATAACGGCTTGCTGAATGGCAATAGGGACACGAGGGGATTTCATGGGTGATGAGAATAATCGCAGATGGCACCAGGAGCAAGTTTCTCTGCAACTCAGCGTTTATTTCTGGCTGCTATGCTCCCGGGGGACTGAATAGTGACGATGTGATTTAACGTCGATGTAATGTTGCCGCCAGCTGGGCAATTGAGCTGTCGACAAGCAGTTCGACAATATCGCTACGTGTCGTGTCAGTCTGCATAGCGAGCTGATCGATTTTACGTAATACCGACATTCGCAGTGACAGCGATACCGCCTTTTTCTTTTCCTTGTCGAGTGAAACTTTGCTCACGACTTCATCAGTCTTCGTTTCTACATTTGAACTCAGGGTTCTATTCATTTGGCGGAGCGTTTTTTTATCAAGCAGCCCTGATTCAACCAGCTGATAGGAATGTGTGGCTTTACTGTAGCGGATCTCGGCCGAGTAGCTTTCTCGTAACTCTTTTAGCGCACGGGTTAAGGTCGGCTCGGAACAGCCTAGCTGACCAATAATTCTTTGGGTCTCTACCGGCGTACCTGGGCCTAACAGCATTGCCAGTCGAAAAATGCGTGCTTGTCGTGTGCTGAGTTGCATAATGAGTGAGTGCCTGCCGTTGTTTGAAAATTATTCAAGTCGTGCTGCGTGCTTAAAATATCGTTATCCAGGTTTCACTGTGCGTGCCGATAAACGATCGGATTATTTTATCAGCTTAAACATCAACCTTACTTAAACCAGTATCAAGAATCAGAGATGACTGAACGATTCAGTAGGGATTGGTGAGCGTCACTCGCCGCACATTCTCTGACATATTATCCTGGGCAATACCATAAACTTGGGCCTGTTCAAGCACCCTTGCCGCCCAGCGTCGATGGGTTGCTGGTTCGCACATTGCGCCTTGAGATTTAAACACTGCCTGGCTGGAATTCAGGATCCGCAGCGCATCTTCATGATCCGCAGCGGTAACCATCAGGGCACGCTCAATTTTTGCTATCTGGTTAGGATGAATCGCTGTTTTTCCCACCAGACCGTGCGCCATATCGAGCGCAAGTTCACGCTCCATCACCTGGTGATCGTCAATATGCTCACAGACCGGAGAGGTCAGCGCAAAATCTCGTGAGCCAAAGACGGCGACCAGCATTTTAATGACGTAGCCCATCGGGCTATCGTAGAGCGTGAGATTGCGCGGACGGCGCTGAGAAATGACATTCATCAAATCATTGCCGCCAATACGCAGAGCGATAATCCGCTGATGACAGGGATGCTCGACCAGTGTTGTGGCGAGTTCACGCATCTGTATGACATCAAAAACATCTTCAGTTTCCAGGGTCGGCATCATACACAGGTGCGAATCCTTCATGATTTCCCACCATTCTGGCAGCGAGGCGAAGGTGAATTTGGGTAATACCAGCCCGTCAATCGGTGATAAATCAAGGGTATCCATTAAATGCTGCCCCATACTAACGTGGCGGGGGCGAATAAAGACCAGCGGCCACTCAGCACCGGATCCTTCTGCCTTCGCTGCACATAATACCGCCAGCAGCTGTTTTAAATTTTCCAGGGCTACAGGTACATCTTGTTCACTGACCGCGTCTTCAAGACAAATCACAATCGAACGCAGCCCGGCAATATCATTATTAAGTATACTTCTGGCAATATCAGAGCGCGTTGCAGGCATATAGAGTGTGGCACCCAGCCGATAAGGCGATAATCTCTTTGTCATCAGTGCACCTTTTTAATAATGGTGATAGCGCGGTATTGCCCGAGACTGTCACCGACCTCAGTGATGGTGATATTTTTTTCACGCGCCAGATAAACCAGCAGGGCAACGTCGGGATCGTTCACCGAACGGACCAGAACGTGTTCAGGCACCCGACGTAAAACGGCACGTGTCGCTTCTGCGATACCGGGTTTAATGCGGTTAATATTGGTGATGTGGTATCGGGCTGCCAGGGATCCAATCACCTGTTCACTGAGAGATTTCAGCTGCTTATTGTTGCTTGCCGAAGTCTGCTGGCTGGCAGGAAGCGCTGGCTTTTCACGCTGACTTTGGCAATCAGCAACTCTGTCGACCAGCAGGCGACTACAGTCGAACTGGCGCAAATGTTCACACTGAACACAGCCATGCAGGCCTTCAGATGACCAAATAGAACGAGAAATTAGCCCAGAGACAGGGGCACCCATAATACCGAAAGGGATCAACCAGTCATCATGGCTGGCAGCGAGCCACGACACACCACAGGGATCTGCCAGAACCACCAGACGTGGATTAGCGGGATATCCTGAGCGTGATGCCAGTGAACGGCGTAGTTCACTGGTAATCGCCCCTTTACCCGTCCAGCCATCGACAAACACCACACCTTCTGTGCCATGTCGGTTTTCAATCCAGTCCATGGCAGTGTCATCAATCCCTCTGTCACGAATAATACTGACACCATAATGATGTGACTGCTTGCCCATGGCTCGCAGGGTTTGATGCAACATCACGCCAAGAGGGACACCCGCGCGAACCAGGCTGACCAAGACAATGGGGGTCTTGCCGAAGTGGTCTGCCAGCGCTTTTGCCAGCATCATGACTTCTTCTGCCAGACGCACAGTGCCTTTATCCAGCGCCTGGGCAAATAAATCCAGATGCCAGCGCGTGGGTTCAGGTTCCTGACTTAACATCTCAGAATAATGCTTGGTACCTGACTGGATAAGCTGTTCTTTTTGATCCACGGGTGTCATTTCTATTTCAACTGGCTTGAGCAGGAAATGAATATCCTCAGGCAGATAAGAGCCAGAAAAGGGGATAAAAGAACGCATATTATTGCTCTCCAAAAACATGTCGGCTGATATGTTCAGCAAACTGGCTCTGACGAGGCAGACCAAACCAGTGGCAGAGTTTCATAAAGCGATGATCGCTGAGGCTATCGCCCAGACCAATCACCGGAAATACTCCCCGTTCAGCTCGCAGCTTGTCCAGTAAGTACTGTGTTGCCAGGCCCTTTTCGACGGGCACCGGCAGCCAGGCAATATTGTTGCTATTACGATGAATATAAAAACCAGCAGTGGGAAATTTGGCCTCGAGCTCCTCGCCAAAAGCATAAAGCTCTGCCAGTTTGGTGCTGTCGGTATGCTTCATCACCAGGTAGACGGGAGTATCGCCATACTCATAATTGATCCTCGCCCAACCCTGAATGCCTTTTTCAGCCATCAGTGAAGTGATAAAGCCTTGTAAAGTCAGCAGAGGTTCCCGATAGGCAGACAGGGTTGCCTGCATGTGTTTTTTCCACTTTTCATCGGGTGTTCCTTCTGGCGTCAGGATAACCGCGCCGTGAGTGGCTATGGCCCATGAACGAAAGGGTATGGTGACACGCGCTATTTCATCTGTGCCGCGAGCGGTGACGGGGATAAAGTCAGCATGTTCAAGCAGCCAGTCCACCAGCATCGACTGTTCTTCGGTCATAAAGCTGCGGGCATTCATGGAACGGTCCAGGGCACCTGTGCGGTAGGGGTCTAGCGCGAGCTCATCCACCATTTTTCGGCGGGTCTGAAACAGAGTGTCATCAAGATCGGAGAAAACGACGGGCTTATTCATAAACGATAACCTCAACGTTGGGAGCCACGATGTTTAGGGCATCAAGCAACACAGGGCAGACGCTTTTAAGCGGCGTTTCGGTACATAACAAAATCCTGTCAAATTGCTGGTGGGCAACGTTATAGACAAAATTAGGGATCCCGAGCCCATAATTATCAGTAAAGGCAATCACTGATTCGATAGCAAAGCCAGTAGATACCGGCGAGCGGGTGGTGCTACTGAACCTGACTTCGGCTCCCTGAGCTTCCAGCCGTTCTGCCAGTAAGAAGGGTTCCCAGACAAATTCCCCGGTTCCCAGCACTAAGATTTTTTCCTTAGGCGTGGCGGTAATCTCTGTGCCCAGATCGCTGGCAGGTATGGCCATACCCAGACGTCCCCAGCTTTGTTTTCCGATAATCGCCACGCTACCTTTCGCTGTGACATTGACGTCAGGCATGATGGGAACCGGTGCATTGGCTTTTTTTTCCCAGTGCCAGTCGCCCTCGACCAGAGACACTGATGTAACCGGAAGCGGACACTGTTCGATAAGGGCGTTTCCACTCCAGTTGGTGAGTGTCACGGTAACAACCTGTTCTATCGCCGACAGACCCGCTTCCGTTCGTAATGCCTCTAGCAGGTTGATAAAGGTTTTACCTGTAGTGGCCTCATCATCAATCAGTACGAGGGTACGTGCATTGCGAACACAGGAGCGAAGAGCAGGATCGGTGGGGTGATAAAGCAGATGATCTGTGGCATGGGAATGATCTTCTTTAAACTCACACATCAAATCCCCCTCAACCGGATGCCGAGTTGAGGTCAGATAGACCTTATCCTTGAAGTAGCCTGCGGCTTCAGCATAAACGCCAGCTCCCAGCCCGACAGCGGTTTCCGCCATACCGATAAACAGTACCGGCTGGGGAAGACTGGCGGGGATCTGTTGTGCTAGCTGCTGATAGACCGAGCGCATGGTCAGAGGAGAAACGGGGATATGTTTGCCCAGTACCTTACTGACAAAAAGAAAGCTCCGTTTAGGGTTACGGCGTTCGGCAATATCAAACAGCGACTCTAATGGCACAGTGCCGTAAGTCGGGGTGACTGTCAGGGTTCCGCCTGACAGCTGTTTACGATAGAGAGCGGGTTTATTAACCATGATCAGGCACTCCCGTTGCTGACGGAAAGATTGTCCAGATCAGAGGGATAGAGGATGACATCAGTCATCGATCGCACCACGACAGGCGTAAAGCTTTCTGCTGCCAGCAGTGTAGCTTCAGATTGACTACACAGCCCGAGTTGACGCAGAGCAAACAGCGCGGGCAAGTTTACCCCGCTATGCAAGGTGTAGCCGACTCCCCCTGAAGGCCGCATATTAATTTCCAGCAGAACCGGTTCACCATTCTGGTTATTACGTGTTTGTACATTGACCAGACCATCAGCTTGCATCACCTGCGCGCAGAGCTTAGCCAACTCAAAGGCGGGCCCTGACTGTTCGAGGTATTGCAGAGCGCCCTCTTTACGCCGGGCCACGGCGGCAATGACCTGACCTTTTTCAACCAGCATATCGACGGAATATTCCGGACCTGGTAAATAGGGCATCAGCACCAGTGGCATAAAATCATTTTGTTGTTCAAGCGCATACAAATACATTTCAGGATGGACTTTACGACTGTCAGGATGAGTGAATGCCGACATCGGGGTTGCTTTATCATCAAAGCGCCAGAACCCCATGCCATAAATACCGGTTACCGGTTTTACGCAAAGAGCCTGTTGATCGGTGGCTACCGCGAGCCTCTCGCGAAGTTCGCTGGCACTTTCAATGCGCACAGAAGGGACAACGGGCAGGCCATAAGTTTCCATCTTCCGGGCGAATTCGACTTTGTCATCTGCCAGCATCAGAGTGGCCAGGCTGCTTGCACCTGTTGTCAGGGAAATGCCCAAGGCTTCAATCTGCTGGCGATGAGTTTCAAACCACTGACAATTACGACCGCTATGGAGGGCTTTAACATCATATTTTTTTACGGTGTTAACAATGAAATCCAGCCTGTGTTCATCCAGTGCGGGTTCAATCAAGGCGATGTCTGCCTGAGAGAGTATTTCAAAGCGATGATGGCGATGAGAAGCAATCACAGTGACAGCGTGATCAGTCTTTTTAAAAAATGCTTTAACGGCTGAAATGATATCGCGCTGCGACGATAAGCCTTCCATAAACCAGATTGTGTTACTCATCGCTTCGTTTTTCCCGGAATGAGAGATGGAGACCAGTGAGAGCTGAGTCTAAGGACGGCTCTTATTTGTGTCAATCATAATATGATCGTAATTAACGACAATAATTTACTGAGTAAATATTGGTAAGATTAGATTGAATTCGTCATTTTAAGTAAATTATTAACATTCAAATCATTTAAAATCATATAGTTAAAATTTTATTGTTAAGATCTCTGAAAAATGGGCTTGTGGTGTAACTTCATCATGATATGATTTTTTAAAAGATGGTTTTTGAATTTGAAAGAAGAATGTTTTAACCTACTCCTGAAGGAATAAATAATGGTTTCATTAAGTAAAAACCAAACAGTTTCACTCAGCAAAGAGACGTCATCGTTAAATCAGCTGCAGTTCGGTTTAGGTTGGGATCCTTTGAAAAAGAAAAAAGGATTCTTCGGTGGTCTTCTCGGTGGGGGAAGTGACTCCATTGATTTAGATGCTGGATGCGTTCTGTTAGATGCGTCGGGCAAAACTATCGATACCATCTGGTTCCGCAAGCTGAAATCAGGCTGTGGCTCAGTGGTTCACCTGGGTGACAACCTGACCGGTGAAGGGGATGGCGATGATGAAGTTATCACGGTCGACCTGACGCGTTTACCTGCTCAAGTTGAATACCTTGCTTTCACAGTGAATAGCTTCCGCGGCCAAACCTTTAATGAAGTCGACAACGCTTTTTGCCGCGTAGTGGATCAGTCCCGTAAAGAACTGGCTCGCTACCAGCTGACTGAACAGGGTTCTCACACCGGAATTATTATTGCTTCTTTAGCACGCAAGGGCGGTAGCTGGGACTTTACGGCACAGGGTAAAGCTTCTAGTGGCCGAACCATTGATGATATGCATGCTGATATTGTTGCTACGGTGGTGCGGTAATGACGATGACGCCGGGGAGCAATGCTCCCGTTCCCTCACAGATACTGACGGTACGTGTTCTTTCTGGTGTCCCGGTTGATGCCTCTTCGTTCCGTCTTTACGCTTCAGGTAAAGTGCAGGGTGACCCGGATATGGTGTTTTACGGGCAACCTGCTAACGATGATGGCTCAGTCAAACTCTCAGGCCAGGGGACTGATACCGCCTTTTTAGTCGATATCAATCGTCTGCGGCCTGAGGTGCAAAAGCTGGCTTTCACCGCGACGTGTGAAGGCAATATGACGCTCTCAGGTCTGAAAAGCCTTTCTATTCAGATTGAGCTTAACGGCAATATTTTACTGTCCGGCACTGTCAATGTGTCTGGCCGTCAGGAAGCCGCGCTGATCCTTGGAGAACTGTATCGTCGTAATACTGAGTGGAAATTCCGCTTTATCGCACAGGGCTTTAATGGTGGCTTGCAGCCATTAGCAGAACATTTCGGTGTCGATATTTCTGCACCTGCCAGTACGCCGGCACCGGCTCCGGTAAGCGCGCCAACACCGACGCCAGCACCTGCAAAAATCAGTTTAAGTAAAGTCTCACTAACCAAAGAAAAGCCGACTATCAGCCTGGCGAAACGAGATAACTTTGGTGAGATAAAAATTAACCTTAACTGGAATCAAACCCGAACAGAATCAGGCGGTATGTTCGGAGGAATGTTCAGTAAATCCAAAGGAATCGATCTGGATTTAGGGGCATTTGTTGAACTTCAGGATGGCTCTAAAGGCGTAATTCAGGCGCTGGGTGGTACTTTTGGACGCTTGAATTCAGAACCTTTTGTTGAACTGCAGGGCGACGACCGTACCGGGCAGGCGACTGAGGGTGAGTGGCTGCATATCAATGGTCGTGAATGGAAGAATATCCGCCAGGTGCTGGTTTTTGCCTTTATTTATGAAGGGGTCGCCAGCTGGGACAAAACGGATGGTGTCGTCACCTTACATATTCCTGAGCAACCGCCAATAGAAACACGTTTAACAGAAGGGTCTAACCGCCACAATATGTGTGCGATAGCCCGCCTGGTCAATGAAAATGGCATGATTAAGGTTGAACGTATTAATCAGTTTTTCAGTGGCCATAAAGATATGGACAATGCGCTTGGCTGGGGCTTTCGCTGGTCAGCGGGTTCAAAATAATTTTGATGTATCGAGGATAAGAGAATGAGTTTCTTCAATAAAGTGAAAGGTGCTTTTAGCGCGGGTCGTGATGAGCTAACCAAACAGGTTGGGCGTTTTAAACACAAAAAATTTATGCAAGGAACTGTGGCTGTTTGTGCCCGTATCGCCGTGACCAGTGATGGTGTTGGTGCTGAAGAAAAGCAAAAGATGATTGGTTTTCTTAAGTCCTCTCCTGAACTGAAAGTCTTCGACACTAAAGAAGTTATCGACTTTTTTAATGAGCTGGTTGATAGCTTTAGTTTCGATTATGAAATCGGTAAAGGGGAAACGATGAAATATATTCTGGCATTGAAAGATCAGCCAGAAGCCGCACAGCTGGCAGTACGTGTGGGTATCGCGGTTGCGAAAAGTGATGGTGATTTCGACCAGGCAGAACAAACTGCGGTCATTGAGATTGCACAGGCCTTGGGCTTTACTCCGGCTGAATTCGGCCTCTAATTTTTACACTTTGGTTTAAGGTCTCATTATGGTTTCTACACATATTGGTTTCCCGACAGAAACGGTGATTGTTTTTGTTGTACTGGCTGTCGGTGCTATCTGTATCGACTTGTTTATGCACCGCCACGATAAGCCGATTTCGTTAAAAAGCGCATCGCTCTGGACCGTGTTCTGGATAGCTGTGGCGATGGCCTTTGCGGGGTTCCTCTATGTTCATCACGGTGACGAAGTTGCAAGCCTGTTTATTACCGGCTATGCGCTTGAGAAAGTGCTCTCGGTAGATAACCTGTTTGTGATTATGGCTATCTTCTCGTGGTTCGCCGTGCCGAATAACCTGCGTCACCGCGTTCTCTACTGGGGAGTGATTGGCGCTATCGTGTTCCGTGGGATCTTCGTCGCTATTGGTACCAGCTTGCTGTCGCTGGGACCTTGGGTCGAAGTCGTCTTTGCCATAATCGTCTTGTGGACTGCGGTGATGATGCTCAGAAGCGGCGACGATAATGATGAGATTGAAGATTACTCTCAGCATATTGCTTACCGTATGGTGAAACGCTTCTTCCCAATCTGGCCGAAACTGAAAGGACACGCTTTCCTTATCAGTCAGAAAGAAGTTGATGCTGAACTGGCAAAACCGGAAAACAAAGACATCAAAATCGGCCGTACCGGTAAAGGGGCGATGTATGCAACGCCACTGATGCTCTGTCTGGCTGTGGTTGAACTGTCTGATGTGATGTTTGCTTTTGACTCGGTTCCAGCCGTTATCGCGGTGAGTCGTGAGCCTCTGATTGTCTACAGCGCCATGATGTTCGCCATCCTGGGCCTGCGTACCATGTACTTTGTTCTGGAAGCGCTTAAGCAATACCTGGTACACCTTGAAAAAGCCGTTATCGTGCTGCTGTTCTTTATCGGTCTGAAACTGGGCCTGAATGCAACCGACCATCTGTGGCATCACGGTTACAGTATTTCAGCCAATATGAGTCTTTTCGTTGTCCTAGGTGTGCTGGCTATAGGTATTATTGTCAGTGTGCTGTTCCCTGGAAAGCCTGATGCCAAAGAAGGCAAAGAGGGTTAATTTCCTGGAGCTTCACTGAACTAATTAACCTTAACTATGGAGGATAGAACGATGGGTGTTTCTCTTTCTAAAGGCGGGAATGTTTCTTTAAGCAAAGAAGCCCCAACCATGAAAAACATGATGGTCGGTCTGGGGTGGGATGCCCGCTCTACCGACGGTCAGGACTTTGACCTTGATGCTTCAGCATTTTTACTGAACAGCGCCGGAAAAGTACGTGGCGATGCGGATTTCATTTTCTACAATAATTTGAAATCTACTGATGGTTCTGTACTGCATACCGGCGACAACCGTACTGGTGAAGGCGACGGTGATGATGAAGGATTAACAATCAAGCTTGACCAGATTTCAGCCGACGTGGAGAAGATAGTTTTTGTGGTCACTATCCACGATGCCACCACTCGTCGTCAGAGTTTTGGTCAAGTATCGGGCGCATTTATTCGCCTGGTCAATGCTGATAACCAGCAGGAAGTGGCTCGTTATGACCTGACTGAAGATGCCTCTACAGAAACCGCCATGTTGTTTGGCGAACTGTATCGCCACAACGGTGAGTGGAAGTTCCGTGCTGTTGGTCAGGGTTATGCTGGCGGTCTGGCATCAGTTTGTGCTCAGTACGGTATCAACGCATCTTAATTGAAACGTGAGTTCTATCAGAACGATACCTTGAATAAACAGGCGGTACTCGCCGCCTGACTTTATGAATACTATTGGAGAGTAAAAAATGGCTGTATCTTTGACTAAAGGCGGAAACGTATCCTTAACGAAAGAAGCACCAACCATGAATATCGCCATGGCTGGTCTGGGCTGGGATGCGCGTGTAACTGATGGTGCAGGTTTTGACCTTGATGCGTCGGTCTTTATGGTCGGTGATGACGGTAAAGTTCTCTCCGATGCATCGTTTATTTTCTTTAATAACAAAACCAGCACCTGTGGTTCAGTCAACCATATGGGAGATAACCGTACCGGTGAAGGCGACGGTGATGATGAGCAGGTTAAAGTTGAGCTGTCTAAAATCCCTGCTGAAGTAAAAAAACTGGTTTTTGCGGTCACCATTTATGATGCAGAAGCACGTAACCAAAACTTCGGTATGGTGAGCAACAGTTATATGCGTGTCGTCAATCATGATAACGGCACAGAAATTGCCCGCTTCGATTTGTCAGAAGATGCCTCTACCGAAACAGCAATGATTTTTGGTGAGCTCTATCGTCACAATGCGGAGTGGAAATTCAAAGCGGTAGGTCAGGGCTTTGCCGGTGGTTTATCTGCACTGGCTTCCCAGCACGGCGTTAATATTTAATCTGCTTGTAGGTCGTGGACTGTATCTCTACGTTGGTTAACTAACGGAGTAAGATACAGTCCATACCGATGAATATTTTTAAACTATTTCAGCGTGCTTTTTATTTTTGCAGTTGGGGGATTACGTTTTTCCCAGCCACTGTGAAAATGCCGCCAGTGTGGTTCCTGGGCAATAGCCAGCATCTCATAGTCGCCTCGAGTATCACCCCATGCCCGTAAGTAATAGTTAGCCAGCGGGCCGTATTCAGCAGTCAATCTGACCACCTTCTGAGCACATCGACAGTTCTCACCATCGATATTCCCTGTCAGTACACCGTCTTTAACTTCCAGATTTGTGCTGATCAGACGTATACCTAACCGGTCAGCAAAGGGTTTAAGCACGATGGAAGGTGAAGCAGAGCAAATCGTAACGATAGCGCCAGAGGTTACCTGAGTCGCCACAGCAATCAGGCCGGAAGGACGCATCATTCGGCTAAAGTACTTCTCACAAAATTCATGAGCTTTTTGTTCTACCCAGCTTGCTTCAACACCGGTGAGAAAGGTGCGGATGAGAATACCCTTCAACTCATCACGCGTGACTCTGCGACCGAGACATTTAAGAGTAGGGATCACCAGACGTATCATGCGTCGGGCAAAAATACGTCTCCCAAAGGCAAAGCGCAAGAAGGGAACAAAACTATCACGTTTGGTGAGCGTCCCGTCGAAATCAAAGACGGACAGTGCATTCGTCTTATTAGTCATCCTATACCTCAAATTTTAACGTTTTTTATCATCATGATAAAACACGTATATATCCATCATACTGCAAGTTGCTCAGATGTTAATCGCCAGAAAATATAAAGGCCAGCATAAGCTGGCCTTTAGTCTATTAATAGCGAATTAAATCAGACCGGCAGCTTCACGCAACTGTTCTGCTTTGTCGGTTTTTTCCCATGGGAAATGTTCGCGACCAAAGTGACCATAAGCGGCGGTCTCTTTGTAGATAGGGTGCAGCAAGTCCAGCATCTGAATCAAACCGTATGGACGCAAGTCGAAGAACTCACGTACCAGCAGGGTCAGTTGCTCAACGGCAATTTTTTCTGTGCCGAAGGTTTCAACCATAATTGAAGTTGGCTCAGCAACACCAATAGCGTAAGAAACCTGGATTTCACAACGATCTGCCAGACCAGCGGCAACAATGTTTTTTGCTACATAGCGAGCAGCATAGGCCGCAGAACGGTCGACTTTAGACGGATCTTTACCTGAGAATGCGCCGCCGCCATGACGAGCCATACCGCCGTAAGTATCAACGATAATCTTACGTCCGGTCAGGCCACAGTCACCCATTGGGCCACCAATAACAAAACGGCCAGTAGGGTTGATATGGTATTTGGTCTGCGAATTCAGCCATTCAGCAGGCAGAACAGGTTTGATGATTTCTTCCATCACTGCTTCCTGAAGCGTTTTCAGGGACACAGACTCAGAATGCTGAGTAGACAGAACAACCGCATCAATACCGACGATTTTACCGTCGTCATACTGGAAGGTAATCTGGCTTTTAGCATCAGGGCGCAGCCAGTCCAGAGTGCCATTTTTACGCACTTCTGCCTGACGCTGTACCAGACGATGAGCATAAGTAATTGGCGCTGGCATTAAAACGTCAGTTTCGTTAGTCGCATAACCAAACATCAGTCCCTGGTCACCGGCACCTTGCTCCAGCGGATCGGTACGATCAACGCCTTGATTAATGTCCGGAGACTGTTTGCCGATGGCACTCAGGATCGCACAAGAATTAGCATCAAAGCCCATATCTGAATGGACATAACCAATTTCGCGTATTGTCTGACGAGTGATTTCTTCGATATCAACCCAAGCGCTAGTCGTGATTTCACCACCGACTAAGACCATACCGGTTTTAACATAGGTTTCGCATGCGACGCGAGCTTTCGGGTCTTGCTCAAGGATAGCATCGAGAACCGCATCAGAGATTTGGTCGGCGATTTTATCAGGATGCCCTTCAGATACTGACTCGGACGTAAAAAGGTGCTTAGCCATATTTTTTTCACCCTAAGATTATTCGTTTAGTTCAGGCTGTTGCCAATGATAAGTGTAGCGAAATAAACCAGCCTGAAACGTGTTGCCACAGATTGAAAAACAGGCAGTCTAATACTGGATACCAACCTTGAATAACTCAAATAAATTGAGATAAAACAGGTATATACCCTAAGAAACTCAAGTTGTTTGTCAGCGCTGAGCAAATCCTGGTGTACACATAGCTAAACTATGTGATTCGCCACGATTGATGAAAGCAACGCCCAGGCAACTTGAAGTATGACGGGTATAGATGGATTAACATCTGGACGGCTATTTTAATTACTCATTCAGCAGATGGCTAGAGTTATTTCTACCCAGTTGTGTCATTGCACTCTTTTCGTTAAGGAACCCGGCGATCAATGGAGCGAAAAATGGTACTAAGTGAGTGTGGAAACGTCAGGTTAACAAAATGATTTTTGATTAAAGCATTTGATTTAAAGGTGATTTATTTTGTTTTCATCGTGAAAAGATCATGAATATCTTTCACGGTGGATGCAATAGTAACCCTGCTAAATAAGGGCTTTTAGATTGTTTTTTACTATTACGGTTAACCTGTACGCTTGGTTTGACGATCTTCAGACTGTTTAGCTAAATCAATACCGATAGAGTGGATCTCATTTACGATGTAGTGCGATAGCCCACGTACAGGTCTTTAGTCATGGGCAGCAAGGTCTACTTGGCATATCGGAAGCCTTTGCCGACAGTGACTGAGTGGCCTTTCCGGTTAATTGCCTGCCTATTTTTATTTTGCATTTTTCGCTGGTTGACGGTATAAAGCGCGCACGCGGCTTATCAAAAAAGCGCACGATATTTGTGTTGCCCACTTCCTGCCGGGTTGAGCATTTTTCCGGGCCTGTTTATACCCAAAATAATTCGAGTTGCTTGTAGGCGCAAAGAGAAGGCTGTCGATGAACATAGATAAACTATGTGATTCGGCTGCCTGAACGCCAGCAGACCTAAGCAACTTGAAGTATGACGGGTATATACAGCGCTCAACGCTTTGGCTTGTTACATGCCTTTCAAGGTATGCATGGAGGTGAGTGAGTTAATGAATAGCCAGCATCCTAGTATCTGTTTGCTCCTCACAACTGATATTTCATGCTTTAAATCCTACCGATGTTATACCCATCTCGGTGCTTCTCAGGACTCACGAGCCGGTATCTAATCCGTCGTGATAACTGAACAAGGGCGCTCTTGTCTGACAAGAGTTTTCTCGTGGTTTCGCCAATCTGTCATACAGATCACGGTTATGTGTTTTACAATAAAATGAAAAAGAAACCCAAAGTACAGCCTGACTGTCAGATTTTTCTGCTACCCAATTGCCTGGGGAATGGGTTGTTATTGCAAGATCACCCTGCGATAGTAGTTAACTGTATCGCATATTTGAAACAACATGAGGTTCGCCATGACTGACAAAATCTCTTCTGTTCCAGGTTCGTCAGTAGGCGAGCAAGATCAACATCGCTCCATGCAGGAGGTCGCCATGAGTTCCGAGGATGCAAGCAAAATGCTGCGTACCTATAATATTGCCTGGTGGGGTAATAATTATTATGACGTCAATGAGCTTGGCCATATCACCGTATGCCCGAACCCGGATGTTCCGCAGGCCAGAGTCGATCTCGCCGAGCTGGTAAAAGCACGTGAAGTCCAGGGACAGCGGCTACCGGCGCTGTTTTGCTTCCCGCAGATCTTGCAACATCGCCTGCGTTCAATTAACGCCGCCTTTAAACGCGCCCGGGAATCTTATGGTTACAACGGTGACTATTTCCTGGTTTATCCGATTAAGGTTAACCAGCATAAGCGCGTGATTGAGTCACTGATTCATTCAGGTGAACCGTTAGGTCTGGAAGCCGGCTCGAAAGCTGAACTGATGGCGGTGCTGGCACACGCGGGGATGACCCGTTCGGTGATTGTCTGTAACGGCTATAAAGACCGTGAGTATATCCGTCTGGCGCTGATCGGCGAAAAGATGGGCCACAAGGTCTATCTGGTTATCGAGAAAATGTCAGAAATCAGCATTGTGCTGGAAGAAGCTGAACGTTTGAACGTGATCCCGCGTCTTGGTGTACGGGCACGTCTGGCTTCCCAGGGGTCTGGCAAATGGCAGGCATCCGGTGGCGAGAAATCTAAGTTTGGTCTGGCAGCGGTCCAGGTGTTACAGCTGGTCGAAATGCTGCGTGAAGCGGGCCATATCGACAGCTTACAGTTGCTGCACTTCCATCTCGGCTCGCAGATGGCGAATATTCGCGATATCGCAACCGGTGTCCGTGAATCCGCGCGTTTCTATGTTGAGCTGCATAAGCTGGGCGTCAATATTGAGTGTTTCGATGTGGGCGGCGGCTTAGGCGTCGACTACGAAGGAACCCGTTCGCAGTCAGACTGTTCTGTGAACTACGGTCTGAATGAATATGCCAATAATATCATCTGGGCTATCGGCGATGCCTGTGAAGAGTTCAATCTGCCACATCCGACAGTGATTACTGAATCCGGACGTGCGGTTACCGCTCACCATACGGTGCTGGTCTCGAATATCATTGGTGTTGAACGCAACGAATACACCACACCAGTTGCCCCGGCTGAGGATGCCCCTCGTGCTCTGCAAAGCATGTGGGAAACTTGGGGTGAAATGCATGAACCTAATAACCGTCGCTCATTGCGCGAATGGCTGCATGACAGCCAGATGGACTTGCATGATATTCACACCGGTTACGCCTCTGGCAGCTACTCTTTGCAGGAACGTGCCTGGGCAGAACAGCTTTACCTCAGCATGTGCCATGAGATCCAGCGCTTGTTAGATCCGAGTAATCGAGCACACCGTCCGATTATTGATGAGCTACAGGAACGTATGGCGGATAAAATTTACGTCAACTTCTCCCTGTTCCAGTCAATGCCGGATGCCTGGGGTATCGATCAGTTATTCCCGGTGATGCCGCTGGAAGGGTTAAACCTGACGCCAAAACGTCGTGCTGTACTGCTGGATATTACCTGTGACTCCGACGGGGCTATTGATCACTATATCGACGGGGATGGCATTGCGACCACCATGCCGATGCCGGAGTACGATCCTGAAAATCCACCGACCTTAGGTTTCTTTATGGTGGGTGCGTACCAGGAGATCCTCGGCAATATGCACAACCTGTTTGGTGATACTGAAGCGGTAGACGTCTTTGTCACACCAGAGGGAGTGGTAAACGTTGAACTTTCTGATGAAGGGGATACCGTTGCCGATATGCTGCAATACGTACAGCTGGATCCGAATACCTTGCTGAAACACTTCCGAGATCAGGTTAAACAGACCGATCTGGATAGTGAATTGCAACAACAGTTCCTGGAAGAGTTTGAAGCGGGTCTGTACGGGTACACTTACCTGGAAGATGAATAATCCGCTTTGTGCCGGTAACAGCCAGGCAATTTGAAGCATGACATGTATATACCCTAAATAATTCAAGTTACAGGAAGGCGGCAAGCGAAGGAATCCCGATGAGCTTACTACAGTAAGTGATTCGGGTGAGTGAACGTAGCCAACGCGCCTGAAACTTGAAGTATGACGGGTATAATCCCTTTCTCGTCGGGCTAACGACGCGGAAGGGATTTTTTTATATAGATTTCACTCCAACCAAGAGGTCAGATAATGAGCACCTTAGGCCATCAATACGATAACTCACTGGTATCCAATGCCTTTGGTTTTTTACGCTTGCCGTTAAACTTCCAGCCTTATGACAGTGATGCCGACTGGGTTATCACTGGGGTGCCATTTGATATGGCGACCTCTGGACGTGCCGGTGGGCGTCATGGGCCAGCAGCTATCCGTCAGGTTTCAACGAACCTGGCCTGGGAAGGCAACCGCTTCCCGTGGAACTTTGATATGCGTGACCGCCTGAAAGTCGTGGACTGTGGCGATTTAGTTTACTCATTCGGCGACGCGCGTGAAATGAGTGAGAACCTGCAAGCCCACGCTGAGCGTTTACTGGCTAGCGGTAAGCGTATGCTCTCCTTTGGTGGCGACCATTTTGTCACTCTGCCACTGCTGCGTGCCCATGCTAAGCATTTCGGTAAAATGGCGCTGGTGCATTTCGATGCTCACACCGACACTTATTCGAATGGCTGTGAATTCGATCACGGAACCATGTTCTATACCGCTCCGAAGGAAGGTCTGATCGATCCTCATCATTCAGTACAAATAGGTATTCGTACTGAGTTTGATAAAGATAATGGCTTTACCGTACTGGATGCCCCACAGGTGAATGACAGAAGTGTTGATTCCCTGCTGACCGAGATCAAGCAGATTGTCGGTGATATGCCAGTCTATCTGACCTTTGATATCGACTGTCTGGATCCTGCTTTTGCGCCAGGTACTGGAACGCCGGTTATCGGTGGTCTGACTTCAGACAGGGCGCTGAAACTGGTTCGTGGCCTGAAAGATCTTAATATTGTCGGTATGGATATTGTCGAAGTGGCACCTGCCTACGATCAGTCAGAAATCACCGCGCTTGCAGCGGCGACTCTGGCACTGGAACTGCTGTATATCCAGGCGGCAAGAAAGGGCGAATAAGTTCAACTATCCGCCCTGGCAATACGATCAGAAGGGATATCATGATCCCTTCTGATCGGTTCATTCCGGAGTGGCAAACTGCTTTTTAATAAAGGCACTTGCCGTTCTGATGCCCGCCAGCGTAATGGTATGCGGCATATTCTCTTCAAGACTCAATTCAACCTGAACACCTGCCGCACTTAAGGCCTCAGCTGCTTTTTGACTCTCTTGCCAGGGAATAACCGGATCGGCTTTGCCATGGACCAGTAACGCGGCTGAATGAGCAAGAGGTTGTAGAGGTAGCGGAGAAGCCAGCCGACCTGAGAACGCCACTACGCCAGCCAATGGACAGACACCTCGAATCAGCGCATCCATAGCCATAATGGCTCCCTGGGAAAAACCGGCCAGTATCACGCTGTCGGTATCAGGATTAATCCCCCGTTCCTTGAACAGCTCCGTTAACCTGGCATCAAATGCCTGACGGGCTGCCTGAATGCGTTCCGGACGATTATCTTCCGTCACGCCGTTGACACTGAACCACTGAAAGCCAGGGCCCATATCGAAAGCTGACGGGCCATCCGGTAGCGCAAAAGTGACCTGTGGCATGACATGCTGCCAGTGTTCTGCTACCACCTGTAAATCACTGCCCCGGCTACCGACACCGTGTAGCAGTACCACCAGATTTTTAGCCATTATTTTGCCTCCAGTCCGTAAGCTTTCATATCCGGACCGACAGGAACAATACCGTTAGGATTCAAAGCTTTGATTGAATAATATCCCTGCTTAATATGGTCGATACTGACCGTCTCGCGGATACCCGGTATGGCCAGAATACGTTGGGTATAGCTGTCGAGATAGCGGTATTCCCTGAGCTGGCGAATATTACATTTAAACAGGCCATGGTAAGCGGCATCAAAACGGATCAGGGTGACAAACAGGCGAATATCCGCCTCGGTAAAATCACTTCCGGTTAAAAAACTCCGTCCGTCAGAAAGTCTGGCCTCGAGTTTATCCAGCATGCCGAAGACATCGCTGACGGCCTCAGCGTAACTCACTTGAGTCGTGGCAAAGCCGGCGCGGTAAACGCCATTATTCAGTGATGGATAAATTTCAGCGTTTAAACGCTCTATCTCGCTTTGCAGTAACGCGGGATAGAGGTCAATATTATTCCGAGCCAGTTCGCCAAAACCGCTATTGAATATACGTACGATATCAGCGGACTCGTTGTTAACGATGGTGCGGGTTTTCTTATCCCACAGCACCGGAACCGTTGCTCGCCCAGTGAAGCTACTATCGGCCTGGGTATAAAGCTGATGTACCCACTCAGCATTATTCAGGGTATCGCGGTTAGCGCCGGGATAGTCGCCAAAATGCCAGCCTTCATCCAGTAACCAGGGTTCGACAACCGAGACACTGACGACCTGCTCCAGACCTTTAAGCTTACGAGCCATCAGCGTACGGGAGGCCCAGGGACAAATCAGCGCCACGTAAAGATGATATCTGTCTGGTTCGGCAATAAAGCCAGCGTCACCGGTAATACCCGCATCGCCATCGGGTGTAACCCAGTGGCGGAAACTTGAAGTCTGGCGAACAAAGCCGCCTTTTTCATCAGTCGCCTGTACGGGATGCCATTCAGCGGTCCATTTTCCGTTAACCAGCATAGTCTTATCCTCAGTGTTTGAATGAAGTCGGTTTCAGCGCATATTTACCATCACCAATAAGCGCCAGCGTCATCAGGCCTGCTATCCACAATGCAAGGAATTCCCAGCCACCGTTCGGATTAGTAAAGAAGAAACCTGCGGGTCCGTGTACGGTGGCAATAGCACCAAGTAACACAGGGATCAGAACGATAGCGACGATCCTGGCATAGATCCCGAGGATTAGGGCAATACCGCCGAGCAGTTCAACCGCCATTGTCAGATAAGCCAGACCACCAGGCAGTCCGAGTGAGGCAAAAAATTGCGCGGTGCCAGCCGGGGTAAAAACAAAAAATTTCAGGCCAAAGTGAGCCAGAAATAAAATACCTAATACCAGGCGCATAATCAGTGCTGCGTAGGGAGCGGTGCGTTGATCTAACATTATATATTCCTCTATACCCTAGCGTGTCTATGCTCATCGACTGTCTTCTCTTTGTGCCTACAAGCAACTCGAATTATTTTGGGTATATTCCGTTCGTAAGTTGATAAGAGGAATGTACTCCCTTTCCAGGATGGTTATTATCCCATCAAAAAGAGCATGTTTATTTCCAAAATGGAAATTATCGCCAGTTCTCTTCCCATTTTGGTTTACCCGCAAAGGATTCGGCCAGAAAATCAATAAATGCCCGGGAACGCCGGGTAAGATATTTCGCGGGTGGATAAAGGGCATACAGGCCGAGCGGCGGGGCTTCGTAGTGGGAAAGTACCGAGATAACCGTTCCATTCTGCAGCGCTTCACCCGCGACAAAAGTAGGCAATCGCGTTATGCCTAATCCTTCGATTGCTGCGCGCAGGCAAACTTCCGCGTTGGAAAATTTTATCCGTCCATCGACTTGCTGTATCTGTAGCTGCTGGTTTTCATCCTCAAATAGCCAGGCCCGCGGATCGCGAAAGTTAGTGTCGACAATACAGTGATGTTCTGACAGCTGACTCCAGTGGGATGGTGTCCCTTTCTGTTGTAAGTAGCCGGGGGAGGCCACTGTCACGATGCGGATATCACAAAGCTTACGTGCAATCAGGCTGCTGTCAGCAAGATTGCCAATACGCAGCGTCAGGTCAAAACCTTCATTCACCACACTGACCAGCCGGTCAGCAAAGCTGACATCTAATTCAATATCAGGATAGCGGTGAGCAAAAGTAATCAGATGTTCTGCGAGCTGGGTTGAGCCAAAGGTGACGGGTGCGGAAACCCTTAATAGCCCGGAGGGAGTTTTTGAGGCATTAAGGACATCATCGTTCAGGGCATCATATTCCGCTAATAGCGGACGAATACGTTCATAGTAGGCCAGTCCTACTTCGGTAGGTTTCAATGAGCGGGTACTGCGATTAAAAAGACTCACGGCCAGTTCACGTTCAAGGCGGGTTATTAGCTTTGATGCCTGTCCATGGCTGGTCGACTGTCTCTGCGCGGCGGCGGTAAAACTCCCCGTTTCCATCACGGCAATAAACATACGATCGCAATCGAGCCTTTCCACGTTCTTTTCCTTTCACTATTGCGTTTTTCTGACCAGGAGATGGATCTGGTTTCCCCTCCTGGTCAGTGTACTGTCGCTTATTTCAAGCCGTCGGCGCTCATGCGGTCACGGATATGCTGAGCACGACCTTCAGAGGAAGGGTGGTCATCAAGCATGCTGCTCTGGCGTCCGCCGTCCAGACTGGCCAGTTTTTCAAAGCTTGTCGCTAGCCCGTTGGGATTTACCTTACGTTGACGTAGCAGGTCATAAGAGTAGTCATCGGCTTCTGATTCCTGACGTTGTGAGAACTGAGCATTGACCAGTTTTTCACTTAAATCGCCCAGTTGCGATTGTGACAGTTCACCGACCACTCCCCCGGCAGAAGCCGCAGCAATACGCACTGCATTGGTCCCCATTGCCACCTGCATACCTTTTTTCACATGACCCAAGGCGACGTGCCCCATCTCATGGCCCAGTACCCCTTCGACTTCATTATCGTTCATCAAATCCATCAAGCCACTGTAGACACGAATACAGCCATTCGCCATCGCAAAGGCGTTCACATCTTTGGTCATATACACTTTATAATTCACCGGCATACCATTGATATTATCCCCCAGAGCCTGAGAGATTTTCTTTAATCGCTGGGTATAGACGCTATTTGCCGGAGCCAGGGTCGCTTTACTATCCTGCTGCTTGCAGGCTTCATCACTGAGTTGTTTTACCTGGGCATCACTGAGGGTGTAGGCCTGAAATGCACCGACACCGGAAGTTAATAAACCCTCAGAGTTCATGCCCTGGCAGCCGCTCAAAAAGAGGGTGATGCCCAGTGCTGCGATAATGGGGCGTAACTTCATGTTCAAATCCTTCTATCAGTAATAATTGTGGAATAAAGAGGAACTCAATGCCCCATAACCAGGAGGTTTATCCTTTTATCAGGAAAGCCTCATACGCTGTAGGTCGTGACCGATGCAAGCGTTTTCGTGAGATTTCTTAGTCGATACGCTGACACTACATGTACATGACCTTTCCCCTGGTGTACATTGTCGGGAGGTTTTTGGGCTGTAGTTACCAATGTATATTAGTAGTAGCGTCAATTTCCACTTATCCGATCTGGAGTTAAAATGTCCTCTCGTAAAGAGCTTGCAAACGCAATTCGTGCGCTCAGCATGGACGCAGTACAAAAAGCGAAATCCGGGCACCCTGGTGCACCTATGGGCATGGCCGACATCGCTGAAGTTCTGTGGCGTGATTTTCTAAATCATAACCCGCAAAACCCATCATGGGCCGACCGCGACCGTTTTATTCTGTCTAACGGCCATGGTTCAATGCTGATTTATAGCCTGCTGCACCTCACGGGTTATGACCTGCCAATCAAAGAACTGGAAAATTTCCGTCAGCTGCACTCTAAAACACCAGGTCACCCAGAAGTGGGTTACACCGCAGGTGTTGAAACCACCACCGGTCCACTGGGACAGGGTGTTGCTAATGCTGTAGGTATGGCTATTGCCGAGCGTACTCTTGCGGCACAATTCAACCGTCCAGGCCATGATATTGTTGACCACTTCACCTACACCTTTATGGGTGATGGTTGCATGATGGAAGGCATTTCCCATGAAGTGTGCTCCCTGGCGGGTACTCTGAAACTGGGTAAACTGGTTGCTTTCTATGATGATAACGGTATCTCTATCGATGGTCATGTTGAAGGCTGGTTTACTGACGATACAGCACAACGTTTTGAAGCCTATGGCTGGCACGTTGTTCGCGGTATTGATGGCCATGACGCTGACTCAATTAAACGTGCAGTTGAAGAAGCACGTGCAGTCACTGACAAGCCATCATTGCTGATGTGCAAAACCATCATTGGTTTTGGTTCTCCGAACAAGCAAGGTACTCATGATTCTCACGGTGCTCCACTGGGCGATGCAGAAATTGCACTGACTCGTAAAGCGCTGGGCTGGGAATATGAGCCATTTGTTATTCCACAAGAGATTTATGCCGAGTGGGATGCCAAAGCAGCAGGCGAGAAGAAAGAAGCGGCCTGGAACGAGAAATTTGCAGCTTATGCAAAAGCGTTCCCACAGGAAGCAGCAGAGTTTACTCGCCGTGTGAACGGTGATTTGCCTGCTGATTTCGAGGCTAAAGCGAGCGAGTTCATTGCGAACCTGCAAGCTAATCCTGCGAAAATTGCCAGCCGTAAAGCTTCACAGAATTCCATCGAAGCCTTTGGCCCGTGGTTGCCTGAGTTCCTCGGCGGTTCTGCTGACCTGGCACCTTCTAACCTGACCCTGTGGTCTGGTTCTAAAGCGCTTAACGAAGACGAAGCCGGTAACTACATCCATTACGGTGTACGTGAATTCGGTATGACCGCTATCGCTAACGGTATTGGTCTGCATGGTGGTTTCCTGCCATATACTTCAACCTTCCTGATGTTTGTTGAATATGCACGTAACGCTGTGCGTATGGCTGCGCTGATGAAGCAGCGTCAGGTTCTGGTTTATACCCATGACTCTATTGGTCTGGGCGAAGATGGCCCAACTCACCAGCCGGTAGAACAGCTTGCTGCTCTGCGCGTGACGCCAAATATGAGCACATGGCGCCCATGTGACCAGGTTGAGTCTGCGGTTGCCTGGAAATACGCTGTACAGCGTAACGATGGCCCAACTGCCCTGATCCTGTCTCGTCAGAACCTGGCACAGCAAGAGCGTACTGCTCAGCAACTGGCAGATATTGCCCGTGGTGCTTATGTCCTGAAAGACAGCGAAGGCCAGCCTGAGCTTATCTTCATCGCCACCGGTTCTGAAGTTGAACTGGCTGTTGCGGCATGGGAAAAACTGACTGCTGAAGGTGTTAAAGCGCGCGTAGTTTCTATGCCGTCTACCGATGCCTTTGACAAGCAGGATGCCGCTTACCGTGAAGCAGTACTGCCAAAAGCCGTTGCTGCTCGCGTGGCAATCGAAGCCAGCATTGCTGACTACTGGTTCAAGTATGTGGGTCTGAACGGCGCTATCGTTGGCATGACCACCTTTGGTGAGTCAGCTCCAGCAGAGCAACTGTTCGAAGAGTTCGGTTTCACTGTTGAAAACGTAGTGGCACAGGCTAAAGCGATTCTGTAATCGCATCGGCTAGTGTGTTACGAGAGGGTCGCTAAGGCGGCCCTTTTTTTATGGCTGTAGCTAGAACGGATCAGGTGCTGACGTCTGTAAGTATTTTCCTTCAAATGACTGCCGTTAGTCCTATTTATTAATATCATATTTATGTCTATTATGATGAATGACACGCTGCTGTAGTTTTATTTTTAATGCAGTGTGATGATTTTAATCAGGTACTATATTTTCCCCGCAGACCATCATGACTCTTTTTACTCCATATGAGGGATAAGAAATATTGATGATTTTTAGATGAAATTTAATAGCAGTATATAAATATATTACTCTTCCGATTTCATCATAATTTCACCGACTTGGCAGTGCAATAAATCTCATAAGGAAAAACACCCATGCTCCATTTAACCACCATTTCTGACGAAGATGTGATGTTGCAAATTAGCGATATACTATTAATAAAATCATGTGGTAGCGCAAAAACAATTATTCAATTACGCGGTGTATCAGAGCAACTGACCATTGATGCGAGCTTTGAGCAAATCAAAGATGCAATTAATAATAACCATAAAAAACCGGCGCAAGTATTGCGCCCATTAAAACTAGCGACAGGAAATGATATTTGATATTTCGACCTCATGGTTTTATTTGTATTAAAAAATTATTGTTGTAATGATGCAAAAAAATGATCTACTGCGGTAATAAACTGAATTAATTCCTGATTAAGACTATCGATTACTGTATGGATGGCGACATCATCTACACTGGTATTCAAATGTAGTTCAATCGTCTCGCAAAGATGAACAATGGAAGAACCTCCCAATATCTGTGCTGTTCCGGCGATGCGATGCGCATGGTGTTCGACAGAATGCCAATGGTTAGTCGCCAGCGCCTGATGCAACCCAGCCATATCTTTTTGGTACTCATCTCTTGCATGCTCCAGTATTTGACGCATAAGTTCAGGCTGATCCATTGATAGTGAGGAAAGCGTTTCCATATCAATAATGTTCTCTAAAGCGCTGAAAATACTCCGCGGCTTTACCGAAGATAGAAGATGCGAGAGTTCATCTATATTTATTGGTTTAAATAACAATAATTGCATACCTGATGCCAGACATCTCTCTTTCTCTTCCGAACGCGCATTTGCCGTTAATCCCCAAATGACCAGATCATTGTCGTATTCACGTATCTTTGCTGCGAGTTCGACCCCATCTAAGACTGGCATATTAATATCGGTAATCAACAGATCATAATTTTTGCGCTTAACGGCATCAAATGCTTCCAGTCCATTCGTCGCTTCATCTATCCTGTAGCCTAAATGGAGGAATTGCCGGGATATCAATAATCTGTTTGTTGGATTATCATCTACGATAAGTATATTTAATTCTCTGGTTATCGATTCAACAGGGAGAATATCTGAATCCGGTAGCGGGACTGATGCCGTGCGAGATAAACGTGTAGGTACTTCCATGGTGAACGTCGAACCTTTATCAGAGGCTGTTGATAAGAAAATTCGCCCCTTCATCAGACTGGTTATTTCACTACAGATATATAATCCCAGGCCCGAACCTGTTTTTAGTTTCCCTGACGAGGTCTGGCTAAACATTTTAAATAATTTTGCCTGCTCTGATTCGGAGATCCCCACTCCAGTATCAATGACACTCATTGTCAGTAAAGCGTTTCCTGCTGAATCAACTGTGAGACCTGCTACTATTTTAATACTGCCCCGATCGGTGAACTTTATTGCATTACTGATTAAATTCGACAAGACTTGACGAGTTGCTTTTGGGTCAATAAACAAATGAATTTTTGATTCTATAGTCGAGTCCAGCGTTATACTTAAGCCTTTCTGAAAAGATAATGCATCAAACATATTAATGGTTGATAATAAAAATGATTCAATATCAACCCATTCTTCATTGAGTTCAAAACTGCCGCTGGCAATTTTTTCTAAATCTAACACATCACCAATAAGGCTAAGTAATACTTCTCCAGTGGCATAGGCGAGCTCAATATTGCTTGCGGTAGTGACATTTTCTGGTTTATCCAGGCGAATAAGCTCAAGGAATCCCATAATAGCACTCACGGGGGTACGAAGCTCGTGACTCATTTGGGCAAGAAACTCACCTTTTGCTTGCGTAGCAATGGTCGCATTATTAGATTCAACTTTTAACGCATCCAGCAGCATTTTTTGCTCGGTAATATCAGTCCATCCGCAAATAAGCAAGGGGCTATTATCGACATCCTTTTCAAATAAAGTGAACCAAATTATGACATTACGTAATTCAGTACCATTATTAATTTCTGTGGTATATTTAAAAACGTTGTCTTTGACGAGATTTGATTCAATAGCAGTCTGGATAATGTTAAAAATAGGGTAGAGCGGGTGTGAAGGTATAGAAATAAGCATCCCTGATTCTGTTTTCTCAGAACCAGAAAAAAATGAAGTAAATGCGGGGTTATAACTTTTTAACTCACCGTTACTTGTTATGACATAGAGCGGATAAGGAACGGCAGCGGATAGTTGTGAACTAAAACTAAGCTGGTCTTTAAGATGATTTTCGATAGATTTTCTTTTTTTCATTTCTCTTAATAAATGCCACCCCCAGAATAACGTGCTGGCAATAAGCAGTAGTGATAAGAAAATAACCAGATAAAACTCTTTCTTATAGATGTCCCATGTGTTGACTTGTACATTAGGCATGGTTAACCATTTATTTGAGAGGCTCGCTATTTGCTTTGGAGGAATATCATCAAGAACTTTATTAATAATATGCTGTAATTCATGAAGATGATGAGGAACTGCAAATGCAATTTCAGCATCAGGAGCATGGGGTATTGCATGGAACTGAAGATTATCAGAACTAAAATGCTTTAGATAATACTGAGCTGTCATTTTTGTCGATATAGCAATATCGACGTCACCTTCATTAAGCATATTAATCGCTTTACTGGAATTTTCGACGTATAATATTTTCCAGAATGGATAATTTTTTTCAATAAACGACTTCAGAATATGGTCGGTCGGTATTGCTACTACCGCTTTATTAGTTTTTTTTGTCAGTGAGCCAACATCATTTTTAGTAATAAAAACAAAAGGGCTTGATAGGTAGGTCTGTGTAAAGAGTGCTTTTTCTGCTCGTTCAGAACTATAGGCTGCAGTAGGATGTAAATCCCACTCACCAGAATCTATTATTTTTTTTACTTCACTGTTGGATGTAACAAAAACGGGTTGAAAATTAATCCCTGTTTTAATATGTATTAAATCTAACATATCCCCAGTAATACCACGAATATCTTTATTTGAATCACTCATACTCAATGGGAAATTATATGGGTTTATAATAACACGTATATTTTTATTTTTATCAATCCATGCCTGCTCTTTTTTAGAGAGATCAAGAGGGCCATCATATAAAGATAAATTACCAAAATCAAGCCATGGTGAAGTTATTTGATTATGGGTTTTGGTACTTATTGAAGTAATAAAAAAATCAATGATATTTAATAATCTGGCATTGCTTTTATTTAATGAAAATGATACGAGTAACTCTTCATGATCCCAGGTTTTGACTAAGTTAAGCGTATTATGGAAGTCTGAAGAAAGGTAATAACCAGCCTCAAGATTTGTGCCAAAAAAAGCATCGGATTTACCATTTTCTACAGAAAATAGGGCTTCCTCAACGTTATCAAATGAAGTGATAGCCGCATTTTTATAGCGAGATTTTATGAACTCTTCACTTGGATAGTGGCCTGTAATGGCTATTTTTATCCGATCGCTGCTGTGGAGAGGGATCATGGTGTTTTCTTTTTTTGTAACAAGTGCTGGATATGAAAATACTAATGGTTTTGAATGTAGAAAATCGTTATCTAATACCTTGCCCTGCTCTGAATGAGTCACTAATAAATCTATACTTTCAGCTTTAAGAGCCAGTTTAGCATCTTCTTTAGCGGTGAAATATTTGATTATTATTTTTACTTTAAGCGTATTTTCAATAAGAGAAAAATATTCAGCATCAATGCCTTGTAATTTCCCCTCGCTATCTTTAATGGCTAGAGGGGGAGTTAAAGGCCCATAAATACCGATGGTGATATGTTTTTTCTTCATTAGCCATAACAAATTACCATTATTCAGGGCTAAATCACTGATGGCATAATCATGATTACTCTTCAGGGAAAGAGTTTCAGCGTGAAGTATCTTTGTATTCATGCCCACTAACATAATGAGTAAGATACCAAAATATTTTACCATGATTTTAACCTATTTTATTTCTATTTGATAAATCATAAAGCTCTAGCATATTTGAACAGCCTAGTTTTTCCATTAACCGGCGTTTATAAGTACTGACTGTTTTATAACTAATATTCATTTTTATACCAATTGATGTAATTTCCATTCCTTGTAGTAAATAACTCATGACTCTAACTTCCTGAGAGGATAGGGTATCAATTTTTTCCTCTTCAGAAGACTGAGACATATTGAGAGCATTTAATGTGAGAGGGAAATATGTGTATCCATTCACAGCTGCATCAATAGCTGAAATGATATCCTGTATTCCTTTCTTTTTGCTGATATAGGCATTGGCTCCGGCCGCAAAGCATTTTTTCCCATAAAAAAAATCACTTTTAGCTGAAATAACGATAAATATGCAAGTAGAGTTGTTTTTTCGAAGAGCCTCTACGACTTCAATACCATTTTTTACAGGCAAGTCCACGTCTATTATGGCGATATCTGGTTTCAATTCATTAATGAGTTTTAAGCCAGCCTGGCCGTCTGAAGCCTCTGCCAACACTTCAATACTATTCTTTTCAAGAATTGACCTGATGGCAACCAGAGCTAATGGGTGATCATCGACGATTATTGCATTCATGTTATTTTCTTTTATTATTAATCTCTAAGATTTGTTGTATTTTACTGAGTTAGATGTTGTTAGTATGTAAGGCTTACCTTAATTATCGATCTGTTTTACACTTGTTGATGATGCGTGGAAGCCGAAAATAAAACTTAGTGTTAATATCATTTTAAGTAGCGATTGTATTAGTTGAGGTAAAGTTCGACAGAATAGGCTTTATTATGTGGACAAAAAAACAAGCGTTCCTCAAGATTATCCTCTCTACAGATCACCAGTGGCATTCTCATTATATATAACCATGAGTACCCCCTGGATTTACCAGATAACCATAGTAGCCATCAATGGTTTTTCAATTAGCAGTATATGAACTATATATTACTCCCCGCCAATCATGGGTTGTTTATTACGGCTTAGATAATTTATCATCTACAATAAACGTGGTGTCTGTAATATCAATCGCTATATCAGTTACCGTTTGCTGTGAGTCAGGTTCGCCATTCTGTATATCAGTTTCGTTATTCCTCTGGCTTTCTATCACCTGTAATTCAGTCGCAGAAGCCTCTACGACTGGCGATATGATTTCATCTGTATCTTCTACTTTAGAAATGGTTTTTGCTACATCAGTGGCAGTATGTTCCTTGGGCTCTGCAGCAGCAGGGGTGGGCTGCGGCTGGACTTGGGGGTCATCTGATGACGATAGTATCAGACGTGCAGGGGGAACAACCTGTACATTATCTTCCTCGCTCGTCAGTAATAATAAGTCAACGGCGCTCTTCTTTTGTTCAGCAGGATAAGCATTCAGCGCGACGAGTAATCTGGCGGCTTCCGGATCGCCCTGTACGGCAGCTTTATTCGCCTGGTCGCGTGCTTTCTCCAGATTGCGATCGCCTCCCAGTCCTTCGCTGTACATGACTGCTAAATTGTACTGCGCTAGCACATGTCCTTCGCTTGCTGCAATTTCAAACCACTTCCGGGCTTTTACATCATCTTTTGGCAGTCGTTCACCGGTGCTGTACATCACCCCAAGGGTATATTTACCTTCAGACGATCCCTCCTCTGCAGCACGTATAAACCAGAATTCGGCACGCACCGGGTCTCTTAGCGTGTCAGTATCCTGGCTGTAAATCACGCCGAGGTTATAACGAGCGCTGATATTCCCGTGTACTGCAGCCTTTTCAAACCAGTGGCGAGCTTTTTCTTTATCACGCGTCACGCCATCGCCGTTTTCGTACATCACGCCAAGATTATATTCCGCGTCGGCATAGTTTTGCTTACCAGCAAGTTCAAACCAGTTGCGGGCTTTTTTATAATTTCGGGTTGTGCCATCGCCCTCGGCATAAATAATACCAAGTTGGGTTTGAGCAGGGGCATCGCCGGACTCCCCCATACGTAATAAATCATCTGGGATTGCAGCATTTGCTGTGCCATATCCCCATACCGAGATAAAAATATATAACGAGCTAACCAATAGTGCTTTTTTGATAAAATTCATCGAGAAAACTCTCTCTATTCATTCCGAATTATATTTTTTCAGAATCAATTATTTTTTAATGGCTGATTTTTAAGGCTAGTGAATCACTATTGTCCGAGTGTTTCTTCGGCTACCGATGTTTTTTATTATCACCAGTCAATTTCAATCGCTAATCCAGCTGTAGCCACCCCTGGTTCTGGATTGGGAACAGGGCATAACGTCCAAGTTACAGGCACGTTGCTAGTTCCATTTTTAGAAACTGAGGTTAAAAAATGAGATGAGCCATCCATATACATTGAAGAAGATGCATCGTTACAACCTGCCTCAGTTACTCCATTGGTTCCAAGAAAACCGCGAATAGTACCAACTTCGGACTTTGATGATACATTAAGCAAAGGGAAGGTGGTTGTTGCACCGGGAGCAAGTGTAGTGGGGGTGGCTCTATAGTTTACTGAGCTTGAAGCTGCCAGCCCGTTCTGGCATTTGACGGCTATTTGCCCGTCTTTGGTCACTATCGAGGTGCCGGGCAATACAGTGCCGAAGTTTACGAGAGTTTGCATACCAATGGTGCATGATGCATTTGCGATAACCGTGATAGTTCCACCAGCAGCAATTTGTGTGCTGGTGCCCCCACTGATATCCACTGCAAGAAGCAGAGCCGGAACCGTATACGTTCCAGGTAGCGCCGTATCATCAACATAGATCGACAGACGCCCACCAGTGAGCTGTGATTTTGTTGGAGATTCCTTTGGTGTATTGTAGCCCTCACCGCCTGGTAAACTTGCACATAAAACTTGTTCAAAACCAGACACGGATACACCGTTTAAATTTGTCATTGTACCATTAGCGCTTATACTAGCCGTGGCTGTAAGGGGGGTCAGTGGCCCTCCATTTTTAGTCGCCCTTAATGTATTAGACAAATTACCCGCAGTAAAATGAAGAATAACGCCTTCCGCTATTTTAATACCGCCTCTGACCGGACCTGTATTTTGTGCAATATAAGCTTGAGGTGATCCGCCACAGCCATGAGGGTTTGATATTCCAGCAGGCGCTATATTCCAGCGAAAAGCATAATTATTGAAAGCATTCGCCATACCGACGCGCACAGAATCAACAGTGCCAGAAGCATTTGACCAAAAATGATCACCGGACCCTACAGCGACTGATAAATTAGCGGCCTGTGATGTGGCGCTTAGCATCATACTAGAGAATAGAATTGGCCATGCAGTCCATTGACTCTTGAAAACAGATCTTCTCGAGGCGTTGAATTTATCATTCAAAAAAATAGATGAAATTAGGAACATACTGTCGTCCAATATAAAAAAGTGTAATTCGTCACGTCCCAGAGTTTTATCGAGACGCATAATTAATAACTATCGACTTAAATTAGCGACAGTTGCCATTCACCTGAATAACCGGCATCTGTGCTGTCGGTTTCATGCCTTTAAGGTTAAAGCTCACTCGACACTGTTTATTTGTGCCTTTCCCCCAAACCACCGACAGCTCGCCACTTTGCGGCAAGCCTGCCATATAGAGCTGGCCGTTATCGCCGACAATACCGGTAGTATTATCTGGTCTGGCATCACTGACTAAGGACACGGTCGCGCCAAAGGGTATCTTGCTCATAGTGCCTGCTCGCGTGAGTGTCATTAACACCTGATAGCCGATGCGGGTGGCAAAATCTGCCTTCACGACCGCGCCTTTGGTGGGATAAATCTCCATATGGCTTTGCGGCAGATCGACATTATTCGGCAAGGTGCTCGGGTCAAGCCCAATACTGTTGCTGGTATAGTCAGAGAGGTATGGCGCTATGGCAAAACCCTTCCAGTCTGTGACGCCATTACCGCTGGCCAGTTTGACGCCAACAGCGCCCGGGGCGCTGACCAGTGCGACAGAACTCCCCAGAGTGCGCGATAGCGTCAGGCCTTCAGCGTGTGCGATTGCGGCACCACTTAAATTGAGATTCATGGTGCGCATATCCCTGGAGTACCCGTAACCGGCATTAATATTGCCCTTGCTGCCCTGCCATCCCAGATTAAGGTTACTGTTGCTCGGTTGATTTTGATTCCCCCAGCCTTGCATCATGCTGTACGAGATATCGCCATCTTTGTTACTACCGCCAATACCCACCTGATTCTGAGTGCGCCCGCTGTTGTCGTGAGTAATCTGGGTACTGGCCCAGGTATTTTGCACGGTAGGCGAAAAGCTAAACAGGCTAAACGGTACGTTCAAACTGAACGAGACCTGGCGGTTTTCCGGCCAGTTTCCGTTACCTTTCATACGATCAATGGTGTAGTAAAGTCCGTAACTCACACCGTTATAACCGCCGTTATATCCTGCCGACAGGCCCGTGAGTCTTTTGGTCGATCCCCAATAGTTATCACGGTGACCGCTCAAACTGATAGAGCCATAATCGCCAAGCTGTTGGGATATCTGGGTCTGGAAGCTGCTGCGACGACGGTCTTGTGTATAGAACATATCCTCATCGCGCTGGGCATAGCCCACGGTGTTGTACTCGGTGAAAGAGTAGAAGTTTTTCGTCGAGTAGCGCAGCGCCGTCAGGTCAACCGATGTACCGGTAGCTAACAGACTTTTGGAGTAACGCAGCCGCCATGAGGCTCCCGTCTGGCGGGCCTGATTTTCAAATTTGGCGGAGGATAAGGTGCCATCGGCAGAGACCGCACCCCAGTCGCCCAGCGATACCCCACTGCCCAGTGATAAGGCGTTGTAATACTCTGATGCCAGTGCACCGCCGTAGAGGGTGATATTTTTCGGCAGGCCATAGATAAGCGTACCGAGGGCAAAGTTAGTCTCGCGTGAACCATAGGTGGTGCCACCGTCATAGCGTCCTACAGTAGCCTCGTACTTTAACGCGCCAGGGCGTAGCATCACCGGTAAGGTGGAATAGGGCACCATAAAGCCATGTTTGCTGCCATCGGCTTCCGTGACTGTCACATCCAAGTCACCTGACATCCCCGCCTGATAAAGATCTTTAATCTCAAACGGGCCGGGTGCCACATAGGTTTCATACACCACGTAGCCGTTCTGGCGCACAGTGACCCGGGCGTTGCTGTTCGCGACCCCGGTTATCTGCGGTGCAAAACCGCGTAAACGGGCCGGCATCATCTGTTCGCTGGACTGCAGTTGTACACCGCGAAACGCTATACCATCGAGTACTTCGCTACCGGTGCTTGATTCGCCCAGAGTAAGATGGGAGCGCCAGGCACGAATATCACGCATCAGATAGGTATTAGAAAAATGGGTCTTGTCACTGTGGCTATGCTGACCAGTACTTCCACCGCTATTCTCAAAATGGCTGTGGGTAATGGTACTGCGCAGACGCCAGGCTCCTGCATTTGCCCCAGTTTGCGCGGTGGCGAACAGGTTATTGCTATGGCGCTTGTCGTTATTCAGGTACTGTTCACTGCGCCCGGCGCTCAGGTTATAGTTAAATAGCAGGGCTGGAATACCATCATCCCACAGGCTTGGATCCATACGACTATTTTTACCCGGCTGCATGGCTATCTGCGGAATGCTGATATTCAAAGTCAGGCGCGAAATATCAAATTTTACCGACGACTGCGGAATAAGTACCGCCAGATCGTCAACAGGTTTATTTGTTGGTAAGTTTTTGAATGCAGGGAGATGCTCAACGTTAACGCCCAGTTTATCCAGGAGTGCAGGCGTTAACTCTGCTGTCACTTTTCCTTGCGTATTTTTCACAAATTTTACCGTGCGGGACATCGCCATACGCTGGTTAATAAAGATATTAACCAGGTAATCACCTTCCGCCACGCCACCAGGGTTTGCGAATGCGGAGAGGTCGACATCGACAGTGCCGGTACCCAGCGCCAGCAGTTCAGGGTCAAAGTAATCTGCCGCCCATGCGCTACTGCAGCTCATCAATACGCAGATTGATAGCGTTTTCAGAGGAAATTTTTTTATATGCGCAACCATAGCGGTGCTCCCTTTTCGGGTTGTCATTGTATTCATCATGGGCATTGCCTGCTTTTTATCTGGCGTGAGGTAATCGCTTTAAAGGGTCTGGCGTTGTTCTGCTGTGGCGAGGTTATCCTCATCCCGTACCTGCCAGGTCACTGGGCCGGACATTCCTGCTGCGAGGTCATAACGCAGTTGTCCTTTTGGCGGGAGCAGCCTGCGTAACGCCTCAGCAGATAGCGGTTTACCACCCACCATTATCTGACTGAAGTTGATATAAAACGGAGTCGGATTATCGACGACCAGACTGTTTCCCTGACGGCTGAATCGCAGCTGAGTGGCGGCTTGAGTCACGCCACCTGCTGGTAAACCCTCCGGGCGGTAAAACAGTTTGATATTGTTCACCACGGCGATGACCACTTTTCCAGTTCCCTGACTGTCACTATCACTGATTGCCGGAATACCTTTTACCGACAGATAAAACGCTGATTCACGATCTGCTGGCAGGGATAATTCAGTCAGACGAATACGTAGAGTCAGTGGTTCACCAGGGTCGACTCGCACCAAAGGCGGTGTTACCAGGAAAGGGATTGAAACCTTGCTGTTGGTTTCCAGCGCGGGCAGCCCGGTCTTGGTATCTATCTGTCGAATCCATGACTGCATTAGATAAGCGCGATCGGTATTATTGGTCATCGACCAGGTCACACCTCCAGTATCAGCTTCGGAATAAATAATCCGAAACTGGCTCAGCGTAAAACCGGTCTGCTCATGTGCTGATGCAAAGCTGGGTGACAGGTTAAAAAACGCAGCAACCAGCAGATATAAACTCAGGATAAAACGCATTATTTTGCTCCGTTCTGCACGGTTGACTGGTACGGCTTGCTGCTGCCGCCGTAGTCATTAATCACTGACCACTGCGCCTGCTGCGCCTTTCCCGCTACCGGATAGCTGACCTGTGAAAACGGAGCAATCATCGATACGTTGTCACGCACATTGACGTCGATGCCATTAAAGGCCAGGCGTGAAAATGTCAGGTAATACGGGGTGGGGTTATTCACCAGCACTTTCCCTTGCTGCTGCTGAAAGGTTAACTTCCCTTCCGCTTCTTCCACCGTCATAGCAAGCCCGGAAGGGCGGTAAAACAGCTTGATAGTGTTCTGTATACCGATAGAAATCTTCGCTGCCATCGCGGTGTCCTCTTCCACTTTGGGCTTTTCCGTGGCTGGCACAGCGATGGCGGTAAAATAAAAGACGGATTCGCGATCGGCTGGGAGTTTTGCATCATCCTCACGCAGAATACGGATGGCGCTCTGGCTGTTTGCTTCCAGCCGGAATAGCGGCGGAGTAGTGATAAATGGTGCAGAGCCGCGTCCGTTTGGCTCCATTACCACTGCCGATTGAACCAGGTACGGGCGCATGCTCTGATTACGCATGGTGAGCATCTGAGCTTTATCGATGGACGTAAAAACGATACGGGTACGACCCAGACTGATGCCGCCTTCCGCCGCTTGTGCCCCTGGAATGACCATGATGAGCAGCCCGAATGCCAGCAGAGTGCGCTGTAGAAATAGAGTGAAGTTACACACAGCGCTCTCCTTACTGATAGGCAAAAGCAAAAGTGATGGCGGCAGTCAGCGACCCGGATTTGGTCGTCGCGTTATTACACAGATCGCCGCAGGACAGCGTGACCTTAAGTGGAATAACGGTACTGCCACCGTCGAAATTCGCTGACGTCAGGCCAGCAGGTAAAAACGAGCTGTTTTTTACAGTTGCGTCGGTGGAGGTGGTGATGCGTACCCCGTAATTTACCGACTGAGAGGCCGCCGAGCGGAATAGAAATTCGCCAGCACTGGTATTCCCCTCGCCGGTCACACTGACTCCGGGTTTCTGGCTACCGATAAATCCACCACACTGCGATAGCGTGACGTCCAGCGGCAGTACCGGACTATTGCCCTGCTTAATATCTGTTGAGAGAAGCGTTTCGAAATCCAGCATTGCTGGTGCAGATATTTCGCAGGTCGGTGCCTGAAACTCAGCTCTGAAGTTAATATCTACCGCCTGCGTACAGGAAGATATCGCCAGCAGACAGAGAGAAAGCGCGACTTTACGGGTAGCCTGGCACGGTAAAATTGAATTGAAATTATTCATAATGTGATGGCCTGATACCGTTACGGGAAAACAAAGGCAAAGTTAATACTGGCGCTGACGGTGCCATTACCGAGCGGCGGATCGCCCGCTGCTTGCACCAGACCGACGGTGAAATGCTCCACCGAGCTCCCCTCATCACTGGTAAGGGCAATAATATCGCCGGGCGCTACCGTGTTTGGCGCGGTATAGAAACCGTTGGGATCAGTGAGCGTGCCTTTTTTCAGCATAAAGGCAGCGTAAGCCGCGGTGGAACTGGCAGATCGAAACAAATTCCGATCGCTGACACCGGCTGATTCCCCGCTCACTTTCAGAGAGGGCGTTAATCCTGAGGTGCCTTCGCAACGTATATTCACGTCAAGGGGCAGCACTTCCGCCGTTCCACCAGCAAACTGCAGCGAATTTTTTGTGGTAAAGATGATGCTGGAATTGCTGAGTGAGACCTGACAAATTCCATCAATAATATCTGCTTTAATTTCCGTGGTTGCGGCGCTGGCTTTATTGGCCATTGTGGCAACGATGACCAGCAGTAAACCGGAAATTAAGAGTTTATTTAATAATCCCATTAAATGTTTCTCCTGCGCCAAAATCATTAATCGCTGTCCATTTTGTCGTGCCTTGGCCTACGGTCACTGGGTAGGTATTTGTGGCGAAAGGTGAAATCATGCTGGAACCGCTAATGACATCCAGCTTGATTTTTTTACCGTTAATCACCAGATTTTTTAATGAAATAAAATAGGGTGTCGGATTAGAAACTTTGACGCTATTTCCGGTACGAGAAAACTGCAGTTTCCCCATCGCTTCTTTCTGCGTCATCGGCAAATTATTCGGACGATAAAATAGCTTTACGGTATTTCCCGTTGCGACCTGAAGTGTTCCGTCAAGATTATTAGCGCTAGGGCTGTCACCCGTTTTTCCCGTGGGGATCGCCATTACATTAAAATAAAAAATGGATTCACGATCGCGCGGTAGCATCTGGCTCTTTTTCATAATTCGCACTGTATTCACTGAGTCAGGTTCAATACGAAATAATACAGGCGTCGGTATAAATGCATTACTGGCTGATTTACTCTTAACCGTATCCGAAATGCCGACATTAATAAGATAGGTTTGGAATTTTGAACTGTTATTAATGTCGACACTCTGACTACTGTTTTCTTCATGAAAAATAATACGTGAAGAGCCAACGCTAATACTGGCCAGCACAGGTTGTGCGAATAAGAAACTTAGTATGGAAAATACGCCAATTTTTTGAGGGAATGTCATAATGATTTGTATCCGTAAATACAGAAAGAGAGTACGGAGAGGCACTCTCTTTCTAGAGAAATATTAGTTTGTTACGTAGGAGATTTTGATCGGTGCGTTGTATTCGCCAGGAATAATGCTAGCAGCAGTAGCGTCCATTACAGCCATACCAGCAGAGAAGGTATAAGTCAGGTTGCCTTCAGCATCAGCAGTTACTGGAATAGCTGTGTTGTTCACGACTTGGGTCGTGCCATCTTCAGCAGTCAGCATAAAGCCAGCAGGCTGAGCGGTATTGCTCATAAAGATATTGCTGTCAGCGCCAACAATACCGGTCACCAGCAAGCCGCCTTCTTCATCTTCGTCACAGTTAGTAATAGCAACCTGCAACGGCTCCTGACCGACTTGCTTCTTCGCTGCAGTGAATGCTGATTTACCGAAAGAACCTACGTTCAGTTCAGCGGCACCGTTATTTACGGTAACTTCACAGGTAGTATCAACAATAGTCCCGCGCAGCATAACATCACCTTGGGTAGCTGCCTGTGCGTTGCTGACCAGACCTAAGATTAAAGCAACAGGTGCGAGAGCGATAATTTTTTTCATAACCAAATCCTTTATTAAATAAATAGTGCGAGTAAATTTCTGCGCAACCTATCGTGGCTGACGAGGTGCATATTAGATTTAATGGGATAGTATGAATATAAGACACTTACTCTGCGTTTGAAGGACTTGGATTACGCGCGTAAGCAATAGTATTAGAGTTTATATTTGTGACAGGGTATCGCTATGTAATATCTGTAGTTTATTTGACGTATCTAAATGAGAGCGCGGCATTCTGAACGAGTTTTTTTTATTTTATAGTTATCGGTATCACATATTTCTATTTTCTTCATTATATATTGGTGATTATTGAAGACTCTTGATTTCGGCATTAATGAAGGGCGTATCTCCTGCCCGTAGAGTGTTTATTACTGAGAATTGAAATTTAGTATTAAAGGAGCCTCGTTTTTAAAACAGATTCTGTGTTAGTCATTTGCGCATACCCTTCGTCAGCGAGGCATTTGCTATTGCAGTATGAGTTCCAGATACTGCATTGCTCGCGGTGATAGGGAGCATGCGTCGCGCTCTTGTCATCAACAGTGAACAATCCTCTCTTACTATCCCTTCATCGGTCGTTGTTGATTCACCTCTGACTGGATTTTTATTCCACCAGGATGCTTTTTTGTTGCATTTATTCCATCAAAAATGTGATGTTCGTCAGAACTTGGTGCGATAGGGGGTGAAGCTACGTTCCATTTATTCGTAGAATCCCTTACTATAGCTGAACCGTTTCAGTTCTGGTTTCGTTAGATAATTAAGCGAATAATTGCTGTTTCATGGGAGTGAGGATTCCACTCAGGCGGTTGCTGGATTACTCTGTCAGCCACTTAATCCCAGGATACTGGCAGGAGAGATATGACTGTACGCATCGCTATCAATGGGTTTGGCCGCATAGGACGCAATGTCGTTCGTGCGTTGTATGAGTCTGGCCGCCGCGCGGAAATCAGCGTTGTGGCAATTAATGAGTTAGCTGACTCTGCAGGTATGGCTCATCTGCTTAAGTATGATACCAGTCATGGTCGTTTCGCCTGGGATGTTCGCCAGGAACGTGAACAGCTTTTTATCGGTAACGACAGCATTCGCTTGTTACACGAAGCAAAAATTGATGCACTCCCCTGGCATGAGCTGGACGTCGATATTGTACTCGACTGTACCGGTGTCTACGGATCTCGGGCCGATGGCGAAGCCCATCTTGCCGCGGGTGCTAAAAAAGTGCTCTTTTCACATCCGGGTGGAGCCGATATTGATGCGACCGTGGTGTTCGGAGTGAATCATCAGCTACTGGAAGAACACCATCATATTGTTTCCAATGCGTCCTGTACCACCAACTGTATCATTCCCATAATAAAGCTACTTGATGATGCATTTGGTATCGAATCAGGAACAGTAACGACTATCCACTCAGCCATGCATGACCAGCAGGTTATCGATGCTTATCATCCCGATCTGCGCCGCACACGCGCTGCCAGTCAGTCGATTATTCCGGTTGATACCCGTCTTGCGGCGGGAATTGCGCGTATTCTACCGCAGTTTGCTGACTGCTTTGAGGCGATAGCGGTACGCGTACCGACCATTAACGTGACGGCGATTGATTTAAGCGTCACGGTAAAGCACGCAGTAAAACCAATTGAAGTCAATGACTTACTTCAAAAAGCAGCAAGAGAATCATTTCGTGGTATAGTTGATTATACGGAATTGCCACTGGTCTCTATCGATTTTAATCACGATCCGCATAGCGCGATCGTTGATGGCACTCAAACTCGGGTCAGTGGTCAGCATCTGATCAAAACGCTTGTCTGGTGTGATAATGAATGGGGCTTTGCCAACCGAATGCTGGATACGACGTTGGCTATGGCTCAATGGATTTCAGGTAAGACGCAAATGGCGTCTATAAAATTTTAAGAATCAATGAGAGGATTCACCATGTCTGTAATTAAGATGTCCGATCTGGATCTTGCAGGAAAACGCGTTTTCATTCGTGCGGATCTGAACGTGCCTGTTAAAGACGGAAAAGTAACCAGCGATGCACGTATTCGTGCCTCTCTTCCGACGATTGAACAAGCCCTGAAGCAAGGTGCTAAAGTCATGGTCACCTCTCATTTGGGACGCCCAACTGAAGGTGAGTACAACGAAGAGTTCTCTCTACTGCCAGTGGTAAATTACCTGAAAGAAAAACTCTCTTCCCCGGTGCGCCTGGTAAAAGATTACCTTGATGGTGTTGAAATCGCAGAAGGCGAGTTGGTTGTTCTGGAAAACGTTCGCTTCAACAAAGGCGAGAAAAAAGACGACGAAACTCTGTCTAAACAGTATGCGGCACTGTGTGACGTATTTGTGATGGACGCCTTCGGTACTGCTCACCGTGCGCAGGCTTCTACCCACGGTGTCGGTAAATTTGCGCCAATCGCTTGTGCTGGCCCATTACTGGCTGGTGAACTTGAAGCACTGGGTAAAGCACTGAAAAATCCAGCTCGTCCGATGGTTGCTATCGTTGGTGGTTCTAAAGTTTCCACTAAACTGACTGTTCTGGACTCACTGTCTAAAATTGCTGACCAGCTGATTGTTGGTGGTGGTATTGCCAACACCTTCGTTGCAGCTCAGGGCCACAATGTCGGTAAATCACTGTACGAAGCAGACCTGGTTGATGAAGCTAAACGCCTGCTGACTATCTGTGATATCCCAGTTCCTACTGATGTTCGTGTTGCGACCGAATTCTCTGAAACCGCAACAGCGACGCTGAAATCTACCAGCGATATCAAAGACGAAGAGCAGATTCTGGATATGGGTGATGTTTCAGCGCAAAAACTGGCTGAAATTCTGAAAAATGCCAAAACCATTCTGTGGAATGGCCCGGTCGGCGTATTTGAGTTCCCTAACTTCCGTAAAGGAACTGAAATCGTAGCCAATGCTATCGCTGATAGCGAAGGTTTCTCTATCGCGGGTGGCGGTGATACCCTGGCAGCGATTGACCTGTTTGGCATTACCGACAAAATCTCCTACATTTCTACTGGTGGTGGCGCATTCCTCGAATTCGTGGAAGGCAAAGTATTGCCAGCCGTTGCGATGCTTGAAGAGCGCGCTAAGCAGTAATCATAACGGGCAGAAATATCTGCCCGTTGGTTTTATTTCCCCCGAAATAATTCGTGGGATAAGTTGAATTTTTCACAGACTTACAGGAAGCATCGATATGTCTAAGATTTTTGATTTCGTAAAACCAGGTGTACTGACAGGTGATGAAGTACAGAAAGTTTTCCAGATTGCAAAAGAGAATAACTTTGCACTGCCTGCAGTAAACTGCGTCGGAACTGACTCCATCAATGCTGTATTAGAAACTGCTGCCAAAGTTAAAGCGCCAGTTATTATTCAGTTCTCTAACGGCGGTGCTGCTTTTATCGCAGGTAAAGGCATCAAAACTGATGTTCCTCAGGGTGCAGCTATCCTGGGCGCAATCTCTGGCGCACACCACGTGCATCAGATGGCTGAGCATTATGGTGTTCCAGTTATTCTGCATACTGACCACTGTGCTAAGAAATTACTGCCATGGATCGACGGCTTGCTGGACGCGGGTGAAAAACACTTCGCTGCTACCGGTAAACCACTGTTCTCTTCTCACATGATTGACTTGTCTGAAGAGTCACTGGAAGAAAACATCGAAATCAGCGGCAAATACCTGGCCCGTATGGCTAAAATGGGTATGACTCTGGAAATCGAACTGGGTTGCACCGGTGGTGAAGAAGATGGCGTTGATAACAGCCATATGGACGCATCTGCTCTGTACACTCAGCCAGAAGACGTTGATTACGCGTACTCTGAACTGATTAAAATCAGCCCGCGTTTCACTATCGCTGCTTCTTTCGGTAACGTGCACGGTGTTTATAAACCAGGTAACGTAGTACTGACTCCAACCATCCTGCGTGATTCTCAGGACTATGTTTCTAAGAAACATAACCTGCCGCACAACAGCCTGAACTTCGTCTTCCACGGCGGTTCTGGTTCTTCTGCTCAGGAAATCAAAGACTCAGTAAGCTATGGCGTTATCAAAATGAACATTGATACCGACACCCAATGGGCAACATGGGATGGCATCCTGCAGTACTACAAAGCGAACGAAGGCTATCTGCAAGGCCAGCTGGGTAACCCGAAAGGCGCTGACCAGCCGAACAAAAAATACTATGACCCACGTGTCTGGCTGCGTGCTTCGCAGACATCCATGATAACGCGTCTGGAGCAAGCCTTTACCGAACTGAACGCAGTAAACGTTCTGTAATTTACGCTTGTTGATTGCCATAAAGCCCGCCTATGCGGGCTTTATGTTTTTTTAGCAGTCGGGAACACTTCCCTTACAGGTAGGTGATGTTCTATCGTTAACCTGGACAGACATATTTATCGATAAGTGATTAGAGAAGGGATATTTAATGGAACAACTTAATGTAGTGGATCAGATTGATAATGCCGGAGGATGGCTAGTTAGCAACCAAGAGCTGCTGCTCAGTTATGCTGTGAATATCGTCGCCTCGATAGCCATTCTGATAATCGGTGTGGTCGTTTCTCGTATCGTTTCGGGTGCGCTTAACCGTGTGATGCAGGCCCGGCATATTGATGCCACGGTTGCTGACTTTCTTTCAGCGCTGGTCCGCTACGGTATTATCGCCTTTACCTTGATTGCTGCCCTGGGGCGTGTTGGTGTCCAGACGGCATCAGTTATCGCTGTATTAGGTGCTGCCGGTCTGGCAGTGGGTCTGGCCTTGCAGGGTTCACTGTCTAACCTTGCAGCCGGTGTATTGCTAGTGACCTTCCGCCCATTCCGCTCAGGCGAGTATGTTGACTTGGGTGGCGTTGCCGGAACCGTACTCAATGTACAAATTTTCTCCACCACTCTGCGCACTTCAGACGGCAAAATCGTCGTTGTCCCGAACGGGAAAATTATTAGCGGTAACATTATCAACTTTTCCCGCGAACCGGCTCGTCGCAATGAATTTATTATCAGCGTCTCTTACGATGCCGATATCGATAAAGTGAAGCAGATCCTCACCGATATTCTTAAGTCCGAAACGCGTATTCTTCAGGACAGAGAAGTTCTGGTGCGTGTTAACGAGCTGGGAGCCTCTTCAGTCAACTTTATTATGCGCGCCTGGAGTAACAGCGGCGATTTACAAGCGGTGTACTGGGACGTCCTGGAACGCGTGAAAAAAGAGCTCGATGCGAATGGTATCGGCCTGCCGTATCCACAAATGGACATCCATGTGAACCCGGCAAAAGAAGCGGATATTCTTTAATTAAACAGGATCAGGAAGGAGCGGTATTCAGTCTCTTTCCTGACCCTCATTATTTCTACGATACTTTTCAATAAATCCTTCCCTTAATATCAGTTCTGTTAATGACAGATTAAAATTATCAATTTCATCTAATGATAATAAGCCATTACACTCCACCTCAATAAAGCCGTATTAAAGAGGTGTGTCGTGTTATTTTATTATTTTCAAGGTGTTGCGCTTGGTGCAGCATTGATTTTGCCATTAGGTCCACAAAATGCACTGGTGTTGAATCAGGGCATTCGCCGTCAGTATCACATCATGATTGCCTCGCTGTGTGCTATCAGTGACTTGGTTTTAATCTGGGGAGGCATTTTTGGCGGCAGCGCTTTACTGATGCAATCCCCCTGGCTATTAGCCCTGGTCACTTGGGGTGGGGTACTATTTTTACTCTGGTATGGCCTGGGAGCGTTGCGCACTGCTTTTAGCCGTAATATCGAGCTGGCGGATGTCGAGGCGTTGAAACGAGGTCGCTGGAAGGTTGTGGCGATGGTACTGGCTGTGACCTGGCTTAACCCACACGTTTATATCGATACCGTGGTGGTGTTGGGGAGTCTGGGCGGGCAAATGGCGGATGAGCCGAAGCGTTGGTTTGCACTCGGTACGGCAAGTGCATCGATTATTTGGTTCTATGGTCTGGCGCTTATGGCCGCCTGGTTAGCGCCACGTTTACGTACTGTTTCAGCACAGCGCACGATTAATGGCGTTGTCGGGATTGTTATGTGGTTTATTGCGCTACAATTAGCCTGGGACGGTATTAAGCTTTTCAAACAGTTAATCGCATAATGCGCTTTTGTCTGATAGACAAGCTGGCGCAAGGGGTTATGCTGGCAGAGAATAACCAGAGTGAATTCAAGAGTGATACTTTTGACACAGCGTGCGGAGGATTTACCGTGAAGTTTAAAATATTAGCATTATCTGCGTTGATCGGATTAGCCACTGTTTCGGTTCAGGCGAGCGAACTGCCTGATGGACCGCATATTGTCACCTCTGGAACCGCCAGCGTGAGCGCGGTACCTGATATGGCAACCCTGGCTATTGAAGTCAGTGTCTCAGCCAAGGATGCCGCAGCGGCTAAGAAACAGGTTGATGAGCGTGTCGCTGAATATATGACATTCTTACAGAAGAGTGGCGTAGAGAAAAAAGATATCAACGCTGCCAATCTGAGTACTCAGCCTGAATATGAGTATCTTAAAGACGGCAAAACACAGCTGAAAGGCTATCGTGCTGTGCGTCAGGTTGAAGTTACCTTACGCCAGCTTGATAAAATGAGCCCATTGCTTGATGGCGCGCTGAAAGCGGGCTTGAATGAAATTCGTTCGGTCTCTTTAGGCGTTGCTGAGCCAGAAGAGTTTAAAAATAAAGCCCGTACGGCGGCCATTAATGACGCTATCAGCCAGGCCCAACAGCTTGCAGAAGGTTTTCATAGCAAGCTAGGCCCGGTTTACAGCGTTCGTTATCATGTCTCGAACTATCAGCCAGCTCCGGTGATGCGCATGATGAAAGCCGCTGATGAGGCCGCTTCAGTCTCTGCCGAAGATACCTACGACAGAGAATCAATTCAGTTTAACGATCAGGTGGACGTGGTGTTTGAACTTGAACGCCCACAGACTCAAGCCCCTCAGTAAATCATCATAAACAGCCTCCCCCTGAAAACAGGGGAGAGGCTGTTACTCAGTATCCTGCCTTAATACTTTATGCGCATAGTCCAGCAGGGCATCGGTGACATTACGCATCATGCGGCTTTCTGGCGCAAAACGATGCCAGTAGAGCATACGACGTTGCAACAGGCCTGGCGTCAAATCGATTAACTCTCCGCTGTTTAATTCCCGTTCAATTTGCAGATGCGGGATCATACAACAGGTGGTTCCTTGACGAGCGAGCTGCACAAAGGCTTCCGACGAATTCACAATGTGGCAAGGTACGCTGCCTGGCGATAAATCAAAGTTTTGCTGCAAAAATGCCTGGTGCATATCATCAAGGTGATCAAAGGCTACAGCAGGGGCTTTTAACAGTGCCTGGCGAGTGACACCATTTGGGAAGTAGCGTTCAGCGAAAGCTTTTGAGCCAACAAACAGATAGTCCAGCGCGCCAAGTCTGTCTACCAGGCAGCTGGGTAACGGCTGTGGTTGAATAGAAACGGCCCCGACGACCTCCCCACGGCGTAAACGTTCCTGGGTACGGGTTTCGTCCTCTACTTGCAGATTCAGGCGAATAGGGGAGTCAACCAGCACAGGTGCCAGAGCAGGTAATAGCCAGGTTGCCAGACTGTCGGCGTTGACCGCCAGTGACAGCAGGAGCGGGGTTGAGCCGGTTTGCTCATCACCTAGCCACTCTTCTTCCAGGAGTTCGACCTGGCGTAGTAATGCCAGCAGCTTCTGACCTTGCTCGGTCGGGCGTGGTGGAACGGTACGAACCAAAAGCGGCTGACCGAACATATTCTCCAGTTGTTTAATTCGTTGCGATACTGCCGATTGGGTAATACACAACTTCTGGGCTGCGCGTTCAAATCCGCGTTCACGAATAACGGCATCCAGTGCCTGTAGTGTTCTGTAGTCAGGGCGTTTCATGGCTCTTTTATCACTCTTATCTATACTATGGCTGCACTATGACATATACCCGTCATACTTCAAGCAACTCTAATTATTTAGTCCCAACTCGACTCAAGTTGGCGAGCAGCTTCCCACTATTCGAATGATACTGGGGCTACCTCACCTTATTGCGGTAAACCAGAACACATTTCTTATTATCATGCTTTATAATGTGCGGCAGTCTTCATAGCACAGGCATAACATTATGACGCAGGATGAACTGAAAAAAGCAGTTGGCTGGGCAGCGTTGCAGTATGTACAACCAGGAACCATCGTTGGTGTGGGGACCGGGAGTACTGCGGCACACTTTATTGATGCACTCGGCACGATTAAGGACAAGATTGAAGGAGCTGTTTCTAGTTCAGAAGCTTCTACTGCCAAATTGATTAGTTTAGGTATCCCTGTTTTTGACCTTAATCAGGTTGATTCTTTGGGCGTCTATGTTGATGGCGCTGATGAAATCAATGAGCAGCTGCAAATGATTAAAGGCGGTGGTGCGGCGTTAACGCGTGAAAAAATTATCGCGTCTGTGGCTGAAAAATTTGTCTGCATTGCCGATGCCTCTAAACTGGTCGGCGTCCTCGGTGAGTTTCCGCTACCGGTTGAAGTGATCCCGATGGCACGCAGTGCTGTTGCCCGCAAACTGGTTAAGCTGGGTGGGCGCCCTGAATATCGGCAGGGGGTGGTAACCGATAACGGAAACGTCATCCTTGATGTTTACGGTTTGAGCATCATGGAACCGATTAAACTGGAAGATGAGATCAATGCTATACCCGGAGTGGTGACGGTCGGGCTGTTTGCTCGTCGTGGAGCTGATATTGCTCTGATCGGCAGTGAGGATGGCGTTAAAGTCCTCAAAATATAGTGCTGCCAGGGAGCGCCTTGCGCTCCCTTTATCGATTAATATCCTGCGATAAAATCCCTTCATTTTCCATTTTCAAATATCAAAAATAAACTTAACCTTTTGATTTGAAAATATTTTTTATCTAAATTTTACTGTTATAAGATTTTTTTATGTCTTTAGTACATTCATAAAAAAAAGAAAAATTTTTTTTAGGGATATTTTGGTGACATGTATCACATTTGTGTTGCAGTACTGTTATTCATCTCTGCTTCTTTCCGTTACTCAGTATATTGTGCTGACTGCTAGTTTTTCTTGTCATTTGTCAGAGTCACCGCGCAATCGTTTATATTGCCCCACGCGTAGATTTTGATATTTTGAAAGGAGGAAAATATCTGGTAGTACACAACAATTCTGAGAATGATAGGGTCGGGAAATGGCAAAAGTATCACTAGAAAAAGACAAGATTAAATTTCTGCTGGTGGAAGGCGTGCATCAGAAAGCCGTCGATAATCTTCGCGCAGCAGGTTATACCAATATTGAGTACCACAAAGGGGCTTTGGACAACGAAGAGTTGAAAGAGGCAATTCGTGATGCACATTTTATTGGCTTGCGTTCCCGAACTCATTTAAGTGCAGACGTTCTTGCTGCTGCTGAGCGACTGGTTGCTGTCGGGTGCTTCTGTATCGGTACTAACCAGGTTGATTTAGTGGCCGCTGCTAAGCGTGGCGTTCCGGTATTCAATGCGCCGTTCTCTAATACCCGCTCCGTGGCGGAGTTAGTGATCGGTGAACTATTGCTGCTGCTGCGCGGCGTTCCTGAAGCCAATGCTAAAGCACACCGTGGGCTGTGGAATAAACTGGCCGTCGGTTCTTATGAAGCGCGTGGTAAAAAACTCGGCATCATCGGTTATGGCCATATTGGCACCCAGTTGGGTATCCTCGCTGAATCTCTGGGCATGCATGTTTTCTTCTACGATATTGAAAGCAAACTGCCACTGGGTAATGCGACCCAAGTGCAGCATCTCTCTGACTTACTGAATATGAGCGATGTGGTGAGTCTGCATGTGCCTGAAAACTCATCAACCAAAAATATGATGGGTGCTGCGGAAATCGCTGTGATGAAGCCAGGCGCACTGTTGATCAATGCTTCTCGCGGTACAGTGGTTGATATTCCTGCTTTGTGTGATGCTTTATCACGTAAACACCTGGCGGGTGCAGCTATTGACGTCTTCCCAACTGAGCCTGCAACCAACAGCGATCCATTCCTTTCTCCGCTGTGTGAATTTGATAACGTGATCCTGACTCCGCATATCGGCGGTTCGACTCAGGAAGCGCAGGAAAATATCGGTCTGGAAGTGGCTGGCAAGCTGGCTAAATACTCTGACAATGGTTCCACACTATCTGCGGTTAACTTCCCGGAAGTTTCTTTGCCGTTGCATGGTGGTACCTCAAGCCGTCTGCTGCATATCCATGAAAATCGCCCAGGCATTATGACAGCACTGAACCAAGTCTTTACCGATCAGGGGATCAACATTGCAGCCCAGTACCTGCAAACCACCCCGCAAATGGGGTATGTGGTTCTCGATGTTGATGCTTCAGAAGAACGTGCTGAAAGTGCGTTGAAACTGATGAAAGCAATCCCGGGTACCATTCGCGCACGTCTGCTCTACTAATTACCTGATATCAGCGCCTTCGGTGTAAACCTGAGGCGCTTTCACCACTGCCAGAGTCGCGAGGGGGTCACAACAGCAGGTAGAGGGATATCCCATGCTTCAGTCGGAAGCTCTGGTACCCACTGGCAGTCATGTGCCAGGCCGACGGGATAGAAATGATATTGTTGCCAGTGCTGTAGCGTCCTGTCGTAGAATCCTCCCCCCATGCCAAGCCTTTGTCCTTCAGAATCAAAAGCGACCAGCGGCGTCACTAGAATATCCAGCTCGGCAATCGGCAGTACCTGCCTGACATCAAGCTTGGGCTCCAAAATTTTCAGGCGATTTCTAATTAATGGCGTCGTTTCGCTGTAGCGCAGAAATAATAAATTTCCGGCACTGAAGGGATGCAATACGGGAAGATAGACGGCTTTATTCGCCTGCCAGAGTGCGCGGATCAACGGGGCGGTGTCCAGCTCTCCATCGAAAGAGAGAAACAGAGCGATATTTTTTGCCTGGATAACTTCGGGTAAAGCCAGCATTCGTTGTGCCGCTTTAAGAGCAAAATGATTCTGTTCATCAGTAGAGAGGGCGCGTCGATGTTGTCGTACGGTCTGGCGAATAGTCTGGCGATGTTCGGAACGGGAAGGAGAGAGTGTCATAGGCGGAAGGCCTGTTAAAGGGGGGATTCTCCGAGATGCCGCTGCAGGCTGTAACCCTTGAACCCTTGGTTCAAGGTGAACATGTCGTCATAGTCTTCAGGCTTCTCGGACGAACCGAGCATGCACACCGACCATGGAGCGCCACATTCTGTTGGTATGAAATATCGGCTCAGGGGACTGGCCCGCTTGCAAACATCTCAGAGAAATTCTGTCTGTTACTGAACAGTATAATCGACTTTTACGCGTTATTCAAACGCCGGACTCGGTTTGTCTGATGGCCGGCCTTGCTCAAGTAACGCACGTTCAATTGTCTGTTGCAGCATGCGAATACGTTCTTCCATATTCGCAGCATAATCACGAGTTTTGGCTTTTTCTTGTGCCAGTTCATAACAAATATTCAATGCAGCAATGAAGACTAACTGCTCGGTATTTGTCACTCGGGTACGAACTTTTAAATCTTGCAAACGCTGGCTCAGTTCTTCTGCAGCCTGATTCAGCGCATCCTGCTGTTCCGGTGGACAATTAACACGTAATGAGCGACCGAAAATTTGAATATCGACTGGTTGTGCAGACATGCGACCTTCCTGCTGTTAACTCGCCTGCCTTAGCGTTATGGAATTTCAATAACCTAAGGCGCGCCACTATAGCTACCCTGATATTAAGATACAAGCCCTTTTCTGGTATCTACAGGGGTCCAAGTGGTAGCATAACACACTCCTCCTGCTAACGACGATGAATGCGCATGTCTATACAAAACGCAATGCCTGGCTACGATGCAGTCGACCAGCTGTTAAATGAACAAGGTGTGGGCCTTACGCCCGCGGAAATGCATGGCTTAATTAGCGGTATGCTGTGCGGTGGTAGTCACGAAAACTGGCAAACCCTGCTTCACGATCTGACCAATGAAGGGCTGGCGTTTAGCAAAAACCTGGCCGATATTTTGCGCCAGATGCATGCTGCGACTTCTGATGGCCTGGAAGATGATGGTTTCCTGTTTCAACTTTATATTCCTGATGGCGAAGAAACGACGGTTTTTGACCGGGCTGACGCGCTTTCTGGCTGGGTGAACCATTTCCTGTTAGGACTGGGCGTCACGCAGCCTAAACTGGATAAAGTTCCAGGCGAAACCGGTGAAGCGATTGACGATTTACGTAATATCGCCCAGCTGGGTTATGACGAAGATGACGACCAGGAAGAGCTGGAAATGTCTCTGGAAGAAATTATCGAGTATGTCCGTGTCGCGGCTTTGCTTTGCCATGACACCTTTACCCGTACTCAACCGCTGGCACCAGAAGCGAGTAAGCCGACACTTCATTAATTAGAACAATCTCGGGAGGAGTGATGAAACAGCAGTCTGAATTTCACCGTCGCCGTCAGGCATTACTGGCGAAAATGGAGTCGGCGAGTGCCGCTATTATTTTTTCGGCGCCTGAAGCAACTCGCAGTGCTGACACTGAATATTCCTATCGTCAGAACAGCGACTTTTGGTATTTGACCGGGTTTAATGAACCAGAATCTGTACTGGTGCTGATTAAGAGCGATGTGACACATAGTCATAGCGTGCTGTTTAATCGCGTCCGCGATAAGACCAAAGAGATCTGGTTCGGTCGCCGCTTAGGGCAAGAAAATGCCCCGCAAAAACTGGGTGTTGATCGGGCGCTGGCATTTAATGAAATTGATGAACAGCTGTATCAGCTGCTCAATGGTTTGAATGTGCTGTATCACGCTCAGGGCGAATATGACTATGCTGACCGCATCGTATTTACGGCGCTGGATAAGCTGCGTCGGGGCAGCCGCCAGAACCTGAGTGCGCCTGGTACTATGATTGACTGGCGCCCGGTGCTACACGATATGCGCCTTTTCAAGTCAGACGCTGAGTGCGCAATCTTACGCCGCGCTGGCGAGATCAGTGCCCTGGCACATACTCGCGCCATGGAGAAGTGCCGCCCGGGAATGTTTGAATACCAGCTCGAAGGTGAAATTCATCACGAATTTACTCGCCATGGTGCCCGTTTCCCGTCCTATAATACCATTGTAGGTAGTGGGGTTAACGGCTGTATTCTGCATTACACTGAAAATGAAAGTAAAATGCAGGATGGCGATTTAGTCCTGATTGATGCGGGCTGTGAATACCAGGGTTATGCGGGGGATATCACCCGTACCTTCCCAGTCAATGGTAAGTTCAGTGCTCCTCAACGTGCTATTTACGATATCGTTCTGGAGTCTCTTGAAACCGCTCTTGAGCTATATCGGCCTGGCACCACTATCCAGGAAGTCACAGTACAAGTGGTGCGTATCATGGTGACCGGGCTGGTGAAACTCGGCCTGCTGAAAGGCGATGTGGATACGCTGATTAGCGAGAATGCCTATCAGGAATTCTTTATGCACAGCCTCAGCCACTGGCTTGGTCTGGATGTGCATGATGTCGGTTTCTATGGCGCAGAGCGCTCTCGTATTCTGGAGCCTGGAATGGTCATCACTATTGAGCCTGGGCTCTATATTGCCCCTGATGCCGATGTACCGCCAGAATACCGTGGTATTGGTATCCGTATTGAAGACGATATTCTGATAACTGAAAACGGTAATGAAAATTTAACCGCTAGTGTCGTGAAATCTGCTGATGATATTGAAGCGTTGATGGCTGCGGCTCGGCAGTAATGAGTATGATATGAGCATCATTATTGTGGGTGGAGGAATGGCGGGTGCCACGCTGGCGCTGGCTATTTCTCAGTTAACACAGGGCAAATTACCGGTTCATTTAATTGAGGCGGTAAGCCCTGACAGTACGACTCATCCGGGCTTTGATGCCAGAGCTATCGCGCTGGCCCAGGGCACCTGTCAGCAACTGACGAATATTGGGGTCTGGCCTGCGATTGCTGACTGTGCCACGGCTATTCGTACCGTGCATGTCAGCGATCGTGGGCACGCCAGCTTTGTTACTCTTAATGCTGAGGATTATCATATCCCAGCGCTCGGGCAAGTGGTTGAGCTGCATGATATCGGCCAGCGGTTGTTTACTTTGCTGCAAAAGGCACCAGGCGTCACTGTTCACTGTCCACAACGTGTGACCACTTTCCAGCGAGAGCAGGACCGCGTTCATGTCACGCTCAGTGACGGAAAGGTACTGACAGGGAGTTTACTGGTTGCTGCCGATGGTTCACGTTCGACTCTCGCTGCCCAATGTGGTGTGGTCTGGCAATCCCACGACTATCAGCAAATTGCCGTTATCGCCAATGTCACCACTTCCCAGCCTCACCATGGCCGTGCTTTTGAACGCTTTACCAAACATGGACCATTAGCGATGCTGCCAATGTCTGATGGTCGCTGTTCACTGGTCTGGTGTCATGCTGCAAACGAGACTGAGCAGGTTGCCGCCTGGAGTGATAGTGAGTTCTGTCAGCAGCTACAGCAAGCATTTGGCTGGCGGCTGGGGCAGATAACCCAGGTGGGTGCTCGTCATCACTATCCGCTGGCATTAACCACTGCGACTCAGTCGGTTTCGCATCGTCTGGTTCTGGTGGGTAATGCGGCGCAAACTCTGCATCCGATAGCCGGACAAGGTTTTAATCTTGCCCTGCGTGATGTGATGTCGCTGGCTGAGAATCTCTCACAGGCGTGGCAGACGCAACAGGATCCGGGCAGCTTCCCGGTGCTGGCGACTTATCAGCAGCAACGGGCGACAGATAAAAGCATGACAATTGGCATGACTGACAGTCTGGTTCATCTGTTTGCGAACCACTGGGCACCTTTAGTGGTGGGGCGTAATCTTGGTCTGATGGCCATGGAACATTTTACTCCGGCACGTGATGTGCTGGCTCAGCGCACGCTAGGTTGGGTTGCGCGTTAAAGGAGAGTCAATTTGCAAAGCGTTGATGTGGCCATTGTTGGTGGCGGTATGGTGGGGCTGGCAGTCGCTTGTGGCCTTCAGGGAAGCGGACTGCGTGTCGCAGTACTGGAAAACCATGTTCCTGAACCACTGAGTCCTGACGCAGCGCCTGCGCTGCGTGTGTCAGCCATCAATGCGGCCAGCGAGAAGTTCCTGACCCACCTTGGCGCCTGGCCTGATATTGCAAAACGTGCCAGCTGCTACCACGGCATGGAAGTCTGGGATAAAGACAGCTTCGGGCGAATTGATTTTGATGATAAAAGCTTTGGCTTTAGTCACCTTGGCCATATTGTTGAAAATGCAGTCGTTCATTCTGCGCTCTGGCAGCGGGCTGAACAATGCTCGGATATCACACTGCTGGCTCCGGCTGAAATTCAGCAAATTGCCTGGGGAGAAAATGACGCTTTTCTGACCCTGAAAGACGGATCCATGTTAACGACTCGTCTGGTGGTTGGCGCGGATGGCGCAAACTCATGGGTACGGAATAAAGCCGATATTCCACTGACATTCTGGGACTACAATCACCACGCCCTGGTGGCGACGATACGCACAGCTGAGCCACATCAGGCTGTCGCCCGCCAGGTCTTTCATGGCAATGGGATCCTCGCCTTTTTACCGCTGTCTGACCCACATCTTTGTTCAATTGTCTGGTCGCTTTCACCGGCTGATGCCCAAATGATGCAAACAGCAAGCCATGAAGAGTTTAACCGGGCGCTTTCTTCGACCTTTGATTTGCAGCTAGGGCTATGTCAGCTCGAGAGTGAACGACAGGTATTCCCTCTGACAGGTCGCTATGCCCGTAGTTTTGCCAGCCACCGTCTGGCACTGGTGGGGGATGCAGCCCATACCATTCATCCGCTGGCAGGCCAGGGCGTAAATCTTGGTTTTATGGATGCCGCTGAGCTGGTTTCTGAAATTCGTCGCCTACATCGTGAAGGGAAAGACTTTGGTCAGCACCTTTATTTACGTCGCTATGAACGCAGCCGTAAACACAGTGCAGCGTTGATGCTTGCCAGTATGCAGGGCTTCCGTGAACTGTTTGCGGGTAGTAACCCAGCGAAGAAATTGCTGCGTGATGTCGGACTTAAACTGGCTAACACCTTACCGGGCGTAAAACCCAAATTAGTCAGACAGGCAATGGGGCTTGACGATTTACCTGACTGGTTACGCTGAGGCTAACCCAACGCTAGACCAGGTCATCTTTCCCTTCCGGTTTTACGGGAGGGAAGCTCTGATCTCGTTTGAAAAATTCTAATCTCAGGCTAAATTTCGCATTATTTTTTCTAATCCTATTCACTCTGAATAACGCTTAATTCCTTATATAAAACCCCATAACTGTTATCTGGGTCGCATTAATTAAACCAAGTCATACTGTTTATGAGGTGTTTATCCCATTTTTATCCCCGGCTGTGGCAAACATCATTTTTTCCGATATATCGATAAGCTAATCCAGCAAGGATTTTGGTTTATAGTTTAGTGAGTGATTCGGTGATAACTTCAGCAAACAATCTTGTTCGTAGCCTGCCTGATTGAGGTCAGGCTGCGAGTTGCATCGATGGGTTAAAAGAGGAAAACATGACTCAACAAACCCCCTTGTTTGAACAGCACCAACAGTGCGGTGCTCGCATGGTCGACTTTCACGGCTGGATGATGCCATTGCATTACGGCTCGCAGATTGATGAACACCATGCGGTGCGCTCTGACGCTGGCATGTTTGATGTCTCCCATATGACTATCGTTGATCTCCATGGTAGCCGTAGCGAAGAATTTTTACGCTATCTGGTCGCCAATGATGTGGCGAAACTGACCAAACCCGGTAAGGCACTCTATACCGCGATGCTTAATGCCTCTGGGGGAGTGATTGACGATCTGATTATCTACTTCCTCGACAGTGACTATTATCGCCTGGTGGTTAACTCTGCCACCCGTCAGAAAGATCTCGATTGGATCAATCAGCAAGCAGAGCCCTTCTCGGTTTCGGTTAGCGTGCGTGATGATCTCTCTCTTATCGCGGTCCAGGGACCTCATGCTAAAGCAAAAGTCGCGACGTTACTGAACGATGAGCAACGTCAGGCTGTTGCCGGAATGAAGCCTTTCTTTGGTGTTCAGGCGGGAGAGCTGTTTATTGCCACCACGGGCTATACCGGTGAAGAAGGTTATGAAATCGCGCTTCCTAATGAGCAGGCGGTCGATTTCTGGCAGCGGCTGCTGGCAGCGGGAGTGAAACCTTGCGGATTAGGGGCGCGTGATACTTTGCGTCTTGAAGCAGGACTGAATTTATACAGCCAGGAGATGGATGAAGAGACATCCCCTCTGGCTGCCAATATGGGCTGGACGATTGCCTGGGAACCTGAGAGCCGTGATTTTATTGGCCGTGAAGCATTAGAAGTCAAACGGGCGGCCGGCGGCGAAAAACTGGTGGGCCTGGTACTGGAAGATAAAGGCGTCTTACGAGCCGGTTTGCCAGTACGCTTCACTGATGCAGCCGGCAACATTCACGAAGGCAAAATTACCAGCGGAACCTTTTCGCCAACGCTTGGCTACAGTATTGCTCTGGCGCGTGTCCCGGAAGAGATAGGTGATAGCGCAATTGTTGAAATACGTAAGCGTGAAATGACCGTCAGAGTCACCAGGCCGGTGTTTGTCCGTGCGGGCAAACCTCTATTTAATTGATTGCAATAAGGTGTCAGGAGAAAACAATGAGCAATGTGCCGAACGAATTAAAATATACCAAAGAGCATGAATGGTTACGTGAGGAAGCTGATGGCACCTTCACTGTGGGCATTACCGAACATGCCCAGGAGCTACTTGGCGATATGGTCTTTATTGACTTACCCGAAGTAGGAACCACGGTGAGTCAGGGAGACGATTGCTCAGTGGCTGAGTCAGTAAAGGCTGCCTCTGATATCTATGCCCCGATTAGCGGTGAAATCGTTGAAGTTAACGCTGAGCTGGAAGATTCCCCGGAACAAGTTAACAGCGAACCCTATGGCAGCGGCTGGATTTTTAGAATTAAAGCCAGTGATGCGAGTGAACTGGAAGCACTACTGGATGCAGCAGCCTACGAGGCGTTGCTGGAAGACGAATAACTGTGAGTCTGGCGATAGCGCAAGATTTATCCGCCTGGGATAGCTGTGCTGGTGATGTGACTACCCAGCCAGCCTCTGGCGTTATCGCCTGGCAAAGAACGCCCCGATTCAGGAAGTGCTGCTCATGACCGAATCCTTACATCAGCTTGAAAATAAAGACGCCTTTATTGACCGTCATATTGGCCCTAATCAGCAGCAACAGCAGGAAATGCTGGACGTTGTTGGTGCCTCCTCGCTTAACGCGCTAATCTCTTCCCTCGTGCCTGAGAATATCCAGCTTGTCAGCCCACCCCCCGTCGGTGAGGCGGCCACTGAATTTGCTGCGCTGGCTGAGCTTAAAGTTATCGCTGGACGTAATAAACGCTTTAAAAGTTACATTGGTATGGGCTATACCCCGGTTCATACGCCACCGGTTATTCTGCGTAATATGCTGGAAAATCCCGGCTGGTATACCGCGTATACCCCTTACCAGCCCGAAGTGTCTCAGGGACGCCTGGAAGCCTTGCTGAATTTCCAGCAGCTGACTCTCGACTTAACCGGGATGGACATTGCCTCGGCCTCGTTGCTCGATGAAGCGACCGCTGCCGCAGAAGCGATGGCGATGGCAAAACGTATCAGTAAACTGAAAGGCGCGAATCGTTTTTTTGTTGCGGCCGATGTTCATCCGCAAACGCTGGACGTTGTGCGTACGCGTGCTGAAACTTTTGGCTTTGATATCATCGTTGATGATGCCGAAAAGGTGCTGGATCACCAGGATGTCTTTGGCATTTTGCTGCAGCAAGTCGGCACGACGGGAGCACTCCATCATTATCAGGCTTTGATTGAGCAACTGACACAACGCAATATCATTGTGGCGATGGCGGCAGACTTTATGACTCTGGTGATGCTTGATTCACCAGGGAAACAAGGGGCTGATATCGTCTTTGGTTCTGCCCAGCGTTTTGGTGTCCCAATGGGATACGGTGGTCCTTATGCGGCCTTCTTTGCCGCGCGCGATCAGTTCAAACGCGCCATGCCTGGACGTATTATCGGTGTTTCACGCGACACTGCGGGTCGTACCGCACTGCGTATGGCGATGCAAACCCGCGAACAGCATATTCGTCGTGAGAAAGCGAACTCCAATATCTGTACCTCTCAGGTGCTGCTGGCTAATATCGCCAGTTTGTATGCGGTCTATCATGGACCCGTGGGACTCAAACGTATTGCTGCCCGTATCCATCGACTGACGGATATTCTGGCTGCGGGTTTACAGCACAAAGGGCAATCGCTACGTCATGCGCACTGGTTTGATACCCTCTGCCTTGAAGTGGTGGATAAGGCGGCGGTACTGGCGCGTGCCGAAGAGCGTGAAATCAACCTGCGCAGTGATATTCTCAATGCGGTAGGTATCACGCTTGATGAAACCACCACCCGGGAAGATATTCTGGCCCTGTTTGATGTCCTGTTAGGTGAAGGGCATCAGCTGGACATCGACGCACTGGACCAGCAGGTGAGCGAGGCACAGTCCTCTATTCCGGCAGCGATACTGCGTCGTGACGCCATACTTACGCATCCGGTATTCAATCGCTACCACAGCGAAACGGAAATGATGCGTTATATGCATAGCCTTGAGCGTAAAGACTTGGCGCTGAATCAGGCGATGATCCCGCTGGGTTCCTGCACTATGAAGCTGAATGCCGCCGCGGAAATGATCCCTATCACCTGGCCTGAATTTGCGGAACTGCACCCCTTCTGTCCGGCAAATCAGGCTGAAGGTTATCACCAGATGATCTCTCAGCTTTCTGACTGGCTGGTCAAGCTGACGGGTTACGATGCCTTGTGTATGCAGCCTAACTCAGGTGCTCAAGGAGAATATGCTGGCTTGCTGGCTATTCGTCGTTACCATGAAAGTCGCAATGAAGCGGGTCGTCATATCTGTCTGATCCCGAGTTCTGCCCATGGCACTAACCCGGCATCGGCCCAGATGGCGGGCATGGAGGTGATTGTTGTCGCCTGTGATTCATGCGGCAATATCGACTTGCATGATTTACGTTTGAAAGCGGAACAGGCGGGTGATGTTCTGTCTTGCATCATGGTGACTTACCCTTCAACTCACGGTGTCTACGAAGAGACTATCCGGGAAGTATGCCAGATAGTGCATCAGTTCGGAGGGCAGGTGTATCTGGACGGTGCCAATATGAATGCTCAGGTGGGAATAACCTCTCCGGGTTATATTGGGGCGGATGTTTCTCACCTTAACCTGCATAAAACCTTCTGTATTCCCCATGGCGGTGGTGGTCCGGGTATGGGCCCGATTGGGGTGAAAGCGCATCTGGCTCCTTTTGTACCGGGTCATAGCGTGGTGCAAATTGAAGGTATGCTGACCCAGCAGGGTGCTGTTTCAGCCGCTCCGTTCGGCAGTGCATCAATTCTGCCTATTAGCTGGATGTATATCCGTATGATGGGCGCTGAAGGTCTGAAAAAGGCCAGCCAGGTCGCGATACTGAATGCTAACTACATTGCGACTCGCCTGAAGTCAGCCTTCCCGGTACTGTATACCGGATCTGATGGTCATGTCGCTCATGAGTGTATTCTGGATATTCGGCCACTTAAAGAAGCCAGTGGGATTAGTGAGCTGGATATCGCTAAACGGCTGATTGATTATGGTTTCCATGCACCCACCATGTCATTCCCGGTCGCTGGCACCTTAATGGTCGAGCCAACCGAGTCAGAAAGCAAAGTGGAGTTAGACCGTTTTATTGATGCCATGCTTGCCATCCGTGGTGAAGCTGAACGTGTTATCAGTGGAGAATGGCCGCTGGCTGATAACCCGCTGGTTAACGCCCCGCATACTCAGGATGAGATAGTGGCTGACTGGACGCATCCTTACAGTCGTGAGCTGGCGGTCTTCCCGGCAGGTTATGCCAATAAATACTGGCCAACGGTTAAACGACTGGATGATGTTTATGGCGACCGTAATCTGTTCTGCTCCTGCGTACCGATAAGCGACTACTCGTAAATCTGCGCAGGGATGATAAGGGGCACGTGAGTGCCCTTTTTCACTTTCAGAAGTCACCTCTTATGTGCACCATGCTAGATCCTGAATTTAAAAAGTCCGGGATTAAATCCTCCCAGCCCTGCGTTAGGATTTGAACTAATATCACTTGATGGAATATTTATTGTTTTATTGGAACCGTCAGCAATAACACCTCCAATATACCCAAAATAATTCGAGTTGCTTGTCGGCGCAAAGCTTCAGGCCGTCGATGAGCATAGATAAACTATGTGATTCGGCGGGATGAACGCCGACAACACCCAAGCCACTCGAATTATTTTGGGTATATCTCATTAATCGTTAGGTCTCTCATTGTTTAATCTTTTTTCAATGAGGTGAGTGACAAGTAAAAAAATAACTGTTGTCAAGAAAGATAGTATTATTTTTTTACCCATATCGTAGTTGAACGTGAAATTCCAATCGGAATTTATAATTTGTATAAAAAAGAAGAGCATAAAGAAAGAAATAAACTTATTAAATGATTTACAAGCTGTTTTTAATTTCATGTGATTATATTATTGTTCTGTAATGCTTATGTATTTACTGAGACTACGGATTAAATGTTACCCTGTAAAGATAACTATCATTCTTTCAATCGCCTGAATCTATTAATGTAACAACTCCAATAATGATAAGGTCATTAAACATATAACACAACGATACCAGTTAGAATAGATACTCGAGAGGCGCCAAGTTCACCACTTTACTGGATACTGTGAGTATGAATATGGATAGCATTTAAATAGAAAGCTTATCGGTATCACATACATTAAGTGAGTGTATATTTGTAATGATGTTTATGGCGACCGTAATCTGTTCTGCTCCTGTGTACCGATAAGCGACTATCAGTAAATCTGCTTACAGATAAAAAGGGGACTTCGGTGCTCTTTTTTACGTTCAGGGCACATCTCTTCGATCACATCCTTTAATCATACCCACCAATAACCACAAATGGCTTGATGTGGTGGTTATTGGTGGGTATGATTACTGTGCGTTAATAAAACAGGAGGTTTTATTGAGCAGCGCAGCCTTTTTAAATGACTGTCAGAATAATGATAATAAAGGGGATGATATGAAATTTTCACTCTATCTTCACAGAGCAGAAAGCGGCAGTTTCTCAGGCTTCGTACCTGATATTGAAGGCTGTTTTTTTGCCGGTGATAATATCGATGATGCTATCGCAGATGCGTTTTACGCCATTGATACATATTTAGAATTTCAGGCAGAGAAAGGCAGAACATTACCTACCGCTATGCCAGTAGAGGCACATTTCGATGATGAAAATTGCCAGGGCGGTTACTGGGCATTTGTTGACATTGATTTGTCTAAGTACGATGGCAAAGCGGTAAAACTCAATATCACCTTGCCGCAGAATCTGTTAAACAAGATTGATAGCTACGTTGAGTTACATCAGCACTTTGGTTCACGCAGCGGATTTATTGCAGAAATAGCGCGTCGTGAACTGAAAAAAAATGCCTGATAGATATGAGTTGCAATGCTATCTGACTCCGGGTTTTGAAAGATAGAGCGTTATCGGTTTTGATGCGGATTGCTTACGTGATGTTTTTACTTTTGCTGGAGTCATCCGGGCAAGCCGGGATTTTAGTGGCTTTCAGCAGAAGCTCTTGATACTCATCTGGTGGGTAAATATTCAGGTTGCCAGGACAACCTGGTTACGTCCCTGTTGTTTCCCTTCATATAACGCATTATCAGTACGATTGAAGGCATTTTCAAAGCTTTCTCCAGGGCGAATTTCACTAACAGACAAGGTTGCCGTAACTGTGAGTGGTTCATTGCCGACTTGCCCGACCCAATCCCTGATATGTAACAGCAGCCTGTCAGCGACACATTGCGCATCATAAACGGATGTATGGGGCATCAATATCAGAAACTCTTCGCCACCCCAGCGTGAAGCCACATCGGTTACCCGTACATTGCTATTGATAGATATAGCTATTCGCTTAAGGATCGTGTCACCAAACTTATGACCTAGTCTGTCATTAATCCGTTTAAAGTGATCAATATCCAGCAAAATGATTGCTGATAAACCCGATTCAGGTAATTGCTTCACCTCTTGTATGACCCGGCGGCGGGTATAGAGATTAGTCAGACTATCGTGATGGGCGGTGTGAAATAACTGTGACTGGAGTGAATGCGTGAAGCCGACTGATAGTCTGGTGCAGTGTAAAAGTACAGCAAGAGCGGTCAACACATTAATGACGCCAAGCACCTCAATTAATCGTGGTTTAACGTCGCTATCGACTCCCATTTCTGCGCGTAACGCGAACCCACCTACAGAAACGATAATGATGGCAAAATTGAGAAGAAATCGAGGAACTGCTGCCTTTTGAAAGCTAAATGCGATAATAGGTATTAAGCAATAGAGATAAAAATAAAAATTGCTATTCCAGCCCAACTTCCAGGTGGATAACAAGACATGAAGAATAACTTCAACGCTAATCAGTATGCCTGCGAAGTTGTAACGACCTATGCGAATAGCTTTCAGACAGAAAGCATAAACCATCACACTGAATATGTTACTGATGATAAGCGTGGGGATTTGTAGCGCCAGAAACAGGATAAAAAAGACGATGTGAATACACAAACTGAGCCAGACGATGGGGATGATATGCTGCCAAAACTGTCCGATAGTTTCGCGAAGCAAGTGTGCGTTATCACTTTCCGATAGAACATTCATCAATCAATCTCTTTAGGTCTGAAGTGCCTGAAATATGATGGCTAACCATGATATCCATTGCCTGTTCCCCCAATTGGATTGTTAATAATGGGTTAACAATCCAATGGGTCCGATCAAACACGGCTTTATTTTCTATCTTATAGACTGTATTCATGACTGAATGTCGATCTTATAACCTGACAGCACGATCTATTTTAGCTCAAGTTTAACGCGGATCGTTTCAGGGCAAATCTATTCTATCCCCCCGGGTAGTAGGATGTGATATCACCATAAACTCGACATCACTCGCGGATCTATTACTCGCCTGGTGAGGTTCACCGGGTGGGATCTCAAGGCCGGTTTGCGCGGTCAGGGTATGGATTTCACCGTTGAGTTCCATGGTCAGCGTCCCGGCAAGCACAAAGAAAAACTGCCGGGACTGATGGTGGTAATGCCTTTTTTCTTGGGTCCCTGAGGGCATTCTTTCATGAATAATACTCATATCCTGCCGCTTGACCAGATACCAGCCGTCACAGTTATCTCCCCAGTTGTAGTGCTCTGCATTGTCTTTTGAAATCATCATTTTTTCCTGTTTTTTCAGTTATTTTTTTTGTTATAACGCAGAAAAGTGATGCTTTACAAGATGGTTCTTATCGTGAATATACTGATGAACATATCAGTGATTTGTCCAGGTTTATCAAGGAGAGGCAATGAGTATTGCATTAATTACCGGAGGTAGCCGGGGAATAGGCAAGGCTACCTCGCTATTGTTAGCGCAGCAGGGCTATAAAGTAGTGATTAATTATCGGCAAGATAAGTCAGCGGCTGAGCAGACGGCCTCGCTGATTACTCAGGCGGGCGGGGAGGCATTCATTATTCAGGCTGATATCGCCGATGAGCAGCAGGTGGTAGCTATGTTTGCTGCAATCGACCAGCATTTTGGCCCAGTGACTGCCCTGGTAAACAATGCTGGTATTTTGTTTCAACAGTCCACGATTGAAAATCTCACTGCGGAACGTATCAATAAAGTTTTTGCCACCAACGTCACGGGTTATTTCCTCTGCTGTCGTGAAGCGGTAAAACGTATGGCTTATCGCCATGGAGGAACCGGCGGGGCGATTGTGAATGTCTCTTCGGCCGCTGCGCGTTTAGGCTCTCCGGGCGAATATGTCGATTACGCTGCGTCAAAGGGAGCGGTTGATACTCTGACTACTGGGCTGTCACTTGAAGTCGCGGCACAAGGTATTCGTGTTAACGGTGTACGACCGGGTTTTATTTATACCGATATGCATGCCTCCGGCGGTGAAGCCGGGCGCGTAGACAGAGTAAAAAGTGTGCTCCCTATGCAGCGAGGCGGAGAACCGGAAGAGGTGGCTGAAGCTATCGCCTGGCTGTTAAGTGATAAAGCCTCCTATATTACTGGAACATTTATTGAAGCGGCGGGGGGAAAGTAGCGGCCTTCAATTCAGGCAAAGTTAAACTAAATGTGAAAACTTTCTCGCGACAAGTTGTGTAAACTTTATTGATGGCAGCCAGAGGAGCAGGCATGAGCGAATCAAAAAAAATATTAATCGTTGAGGATGACGAAAATATTGCTGAGTTACTTCAACTCCATTTGCGTGAGGAAGGCTTTGAAATCACGCATTGTGCTGATGGTAACCAGGGACTTGAGTATGTGAAACAAGGGGGTTTTGATGCCTTGATCCTCGACCTGATGTTACCTGGGGTCGACGGTCTGGAAATCTGCCGCTTCGCCAGAACACTGACCCGCTATACGCCGATTATTATTATCAGCGCCCGTTCCAGTGAAACTCACCGGGTATTAGGTCTTGAGCTTGGGGCGGATGACTATCTGGCAAAACCCTTTTCGATGCTGGAGCTGGTCGCCAGAGTTAAAGCACTTTTTCGCCGTCAGACGGCTATGAGTCAGGACTTACGCCTCGAGGTGGGGATCCTCAACTTTGGCCGTTTGTCGATAGATCCATTGGCGAGAACAGTACAGCTTGCACGAGAAACGATAGACCTGACGCCGCGTGAGTTTGATCTACTCTACTTTTTTGCCAGGCATCCTGAAGCGGTTTTTTCCCGACTGGAGTTACTCAACAAAGTCTGGGGATATCAGCATGAAGGCTATGAACATACCGTCAACACCCATATTAATCGTCTGCGGATCAAGATTGAACATAACCCTGCGGAGCCCGATTTCATTCGTACCGTATGGGGTAAAGGTTATAAATTTTCCCCTGAGCCTCGTGAGTAATCTATGCGCTATCTGACCCTGTCCCGCCGTCTGACACTGACTTTTGCCACGCTACTGTTGACCGCCTGTGTGCTACTTGGCTGGTTACAGGTGAAAACCAGCACTGAGTATAGTCAGTCAGTTATCCAGCAGCTCTCAAGTGGTCTGGCTCAGCATATCAATCAGACATATCCGCTGCTGGAACAAGATGGACTGAATCAGGCGTCAGTACGTAAGCTGTTCGATAATCTTATGGCGGTGAATCCCAGCGTGGAAGTGTACGTGCTGGATAAGCAAGGCAGAATAATCGGCGATGGTGCACCTGAAGGACGTATTAAGCGCCATCAGATCGACCTTGATCCGATTTATCGTGCTCTCGATGGTGGTAAATTGCCGTTGTACGGGGACGATCCTCGTAGTCTTAGCGGTGAAAAAGTCTTTAGTATCGCGCCGATGCTGCGTGACGGAGAGGTTGAGGGGTACTTATACGTTATTCTTCTTGGTGAGGCCTATAACCATTTGGCCAGTGATGCACAGTTCAATACTATTTTAAAAATCAGTTTACTGTTGATAGCCGTCATTTGTCTGTCAGGCCTGATTATGGGATGGCTGGCATTCCGCTGGGTAACCCGACCTCTGAGACAACTTTCACAGCAGGTGAAAGCGCTCGAAACAGGGGGGATGGACGAAATGCAGGCCCTGGCCGCTTTACCGCTGGGTTCAGAGAATGATGTCGATGAACTTACCCAGCTACGTCAGGGCGTTATCCTGATGGCAAGACGTATTTCTGAGCAGTGGCATAGCCTGACCCAGCAAGACCAGCTGCGCCGTGAGTTTGTGGCCAACATTTCACATGATTTACGTACACCCTTAACTTCACTTCATGGTTACTTGGAAAGTTTGTCGGTGATGTCTGCCTCGCTCAGTGATGCGGAGAAAAAACGCTATCTGGAAATTGCCCTGGCACAAAGCCAGAAAGTCGGCGCCCTGGCGCAATCGTTGTTTGAGCTGGCACGGCTTGAATACGGTGTGGTAAAGCCGCAAAAAGAACCCTTCTCGGTGGGTGAACTACTCCAGGACGTTTACCAGAAATTTGAACTTACTGCGTATACTCATCAGCTCCAGTTACAGGCCGATATTCAATCCGGACTACCCCTGGTTTCGGCCGACGTCAGTATGATTGAACGGGTTCTGACGAATTTATTGAGTAATGCTATCCGGCATACTCCGGATCACGGCACGATTAGCGTTCGTCTGTGGCAGGTGCCAAAAATGCTGATGGTTGAAGTCAGTGATAGTGGGCCGGGGATACCGCCAGCATTAAAAGAAGGGTTGTTTATCCGACCTTCAATTCTTAATGGATCACGGCGCAGTGAAGGAGGGCTGGGACTGATGATTGTGCGTCAGATGCTACAGCTTCATGGTAGTGAGATTTCACTGGTTGATATTCCTGGACGAGGTGCCAGCTTTCGTTTTGGATTATCGCTATAGATAGAATGAAAGGGGCGCTGATGCGCCCCGAAAGAACTTAAATCTTTTCACCGTTACTGGCGATCACTTCTTTATACCAGTTAAAGCTTTTCTTACGTGAGCGAGACATGTCGCCGGTGCCGTCATCATGTTTGTTCACATAAATAAAGCCGTAGCGTTTGCCGTATTCACCGGTCGTGAAGGAGACGCAGTCGATACAGCCCCATGGCGTGTAGCCCATCAATTCAACACCATCGTAAGTGACAGCCAGCTTCATCTGTTCGATGTGTGAACTGAGATACGCGATGCGGTAATCATCATTGATGGAACCATCAGCTTCAACTGTGTCATAAGCGCCGAAGCCATTCTCAACGATAAACAGCGGCTTTTGATAACGCTCATACAATTCACACAGCGCATAACGCAGACCAACGGGATCGATTTGCCATCCCCAGTCAGAGGCTTTTACATGAGGATTCGGTACGCTGCCCTGGAAACCACTCAGTGCATCACCAACACCACCTTCCGCTTGGACGGCGTTGGTCATGTAGTAGCTCAGACCTAAATAGTCACAAACGCCTTCACGCAGGATCTGCTCATCACCCGCTTCCATTTTGATGTTGAATTCACGGCGTTCCCATTCATTCAGAACATAAGCTGGGTAATAACCACGCATTTGGACGTCGGTGAAGACATAACGCTCACGCATCGACTCCTGGGCATACATCTGATCTTCAGGCTTACAAGAGAAGGCATAGAGTGGGACCATTGCCAGCATGCAACCGATCTGCATATCAGGATTAATTTTATGACCAATTTTGACTGCGATTGCACTGGCAACAAACTGGTGGTGCAGTACCTGGTACATGACTTCTTCAGGGTTTTCGTGTTCGGTATAGACCACGCCTGAGCAACAATAACCGAATAACGGCGCACGCCAGTTACGCTGGTTGTTGATCTCGTTAAAGGTCATCCAGTATTTCACTTTGCTTTTGTAGCGCTCAAACACCACTTCGGCGAAGCGAACAAAGAAATCAACCACTTTACGGTTAGTCCAGCCACCGTATTCAGTCACTAAGTAATGCGGCATTTCAAAGTGTGAAAGGGTGATGACGGGCTCAATGTTATATTTGAGCAGTTCATCAAACATATCATCATAAAATTTCAGGCCTTCTTCATTCGGCTGGAGTTCATCCCCTTTCGGGAAGATACGGGTCCAAGCGATAGAAGTACGGAAGCATTTGAAGCCCATCTCAGCGAATAGCTTAATGTCTTCTTTGTAATGACCATAAAAATCAACGGCTTCATGGTTTGGATAATACTTACCTGGCTCAACCTGGGTGGTGATGACACGGGGTACACCGTGAGCGCCACCGGTCAGAACATCACAAATACTTGGGCCTTTACCGCCCTTGTCCCAGCCGCCTTCAACTTGGTGAGCCGCTACTGCGCCGCCCCACAAAAAATCTTTTGGTAACTTAAGTTCTTTCATAATATTAAGACCTCACAGAATGCGCCTGAAATAATGAGTTATACCCTTCATACTTCAAGTTGCTTGGGTGTTGCCTACGTTCAGTCCGCCGAATCACATAGTTTATCTATGCTCATCGACGCCTGAACTTGGCGCCTACAAGCAACTCGAATTATTTTGGGTATAGATGGCTCACTATGGCGAAAAGTTAATAGAATCTGACTGGGAGTCTAACAAATGAAGAGCATTTGTCACGATATAACAAAATAGGATGGTTGTGATTTGTCACAACCAAAAAACAATGTGTTTTTTTATGCTAATCTTTTCGCCAATTGCCGGCCGAGGGTTTCTAAAATATAAATAACCGGAATTTGAGTAGTGATATCGTAAATATCGCCAATACGTATCGGTGGGATATGCCATGACAGATTAAAGTCAGCGAGCTTTGCCAGAGAGGAGTTTTCATGGCTGGTTATCGACATGACTTTGCACTGATGCAGGCTAAATTGACTGGCAAAACGTAGAATTTCCTCGGTTTCGCCTGAAACCGAAAGCACAATTGCCAGGGCATTTTTTGCCATATCACGAGTAACAGGGAAATAAGGATCATCAATATGATTACTGAATTTTCCAACATTAGAAAAAAAACGAGCACCATATTTTGCAAGCGATCCAGAGGTTCCTGCACCGACAAAAATAATACGTTCTGATGCGCAGATAATATCAACGGCATTATCAATAAGCTGTTCAAATTCGTTATTATTAGTGCTTTTAAAAAAGCTAATAATTTCACTATTACCAAAGTTAGTGGGTTGAACGTCATTTTTTTCGAGATGTAATTTAAAACGTACCCGAAATTCAGAATAACCAGAACAATTAAACTTACGGCAGAAACGTAATACGGTGGTGGTAGAGACCTCAGCGGCATCTGCGAGTTCACGGATGGTCATATACATCACTTTATCTTTATTCTTAATAATATAGTGATAAACCATCATTTCCAGGCCATTCAAACTGGCAATTGCCGTATGCGTAAACATGCTGTTTTCCTGCTGTTAAAATCTTACAAGTCACCAACTGAGTATCTAAACAACTCGAAGTATGACGGGTATAAACATATTGCCATACTCTGACCCTAATCTGGCAACTATTGTGCCGTTCGGACTACGGATAGCAGTTAAAAAATAATTTTAGCTTACACGTGTTCACTGGAATTATTCTCAGTTAGGATAGAGGGGATGCATCACTAGTCTTAACAGGAGGAGCCTGATGGCTCGTAAACCACTTGTCGCTCAGGGATATTCACTGGCAGAGGAGATTGCCAACAGTATCAGCCATGGTATCGGGCTGGTCTTTGGTATTGTTGGACTGGTTCTGTTGCTGGTTCAGGCGATAGAAACGAATGCCAGCACTACCGCTATTACGAGCTATAGCCTGTATGGCGGGAGCATGATTTTACTGTTTCTGGCATCCACGCTCTACCATGCTATTCCCCATGCTCGCGCTAAGCGCTGGCTAAAGCTTTTTGACCACTGCGCTATCTATCTTTTGATTGCCGGAACCTATACGCCATTTTTACTGGTAGGGCTGGACTCACCGCTTGCCCGTGGCTTGATGGTGGTGATTTGGGGGCTGGCGTTAATGGGGATTATATTTAAGCTGACGATAGCACACCGTTTTAAAGTCCTTTCGCTGGTGACCTACCTGCTAATGGGCTGGTTATCTTTAGTGGTGATTTATCAGATGGTGATGAAACTGGCGCCAGGCAGTGTCACTTTGCTGGCGGTCGGAGGCATTGTTTATTCGCTGGGCGTGATTTTTTATGTCTGTAAACGCATTCCTTATAATCATGCCATCTGGCATGGCTTTGTGCTTGGAGGCAGCGTCTGTCACTTCTTTGCAATCTACCTCTATATTCTTTGAAAAACTCCGCCCCAATTCAGGGGCGAAGTTCTGATGATTACTCTTCGACCAGGCTATAAGGCAGTGGCATTATCGCCAGTGTACCGGTGGTATCGTCACGTACCCGCAGAACAGTCTCTGCGGCCAAATCGTTATTCAACACCGCTTGAACCAGGACCTGGCCATCTTCCAACCTGACAGCTGCCAGTACTGTTCCAGTGCGGCGCCAGTTTTCACCCAGCTGTAGCTCCAGGTCTTCACCTGCCGCAGGTACGCGACCTGCCTGACCTGCTAATGACCATAGTGCTCGTTTATTTGCGCCACGGTATTTCGCCCGCGCTACCATTTCTTGTCCGGTATAACAGCCTTTTTTAAAGCTAATTCCGTTCAAAGCCTGGATATTCGTGGCCTGAGGAAGGAACTGGGCGCTATTGACGCTGTCAATGATGGGTAGACCAGCTTCAATATCTAATGCAAGCCATTGCTGGCTATCATTACGTTGTGCCTGCTCACTGAGTTTTTCAGCCAGGTCCTGAGCCGTTGCGTTATCGGTAACCAGTAAGAACCGTTCTGCAGGGGTGTTAAACCACAGAATAGAGGTGTTATTGGACGTCACTACCGGTGTGTGCTCGTCGGGTAATTGGTCAAATAAAGGTTCGAGGGCTGCCCGTGCTTGCTGGCCTGCAAGGCCAAGCAGTACGCTGTCATCATCAGGTGCGATAGTGACTTTTGAAAATACGGCATATTTTTTCAGCTCAGTCAGCTGGGCGTCGCGTAAACTGCGGCGAAGAATGAATGCAAAGCCGGCATTACGATGGAACAGTCGTAAATTGCTCCACATTTTGCCTTTTGCATCACAGTGTGCGCACAAAACCTGCTGTGAGTCAGTGAGTTGAGCGATATCAGCAGTGACCTGACCTTGCAGATATTTTTCTGCATCTGCACCTACGGCACTGGACAGTGCCCAGTCATTTAGTGTCATGAGTGTCAGCGGCAGAGCATGGGAAGCCAAAGGAGAATGTGCAGAAAACGATATAAGAGACATAAAGGGATCCCAAATTATCCAACAGGTTATTTAACTAATGGTAAAATAGCGCCAGGACAATGCAAGTAGTTTAATAGTGCGATTTGTGCTTTTGCGTGATGCCCGGACAGGCAAAGTAACATGCTGGCGGGTAACAGACCAATATCGGTGATGTGCAGATTAGCCAAGATTCTCATCATCAGCCGGATGAAAACACGTTACACTAATACCAGAGGTTGTCTCTTATTAGAGAGTTAAATAGGGTAGAAAACATGGATATCTTTAATAAATCCCGCATTCACTGGGCATGTCGGCGGGGAATGCGTGAGCTCGATATTTCGATTATGCCTTTTTTCGAACATGAGTATGAAACGTTAAGTGACCTGGATAAACAGGTATTTGTGCGCCTTCTGGAATCTGACGATCCGGATTTATTTAACTGGTTAATGAATCATGGAAAGCCCGATGATGCTGAACTCCAGCGCATGGTGGCGCTGATTCAAACACGGAATAAAGAACGTGGCCCTGTGGCAATCTGATCTAAGCGTTTCCTGGCGAGCACAATGGCTCTCGTTGCTCGTCCATGGATTACTGGCATTGTTGGTTTTACTGATGCCATGGCCGATAAACTACACTCTAATCTGGATGTTGCTCCTGCTCATTGTGGTGTTCAGTAGTGTGCGTAGTCAGCGACGTATACATGCTCGTCAGGGAACGTTCAAACTTCTCGAAGACGGTCGTGTTTACTGGAAAGGCTATGAATGGCAAATGGCAAGAAAACCCTGGATTATTGATAGCGGTATTATGTTAAAACTGACGCGTCCGGGTAAACGAGGCAGTCTCCACCTGTGGTTAGCCGCAGACAGTATTGACAGTGAGGAGTGGCGAGATCTTCGCCGGCTGCTGTTGCAACAGCAGGCAAAGAGTCATTAATTACATTAAAAATGGGCTGCCATTTCGCCAAGAATTTGTTCACACCAGTTTTCAAGGCGCTCATCGCTTAAGTCGTATTGGTTGGTTTCGTCTAATGCCAGCCCAACAAACAGCTTTCCATCAGCGGTTACGGGGATTTGGCTGGTAAAGTCATAGCCTTCTGTCGGCCAGAAACCAATAAAATGGGCACCGGTTGGCGCCAGTTTGTCGTGTAGCATGCCTAAGGCATCCAGAAACCATTCGCCATAGCCGAGCTGGTCGCCCATACCGTATAAGGCAACCGGTTTGCCTGTCAGGTTGAGATTATCGAGCTGTTCCCAGACCGCTTCCCAGTCTTCCTGTAATTCACCAAAATCCCAGGTCGGTATGCCGAGGATCAGGGCGTCATATTGCTCCATCAGGGTGGGTGAGTCGTCTTTCAGGTTATGCAGTGTGATGATTTCCGATCCAATAATGTCACGGATTTTTTCAGCGGCCATTTCCGTGTAACAAGTACTGGATCCGTAAAAAAGACCAATGTTCATAGTAATAAAAACTCAATTGTCACGTGCAAGTCTGCCAAGTGTATCAGATCCTTTTCACCATCAGGCATAATGGACACAATTTGATAACTGAGGAGCAGGATGTGGAACAAGACCAGGCTCAAATAGAACAGTTTCTGGATGCGCTATGGCTTGAGCGAAACCTTGCTGATAATACGCTTGAAGCTTATCGTCGCGATTTAACCGGGCTGGTGCAGTGGCTGGAACATCAGCAACTCAGTCTGATAAGCGTCCAGGCCGCAGACCTGCAAGCTTTACTCGCTGAAAGGCTGGACGGGGGATTTAAAGCAACCAGTTCGGCACGTATGCTCAGTACTATTCGACGGTTATTTCAGTATCTCTATCGGGAAAAAAAACGGCCTGATGATCCCAGCGCATTACTGTCGTCACCTAAACTTCCGTTGCGTCTGCCGAAAGACTTAAGCGAAGCTCAGGTAGAGCGTTTGTTACAAGCACCCAGTATCGATAATGCGATAGAACTGCGCGATAAGGCGATGATTGAGGTACTCTATGCCACAGGTTTGCGTGTTTCGGAACTGACGGGATTAACAATGAGCGATGTTAGCCTGCGTCAGGGCGTGGTCAGAGTGCTGGGCAAGGGCAATAAAGAACGGTTGGTTCCCCTTGGTGAAGAAGCCGTCTATTGGGTAGAATACTTCCTTAAATATGGTCGTCCTGAACTCCTTAATGGGCAGTCGTTAGATATCTTATTTCCCAGTAATCGAGCTCAACAGATGACCCGGCAGACTTTCTGGCATCGTATCAAGCACTATGCTGTGCTGGCTGATATCGATAGTGAAAAGTTGTCCCCACATGTTCTGCGTCATGCTTTTGCCACACACTTACTCAACCATGGCGCGGATCTTCGGGTGGTACAAATGCTGCTTGGTCACAGCGATTTATCTACTACACAGATTTATACTCATGTTGCGACAGAACGTTTACGTCGGCTACATCAACAGCACCACCCGCGAGCGTGAGTGTCTAAGATAAGGAATTATCATGAAAAAAACGTTTCTACTGCTGTCTTTTCTAGTGACAGCCATGTCAGGCGCCGCGCATGCAGATAGCGCGGTAATTAAACAATCACTGGAAAAACTGGGCATAGCCAATGCTGATGTCCAGGATGCGCCAGTGGCCGGTTTAAAAACCGTACTGACTGACAGTGGTGTGCTGTATGTGACTGATGACGGCAAATACGTGATGCAGGGAACGCTTTATGACATCAGTAAAGAACAGCCGGTCAATGTTACCAATAAGATGTTGATGGGAAAATTGAACTCGCTTGAAAAAGACATGATTATCTATAAAGCACCGCAAGAGAAACATGTCATTACTGTCTTCACTGATATCACTTGTGGCTACTGCCATAAACTGCATGAAGAGATGAAGGATTATAACGATCTCGGCATCACTGTTCGCTATCTGGCATTCCCTCGCCAGGGGCTGAAAAGTAAAGCAGCGGGTGATATGAAAGCTATCTGGTGTGCTAAAGACCGTACAAAAGCGTTTGATAGTGCTATGACCGGCGGCAAAGCTGAAGAGGCCACCTGTGATATCAATATTGCCGATCAGTACAATCTCGGCCTGCAGTTTGGCGTTAAAGGCACCCCGGCAGTTATCCTTGAAGACGGGACCATTATTCCTGGCTACCAGGGACCGAAAGAGATGAAAGAGATGCTCGATTCTCACCAAAAAATGACGAAAACGAGTGGTTAATCGCAGGTGAAACAACGAACACAGCTTCGCCGCCGTGAAGTCGATAGCACGGCGGTGCTTCCAGATACACTGCCTCCTTTGTTAAAACGCCTGTATGCCAGCCGGGGTATTCGTACCGAGCAGGACCTGGAGCGTGGTGTTAAAGGTATGCTGTCCTGGCAGAACTTACATGGGATCAAACCCGCGGTTGCTTTGCTGTATCGTGCATTTCGTGAAAATCTGCGCATCATTGTGGTGGGCGATTTTGATGCGGATGGTGCGACCAGCACAGCTTTAAGTATTCTGGCACTGCGCAGCATGGGATGCCTGAACCTGGATTACCTGGTACCTAATCGCTTTGACGATGGCTATGGCCTGAGTCCTGAGGTGGTTAATCAGGCACACAGTAAAGGCGCACAGATAATCATGACCGTTGATAACGGCATCTCTTCACACAGCGGTGTAGAGCGTGCTCATCAACTCGGTATTCCGGTTCTGATTACTGACCACCATTTGCCAGGCGAAGTGTTACCTGCGGCAGAAGCGATTATAAACCCCAACCTTGTTGACTGCTGTTTCCCTTCAAAGTCACTGGCAGGGGTGGGTGTCGCTTTCTATCTGATGCTGGCATTACGCAGCCATTTGCGTGATGAGGGGTGGTTTGAACAACGCGGACTGCCGGTTCCTAACCTTGCAGAACTGCTTGATTTAGTTGCTCTTGGCACGGTTGCCGATGTTGTTCCTCTGGATGCTAATAACCGAATTCTGACCTGGCAGGGGCTGAGCCGGATCCGGGCTGGCAAATGTCGTCCTGGAATTCGAGCCTTACTGGAAGTCTCAAACCGTGAGCCACATAAAATTGCCGCCAGCGATCTGGGTTTCGCACTGGGACCGCGCTTAAATGCCGCGGGCCGACTCGATGATATGTCCGTCGGGGTGGCGCTGTTATTGAGTGAAAACATCGCTCAGGCACGGGTGCTGGCCAACGAACTGGATGCACTGAACCAGACGCGGAAAGAGATTGAGCAGGGGATGCAGGTCGAAGCGATGACGCTGTGCGATCAACTGCTACGTAATCAGAGTGAATTACCTTACGGACTGGCTATCTATCATCCGCAATGGCACCAGGGCGTGGTCGGTATTCTGGCTTCCAGAATCAAAGAACGTTTCCATCGCCCAGTCATCGCTTTCGCTCCTGCGGGTGATGGTACTCTGAAAGGCTCAGGTCGTTCCGTTCAAGGGCTTCATTTACGTGATGTGCTGGAGCGTCTGGATACACTCTATCCGGGACTAATGCTGAAATTTGGTGGCCATGCCATGGCCGCAGGTTTATCACTCGATGAGTCGCGTTTTGAAGAGTTCCGGACACGTTTCGCCGCACTGGTCAATGAACTGATGGATGCTTCTATGCTGGAAGGTGAAATCTGGTCTGATGGTGCCCTGAGCGGGCAAGAGATGAATCTGGATATTGCTGATATGCTCAGAGATGCCGGCCCCTGGGGGCAAATGTTCCCGGAACCGTTGTTTGATGGAAAATTCAAAATCTTACAACAGCGGCTGGTGGGTGAACGCCATCTTAAACTGATGGTTGAACCACTGGGAGGAGGGCCGCTACTCGATGGCATTGCTTTTAATATCGACCCGACATTCTGGCCTGATAATAGTGTGCGTGAAGTTGAGCTGGTTTATAAGCTTGATGTGAATGTCTTCAGGGGCAATCGAACCGTACAGTTGTTGATTGACAATATCTGGCCGATTTAACACCAGCAGACTACAAAATATGAGGTAATTCCGGTAAACTTGCTGGTTTATGAGCGCATTTTGTCTTCTGACATCAACATAAGAATTTAAGCATGTTTGAAATTAACCCGGTAAAAAACCGCATCCAGGATCTCACTGAGCGTAGTCACGTTCTCAGGGGGTATCTTTGACTATGATGCCAAGAAAGAACGCTTAGAAGAAGTCAACGCTGAACTCGAACAGCCTGATGTCTGGAACGAACCTGAACGCGCACAAGCGCTGGGTAAAGAACGTTCCGCACTTGAGATTATTGTCGAGACCTTAGATCAGATGACGCAAGGTTTAGACGATGTTGCAGGCTTACTGGAACTGGCTATTGAGGCAGAAGACGAAGAGACCTTCAATGAAGCCGTTGCCGAGCTGGATCAGCTTGAAGCAAAACTGGCTCAGCTGGAATTCCGTCGTATGTTCTCAGGCGAGTACGATAGTGCCGATTGCTACATCGATATTCAGGCCGGTTCTGGCGGGACAGAAGCACAGGATTGGGCGAGTATGCTGGAGCGCATGTACCTGCGCTGGGCTGAATCTCGCGGTTTTAAAACAGAAATTATTGAAGAATCCGAAGGGGATGTAGCGGGCATCAAGTCAGTTACCATCCGTATTCAGGGTGATTATGCCTTTGGCTGGTTACGTACCGAGACGGGCGTACATCGCCTGGTACGTAAGAGTCCGTTTGACTCTGGCGGCAGACGTCATACTTCATTCGGCTCGGCATTTGTCTATCCGGAAGTGGATGATGATATTGATATTGATATCAATCCTGCCGATCTGCGTATTGACGTCTATCGTGCGTCAGGCGCTGGTGGTCAGCACGTCAACCGTACTGAATCTGCTGTACGTATTACCCACATTCCAACCGGAACCGTGACTCAGTGCCAGAACGATCGCTCACAGCATAAGAATAAAGATCAGGCAATGAAGCAGATGAAAGCTAAGCTGTATGAGCTGGAAATGCAGAAAAAAAATGCTGAGAAACAGGCGATGGAAGAGAACAAGTCTGATATTGGCTGGGGTAGTCAGATCCGCTCTTACGTGTTAGATGACTCTCGTATCAAAGACTTACGTACCGGTGTAGAAACCCGTAATACGCAAGCGGTACTGGATGGCGATCTGGACAAATTTATCGAAGCAAGTTTGAAAGCTGGGCTATAGGAACCAACATGTCTGAACAACAAGAACATAACGTAGATGCGTCAGTTGAATTAAATAATGAACTGAAAAGTCGCCGTGAAAAACTGGTCGCACTGCGTGAGAACGGTATTGCGTTTCCAAATGATTTCCGTCGTGACAGTATTTCAGACCAGCTTCATGCTGACTTCGACTCGAAAGAAAATGAAGAGCTGGAAGACCTGAATATCGAAGTCGCGGTAGCCGGACGTATGATGACACGCCGCATTATGGGTAAGGCATCATTTGTGACCTTGCAGGATGTGGGTGGCCGTATCCAGCTGTATGTCTCTCGTGATGACTTAGCTGAAGGTATCTACAACGAGCAGTTTAAAAAATGGGATCTGGGCGATATCCTCGGTGCGCGCGGTAAACTGTTTAAAACTAAAACCGGTGAATTATCTATTCACTGTAGCGAATTACGTCTGCTGACCAAAGCGCTGCGTCCACTGCCGGATAAATTCCACGGCCTTGCAGACCAGGAAACTCGCTATCGCCAGCGTTATCTGGATCTTATCTCTAACGATGAGTCCCGTAACACCTTCAAAATACGTTCGAAGATCATGGCGTCAATCCGTCAGTTTATGGTTGATCGTGATTTTATGGAAGTTGAAACCCCAATGATGCAAGCCATCCCTGGTGGTGCAGCTGCGCGTCCATTTATCACTCATCACAATGCGCTGGATCTCGATATGTATCTGCGTATTGCTCCAGAACTCTATCTGAAGCGTCTGGTTGTCGGTGGATTTGATCGGGTATTCGAAATCAACCGTAACTTCCGTAACGAAGGGATCTCTCCGCGCCACAATCCAGAATTCACCATGATGGAACTCTACATGGCGTATGCGGATTATCGTGACCTGATTGAACTGACTGAATCGCTGTTCCGTACTATTGCAGAAAAAGTGCTGGGTACCACCGAAGTCCAATACGGTGAAGAGACTTTCGATTTCGGTAAGCCGTTTGAAAAACTGACCATGCGCGAAGCGATTAAAAAACATCGCCCTGAAACCGATATCGCCAGCCTTGACGATATGGATAAAGCGGTGGCTATCGCAGAATCTATCGGCATCAAGATTGAAAAGAGCTGGGGTCTGGGACGCGTAGTGACTGAAATCTTCGAAGAAGTCGCTGAAAGCCACCTGATTCAACCTACTTTTATCACCGAATACCCGGCAGAAGTTTCACCGCTGGCTCGTCGTAACGATGTAAACCCTGAGATCACTGACCGTTTTGAGTTCTTTATCGGTGGCCGTGAAATTGGTAACGGTTTCTCTGAGCTGAACGATGCTGAAGACCAGGCGCAGCGCTTTGCTGATCAGGTTAACGCTAAAGATGCCGGCGATGACGAAGCGATGTTCTTCGATGAAGACTATGTGACGGCTCTGGAACATGGTCTGCCGCCAACAGCTGGTTTAGGTATTGGTATCGACCGTATGACGATGTTATTTACTAATAGTCATACCATTCGCGACGTTATCTTATTCCCTGCTCTGCGTCCGGTTAAGTAAGCTTAATTTCCCTCCCTGTTACTGGGGAGGGAAACTTCCTGCCCTACCACACCCCGAGGATTGTTTTGTTTAAGGAAAGCCCTCTTATGCGCTGGAAAATCATTGTCTGTTTACTAATGAGTCTTCTGTTAACGGCATGTTCTTCCAAAAATACCAGTAATGAAGGAACCTTCAATGGCTCCGTCTATACCGTTAAGCGTGGCGATACCTTATACAAAATATCACGTATGACCGGCACCAGTGTCGGGGAACTGGCGAAGATGAATAGCCTGCCTCCCCCTTATAAACTGTTAGTGGGTCAGCGTCTGCGTACCAAAGGGGCGGCGAACCGCGGCAGTACCAAAAATACTGCGACAGCTAAAAACAGCACTCCTGCCCGTAAATCTGCTCCTGCAGCATTGCCTAAAGTGGCTTTACCTCCGGTTGGCGATAGGTGTTGGTTATGGCCAACAAAAGGGAAGGTAGTCGACGCTTACTCTTATAGTGACGGCGGTAATAAAGGGATTGATATTGCGGGTTCACGTGGACAGCCGATTTATGCCTCAGGCGCAGGCTCAGTGGTCTATGCCGGTAACCAGTTACGCGGATACGGCAATCTGGTGATGATTAAGCACAATGAAGACTATATAACCGCCTATGCTCACAACGACACGATTCTGGTCAGCACTGGACAAAAAGTGAAAGCCGGGCAGAAAATAGCGACCATGGGTAGCAGCGGGGCTAATTCTGTACTGTTGCACTTCCAGCTACGTTACCGAGCCACGGCGATTGATCCACAGCGTTATCTGAAAAACTCATGCTAAATAAAAGTATCTAAAAACAGCATTATCCAGTGTCACTCTGCTCATTTTTAAAACAATTATTGACGGGTTGTGGTAGATTGCGTAGCCTAATTAATTGTTGGCGAGTGTTCGCAGTTTCACAAATCAATGGAGGCCGATATGATCTTTGAACACGATAAGAAAGAATTTGTCGCTTCCCTTGTTACACTTTCGGACAAGGTGAACAGTAAGTCCTTTTCTGGAACACAAAAAGAACAAGAACAAGCGCTGATCGACTTTTTCAAGGAAAGCAATGAGCGCTTCGAAAACACTTCTCGAGAGAACGTACATATCTGATGTAAAGGTCAATAGTCTTTTTTCAGTGATCAGTGATCAGTAATCAATTCGGATATGATGCCTCTGAGTGGGCTGTAGAAATCGTAGCTCTCATTAAGATTTGGAAGGGTAACGGATATATCGAGGTATACCAAACCAAAGAGGATCGTGAATTCGGTCTAATAAAAGACTCAAGCATTAATGAGCGTGGTGTTATAAGTCCTTACTATATTGGGTTATTTCATGCAAGGCTCATTGACAGTGAAAATGATCCTTTGATAATCATTAAATTTCATCCAGTCGAAGGCGATCATCCGTATGCTGATATGAAATTTATGCTCGATCACTGTGATATTTTTGGTGATAAATCGCAGAAGTTTGATAGAGCAAAGATGCAATTCATATGGAAGCAAATAGACGAGTCTATTCAACGAGCTGATGAATCTCTATAATTTCCATAAGGTGCCTGACGTGACATTTTATTGTGCCATAGCCACGTACTGACCATTTTCGACATAGCCTATTCGGCTGGCTATTGCCTCTGCTTCCCATTCACTATGGGTAACCAGCAGCGCTGTCTGACCTGCCTGACGTAAGATTTCACGTACTTCTCCGCTCAGCCGCTCCCGCGTCGGGCGATCGAGGCTTGAAAAAGGTTCATCCAGTAACAGAATATCCGGCTCGGGTGCCATGGCGCGAGCTAGCGCTATTCTTTGCTGCTGGCCGCCAGAAAGCTCATGAGGGTAGCGCCCGGCATGCTGTTGTAGCTCAATCAGATCCAGCAGTCTGTTAACGCGTTCCTGGCGTACTTCACGCGGTAATTTACGTAACCCAAAAGCGATATTCTGGGCTGCCGTCAAATGCGGAAAAAGCGCGTAGTCTTGAAATACCATACCCACATTGCGTTTTTCCGGCGGCAGATGGACTTGAGGCCCTGCGACACAGCGCTGGGTAAGATGAATTTCTCCGCCAGTCAGATATTCAAACCCGGCAATTGCCCGTAAAGCGGTGGTTTTCCCACAGCCCGAAGCACCGAGCAGACAGGCGATTTCGCCGGTTCTGACTGTCATCGAAAAACCGTTTAGTATCGGGTGAGGGCTGTCGCGATAAGCGACAGTGACATTATCCAGCGACAGAGCAATCTCAGACATGGGCGGCTTTACTCCCCGCGGGTGATTTGGTTGCGCATCAACAACAGCACGGGCAGTGTGCCAGCAACGACAATTAAGAGTGCTGCAATCGCCCCTTCTTCATAGGTTCCACGCGCCGCTTCGGCATACAGCAAGGTGGCCAGCGTTTCAAAATTTACCGGACGTAATAGCAGAGTAGTGGGTAGCTCTTTCATCGCATCAGTAAATACCAGCAACGCACTACTGACCAGAACCGGACGTAAAAGCGGCAAGTGAACACGATAGAAGGTCCCCGATGCACTCTCTCCCAATGAGCGGGAGGCTTGCTCAAGACTTTTCGGTAATCTGGCCAGACCCGAATCAATGGCGCCAATGGCAATCGCCTGAAAGCGAATAGCACAGCAGATAACCAGCACAATCCCCAGCGACATTAACGGCAGCCCGCGAATATCGAGTAATCCGGCCAGCCATTTATCCACTGATAATGCGGGGGATAAAAAACCGATCGCCAGAATAGTACCCGGCACGGCATAGCCCAGAGAGGAGAGGCGTAAAATAGAACGACGATAGCCGGGGGAAGGGCTACCCACGGCCATTTGTCGGGCATTCCAGGCGACTATCAGGCTAACCACCATCACCACCAAGGTGACGCCGCCAGCCAGCATCAGGGTATGTTGCAAGGCGTTTAATAGTGCGGGAGAGAAGGGATTACCTTCCCCGAGACGCTTAAAGGTTTCCACCAACAGGTAGCAGACTGGGGCGACAAATCCCAACAGTACCGGTAATGCCACCAGGCAAGTGGTCAGTGCCGCGCGGCCTGCTGTTAGCTTCGCAGGTTTTACTTCGCGAAAGTTACGACTGCTAAACCCTTGTCTCTTCCGACCGTAAAATTCTAGCGTCAGAATGCAGAAAATAAACAGTAGCATCAGGCTGGCTATCTGTGCCGCCGCGGCTAAATCCGAGCGAGTGACCCAAGTGGTGTAGACGGTGACTGTCAGTGTTTGAATCCCGAGAAACTCTGAGGCACCAATATCATTGAGCGTTTCTAACAGCGCCAGGCTGACACCCACGGCAAGCGCGGGACGCGCCATTGGCAATACTACGCGAAAAAAAGCACCGGTCGGCGTACAGCCCAGAGTCCTGGCGGCCTCAATTAAGTGGGCAGGCTGACTGATAAACATCGCTCTGGCCGTGAGGTAGACATAAGGATACAGCACCAGACCCAGTAGGATGATTGCGCCACCGAGAGAGCGAACGTCTGGTAAACGAAATTCACGCGGGCTGTCGTAGCCGAGCAGATAACGGAGAGCAGTCTGCAGTGGGCCTATTGGGTGCAGAAGATCCAGCCAGGCAAAGGCGACAATATAAGTCGGCATGGCCAGAGGGAGCAGTAGAGCCCAGGATAATATTTTCCTGCCCGGAAATTGCCAGGCGGTAACGGCCCAGGCACAGCCGACACCTATCACGGCAACCATCGCTGCCACACCCACCAGCAAGATAAAGGTATTTTTTATTGCGGTTGGCAGGACGTATTGAGTCAGGTTATTCCAGTGAGAAAAATCAGACTGGGTAGCGAGCCAGGCTAAGGTCGCCAGAGGCGTGAGAACACCAATGGCCACTAAAGTGGCCATCAGTTGTAGGGGGGTAATACCTGAACGTAGCTGGGTTAGCCAACTACGCTGCGAGGTCGCCCTGGGAGCTTTATTGATCGAATCCAACTTTATCTACCAGCAAACTGGCCTGCTTACGGTGTTTCACAATCTCCGTCAGCGGGATAGCATCAACCTGAATTTCACCGATGGTCTCTTTGATGATGGGATCAAGCTCAATGCCCTGAACCACCGGATATTCATAGTTCGCTTTAGCGTAGATCTGCTGGGCTGGTGCAGAAACCAGATATTCCATCAGCTCAACCGCTTTCTCTTTGTTTGGTGCATGACGTGCCACTGCTGCGCCGCTGATATTGACGTGAGTACCGCCGCCTTCAAAGGTCGGTTTAATTACTTGAATAGCGTCACCCCATTTGCGCGCATCGGTGCCTTCTTTGGCATTTTTCATATGGCCGACATAGTAAGAGTTAGCCAGGCCGATATCGCAGATACCACCCAGAATATCACGGGCGACATCGCGGTCACCGCCAGTAGCTTTACGCGCCAAGTTGGCTTTAACGCCACGTAACCACTCTTCTGTTTTCGCTTCGCCATGGTGAGCAATCATCGCTGCAATCATGGCGGTGTTATAAGGGTGTTGTCCGGAACGCAGGCAGACTTTACCTTTGTATTCTGGATTGCTGAGCTGCTCATAATGCCAGTCAGCGGTCGGGAATGACTTGTCTGCATAAAGCACGCGGGCGCGCATCGAAAGGGCATACCACTGATTATCGTCGCCACGTAGATTTTTCGGTACCGCGGCATTCAGTTTTTCAGAAACCACAGGTTGCGTTACGCCAGCTTCCACGAGATCAATCAGATTGCCTGCATCAACGGCCATTAACAGGTCAGCCGGAGAGTTCGCGCCTTCCGCTTTTACACGTTCCAGCATACCGTCTTTAATATAGACCGTATTAACCTTCACCTTACTTTCGTTAGTCCATGCATCCAGCAGAGGCTGAATCAGCCCTGGTTCACGGGTGGTATACAGAGTTAGAGCTTCATCGGCAAGAGCCGGTAAGCTGACGGGTAATACCAGAGCGGTGGCAAGGACGATGCGCTTCAGACGCGCAGAAGAAGGCTTGATCAATACAGTCATTTCTTTACTCCAGAGAAGTTATCAAACGAACCAAAAGAGCAGCTGTTATCTAAAGAATGCTAATGTAAATGATAATTAATGCTGTTTGTATGTTAAATATCGTTTCATTTCGCAAATATCACCTTACGAAATCAAATATGTGATGGCTATCACATTGTTGCTGTCTGTATTAGAGGAAATACATTGAGCCACCCATTGAAGCAGAAACCAGATACTGGGTAAGCAGCCGTTGCCCGATAATGGAGATCTCCTTCCTGAATCGCGTAGCCTGAAAGTGGGGGAGGGGACCTGGAACGGTAATCGTTCATATAATTAGCAGGGCTGATAATAAAATGACTTATTATTGGTCGTGTATTTAGTGTCTGAAGCTATCTTAATAAGTCATCGAAAATATAACTTAATGATGAGTATTTAATATATTTATTTATTCATAAACCGGACAGAAATAATACTATTAAACCAGACTTAATTTGCAGTAACTGAGCTGGGTTATTCTTTGGGGGATTTCTATAAAACGTTTTTTTTGAGTGTGAAGCTGTTTTTTCATCATAATTCCATCTTATCAAAAACATTTTTTTCATATCTAATTAAATATCTTAGTTAATATGTTTGATAAAGGAAACTACTATGTCAAGGAACGTTGTTATTGGATGCTTGCTGTCTTCATTCCTCATGATTAGCGCTAATGTTAGTGCAAATAATCATACTGTTTCTCTCGGACATGCTCAGAGTAAGGTTCAGGATTTTAAAAATATTCGAGGGATGAATGTTCAGTACCGCTACGAGTGGGATCCTCCAGTAAGTGTTGTCGGTTCCTTTACCTATATGAAAGGAAATAACAACTATTCTATCCGGGATAGTTTCAGTTCGTATGATGAAAAAGTAAATATTAAATATCACTCACTATTAGCGGGCCCGGAATATCGTTTTAATGATTACATCAGTCTGTATGCTCTAGTCGGACTGGCTCACACAAAACTAGAAGGTAGCGAGATTGAGTTAGCTCAGTATTCAAGGCAATATCAATATCATACCACTTCCATTGCCTATGGCGCAGGTATTGCTATCAACCCAATTGAAAATATTTCTATTAATATCGGCTATGAGGGAACTCATGTTAAATATAATGACAATATATCAATCAATGGGCTGAATATGGGTATTGGTTACCGCTTTTGATAAAACAGTACCGCCGTCAAATAAGGCGGCGGCACTGTGACTAGTTTTTAGCGTAGGCCTCACCGTTTATCCAGAGATGGCTATCTTCCCAGGTAAACAGCCATTTACGGACCGGACCCGCCATCACATTAAGATAATAGCTGTCATAACCGGCGATGGTCGCCACCGGATGATAGCCTTTCGGGACTTTGACGACGTCTTTGTCATAGACCGCCATACACTCATCCAGAGAACGATCGTCGGTATAAACCCGCTGCATACAAAAACCCTGAGAGGGGTTTAAGCGGTGATAATAGGTCTCTTCGAGGTAAGTTTCCTCAGGCGGATTATCAATATCATGCTTGTGGCTGGGATAAGAGCTAGTACAACCTTCGTTGGTATACACTTCAACAACTAACAAGCTATCAGCGGGTTTATCTTCCGGCAGGATATTATGGACATAACGCTGGTTGTGTCCTTTCCCCCGAGCTTCGCCGTCAATATCTTGCGGTGCAATCAGTCGGGTGGCATAGGTGCCTTGAGCTGGCGCGGCACAGACCGCCAGCTCCAGCTGTGTCAGCGCCTCAACCTCAACCGTCTCGCCCGGAGTCACATACACTGCCCAAGGCTTCAGGCGCTCAAAGGGACTCATCCGCTCGCCAATCTCAGGGAAGTTTGCTGAAGGAGTACCAATGGTTGCCCGTCCGGCAATCAGTACCAGGCAACGCTCTTCAGCCACTGCCGGTAACGACAGCTGCTGGCCTGCATTTAACTGATAGACTTCAAAGCCAACGTAGCCCCATCCCGCATTTTCAGGGGTCACAGACTGCGTCCGCCCCTGGGTATTCGGGGCTTGCCAGCGTGAAAGTAATTCCGACATGGTTGCTCCTTAAATCAGCCCGGCATTCCGTGCCAGATTGCTCAGATTATTGTAACCGAGGCGGGCATAAGTCAGCGGATCGGCAATCGCCGGATCCTGTTCTGCTTCCACCACCAGCCAGCCCTGATAACCATGCTGTTTAAGCAGTGCCATGATTGGCGGATAGTCGACACAGCCATCGCCGGGAACGGTGAAGACACCACTTAATACGGCATCAAGGAAACTGGTTTTACGGTTTTTCACCTCGGCCAGCACATCTGCGCGTACGTCTTTACAGTGAACGTGGTTGATTCTATCTATCCAGCGTTGTGCTACGGCCAGCGGATCTGCTCCGGCAAAAGTCAGATGACCGGTATCCAGCAGCAGCCCGACTTCCGGGCCGGTATGGGTCATCAGGTTATCGACATCCTGGGCACTTTCAATCACTGTTCCCATATGGTGGTGATAAGCGATTTGCACACCCTGCTGCTGAGTATAGCGAGCAAAGGCAGTCAGTTTTTCGCCATATTCCTGCCAGCGTTCGGCCGGGAAGCGTGGACGCAAGTGGACCGGGGTCTGCTGTTCACCGTGAATGCAGTCGGACACTTCGGCAAAGACCAGCACCTTTGAGCCCAGTTCACGCAACAGTGTCAGATGCGGTTGTACTGCCTCAATCTCTTCTTCTACGCTTCGCTCCAGTAAACGACCGGAATACCAGCCAGAAACCAGTTTTAAGTCATGCTGGGCGAGAATAGGGCCGAGCACCGCCGCGGTGCGTGGGAATTTATTCCCCAGCTCAAACCCCGCAAATCCGGCTTCTTTTCCTTCGCTAAGGCAGGTCTCAAGTGACGTATCGGCGCCCAGAGAAGGCAGGTCGTCATTGGTCCATGTCAGTGGGTTAATACCTAACTGTACGGTCATGATGTTTTCCTTAATGTTTAGTCTGGCCGCGCTCACGCCACAGGGCAATCAGCTGCAAATAGTTATTACGAATACGATTCACTAGTTCAGCATCGTCAATCTCACGTTTAAGCCAGGCCTGAGAGGGCTCGCCAAAAATAGTGCGACCGACGGCAAATCCTTTAACAATCGGATAATTTGCGGCAGTATTAAATCCGTCACGCAGCACCGATACTGGCGCATCTAAGCCGAGGATCACGACACCGCGACAATGGGGATCGCGTTTTTCAATTAAGGTACTGAGAGCGCTCCAGCCCTCATCTCCCAGTGGCGGTAATTTCCACCAGTCGGGATAAATGCCGAGATTGTAGAAACGTGAAATTGCACGTAAATACAAGTCGTCATTGCGCGGCATATCGGCAGGTAAAATCACTTCCAGCAGCAGTTCATGGCCGGACTGGCAGCAGGCCTGATAGATTTCAGCGACTTTTTGTTCCTGCTCAAGGCGCAAACCATGGGCATCCTCTGGGTGGAAGAACACCAGACATTTAACGATATGTTCCTGCGGCCAGCTGATCAGTTGCGATCCGATATTGCCATGCTCCATTTCTAACGGGCGTGATCCGGGCAGCTCTATCGGACGACCGATCCACCAGCCTTCACCTGTAATCGAATTGAGCGCATCCTGACCAAAGGTACCGTCACACAGTAAGCCTGCTTTGCCTTCCAGGTCAGCACATTGGGCCGCTTCCCGGCTGGCCTGTAGGATCAACTGTTTCAGCGCCGGGATACGACGTAAGTCAGCACCACTTTGTAAGGCCATTTCGGCTAACTGGCTGCGGTGGTCAAACGCCATAACACAGAGTTCTGGCCACTGGCGGCGACGAGAAATAACGCGATGCAGATGATTTAAGTGATTATCTAAATCAGGACGCGGAACGGAATCCTCACGCGCCAGGTAATCATCCAGTTCGATTTTGCCAGGCATCGCAGGGGCACAGCCATGTCTTGATACCACTAGAGCACCACAAGCATTGGCATAGCGGCAAGCCTGAACCCAGCCTTCATCATTGATATAGCCACGCAGCAAACCGGACATAAAGGCATCCCCGGCCCCTAACACATTGAGCACTTCAACCCGAACTCCGGCAACATTAATGCCGCCATCCAGCGAATCAGGGATGGGCCCGGTAAAGACTGAGCATCCTTGAGCGCCACGTTTACAGACCAGTGTTGCGGCGCTGACTTCGCGAACTCGTCTCAGTGCTTGCAGGGTATCGGTATCTCCCCCGGCGATATGAAACTCTTCTTCGGTGCCAACTACGACATCAAATAAACTCAGGACTGACTGCAACTGTTCGGTAACTTGTTCGGCGGCGATAAAGCGTGTTTCGCCATCACCCAATGCCGTCAGCCCCCATAATACCGGACGATAGTCGATATCCAGTGCCGTACGTACCCCGTTACGTCGCGCATATTTCAGTGCCGTGAGTACCGCATCGCGAGTACGTGGATTAGAAAGATGTGTACCCGTGATAGCCAGACAGCGGGCAGAAGCGATGTACTCTTCACTGAAATCCTCGGCAGTAATCGCCATATCGGCGCAGTTCTCGCGAAAGAAAATTAGTGGAAAGGTATCTCTGTCTTTAATGCCGAGTAATACCAGGGCAGTGAGTCGCTCAGTATCGGTTATCAGATGGCTGGTATCACAACCGACCTGGGTCAGCTCTTCACGCAGAAATCGCCCCATATGCTCGTCACCCACGCGTGCCAGCATGGACGATTTTAATCCCAGACGTGCAGTACCATAAGCCACGTTGCCAGACGAGCCGCCAAGATAGCGGGAAAAACTGGTGGCATCTTCCAGTCGTGCACCAATCTGCTGGCTGTAAAGATCGACGGCCACGCGTCCCATGCAAATAAGATCCAATGTTTTTTGTTTCATTCTTCGTCCTTAGACAATGTCAGATACTTTCACCCAGCGGCCGTCCTGATGAGACAGGGCGATAGCATCGAGAATACGTGAGACTTTCCAGCCTTCTTCAAAATCTGGCCAGAGCGGTGTATCACCGGCAATACCATCAATAAGGTCACGTATTTCCACGGTTTTTTGATCGTTAAAACCAATTCCGTGGCCGGCTCCCATGCAAAAAGATCCATAATCCGGATGAGCAGGGCCGACCAGTAAGGTACGGAAGCCCTGACGGCCTTCAGGATCGTCCTGCAGATACAGTTTCAACTCTGCCATGCGTTCCTGAGTAAAGGTGATAGCGCCTTTAGTGCCGGTAATTGTCCATGTCAGCCCCATTTTTCGGCCACTGGCAACCCGTGAGGTTTCGATAATGCCTTGTGCACCGCCAGCAAAACGCACCATTGCATGGGCCTGGTCTTCGTTTTCAACCGTCACTAATTCATGACTACCGGCATAGGCTGGACGCGCAGGCACCACGATTTTTAAATCGCCACAGACTTGTTCAATATCGCCCACCAGGTATTGCGCCATATTGACAATATGCGCGGCTAAATCCCCTAACGCGCCCAGCCCGGCCGTTTCTTTAAAACAGTGCCAGTGAATAGGAACCAGCGGATCGGCCATATAGTCTTCGTTATGTGTGCCGTAGAAATGGATAATGTCTCCGATTTCACCGCGCTCGATGATTTGTTTTGCCAGCTTGGCGGTGGGGTTTTTCATATAGTTGAAACCCACCAGTGTTTTTACGCCAGCCTCACGCGCAGCATCGACCATCTGCTTTGCATCACGCGCATTCAGCGCCAGTGGTTTTTCTGAGTAGACATGTTTTCCGTGACGAATCGCCTCCAGAGCCATCTCTTTATGAAGATGATTAGGGGAACAAATATCCACCACATCAATATTCGGATCTGCGACCAGTTCACGCCAGTCACTGGTTGCACGATTGAAGCCAAATGCTGCAGCACGTTTTTGGGCAAGCTCTGGCGTCACTTCCGCCACCATTTCACGTACCAGCGTACCTTGCAGCTCAAACACCGTTGGTGCCTGGGCATAAGCAATCGCATGAGCTTTACCAATATATCCTGTGCCAATCAGACCAATTCTTACTTGTTTCATAAAATGCTCCTGAACTAAATTGCGCCGCGACGGCTCTTGGCATAGGTATCAAAGGCAACCGCCAGCACGATAATCAGACCGGTAATAATTTGCTGGTAATAAGCGGAGACGTTCATCAGCACCAGGCCGTTAATCAAAATCCCCATAATGATCGCGCCAATAATGGTTCCACTGATGCGGCCATAACCGCCCATCAGCGACGTCCCACCAATGACCACAGAGGCGATGACGCGTAACTCAAAGGAGATCCCCGCTACGGCTTCGGCACTCCCCAGGCGAGCACTCAGTACAAAACCTGCCAGCCCTGCCAGACAACCAATCACCACATAAACGCTGACCAGCACACGTTTAACATTGACCCCTGCGAGTCTTGCGGCTTCAGGATTACCGCCGATGGCATAGACAAAGCGTCCCCAGCGCGTTTTATGTAGTGCCAGATAACCGATAATCGAGACAAAGGCGAAGATCCAAATAGGGATGGAGATCCCAAGCATTTCCCCGCGTCCCCAAAAACGATAACCAGCATCAAACCCTGCAATCGGTGCTCCATCGTTAATCACCAGCGTCAGTCCACGCCAGATAGTCATGCCGCCCAAAGTGACAATGAAGGGCGGCAGGCGCAGGCGGGTCACACCCAGGCCTTGTATTAGTCCTATCAGAGTACCGAGAGCCAGACAGATGCCCATCGCTAACAGCCAGCTCATACCGCCCCAGGCATCAGGATCGACAGTGGTAAAGTTATCGCCTTTAATCACATAAGCGGCGGTCATTGCACAGAGCGCAAGAATCGATCCGACCGAGAGATCGATTCCGGCAGTCATAATGACGAAGGTCATACCGATAGCGATGATCCCGTAGATCGAAACCTCAGTGAGGATATTTAAGATGTTGCGTTCGCTCAGGAAATTACTGTTCTGCGTCTGGAAAAAAATCAGCAGCAGGATCATAAAAATCAATACCCCAAAGCGCTCAAAAAAGCCGATAAAATCGAAGCGCGATCCGCGCTTTTCTTCAGCCTGGGTTTTAGAAATCATCTGCGTCATGGGCTCTCCCGTTATGCGGCATTTAACGCACTGTGATTAATCGCCATCATTGTCATCAGGCGTTCTTCATTGGCCTCATCACCATGTAATTCACCGGTAATGTGCCCTTCGCTCAGGGTGATTATTCTGTCTGATACTGCCAGTATTTCCGGTAAGTCGGATGAGATGACGATAACCGCCACTCCCCGGCTTGCCATATCAAATAGCACCTGATGAACTTCAGACTTGGTGCCCACGTCGATACCACGCGTTGGCTCATCAACAATCAACACTCTTGGATTAAGCGCCATACAACGCGCCAGGATCACTTTTTGCTGATTTCCGCCGGAGAGCTTGCGCACCTCTTGCTCAGGGTTAACCATTTTGATTTGCAGTGCCTGGCGGTAAGCCGCGATCAGCGCATCTTCTTTGCGGGGACTGACGAAATAACGCCAGGTCAGTAATGATGAAAGGCTGGAAAGTGACATATTGTCGCGGATCGACAATCCGAGTACCGCGCCCTCTTTTTTACGATCTTCTGGCACCAGAGCGATGCCCTGATCCAAAGCGTGCATCGGATCGCGTGGCTGGTAAGGCTTGCCGTCGAGCTCAAAGCTACCCGTAGTAAATTTATCCGCGCCAAACAGGCAGCGTGCAATTTCAGTCCTACCTGCGCCGACCAGACCCGCTATTCCCAGCACTTCTCCGGCATGGACGTGAAAACTGACATCTTTTAGGGCAATACCATGCGGATCGAGTGGGGGTTTTTCGCGACTGAGTCCTTTTATCGATAAACGTACAGGTTTATCCTGGTGATGTGTCAGGCTGGAGTCACGACGGTTAAATACCACATTACGGCCTACCATCAGGCGGATAATCTGTTCAACATTAGTGTCTGCGACGTCACCTGAGCCGGTATAACGTCCATCTTGAAATACCGTAAAACGGTCACAGAGCTGAAAGACTTCATGCAGACGATGTGTCACGTAAATGATACTTACGCCACGTCCTTTCAGTTCACGTACCACGCGGTGCAGACTTTCTACTTCGCTATCACTCAGGGCTGCCGAAGGCTCATCCATAATGATGAGTTTGGCATTCAGAGTCAGGGCGCGAGCAATTTCGACCATTTGCTGCTGGGCTACGCTTAAACGTGCAACCGCCGTGGTCGGGGAAATATTTAGCTGTAAATAGTTCAGGATCACCTGAGCTTCATTATTGACGGCTTTGGCATCGACAATCAGGTTATGGCGTCTCGGCTCGCGACCGAGAAACATATTTTCCGCCACCGTCATATTGGGCAGCAGGTTAAATTCCTGGTAAATAGTAATGATGCCTTTGTTCTGACGCTCGACTGGCGAGTCATCGACACCTAGCACCTCTCCGTTGAACCAAATTTCACCGCGAGTCTGGGGCTGCGCGCCAGCCAGCGCTTTTAACAGTGTCGATTTTCCGGCACCATTTTCACCCAGCAGAGCGTGGATCTCTCCTGCTCCGACGCTAAGACGGGCGTCACTGAGTGCCCATACACCGGAGAAACTTTTTGCAAGCTGGGTAACTTTTAATAAGGGCTGTGACATCAGTTGGCTCCTCAATAACGCCCGTCATAAGACGGGCGTGCCCCCTTCATACTTCAAAACAACTCGAATGATGACGGGTATAAATAGGTTTATTTACCGGTTTCGCTGATACGCTCTGCTTTATCGAGGTTAGCCTTGGTTATCAGGGTTGGAGCGTAGTCTGCTCCGGTAATGGCTTTTTTCTCGCGAATATTATCGACCAGCTGGCTCATTGCAGTGGTGACGGCATAGCCTGGACGTTGATCGGCGGTAACGGCCAGCCAGCCATCTTTAACTCTTTCCAGTGCTTCTGGTACGGCATCAAAGCCGGTGACGATGACTTCACCTGGTTTCATTCCTTGTGATTGCAGCGCTTCAATAGCACCGAGGGCCATATCATCGTTGGCAGCAAGGATGACTTGTGGTTTTTTCGGCAGAGAGGGCAGGACGCTTTCAACAATGCGCATTCCTTCAGATCGCATCCAGTTTCCGGTCTGATCGACGACGATGTTATATTTTTTGCCGCCTTCAGTCAGACGATCGCGGATCCCTTTAGTACGTTCAATGTTGGAAGACGATCCTGGCTGGCCGGTCAGAAGAACGATTTCAGCGCCTTCAGGGAATTGTTCAATCACGTAGCTGGCTACAGCCTGGCCGCCCTTGTAGTTATTGGCACCAAAGTGTGGCACGGGTTTATCGCTAATTACGGAACGATCCAGCGTGACGACAGGTAAATTAGCCTCCTGGATTTCACCGACTGCGCTTGAAACAGCATTAATATCATTAGGAGAGACGATAAAGCCCTGAGCGCCGCGAGTGATGGCGTTTTCCAGGTCAGCAGCCTGCTTTGGCGAGCTTCCCTGGCTATCGAGTACCTGAAGTTTTACACCCATTTCTTTGGCGGCGTTGACGGCAGTACGCTGCATATGAACCTCAAACGGCATCGCGAGGTTCGGAGTACTAAAAACAATTTGTTCGTTTGCAGCTAATACAGGAGTGGTGGTTAATGCGATAAGGGCGGCAAGAATGAGCTTTTTCATTATTATATCTCTTCTATTTGTAGGGTTATCGGAAGTTATATACCCAAAATAATTCGAGTGGCTTGTAGGCGCCAAGTTCAGGCCGTCGATGAGCATAGATAAACTATGTGATTCGCCGTATGAACGCCGGCAACACCCAAGCAGCTTGAATTATGACGGGTATAATGCTACTTCACACCGGCTATGCAGGGACTCCAGTGCTTTGTCGGCCAGATACAGCGCGCGTTCACCGTCTTCGCCGCTGCATTCCGGTTTTGCTTCACCGCGCAGAACCTCAACAAAATGCTGCCATTCTGCGGCATAGGCTTCTTTGTAACGTTGCAGGAAAAAGTGCTCTGGTAATGCGCTGCGACAACCGGCAGCGCTGAGATGCTGTACCTGGTTTTCCAGAATATTTCCGGCAGACAGCAGGCCATTAGCGCCGTGTAGTTCAATGCGTTGATCATAGCCGTAGGCTGAACGGCGGCTGTTAACAATGGTCGCCAGGGCACCAGAGCGATATTTCAGAACAATAAACGCAGTATCAATATCACCCGCTTCACCGATAGCCGGATCGACCAGGTTGCTCCCCTGGGCATAAATAGAGACGGGCTCTTCGCCCATGATGAAACGTGCCATGTCAAAATCATGAATCGTCATATCGCGGAACATGCCGCCAGAAACACGCACGTATTCAACCGGCGGTGGGGAAGGGTCACGGGAGATAATCAACAGAGATTCAGGTTTACCGATGCGGCCTTCAAGCACCTCGGTTTTGACGCGGCGAAACTGTGGGTCAAAGCGACGGTTAAAGCCAACAAACAGTGAGACGTTATTTGCCTTCACGACTTCAAGACATTTACGAACGCGTGCCAGGTCAAGGTGTACCGGTTTTTCACAGAAAATAGCTTTGCCATGCTGGGCGGCAAGTTCAATCAAGTCTGCGTGGGTGTCAGTTGCTGAGGCAATCAGTACGGCATGAACGTTAGCGTCAGCCATTACCTCATCAACGCTTTGCACACGCGCCTGATACTTGGCTGCAATACGGGCGGCATTCTCTTCATTCGGATCGACAACTGACCACAGGTTGGTCTCTTTGTGGGCGGCAATATTTGCAGCGTGGATCTGGCCGATACGACCGGCACCCAATAAGGCAATGTTAAACATGGCGGCTCCCGAAATGGGTATTGCATTAATCTCTGTCGCCGGAGGATCCCGGCACCATAGACAACTAAAAATCGACAACTAAAATAAAACATTTATTTCATTTTAATTCATATTGAAAGTTTCATTTTCGTGCTGGAGTTAACATTTTGTTTCGTTGATGGGTTCTTTTTGTAATCAAAATCACAGTATTTGATGAGTGAGCAGAATTTCAGAAGGAAGAATTGAGAGGTTTAGCGAGAAGGGTTTGCTAACGGGGCATTATCCCCAATCAGATGAAATAAATGTTCCGTCTGGTTTACAGACGGAACATGGAGTGTTTAATACTGGCGGGCACGCTTGAGCATCGCCTGAGTCTGCTCGGCGGCGAGTCTCACTGAAGATGATTGTGCCGTCCCGGCATCGCCAGTGCGCCACCAGGCCTCGTAATCATGGGTCATGGTTTTAGGTAAGACTTTAATGTCCAGTAGGGTTGGGCCATCAGCCCTCTTTGCTGCCTCCAGGGCTGCTAGCAGGCTTTGCTCATCGTTGACACGAAAAGCACGGCAGCCATAACTCTCGGCATTCTTTGCAAAGTCCACTTTCACTAGCGGTCCGTCAAGCCTGCCAGTGGCTGGATTTCGCTGACGATTCTCGGTCGCTAAACTGCCTATACCGTGGCCCATTTGTAGATTGTTAATACAGCCAAACCCTGCATTATCAAACAGTAAGACAGTTATTTTAATTCCTTCCTGAACGGCGGTTTGCAGCTCAGAATGGAGCATCATATAAGAGCCATCCCCCACCATGGCGTAGGCTGGCTGAGCCGGTTTTGCCAGTTTCGCGCCTAGGGTTGCCGCTATTTCGTATCCCATACAGGAGTAGCCGTATTCAAGGTGATAACTGTCAGGTGTTTTCACTTGCCACAGCCGCTGCAAGTCACCCGGGAGTGAGCCTGCTGCCCCAACCACAATCGCATCATCTTCGATATGCTGGTTGATAAGCCCCAGCACGCGGGTTTGCGTCAGCGAAGTGCCCAGAACCTGACTGTATTCTTGCAGGGTTTCATCAAGATGTCCGGCGACTTCGGGCGTATCACCAGGCTCCCAGTGACGCGTCCATAACCGCTGGCACTCGGTATGCCAGGCTGCTTTTGCCTCGGCAATATCGTTATCCCACTGTGCCCGATAGTCGATGGCGTGTAGTTCTGAGGTCAGTCGCTCCAGTCCAGCACGGGCATCGGCGACCAGCGGAGTGGCGTCGAGTTTCATCGCATCGAACTCTGCCACATTGAGCAGCAGAAACTCAGCATCGGGTGCAAATAACGCCTTCGAGCCGGTAGTGAAGTCGGTTAAACGGGTTCCTACACCAATGATTAAATCTGCCTTGGGTGCCAAGAGATTGGCGGCAAGACCCCCGGTCACCCCCAGACCACCAAGGTTTAGTGGGTGCTCACTAATCAGAGCTCCTTTACCCGCCTGGGTTTCAGCGAACGGGAGCTGTGCGCTTTCAACGAATGACTGAAATGCATTATGGGCACCGGAATAACGTACGCCGCCACCGCAAATCACTAAAGGACGCCGTTTGCTGGCGATAAGTGCCAGCGCTGCCTGTAACCGAGTTTCATCGGGCGGGCGGCGCTCAATATGATGCACTCGACGAGCGAAGAAACTGCTCGGATAGTCCCAGACTTCGCCTTGCACATCCTGCGGTAAGCAGATAGTCACGGCTCCGGTATCAGCCGGGTTGGTGAGTACTCGCATAGCGCTTAACATAGCGCTCATCAGCTGTTCTGGTCGATTAATACGATCCCAGTACCGCGATACTGGGCGGAAGCAATCATTGGTGCTGATGCTTAAGTCATGGTACTGCTCAATCTGCTGTAGCACAGGGTCAGGCTGGCGGCTGGCATAGATATCCCCCGGTAACAATAACAATGGGATTCGGTTTGCCGTTGCTGTTGCCGCTGCGGTAATCATATTGGCAGCACCAGGACCGACCGAAGAGGTCACCGCATAGATCCGTCGGCGCAGATGCTGTTTTGCAAACCCGGTAGCAATATGTGCCATACCTTGTTCGCTACAGCCCTGGTAAACTTTCAGATGCCCCGGATCTTCTTCCAGTGCCTGACCGATGCCTAAGACATTACCGTGGCCAAAGATAGTCATCACGCCTTCGATAAACGGCTGCTCTTCGCCCTCGACATCGATATATTGCTGATTAAGAAATTTGACCAGCGCCTGCGCCATGGTTAAACGTAGTGTTGTCATCTTTTCCCCTGTCAGCTCAGTGTGGGCATAGAGAATGCGGCACCTTGCTGGTGGCTGCTTTCCGGCCAGCGGGCAGTAATGGTTTTCATGCGGGTATAGAAACGTACCCCATCCTGACCATGGACGTTCAATGGTCCAAAGATGGAACGCTTCCAGCCCCCAAAACTGTGGAACGCCATAGGTACTGGAATAGGCACGTTAACGCCAACCATTCCCACCTGAACCTCTTCACAAAAACGTCTTGCGGTTCCGCCATCACGGGTGAAAATGGCGGTACCATTACCGTATTCGTGCTGATTAATCAGATTTAGTGCGCTTTGATAATCCGCCACCCGTACCACGCTCAGTACCGGGCCGAAGATTTCCTCTTTATAAATCGTCATCTCCGGCGTGACATGGTCAAACAGCGTTGGCCCGACAAAATATCCGTCTTCATGACCCGTCAGTTTAAGTCCACGGCCATCAACGCGCAGTTGTGCACCTTGCGCTTCTCCACTATCAATGTAACCGAGCACTTTTTCGCGATGTGCGCGACTGATCAGTGGCCCCATTTCATTTTCTGGCTGATGACCGAGGCCCGGACCGACACGCAAGGTGGCGATTTGTTGTTCCAACTGAGAACAGAGGGTATCAGCAGTATTGTCACCCACCGCAACCACAACCGATAGCGCCATACAGCGTTCCCCGGCAGCACCAAAGGCCGCGCCCATAATGGCATTAGTGGCCATGGACATATCGGCATCAGGCATCAGAATACAATGGTTTTTTGCCCCACCGAGCGCCTGACAGCGTTTACCGTGGGCGGAGGCCGTGTTGTAGATATATTCGGCAATCGGTGTTGACCCGACAAAGCTCACAGCCTGTACACGCGAGTCGGTTAGCAGCACATCAACCGCTTCTTTATCCCCCTGTACCACGTTAAACACGCCATCAGGCAGCCCTGACTCTTTCAGTAGCTGAGCCAGTCTTACTGCCAGAGAGGGGTCTTTTTCAGAAGGTTTAAGAACAAAGGTATTTCCGGTTGCCAGTGCAATAGGGAACATCCACATCGGCACCATGGCGGGGAAGTTAAAGGGTGTTATACCGACACAGACTCCCAGTGGCTGCATCAGTGAGTGGCTATCAACCCCGGTACCGACATTAGCCGAATGTTCGCCTTTCTGGAGATGTGGAATACCACAGGCGAATTCGACGACTTCCAGACCGCGGGTCAGTTCACCGACGGCATCAGAATAGACTTTGCCATGTTCTTCGCTAATCAGTTTTGCCAGGCTATCCATATGCTGTTCAAGTAAACTTTTGAAGCGGAACAGGATGCGGGCACGCTTAAGTGGAGACTGGCGGGACCAGTCGGGGAAAGCCTGCTGCGCGGCTGCAATAGCTTGTTCTGTCTGTTGTACCGTACTCATGGCAACCTGACGGATCTGCGCCCCAGTGGCAGGATTGAAGACTGCCTGAACGCGCTGACTGTCACCCGTGATACATTTGCCGTGAATAAAATTCGCTACCGTCTCCATATCTACCCTCTCGCTGTTAAATAGATGTCCTGAACACTGTATATGAAACAAACATTTCATTTCAGCTTGAAATAAAATAAATATTGATTATTGTGATCAAGAATCAACTTTGATGTTTGCGCAATACATAACCGACAAAGATTGATCGTTGCCTGGTGCCAGCAGGGATGGGCAGGGGCCAAGGAATTGAGGCATTTATGTGGAAGGGAATAACGGTACATCTGTTTCATTTTCCGTTTGACTGAGTTTAAATACCCGTTAGCACACTTTATAAGGGGAATAATATTGACCACTGCGACGAATTTGAGTGAACTGCAACAGCAGATCCGTGACCGCTACGATGACCTGAGCAAACGGCTGCAGCAGGTGTCACGCTATGTACTGGATAATACCAATAGCGTGGCCTTTGATACTGTCGCTATTATTGCCGAGCGTGCGGGGGTTCCGCCTTCCACACTGATCCGCTTTGCCAATGCTTTTAATTTCAGTGGATTCAATGAAATGAAACAACTATTTCGTATGAATCTGGTGGAAGAAACCGCGAGCTATACTGACCGGGCGCGGCTATTCCGTGAGATGGAAAGTGAAGAAATACCAGAAACTCCCTTTGATATTCTGCAAGAATTTGCCCGTTCTAATGGTCTTGCTTTACAGCAGCTGGCAGCCCGTACTAAACCAGAAATGCTTGAGCAGGCGGTAGAACTGCTGGCTCAAGCCGAAACGATTTATGTCGTTGGCTTACGACGTTCTTTTAGTGTTGCTGCCTATCTGAGTTATGCCCTGAGTCATCTCGAATGTCGCCCAGTATTACTTGATGGAATGGGGGGGATGTTTCGTGAGCAGGTCAGTCGTATTACCGAGCGAGATATTTTGGTTTCGATTAGCTTTTCGCCTTATGCCGAAGAAACGGTGATGATCAGTGAAATGGCGGCTAAAGCGGGTGCTAAGCAAATCGTCATAACCGACAGCCAGATCAGTCCACTAGCTGTCTTCAGCGATTTATGTTTTGTGGTAAAAGAGGCTCAGGTAGATGCATTTCGTTCTCAGTCAGCCACGCTGTGTCTGGTTCAGTCACTGATGATTGCACTGGCCTATTTTCAGGGAGGATCGAAAAGCTGATTAGCGCTACTGTCTGTCTCTGCGATATTTTAAGTTGTCTTGATATTGCTGTAGAAGACAGTCGAATTGGTGATAATCGACTGTCTTCACTTTGCGCCTACAAGCAACACAAATTATTTTGGGTCTATACCCGTCATACTTCAAGTTGCCTGGATGTTGCCGGCGTTCATACGGCGAATCACATAGTTTATCTATGCTCATCGACGGCCTGAACTTGGCGCCTACAGGCAACTCGAATTATTTTGGGTCTATAAGCAAAATGATTGTTTTAATTCAGCAAAATCCAGGCTGATTCCCATGCGAAACCAATACCTGGCTCATATTGATTTGCGCTACTAGACCATTGGGAACAAAAACCACTATTAGGGAAAGGTTGACACTCGTACGTCTTTTTATCTTTGGGCTGATATACTATCGTACCCGCAGTATAGAATTTTATATTATCTGGAAATATATAGTCATACTTATTTTCCTGATTTAATCCTGGAACATTAATGTCCTGTATTAACACCTTAGATAATTTACCTGCTATTACTTTTACTCTGGCTTTATCTTCTTGTATATCATCCTTTTTATTAATAATGAATTTACTGTGATTACCTGAATTAACAACTTGTTCTGCATTTTTTGGTAGTAACCATTGGTATTCTGGTACTGAAGAAGGAGCGACTTCCGCTTCAACCTCTAGATCATATGAGACATAAACATCACTGTCTTTTTGAAATTTATATAATTGAACATTGTCCAGGTAATCCTTATCGGCATCATTATCATCGCTATTGTTATCCCTGTTCTTATTGCTATTGCTAGTCATATTAGCATCAATAACTTGATAAAATGCATTCCCTGTATCATTGATATCCCAAACACCAAGGATTACCTGATATCCTTTACGCTCTGGAATATTACAGCTTATCTGTACTTTATTTGTCGGTATTTTTCCATTATCAAATCGTTCACAAAATGGTTTTAAATCAAAATCAGAACGCTCCAGCGGTTTATTTGGGTTCCAATTCTGTTTAGTTATAAAAAATCGCCATGATGTCGTACGATGAGGTGCTGTTAATGTCCAGGTGAAATTTTTCTTGCCACTATTTACTGTAGATTTATACCATCTGTCAGATGACTGTTCGTTTAATACATTAAAACTAGCATTACCACCACCGGCTATCTTCCCATCTACGGGCCCTTTTTCAGGAAAACCTTTAGGCCCTTCGACTGATTGAGGATCGTATTGAGCCCGACCACAGGTTTTGTTCAAGTTTTTCGCTATGTCAGAGCAGAGAAACGCTCTGCTGGGGGGGGATTGTATAAAACCATGCCTGGGCGTAATATCTGCAAACACACAGGAGGAAGTGATTAGAAATAACGAAGTGAGTATATATTTAATGTCCATATATTATTTCCTTTTATATTTAAGAAAAATACCTGTCAACATGTATTATATATGCCCAATGAGGGCCTTAGTGTTAAAATATCTGAGTAAAATAAAATTCAGATGATTAAAATCACTTCAGATATCATCAGGGGCGTTTTTTCACTTTTTTATTGATTTTATTCAGTATGTCATTTTTTACATAATAACCTCCCTGCATTAATTAGGTGGTTAATAATTTGATGGCTGCATTAAATATGCACCACCATTATTATGCATGACTTGTTTCATCAGGGAGAATAAATAATCCATGACGAAGTAATATCTATCACAGGTGTCAATGGAAAACAATTAATCTTATAAATAAAAATTGCACTGTTGTTAAATAGTAGAGGTTAATCGCAAAAACAAAAATAGGATAATAGCCAAAATGAAAACCTGGGGAATGATTTCTATATATCTGATAAAGTTTAAAATATGGCGTAAGCTGCCTGTTTTTAACGCGGTTTTTTATTGCGGTTATGTTCAGCGATGAATAATAAAACGGTCCTTCAGCGAAGGTTCAACTGATGTTCGAATAAAAGTGAGTTGAGGTATATCTGCGAAGAAATGAATGAAAGAAAAAGCTGCATCTGATGTAACTCATTTTTTGGTAGCATCCAGGATATTTCACGTTGTTTAAGCGCTGCATTGAGCATACTGGAGGCTCTGCCATGATGAGGTATTATTGATCCCGGCTCGATCAGATTATGCTACTCGCTAACCAGAACAGTTTATGTTTTATCCATTTCTAATCTGTTCCAAAAAAATAGCATGCTTAAAAACTCTTTTCATCCAATATAAACTGCCCTCCATGATATTTTTTCAAACAAAACGACGATTTCGATGATACAGTCTTAAACTGTAATAAAACTTGTATCTTACATCGATCTAAGGTCATCTTAGAGTTCTGTAGCCTTCTGATAATCAATGAATAAGGTCGGATATGCTGGATTTTTTGAAAAATTACACTGATTTAACAACCAGTGAAAAAAAAGCGCTAAAATACATCATTGATCATATCGCTGATATCCCTTTATTAAATATCAATGAGTTAGTGGCTAAAGCCTTTGTCTCAAAGACCGTTATCGTAAATTTATCTCAAAAATTAGGATTCAACGGGTATAAAGAGCTTAAATTTAAGATTAATGAGCATATCTTAGCCGAAAACAAAAATAAAAACCAAAATCTCCCTTCGTTTAAAAAACAGCTGGAAAGAAATATCAATAAAACTTTTACCTTGATCAATGAAGAACAAATTCATGACTGCGCTAAATCGTTGCGTCATGCAAAAAATATTTTTATTGTTACCCGGGGAACCAGTAAAGCCGTTGGTTACTATCTTGAGCACTTGTTATTTTCATTAGGATTACACTGCTTTTTTATTAATGATTATAATTTGTCTGATTCTTTTACTCGTCTGGTCAGTAGCGAAGATACTGTAGTTTTTATTTCGTTGTCCGGTGGTACGAAGAAAATAATTGAAACCGCAAAAGCGGTTCAATTAAAAGATGCTAATATTATTAGCATGACAGCATTTCATTCGAATGAATTGACAAACTATGCGGATAATAATCTTTTTTGTTTTTCCGATGATCATGACACAAAAAGGGATGATACCAAATCCAGAGTGGGATTTTTTATTTTAGTTGATTTGTTAGTCTATGAACTAGAGCAGCTAATGTAACTTATATTAATGCTATATATCCGTGATACTTCAAGTTGCTTGGGTGTTGCCGGCATTCATCCCGCCGAATCACAGAGTTTATCAATGCTCATTGACGGTCTGAATTTGGCGCCTACAAGCCACTCGAATTATTTTGGATATAGATTAAAACCCTCAATTCATTTTAAAAATGTCGCAGGTCATAATTTATGACCTCCGTTAATATTTAAAACCGCAGAACCATTTGCTAAAAAAATATCGATGCTAGGATGACTATAATTTAAACATTCATTGTCATCAGGATAGTATATGGCTAAGAGAAAGTTTAGTGATTCAATTCAACGGTTTGGGAGAACACTACTTCTTCCTATTGGTGTTTTGGCCCCTATTGGTATGGTTCTTGGTATCAGCGGGGCTTTAGTTCAATCCTACATGATTGCCCGATTCCCTTTTCTTGGGAACGAGACAGTCAATGAGCTATTAGTCAGTATTCGTTCTATCGCTGGGGTGATTTTTGACAACATTCCGCTGCTATTTGCGATGGGGGTGGCTTATGGCATGAGTCAAAGAGATAAGGGGATCGCGGTTTTTGCCTCTGTTGTCGGTTACCTGACACTGATAATCACCATCAATGTCTGGCTGATACTGAATGGTAAACTGGCTGATGCTGCGGTGATGACCCAGGTAGGGCAAATCAAGGTGTTAGGTATACAGACCATGAATATCAGTGCTGCCGGGGGAATTATCACGGGCCTGATTGCGGCCTGGGCGACTGATAAGTTTTATAACCTTGAACTACCGACCGCATTTGCTTTCTTCGCAGGGAAAAAGTCTGTCTCCATTATCATGATAGGCTTAATGATGGTTGTTGGCGCATTTCTCCCCTTTATCTGGGAAGTTTTAGTTCTTGGTTTAATGAAACTCTCTGCTGTTATCCTCAGTCCGGTGGGTCCTTTCTTTACTGCCGGGGGGGAACGGCTCTTTATCCCCTTCGGGTTACACCATGTCTGGAATGTGCTGTTCAGATTTACTGAAGCCGGCGGTTCTTATGTGATTGATGGCGAAACCTTTGTTGGTGTTGTTCCGGCCATGACAGAAGTCTTGTTTAAACAAGGGCCAAACAGTGAATACTGGTCAATGATGCCAAGCCTGACACGTTTTATGGCTCAACAACAAATGCTGGTTACACTGTTCTTATTCCCTGCGATTGCGCTAGCCATCTACAAGACCTCAAGAAAAGAGAACCGTGCAGAAGTAAAATCGATGCTCGTGACCATGGTATTAACAGCGATGCTCGGAAACGTCACTGAACCACTAGAGTTCACCTTTGTCTTTATTGCACCACTGTTATATCTGATTTACGCCATCATCGTCGGCATTGGCGCGGTATTACTTTCGCTAGCTGGCGTAGCGATAGGTTATATCCGAGGGACTATTTTTGACTTTACTATTTTTGGTTTGCTCTATGAACACACTAACTGGATTTTCCTGGTTATTATCGGCAGTTGTTTAGCGGTAGTGACTTACTTCATCTTCTACTTTTCTATTGTTAAATTCGATATTAAAACGCCAGGAAGAGAAGAATCTACTAATATTAAAAGTACGCTAATCAAAGAAAAACGCTACGGAGAAGCGGCCGCCATTCTTCTTGAGGCTTTAGGTGGTAAACAAAACATTCGTAACGTGGATAACTGCATTACCCGGCTTCGCATTGATATTGCAGAAGTCGATAAGGTTGATAAAGAGTTAATATTGAAGTCAGGTTGTTCAGCATTTTTGTTCCCAACGGAAAATCATATCCATGTCGTTTATGGTCCGAAGGTCGAATTTGTTCGTAATGCTGTTGATGACGCAATGAAGAAATAAAAAAGGATATATTATGAGAGCATTATACGATTCTAAGAGTAAAACAATTGATGACCGTGGTATCAAAGCCTTACTGTCTAATGAGGCAAAGTATTCAACCTGGTTAATGTTTGAATCTATGTTAGCCCAAGCACAAGCTGAGCTCGGTTTTATTCCACAATCAGCAGCTGATGAAATAAAAGAAAAGGCTATTATAGAGAATATTGATTTTGAAGAAATGAACCGTATTTACCAAAAAATTGGTCATGGCTTTGTTCCATTTTTAAAAGTATTAGTCAATGCCTGCTCGGAAGAGAGTGGGAAATATATTCATTACGGTATTACTACTCAGAATATTCAGCAAAGTTCACAGTTGTATATGATGAAAACAGTCCATCATAAATTTATGCTGTTGCTCAGTGAAATAATTGAAAACCTGGCCGGTTTAGCCGAGAAAACCAAAGCCATGGTGATGCCCGGCAGAACGCACGGACGGCATGCGATCCCCATCACTTATGGCTACAAAGTGTCGGTATGGATCAGTGATTTCATCGACTGTTATCAGCGCATGAAAGAGTGCGAAAAACGAGTCTTTACCATCATGATGGGTGGGGCCGTCGGCGCTTTTAACTCAATGCCTGGAGTTGGCATGGCCGTTCAAAAAAGGGTAGCTGAGCTTACTGGCATGGAAGCGATGGAAGTCCCATCCAGAAATCTGAGCACCCATAAATTAGAATATATTTCTAATCTGGCTCTGATGGCGAATATTTGTCATAAAATCGGTGAAGAGGTCTACAGTACCACATTAGAAGAAATTGCCGAGGTTTCTGAAGGCTTTACTAAAGGGACCGTCGGAAGCAGCACCATGCCACATAAAATTAACCCTAAGTTAGCCAAAGGTATTATCGCTAATTCACAGAAGCTCTATTCTTTACCCAGTGTGGGAATGTACTCTGCGGTCAGACCTTATGAGGGTGACAGTAGTTCATATATGTTATTTGATGGTTTACTTGAAGAGGCGTTAGAGTTAACTACCGAAATTCTACTGAGGACAGAAGAGCTTTCCAGAACCCTTGTTCCTCATGAAGAACGAATGCTACATAACGTATTGAGAAATAAAGGATTAGATAACACTGAATACGTTATGATGAAAATGGCTGAAAAGCTGGGTAAAGATAAAGCCCATTCACTATTGTATGATGAGGCGATTAAGACCGCAGCAGATGGTGAAGATTTTTACACTAACCTGATTAAAAATAAAACTATTTCAGCTGCGTTTAATGAAGATGAAATTAAACATATGCTGGATCCCAGAGCTTATATTGGACTCTCTGTCGAAATTGCAGAAAAAGAGTCAAAGCGTGGTATTGCTATCGCGCAGGAAATTAAGAAAAATTATCAATAAAAGGTAATTTATGGAGTTACCTGTTTTGCTCTCAATGAGCATTGGCCTTCTTTAAATATCAGTCAGCACATATCAGAGCATAAAACCTGAAGATTTAAGTTTTATGCTCTGATAGATATCGCAGCCTACCCGCTAAGATTCATTGCTGATGGCTTTTCTGACGTATAATCTTTATCGCTTATTTCTCTTTCCGGCTAATCGTCATGTCATTTATGCAATTTATTCATCGCGTTCCTGTCAGCTTTTTCGGGATGGTTCTGGGGGTATTTGGGCTGGGTAGCGCCTGGCGCTATGCTGCCACCCTGGGATTGGGTCCAGCCTGGCTGGGTGAAACACTCATTTTTGCCGGAAGTTTTATCTGGTTTATGCTGGCTTTTATCTATGCAGCTCGCTGCCTGACCCAACCCAAAGCGATACGTGAAGAGTTTCTGAATAATAATCAGTTCAGCTTCATCAGCCTGCTACCCGCTGGCGGGGTGCTGGTTTCGATAGGGCTGCATCCTTATCAATTGATTCTGGCAAACACCTTGATGATTGCTGGTGCTATCGGGCAACTGGTTTTCTCAGCATGGCGTTGCGCGCCGCTGTGGCGCGGCGAGTTTGCTTCAGAAGCGACGACTCCCGGGTTTTATCTGCCGACTGTAGCCGCTAATTTTATCTGTGCCATGGCCTTTGGCACGGCCGGACACCAGGAAATTGGGGCACTATTTTTTGGTGCCGGATTGATTTCATGGCTGACGCTGGAACCGGCTATTATTCACCGCCTGCGTACACAAGCGGCACTTGCTGGCCCGGCTCGTGGCGTCATTGGTATCCAGTTAGCTCCGGCTTTTGTTGCCTGCTACGCCTGGCTGTGTGTAAACGGAAATCATTTTGATATCTTTGCCCTGGTCTTATTGGGTTACGGTTTGCTACAACTGTTCTTTATGCTGAGGCTGGTGCGATGGTTTTTTGCGGGTGGTTTCAGTCCAACGATGTGGGCATTTTCATTCGGTCTTTCCGCGATTGCGAACGCGGCTTTACGACTGGCGCACAGTCGGTCTAGTGACGATATGCAAATTCTGGCGTGGATACTATTTTCACTGGCGAATCTGCTGCTGGCCGGCCTTATCGTGAAAACACTGTTGCTGCTTATCAGCGGAAGGTTATTACCTAAAAAATAAACTGTCTTGATGTGTAGAGGATACTTAGCGGCTGGTTCACTTTCAGTTGCTGGCATAGATTATGCTGGAGACTGGCGAGAACAATCGGTTTACCAGCTATAACCCCATGACAACAAGACTCGTTTTATTATTAGTCAAAAATGTTATTTGTCGTACAGAACTGTATAAGCTCCTGATTGTTATCGATATCTAGTTTTCTCATGGCCGAGTTTTTTTGCAAGCTGATGGTTTTCGCACTACGGTTAAGTCGTGCCGAGATACTGACTATCGATTCCCCAGAGACAAAATAGCGCAGAACTTCGAACTCTCTTGGTGAAAGGCTATTTATTTTATCGTTAAGCAGGGGCTTATTTTTAACATTATGAGGATCAGTGTTAAAAGAAGGAGGGTAATAAGTATGATTCATTTTTATCGCATGCAGCGCTTTACGCATTTCATCGAGCGGGTCTTGCTTATACACGACGCCAGCTACCCCAAAATCATATAAAGATGAGACAATCATCGAGTTGGTAATCATAGTGAGTACCAGCAACTTAATCTGCGGATAGCTTCTTTTCAAATAGCTGACAAACCGAATGCCATCTACATAGAGTTCATCTTTAGGCATATTATAGTCAGTGATGATGATATCAGGTATCTCGGCCTCTAGGCTTTTGATCAGCGCTGAAGATGTTGAATAGGTCCCGATAACCTCAACATTAGGTAACTGATTAATATAATCTTTCATTCCAGCCAAAACGACTTGATGATCGTCTACCAATACCACTCGCATCTTTTTCATTTTTTTCTCTTGGTTCTGGGAGCTATTTACTGCTCAATCAGCAGCTGTATCTCACTAACTAAGGCCTTCACCTGTGGAGTACTTTGTTCATCCATGCCATATGACTCTAAATATTCTCCCATAACTTCCAGTCGCAAAGAAAGATCGTGATAGTTAGCCAGCACTAAAGCGCCTCTCATTCGATGTAAGATCATGATTATCATTTTTACATCCTGGCTTATTATCGATTTTTGCAGGATCTCCAGATCCTCACTCATCGACTGAACAAAGATATCCCGGTGCCTGGTTAGGATATCTATCTCAGGCAGGCCTAGCAACGACTCATCAATATGTTTTAAGTGCTCAGTACCTATATAATCCTTTAAAATTTCAGCAAGTTTTTTTAATTCTATTGGTTTAATTAACCAGGCATTCATCCCTGACTCAATACAGCGTTTTTCCTCATCCAGCATGGCGTTAGCGGTCAGTCCAATGATAGGAACGGTGACACCTTCAGAACGCAGTGCTGTCGCGAGTCCATAACCATTCAGATAGGGCATATTGACGTCAGTAAAAATAATATCACTTGGAGAGATATCCCACAGCGCTAATGCTTCTTCTCCATCACTTGCTAGTGTCACAGCACAGCCCAGCATTTCAAGCTGTTCCTTCAGGGTGATTTGATTGAGTGGATTATCTTCAGCGATTAATACATTGATGGCGAAATTAGGAAAAACAGGCTGTTGAGATTGTTGCGGTATGCTCCCGTGGAGAAATTGTTCTAAACCAAAGCCGATGCTAAATATATTATGTACGTCTATATTATAAGCATAATCAAACTGTTCTGACAGTGAAATAGTGACTGTCTGGCCTTCCCAGTCCAGCGGAGATATCTCTTTTTTTAATTGAACGTCAACTAAAGTTGCCTGTTTGTCATCATGGGACATCTGTTCCGCCAGTGCTTTGGCATTCGCTCCCCAGGTATTCAGCCAGAGTACGATATTTTTTGTTAAGTCAGGGTGAGGGCTACGTATGACAATATTCGCCTGATCAAGTTTTGGTGCGATAGGCGGTGACAGATTGACTTCAGGTAAAGTGAAATCGATTTCAACTGAAAATTTACTGCCAATACGCGGTTCGCTAATGACTTGGATCTCACTGTTCATTAATCCGGCGAGGCGAGAGCAAATAAATAGCCCCAGCCCAGCGCCGCTGGCAATATTATTTTCAGAATGAACAAGGAAGAAGGGCTTAAACAGATTTTTTTGATACTCTGCTTCTATCCCGACACCACTATCTAATATCTCTATCAGCAAACGAGACTGAGTATTTGTTCGTTCTATCTGGCTAAGACGGACAATAACAGAACCATAATCGGTAAATTTTATTGCATTACTGATTAAATTATTAATGATTTGGCGAAGACGATTGGGATCACCATAGACCTGGAGAGGGAGATCTGTAGAGATAATTGAAAATAGTAATAATCCCTTATTATAGGCCACAGATGAGTAGGATCCCGTACAACCCTGAACTAATTCTATTGGGTTAAATGAAATATTCTCTAGCTGCAACTGATTGGCTTCAATTTTACTGATATCCAGAATATCACTGATCAGTTGCATCAGCGACTGAGAGGCTATTTCTATTCTGTTCAAGTATTGACGTTGTTTAACATTGAGCTCGGTCAAAGAGAGTAGTTCAATGGTGCCAAGAGTCCCGTAAAGAGGCGTGCGTATTTCATGACTCATGGTAGCTAAAAATAAGGACTTAGCTTCATTGGCTTCATTGGCTGCGAGTTTGGCCTGTTTCAAATGGCGTTCAGTTTCGACATGCATACTGACGTCAGTGAATGCACAAAGTATGACATCATTTTGCTTAAAACGTGTCGACACATAGCTAACGTTAACCGTTAGCGTCTCGGAAATGACCAACTGCTCAATCATACCGGCCTTATTGTCGCGGATTATCTGGCATAACAAGCTATCAGACCAGCTACTGATACCTATTTTTCCGCTGACATCTGGATTTAGCCATTCTAATGCCAGCTCATTGGCAAAAATAACGCGACAGTTTTCACGCGAGATCAGGCAGACGGCGACTGGAGCCGCTTGAATTAATGTTTTACTAAACTCCTCACTTTCCAATAGTTTATCATGGGCATCCTGGGCAGGGATAATGACGCGTTGTGTATACCAGCGATGATATGCCAGACTACCAAACAGGCTGAAAAAGATAATAGTGAGTAGTCCACCGGATAACCAGGTGTTGTCCTGGAAGAAATTAAGATAACTGATAAGATAGTAACCGGTCCAACTCTCATCATCATCAGTCACTTTAAAAACGATGCCACTGGTGGTGAAATATATGCCTTGTTCGTCGAATGAAGGAGCCTCACCTTCACCCAGTAAAGTGCCGTAGTGTTGGTGTGTAAACCAAAAATTATCACGGCGCTGTAACCAGAATGAACTCTCAAGTGCCGGATATACTGCACGCTCAAGAATACTAATTCTTTGCGGGTCGAGGATCACTACGGCATATAAACAATCATTGGACTTATTGGTTGAAATAGATTCAGATATATTTACTTTGGTCTTAATAATACCGAGCAATTTACCTGCAAGGTTTTCATCTTTAAACCAAACAACTTGCTGATTGTCATCAGCAATCTGACAACCATTAGCCCCTTTCTGAGAAATATACTTTTCTGTCGCTTTTGTTACGCTCTGATATTCAGTCAGATCTCCTTTGAAATCTGTCTCATCATCGTCTAAAGCGGGCACACCAATATTAACGATGTCGTTCGGTGAAATGATCCATACAGATGAAGAGGGAAAATAAGATGATGACCAAAAATTCAAATATTTATAAGAAAGATAAACGCCATATGGGGTGATATCTTGTCCAGTTTTTGTACAGTCAGCGTTTTTTGAGCATTCCCACGAATACGTCATATTTGCTTGCGAATCAGGAATACTATAATAATCATCCTGAGCACCAGGATACTTCTCAAAAATACCTTGTTTTAATAGGTTTTCATTTTTAACTACAAAAGAAAAATCACGCGGGTCGTTGATCTCCTGTAAAAATTTTTCCTCTTCTCTGGCATAGGCAACCAGGGTTGAAAAGTCGAGGAGCAGACGATTTTTCTCCTGCTCGATAATGCGTAAACTCCCCCAAAGAAGCAGGGCCGCCAGTGCAAATGTCAAGGGGACTATTCCGAATAGTAACCAGTTGTGTCGCCGTGACCATTGGAGGATTTTGACTATAGGAGTTTCCCGCATATGGCCTCTATTTTTTTAACATTGTTCGTAAAAAGACACGTTATCTCAATATACAAAAAGCAGACTATCATAGTGTGATAACGCCCTCTCTTTCTGCACGTTGCATCTCTCAGTAAAACAGATTTACTCTATAAAAAGCTAATGCCAGAGAAAATTTTTATTAGCAAAACCAACCCGCTTTAGTCAAGGGAGAGGAGAGTATTCGGACTGAGAATGCATTAAGACGATAACAGAAGTAATATGTTGATTAATGCGCATATAATATCCATGCTAATGATTGTGATTTTTTAGCACCAAAATGATATCCAAAGATTTTTATCATCATCAAGGGTGTTATCAGCTCTCGCCGATTATCGACCAGGAGAGGGATTCATCACACCCTGTACGTAATAACGCATTCAATAGGAGTTATTAAAGATGAAGATGAGTCAGATAGACTTGGATCCTCCTTTTTTCATCAGCGCGTAGTAGCGAGCCAGTTCTCTTCCAATATCCAACACACTGTAAGCAGTAACGACAGTGGTATGTGCATTTTCATGTAGCTGGCTATCAGCTGAAGGGGGAAATGCAATAATCCGTGGACCTATCCAGTTGATGTATCTGTAAGACTGGGGCCAGGCAGAGATTAGCATTCCCGAGCTCTCTGACTCTAAAGGCCGGGCATCTGCTCCCCATAAGCAAAGCCAGTCACAAATATTATTCACCACTTCCGGCTGCGCCCCTTCGACAAAAACCACTTCATTGGGTAAATGGATAGAGTCCAGCTCAAATCTATCTTCTGGCAAAGGAAATGTGATGTTTACTGCTATCCGGGTACCGATTTCAGATATGCTGGCGGCTTCGATGGTGCCGTCCATCAATTTTACCAGTCTGAGGCAAATGGACAGCCCTAAGCCAGATCCTACTCCTCGTCTATTGGTATGAAAGAAAGGATCAAATAATTTAGGTAAATCAGCCTGATTCACTCCAATACCAGAGTCTGTTACTTCGAACATCAATTGTACTGAGCCGAGAGAGAATTTTTTCGCTTTAATACGCAGGATTATTTGCCCCATATCGGTAAATTTAATCGCATTATTGATTAAATTATCCAGTATTTGTCGCAATCTCATACCATCACCTATCAAGGTTGAGGGTATACCGGGATCACACAGAGCATAGAGAGTCAGATTTTTACTTTCTGCTTTGGCAGAGAAAAACGTGACCACTTGTTCAGCGAGTTCCATCGGGTTAAAAAGAGTATTGATTAGTTGTAGTTTCCCCGCCTCAATGACCGATAGATCAAGGCTATCATTGACTATTCTCTGTAGGCTGGAAAAAGCATATTTTAATGTATTTAAATGATTATGTTGCTGTTCTGAATGCGGTGTCAGATACATAAGTTCAAGCGTCGCTAACATACCATACAAAGGAGTGCGAATTTCGTGACTCATGGTCGTGATAAACATGGATTTTGCCAGATTAGCTGCCTCAGCATTATTTTTAGCATTTTTAAGGAAGCGCTCTTTCTTTTTTACCCAACTAATATCGTTCAACAAGCAAAAGATTATTATTTCACCTTTTTCATCCAATACCAGCGTACTTAACTGGTAAATTTTACCATTGTTAAGATGGATTTCCTGTGATGTTAATTGTTCTGTATGCGATGATATCTCGTTCAGCCAATCAGGATCGCAGTTCATCCATTCTCTGATAAGTGAATTGGCTAATAGAATTTCTCTATTGTTGTAACGTATCAATCCCAGTCCGACAGGCGCACTCTCTATCAAATTATTTAATCTGTTATTCCGTTTTTCCAGATATCGAAAACGTGCTATTTCCGGTTTCATCAGATAGCGAAACAGAGAGTAGTTGGCAGAAAAATTAAGCAATGTCACTATTGCTATCAATACTAGCAGCCCAGCAAAACTGCTAAGGCTCTGTTGCATAACAGTATGCCATTCCACACAATACAGTAGCTCCCATCCTGGCTGTCCTAAAGGAATATTGAGACTTAAATATTTTGGAATGATATTGTTTTGAATGTCAGATAATAAACTCTGATGAGAGGAGTTAATCAGACACTGAGCTGCATTACTCGTTTTTTCTTTAGATGAAACAATTTTTCCTGCCGGGCTAAGGAGGAATTTACTCTTTTCAAAATATGAGCTTTCATTAATCAGCTCATTAGTCGGCATAAATGAAATACCTAACCATTCAGTCTCATTCTGCATGTTTTGTAATGGCGTGAACATATATATTCTATCGTCATGAATATCCGAGGTGTTAATCCATATAATCTTACCTTGGTTTTCAGATGTCTTTTTTTGGCTGTATTGAGATAAGTTTCTCCATAGCCAGAAACGATCTTTTTTTATTTTTTGACGATTTTTAGCTGAAGGAGAAACGATGAAATTAATATCGCCTGTTAATGTGGATATATGAATAAGATCAATATTTTTTTCAATTAACATTAAAATATGATCTTTAGTCGGAATAACCCCTGGATATCCAGCTTCAGTGGGTTTTGGCTGGTAATTTAAATGGTTGTAATCGCTGTTGCTCTTCTCTTTGAAAAGAGTACCTTTTTTAACGATATTATTTGTTTCAGATGAAGAGTAGAGTAATGATAGCAAAAGGGTTTCATAGCTTTTATAATCATTGCGAGTGCTTTCAGCATCATTCTCAATGGTATTATATATATCAGAAAAAGAATTATGTGTTTTATGATTTATATAAACAATGATTGTCAAACCAAACAAAAGGACAAATAGAAATGAAATGACCGTTAATGAGAGTTTAATAAAGAACACTCTCCAGTACCTTTGTTTTTTATTGATATCTTTATAGTATTTCATTCTGTCATCATAAAGGCGCGTTGCCTTTTATCAATAAGGTTTACCTTAATTAAAGAACTTACAGCCAAAAAAATGTCGAGTCATTTCTGGTTTTAAGCCGATGTCTTAACCAGTACTGCTGATTATATAAAGCACCTACCATTGGCTTTGTCGCTGTTTTTTCAATCAATTCAATGATGTTAATGGTGGTAAGAGATTTATACCACCCGTGTTGAGTATCAATACGAAACCACTACCCTGATTGTTTTAGAAAATGGTCCGGAAACAATATTGCTGCCCGGAATGTGGGAAAGTGTTGCAGTATAAGACTGGTTAACAGGCGTAAAGGGTAATACTTCACCAATATAATATTGTTCATTATAGTTAATATCGCCGTTGCTATTGCTTAACAACACCTGTAATCCATTATCCATATCTAAATTTTTATTATCCAGAACAGTATTATTATTCGGTTCAAAACGCACCGAAATATTTAGTCCGGTTTCACAGTCGGGTGTGACGGCCATATTGAGATTAAAGTTCTTACTCAGTTGGTTGCCATCGTAGAGACTTCTCGGTTCTACGGCACCAAAATTTACGCTACCACCATTAGAGGCAGTGATATCGACCTTAGGTGTTGGGCAGAGTAGTACCAGGTTACCGACAAAACGGGCATAAATAGGCAGGCCGATATTTTGCCTTTCTTCATTAACATGATAACCCAGCTGAAAAACACCGGTATCAAAGGGTTTTAAATCACCCCCCCCTTTTTTAACAGTAAATATGTATCCTGATATAAATCCGACTTCCACCCCAACTTCAGGCTGGTTCCAGAAGCTTAATAAAATGTCAGAATGACCAGGCTGGGTGATATTGTAATCAGGAGCCCCACCCAAAAAGGCATATCTCTGAAATATCTCAACACCATTCTCAGTTAACATACTTCTTATGTTTTCAGACATAGAGCTTCTAAAATAAATATTATTTGCTGCACCTTCACCAGTGAAATCACAAGTCATTCCAAACATACCGGTAGATTTACTTGCGAGAGTTGTTCCTGGTGTGATTGCTGTTGTATTGCTCGTTAAATCAAAGTTGACAGATAAATCAATATGGTCTCCCTGACTACCCGTCCGGCAATTGGAAGCATCTGCAAAGACCTGACTGATACCAAACATGCAAATAGCCAGGGTAAGAATGATTTTTTTTCTGAAACCACTTAATCTGAACATACCTTATCCTTTACCTATGGCTTTTCTTGCAACAAAGAGCAGTTGCTACCAGAACATGTATATTTTAATGTTTTTGGTGCACCGTAATCATCAAGATAAGTGACCATAATATCACCGCTGCCTCTCTGTTTTTCATTTAACTGATAAACATAATTGCTGTTTGGTTTTATCATGACTTCTGAAAAGCCCTTCACTTTCTTTGGGTTATTGTTGATGTTAATAACAACAATATGATAAGGTGTCGGGTTTTTAAAATACAGCTGGTTATTTTTTTTCTCTAACGTCAACTCTTGCTGCCAGTTATTATCCGGATATTTCTTTAATCCTTGTGGACGATAAAATAGCTTAAAGCGGGACTGAATAACCACTTCTACCACATTCTCTAAGTTGCTTTTAGGAGGAACGCCGAGAATATTAAAATACATCAGGCTCTCTTTGTGCTGAGGCAGGATCGTTACCTCGTTAACAGAATTGATGCGGATCTGTTTTTTCTGGTTCGGCTCAATTCGCTGCAACAAGGGTAATGCGACTAAAGGCTCAGTTATTTTTTTACCCTCACTCGACTCCAGCCAGGTCTGTACTAAAAATGGATCTTTGGTATCGGTATTTTCAATCACGACACTAACGCCGGGTTTGGCGGCATCATAGATAACGCGAGTGCGGTCCATCGTGAGTGAGGCTTGTACGTAGCTGCTTAATAATAAAAGGCTACTTAAAATAACGTTAATTTTTTTCACTATTATAAATCCTTCGAACAGGTTAATTGCTTCAGTTTCTGGACATCGGTATTTTTAATCACAATCTGACAAGATTGGTCCGCGCCCCATTTAACCGATATCTTCTGTGTACTCTTGATACCGGTCAGATAGGTTTGTCCTTGCTCTGAAACAATACCGAGTTGTTTATGTGTTTCTTTATCATAGACAGTAGCCCCAAATGGTGGCACCGTCCCATTAGCCAGAGTAATAGTTACCAGTGCTTTTTCACCAATAACGGCATTCACTTTGGCATAACCGACTGCTCCGGTTGTGAGCGCTGATTCAATGACGTTATCTTCAATACTGACATTGGCCGGCATATTATTTAAATCAAGATACTGCATGCTGCGATAATACGTTGGCACGTTACTTATCCCTGCAAGGCCAAAACGGTTGCTAACCGACTCATCTTCGTTAATAGAGACATTACTCGCCTTGTCAGTATCAATAATCATACGCGCCTGGTTTTGATACACTTTTCTATGAAATACCGGGCCTTGCCGTGTTACCGTTATTGAGCCATCCAGTGCGGCGCTGACTGATTGATAATCTTTAGCATATGCGCCATTTATCTGTGTCGTGGCATACGGCGTATCACGGTAAACAGCAGCATTCATCCCTGGGTCTTCAGTCAGATTAGTGCTGGAAACACCAATGTTAATATTATTATTATCCCTGACAGTAGAGTAGTTAATATTATTATTATAATTTTTACTCCGCTCATCATAAGAGCCAAAATATTGCAGTCGTGATTTTGAACTCTCACCGAACGGAACACTTAACGAAAGATAAACTTGTTTAGCTCGGTTCTCTTTTGAAGAAAGATTTTGGCTAACAGAGACGCTTAATAACATATCTTTCATCCAGCTATTATTTAGCATGGTGTTATACGACAGATTCAAGTTATCCTGGCTTTTGGCTTTATTCCAGTAAGTTGTTCTGGAGTAGTTCAGGCTGATATCTGCATTCCAGTCAGGTAATTGTTGAGTGAAAGAGGTTGAAAACAGATTCTTCTGTCGATATAAAGCATCCGTTCTTCTCGCCTTGGTTTCCACATAGTTATTAACTGAAATATAGCCTTCATTGGAAAACTGATACCCTGTCAGATTAAGTCTGCTGGAGTCAGAGAACCTTTTCGCATAACTCGCCCTGTAACTTTCTCCCCGGCGCCGCGGCATATCCTCGATTTGACTACGAGACTGAGTCACATCAAAAGAAAGCGCTCCGAAGTTACCCATGTTGGTACCTAATCCAAGATTCAGCGCTTTATACTTACTGCCGATGGTGGAGAAGAGTCCTCCATAGGCGGAGAGATTATTCAACATCCCCCATGACAGTTCGCCAGAAACAAAACCAGAGTTGACCTCGCGATAGTTAAGAGGATCAAACTGACCGGTATTTATTTTATAGCGCACCATTCCTTCACGCGTCAGGAAAGGGATAGCAGTAGTGGCAACCTGGAACTGGCGAACAGAACCATCTTCTTCAGCCACTTTGACATCCAGTGTGCCGGAGAGCGACGAGCTCAAGTTATCAATTGAGAAAGGCCCAGGAGGGACCTTTACTTGACTGAGTATTCGACCATTTTGAGAAATAGTGACTGTCGCATTACTGGTTGCTGTTCCTGTTACTCTGGGAGCATAACCCCTTAAAATAGCGGGTAGCATATTGTCGTCACTAAAGGCACTGACGCCTTTAAAGCGTACTGAATCAAAAATATTACTGGATGTATAATGCTGGCCGACAAAAAGTTTCGATGCCAGTGCCGGGATATCAGTAAATGCATAGGTCTGTATCCACTGCAAGCTATCTTGTTTATTTTGACTACTGTTATTTTTCTGATATTGATAATTGCTACGTAGACGCCAAGGACCGATATTTGCCCCGGTAGTTCCGTAGGAGCTCAGGCTATTATAATTAGCTATATTTCTACCCTTGACATAATTATCAATAATACTGTAGTCCAGTAACAGCGCATTCACCCCTGAGTCACGCTGTTGCGGAGGGATCCAGTTATCGTCATTATATTGAAAATAGATCTGCGGTATGGAAAGATGCAGTTCTTGTTTTTCATCATCAAAATTAATTTTGATGTGTTCGTCCTGAGAGCTTAGATCGAGGCATTCACCTTGATTCCATTGGGGAATTTTTTTGATTAATTCTTCTTTTAAGCCAATAGATTCGATCAAATTATTAGTCAGACAGGGCTGAATAACCCCTTCTTTTTTAGCAAAGCTGATTTTATCGAAAAAATTAATTTTTCGGCCATTGACGGTGACGCCAACAAAATAAACGCCTTCAGACTGGGCGCTTTTTTCAAAAGCACTTAAATCAACATTAGAGATCCCAGAAATAGCGAGAGCTTGTTCGTTAAACTGCACATCCTCAGCATGAGCAAAATAGGAATATAAGAACGTGCTGGCGAGTAATTTAATAATTATATTTTTTTTCATATTCATTTTTGATTATCAAAAGATAATCGCACCCAGCAGAACTTGTCATTAAAATAGAGATTTAATCTTTGTATATACAGTGCAGACTATGCTCTGCACTGTATATATCAGTCATATTCGAGTGGCTTTTATATATTCTTCTCTCAGTTAATCCAGACATAGATTTTGTCTATGTTGATTGGTTCGCTAAGTTCAGAATATACAAGCCACGCGAATTATTCAGGTATATAACAAGGCTACCTGATGACATCGGTTACTGATAGTCAAGAACGTAAGCAACAGTTGATTTTACTGAACCAGCGGTAGCGGCACCCAGAGCCTGCATACGGGCAGTCAGGTTGATAGTATTGTTACCTGCTCTTAAGTTCTGCTCCACTTTATCGTTACTTTTCAAAACAGTACCGTTAGGATCCTGGAACAGTACGCCCATATTGGTTGCAGTACCGTTGTTTGCCCACAGGTTGCCAGCACCTTCCATTTGACCGGTGAAGGTTACGCTGACTTTAGAGAAGTCAGTATCGCTAGCACTTGGGTCTAACAGGCAGTTGGTCAGTTCCAGAGCAAAATCAGATACTGGTCCTTGGTCACCAGCAGCCTGAAGTGAAGCTACCGGTACTGAACCGAGGCCAACTTGCTTATTTACTGATGAAGGAACAATAGTACATGCACCGGTATTTACTGTACCGTTAAATTCAATAGTACCGCTACCGACGTCTGCAGCAAATACAGATGATGATGCGCTAGAAATAACTAAAGCCAGTACAGAGGATGCTAATACGTTAAGTTTCATTGTTATTACCTTATTTAATTTATTGGATATTTCATTAAAAAATAGTATTGATGTCTGGAGTGACTCAGACACTATTAAATTTGTTTGCTATAACTAATTTTCACTTCTGAGGTCGAATGGATAAATTATTTAAATAATCATCCGGACTTCTCTCATCAAGGAAGAAGTACATAGTAATCGACAGTTAGTTCCATCGATATAAGGGAAACCTTATAAAGAATAAATTATTACTAGAAGTTTGACATCGCTATAGATGTACAGCGAATTGGACATTTCAGAAGGGTTTTACTAGGCACGATTTAATTTAAAGCCACTAAGGGATTATTCTTGCATATCATTGATTCTTAATGATGGATGACAGTTTTTTGCTATCCAGTTATGCCTGCTTTCGCAGGCAAGACTATTGGAAAGGTTGCCATTATCTGATGGCCATTTTTTGCTAGAGTTACTGTAAAATATGGTCTATTCCGATCTTTAGGTGCTTTGTCGTAATTCAATCTGGTAGTTGAATAATTCAACGCGCGACTCATCCAGTTCGTCATCCTGGCTATCGTTGAGTAACTCTACCAGCAGATTACCTGTTACTTTACCCATATTCTGGTAATCAATGTGGATAGCCGTTATCGCCGGGTACATTTGGTCACAGCTCCCTGAGTCATCCAGGCAAGCGACTGCCATATTACCGGGAATCTTTAATAAGCGACGCTGGCACTCAAACATGACACCCAAGGCAATTTCCTCATGGCTACAAATAACAGCATCCAATTCTGGTTGTTGCAGTAACATTTCGCTTAGTGCATAGCGACCAAACTGAAGACTTGCAGTATCCCGCGTAGTGACAACTAAATCTGAGTTCTGATAACGACTAAGCATGGCTTTATGCCAGCCATTAAGTCCTTGACGCTGCAGGCGATTGTCCATATTTGCTCCAATAAAACCAATATTTTTATATCCACGCTCTAGTAGTTGTTCGGTCAGTTTACGCGTGGCTTCTAAAAAAGAGGCTTCAATAGAAATGGCTGCCTGACTAAAGGGAGCACCGACCACGTTTATCGTAGGAATATTTGCCTTATCGATAATCTGATAAGTTTCATCGGCTAACTGTGAACCAAAAATCACCAGTGCTGCGGGATTACTCTGTAGTAGTGTGGTTAATATTTTCGCTTCTTTATGATGATTATGTTCATGGCAGCCGAGTAATAACTGAAATTCGTTTTTATTGAGGATCTGCTGTAAGGACTGAATAAAACGTGAACTGGCTTTGTCAGACAGAGAGGGAAGTAACACGGCAACAATATTACTTATACCCGAAGCCAAAGCGCCTGCTGCCCCGTTCGGAATGTAGCCTAATACTTCAACAGCATGTTCTATCTTTTCCCGTAGCTTATCTGAGACTTGTTCCGGTGTTCTTAAGGCGCGGGAAACGGTCATGGTTCCGACTCCCGCAAAATTAGCCACTTCTTGTAATGTAACCCGCCCGGTATTGCGGCGCTTACGTGTTGTTTTCATTCAGGCTCCAGGAACACTCACTTTCAATTGCTTCCATTATATTCACCACGCTATTTGTCTGTCTAATCAGGTCAATACATTATTGCACTGTCTCTATCCGTTATACGTCAAGTGTTCTTCATGCCGCTCTCTGAGAGGGAAGGGCAGGATTGACCCGCTTTTATCGCCCCTTTTCATTGTAGACCCATAAGTCACCCGAATAATTCTGGGAAGAGGTGCAAAACCTGTCTGGATAGAATCATAAAACTGAAATGTTGATAGCGCTATCATCATTTTTTGATAGCGCTATCACGCTTTCATGATAGCGCTATCAAATGACGTTATAAAATGAGAGATCAATCACATTTATCTGTTCGTGAAAAATCTACTCTGCTTGCCATCTTCACCAGGAGTCTTGTCGCATGTTAAAAAATTTATTAACCGCTGAGGTAGTTCAGATAGTCGAACAGGCTAAAGACTGGCGCGATGCCATAGCCTTATCCTGTCAGCCATTGATTGACAATGGTTCTATCGAACCGCGTTATGTCGAGGCTATTTATCGGTCCCATGAAGCGATTGGACCTTATTATGTGGTGGGTCCGGGTATTGCTATGCCTCATGCCCGGCCCGAAGAAGGCGCTAACAAATTATCTCTGGCTCTGACGGTTATTCCTGCTGGGGTAAATTTTGATGCCGATGAAAACGACCCGGTGAAATTGTTGATTGTGTTAGCGGCGACCGACAGCACCAGCCACATTGAAATCATTTCTCAGCTTGCTCAGTTATTCGATAACGAGCAAGACACCCAAGCCCTTTTACAGGCTACAACTGTGCCAGAAATCTTATCTGTCATTGCACGCTATTAATCCAGGAGTTCAATTATGAAAATTACAGTGGTTTGTGGAAATGGTTTAGGTACCAGCCTGATGATGGAAATGAGCATCAAAAATATTCTGAAAGAGTTATCTGTCAGCGCTGAGGTCGATCATGTCGATCTCGGTTCTGCCAAAGGGACACCGAGCGATATTTTTGTTGGTACCAAAGATATTGCTGAGCAGCTGGTAGCTCAGTCAGTGGCTGGGAAAATTGTCTCATTAGAAAATATGATCGATAAGAAAGCCATGAAAGAGCGCTTGTCGGTGGCATTAACCGAGTTAGGCGCACTGTAAACCGAGGTCAGTATGGATTTCTTTCGTTTCTTGATGAGTGATGTGCTTTCAGAACCTGCCGTGCTGGTTGGTTTTATCGCCTTAATTGGCCTGATTGCACAGAAAAAACCGGTTACAGAATGTATTAAAGGTACTGTCAAAACCATTATGGGTTTTGTGATTTTAGGTGCCGGAGCAGGTTTAGTCGTCTCATCACTGGGAGACTTCGCGAATATTTTCCAGCACGCCTTTGGTATTCAGGGTGTGGTGCCGAACAACGAAGCGATTGTTTCCGTGGCACAGAAAAGTTTTGGTAAAGAAATGGCGATGATTATGTTCTTCGCTATGGTTATCAATATTTTGATTGCTCGCTTTACGCCATGGAAATTTATCTTCCTGACCGGCCATCACACCTTATTTATGTCTATGATGGTGGCTGTGATTCTGGCTACTGCGGGTATGACGGGCGCAACCCTGATTGCTGTAGGCTCTCTGGTTGTGGGTGTGGCAATGGTCTTCTTCCCGGCGATTGCCCATCCTTATATGAAGAAAGTTACCGGTTCTGATGATGTCGCTATCGGTCACTTTTCAACATTGTCTTACGTACTGGCCGGTTTTATCGGCAGCAAGTTTGGTAATAAAGCGCATTCAACTGAAGATATGAATGTGCCAAAAAGCCTGCTGTTTTTACGCGATACTCCGGTTGCCATCTCTTTCACAATGAGCATTATTTTCCTGGTAACCTGCTTTTTTGCCGGTGCCGATGTGGTGAAAGAACTGAGTGGTGGTAAGAACTGGTTTATGTTCTCCATCATGCAATCAATCACTTTTGCCGGTGGTGTCTACATCATTCTGCAAGGTGTGCGTATGGTTATCGCGGAAATCGTCCCTGCGTTTAAAGGTATTTCCGATAAGTTAGTTCCTAACGCAAAACCTGCGCTGGACTGTCCGGTCGTCTTCCCTTATGCACCTAATGCGGTACTGGTTGGCTTCCTGAGCAGCTTTAGTGCAGGGTTAATCGGCATGTTTATTCTCTACATGCTGGATATGACGGTGATTATTCCAGGCGTGGTACCACACTTCTTCGTTGGTGCGGCTGCTGGGGTATTCGGTAACGCAACCGGTGGACGTCGCGGGGCCATTTTAGGTGCCTTTGCTCAAGGCTTACTGATTACCTTCCTGCCAGTATTCCTGCTGCCAGTCCTGGGTAATATCGGCTTTGCCAACACCACCTTTAGTGATGCTGACTTTGGCGCGCTGGGTATCCTGTTAGGCATTATCGTTCGTTAATTACGCTTCACCCCTAAGAATAACGCCAGCGATAGGCTGGCGTTATTTCAACTGCAGATAAACTCCGCCTGCGCTTTTGTTCTCGACCCAAGCTCTATCACCTAGCATAAAGGGTGTCGGAGTGCAGACCGCTAAACTCAGATTACCGGCCTGACAGTGGCTGACTGACAGGGTTGAAAACGCTGTGCTGTCGATACTGGCGATTTGCCATGCGCTTCCACCCCGTTGTTTGACTATCGCTTCTTTGCATGTCCAGACTCGCCAGAAAGCGGCCAGTTGCTGATTCGGCGGTTCTGCTGCGATTTCAGCCTGCTCGGCAGGAGAGAATAATTCAGTCGCCAGCGCACGCCAGTTAGCGCGCGGGCGTATTACCTCGATATCACACCCGACTTCTCCTTCATCACTCACTAACAGGGCGATATCGTCCCCGCTGTGGCTCAGGTTGAACCACAGCGGGATGTTTGAGGAGAAGGCAGGTTTACCTTGTTCTCCGTAGCTGATGTCCGGCAACGGTGACCAAATATGGGAAAGCAGCACGCGGCCCGCCAGCCAGCTTGCTCGTCGGACACCCTGCGGTGCCCGCTCGATGAATGCCGACGGCAGTTCTCGCGCGCTTAATGCTGATACTTTACCCAGTATCAATCGATACATATCAGGGCCAGCGTTTGATAATTATCGAGGTGTTGATGCCACCAAAGGCAAAATTATTGCTCTGCAGGAACTCACAATCAATTTTGCGAGCCTCACCCATAATGTAATCCAGCTCGCCACAGAGGGGGTCTGGTTTGCTCAAATTTAGCGTAGGCGCAAACCAGCCTTCACGCATCATCTGCAAACTCATCCAGGCTTCCAGCGCACCACAGGCCCCCAGGGTATGACCGAAATAACTTTTAAGTGAGGAGATGGGCACCGAGTGACCATAAATTGCGGCTGTTGCCTGACTTTCTGCAATATCTCCGCGATCGGTCGCTGTACCATGAGCGGAAATATAGCCGATATCCGCAGCACTTAAGCCTGCCATTTTTAAGGATTGCTCCATGCAGATCTGCATGGTTTCTCGCTGGGGCTGAGTAATATGGGCGGCATCGCAGTTAGTGGAAAAACCCACTATCTCGCCGTAAATGGTCGCACCGCGTGCTTTAGCATGCTCCAGCTCTTCCAGAATCAGGCTGCCAGCCCCTTCGCCGATGACTAAACCGTCACGTTTTTCATCGAACGGGGAGGGCGTAGTTTTTGGGGCATCATTACGCTGACTGGTAGCGAATAGCGTATCAAATACAGCCGCTTCAGAAGGACACAACTCTTCCGCTCCCCCTGCTACCATCACTGTCTGGTAACCGTGACGAATAGCCTCCCAGGCATAACCAATTGCCTGGCTGCCGGAGGTACAGGCGCTGGAGCTGGGTATCATCCGTCCGCGCAGACCAAAAAATAACCCGGTGTTAACGGCGGTGGTATGCGGCATCATCTGCACGTAGGTGGTACCGGTAATATTGTTGGTGTGTTTTTCGGTCAGCATGGTCGCGAACTCACTTACCGGACCGGTACTCCCCGTTGATGAGCCATAGGCAATCCCCGTTTCGCCGTTGGTCAGTACCGGGCTACCAATAAGCCCTGCCTGCTCCAGTGCCAGTTCAGTTGCACGGGTGGACATGAGCGATACGCGGCCCATGGCGCGAATACGTTTGCGGGTATAGTGCTCCGGCACAGCAAAGTTGTCGACTGGCGCGCCCAGTGAGGTATGCAGCCCATCATAAATCTGCCATTCCGGCATTTTGCGTACGGCATTTTCATAGGCGAGTAGCCTGGCGGCGATATCCTGCCAGCTTTCCCCAAAAGCGGTAACGCCGCCCATACCTGTAATAACGACACGGCGTATCATAACATTCCTCCATTAATGGAAATCACCTGGCGAGTGACGTAGCCTGCTACGTCCGACATTAAGTAGCTGGCAAGCCCCGCCACTTCATCAGCCTGACCTATCCGTTTCATGGGGATCATCGACATCGCTTCTTTAAGTGCAGCTTCTTCCATTTCGAGGATCCCGGTTTCGATAAGCCCCGGCGCGATGCAGTTGACGGTAATATTACGTTTTGCCAGTTCAATCGCCAGCGCCTTGGTGGCACCGATTATCCCTGCTTTTGCGGCACTGTAGTTTACCTGGCCACGGTTGCCCATCAGGCCAGAAACTGAAGATAAGGTAATGATTCGTCCACCTCGGCGGGCGGAAATCATCGGCATAATGCACGGCTGAATAACATTGTAGAAGCTGTCGAGATTGGTATGGATAACCGCATCCCAGTCGTGCTCACTGAGGGCAGGAAAAGCCGCATCGCGAGTTATTCCGGCATTACTGACGATGCCATACCATGCACCATGGGTGTCAATATCCTGTTCCAGAACTTCACGGCACTGCTCGCGGTTGGCGACATCAAACCTGAGCAGACGGCCGGTACCTCCAGCGTTGACAATAGCATCCAGGGTTTCCTGGGCTCCCTGGGAATCACTGTGGTAGTGGACGCCAACCACAAAACCGTCCGCTGCTAGCTGGCGGGCGATGGCACGGCCGATACCTTTGCTGGCACCGGTAACCAAAACGGAAAAACTCATTTTGACTGTCCTTGTTGAAATAGGGTGTTAAGTTCTTCTGATGTCGGCTGGAAGGTGTTAACTCGACCAGTAACCCGCGTTTGATGCTCGACATCAATAGTGCATTCAAAGCTACCGAAGCGATCGTCATTCATCAGCAGATTAACGTTGATAGACAGCATTTTTTCGGCCGGCAGAATACCCGCCGCGCAGATTAATTCACGCGCACCAAGCAACATTCCTAATGAAATAGCCTCTTGTCCCTGCTGATGACGATGCCAGCCGGACCAGACACCAACGGTCTGTGCCATTAATTCAAGGGCGAACCAGCCGGGTAGATTGCCCTCGGCATCGAGAAACGGTGCCAGCGGGCTATTGGCTGAGACCATCACGCAGCAGGTCGCGGAGTCATCCGTCACGTTGACGACTCTTTCAAGCAGTAGCATTGGTGCATCGTGCGGCAGATAGTCGCCAGGCGATAAGTAGTGGCTCATGAAATTCTCCCAAGCAGGATACTGGTATTATTCCCACCGAAGGCAAACGAATTTGACAGGATAATCGGGCGAGTCAGCGGCTGCGATTGCTCAATGATACCGCAGGGAAGTAGCGTTTCATCACGTGGTGAGTGGCTGAAGTCCTGCGGGGGGAGTGGTAAGTCACGTTGCAGGATAAGCATACTGATAGCGGCTTCGGTGATCCCCGCGGCACCCAGCAGATGTCCAGTCAGGTGCTTGGTGGAACTACATGGGATATGTTCGCCAAACAGCGTATTGATGACAGTAGACTCAATCTTGTCGTTAAGCGGTGTCGCGGTACCGTGTAAATTGATATAGCCCACTTGCTCTGGCATAACTCCCGCATCATTCAGTGCCTGGCTGATGGCGCGTATCGCTCCTTCCCCCTGCGGATGGGGAGCTGAAATATGGTATGCATCGCTGGACTCCCCGACGCCGAGTAGTGCCACAGGCTGTGGTTCGCGGGTCAGCAGCATTAACGCTGCACCTTCGCCGATAGTGATCCCACTGCGGTCACGACTGAACGGCTGACACTGTACTTCAGAGAGTGACTCCAGACTGTGAAAGCCGTTGACAGGCATTCGGCTCAGGGTATCTGCGCCACCGACAATGGCCACATCAACCAGTCCGGAGTCAATCAGACGGCGGCCACTCATGATGGCGCGAGCGCTGGAGGAGCAGGCGGTTGACAGGGTGAATGCCGGGCCATTTAATCCCAACCAGTGACTGAGAAAACGCGATGGATCCCCCAACTCTTGCTGCGGATACTGCCAGGCGTGACTCTGCTGGCCGTTAAGCGTCAGATTGACGTGAGCATCTCCTTCATCCAGCCCGGAGGTACTGGTTCCGAGCACTACCGCGACGCGATCATCGCCGAACTGTCTGATAGCTTCATCGACCTCGGGCTGGATCTGCTCTAGTGCTGCCAGTAGCAACTGATTATTGCGCGACCGATGAGCGCTAAAGTGCTCGGGGATCGTCGGTAGTACGCCTTCTACACCTGCTAATACCCGGTCTGGGTCACCCTGCAGCCAGCCTGGGCGTGGACGCATACCTGGCGCTATACCACGAGCCAGATTTATGGCTATTTCATCAGTATCATTACCCAGCGCATTAATCATGCCTACAGCAGAAATGTAGATCATTTTAGTTATCCAGGTATTGAATGGTGAGGTGGTATTTAAAAGCATGCTGTTCGATGCTGACGGGCTCACGTTTGCCCTTCCGATTCAGGTAGGTGATTTCCGTGATCAGTTTGCCGCTGGCGTTACGCAGTTCACGCTTATCGTCGATATCGGTGAGTGTCCAGCCTTTGGGGAGCAGCGGTTTCCAGTCATTGATTGGCCAGTGACTGAGCATGATATCGACCAGCACCTGACTGGCTGGTGGTAATTGTGGTACCACTATCGACTGTTCAGTATGAATCCCTTGCGCATCATAAGTCGCGAGGAATAAACGAATACCGACCGATGACAGCCCCGCCAGCGTTATTTGCTTATCATCAGCATTCAAGATAACCACCAGCGACTGCTTGTTACCGTTGAAGCTGCCGGTGAGTAGCTGCTGTGAACTGACCGCGGGCGAGATACCCGGGGCAGGAAGCGTGACGCGGGTTCCTGGCTCCAGCCATGCTTGTGGTCGGCCATCTTGCGTATTTTGCGAATGACTGCACCCAGCCAGAATAAACGCGCTGGCCAGAGCGATGACTCGCCAGAATATTGGTTTTATCATTTTCTTTTTTTCTCTTTTTTACCGGGCATTGCCAGAGGTGAAAGCAGGAATGCGGTGAAAATACCGCTGACCAGTACAATGCCAAAACTACTGATGGCTTGGGTGGAGCTAAACACCAGCATGCCAAGGGTCAACAGGGTCGTCAGCATCGCCAGTGTGATAGCCAGCAGCGACGTCAGCGGTGTTCCTCGTGGATTACTGAAAAAGAGGGTGTAGTTAATCCCAATGCCGAGCACCAGTACTAAGGCCAGAAGCGAGAATAGGTTTACCGCATGACCGCTCAGCGCGAGGACTGCCAGGCCACAGCCTAAAGACAATACCGATGGTATCAGACTGACCAAACCCTTACGCCAGCCAAGCCGGATAACCGCTCCGCTGGCAATCACCGCCAGTGCCACAAATAGCAGGCTGGTCAGGATATAGCGATAAAGTGCGAAAAGTTTATCGAAGCTACTTTTACGATCCACCCATGCCACACCCGTATGTTCCAGGCTGAGCGCGTTTAATGCCTCACTCTGTTTCACGCCTTCCACCGGAACGAGCACTCCGCTCTCGCCATCTTTCAGGGTCAGCCACAGGAGTCGCCAGCCTTCGCTAGCCGGGCTGGCAAGCCAGGCATCGACTGTTACCGGCATGGCGTTCAGGTCGGGGTTAACTGTCTCCAGTCCGGCGTTATTCAGGGCTTGCGTTACCGCTGGGGTGACGTTTTTTAGCAGAGAGAGATCCTGCTGCTGTCGGGCAAGCGAATTCAGCGGGATCGTGCGATAGCCGGTGAGTAGCCCCTGTTTTTTTGCCTGTTCCAGGGCTGGGGTAAAGGCTTCCAGTCGCTCCAGGGTCTGCTGCGCAGAGTGGCCATAAATCACGAACCACTTCTGGTCAACGCTCTGTCCTGTGAGAGCCGTGATGGCTTTTTCCTCGCTCAGGAGCTGTTGTGGTAACGCTTGCAACTGCGAAATATCGTCATCCACGTGCAGCGTCGCCAGCCCTACCAGTGAGAACAGAGCCAGTACCAGCGGTAAGCCAACGGATAGCTTTTTATTGCGACGCCAGGCGGCAAGCCAGCGTAACATCAGTCCCATCGCGGGGATCGGACGCACCGGGAGACTACGGCATAGCCAGGGATGCCAGAAAATAACGGTCAGACAGGAAGCGCTCAGGCCAACGGCTGCAAACACCGCCATCTGACGAATGCCAGGGAAGGGGGCGAGCATCATAACCAGATAGGCAACCACCGTGGTGAGCAGCGCCAGCAGCAGGGTATTTTGTACTTTTTTAAGGCTTTGCCAGGGGGATGTTTCTGCCCCATGCACCATGCGCTCAGTCAGATAGTAGAGCGTATAGTCCGCAGAGATGCCGATGATGCTCATGCTCATCACCAGCGTCATCAGATGCAGCTCACCAAAAATCAGTAGCGTGACAACGGTACCCGCCAGCGCACCGATGCCAATGGAGATAAGGCAGAGCAGTAACGGACGCAGAGAACGGAACGTCAACACAATCAGCAGGATAACGCCGAGCACAGTGGCGACACCGAGGGTAGAGATATCCTGTTTTGCCTGCTGACTGGCATAATCGCTGTAGAACACGGTGCCGCGAGACAATAACTGTGCCTGTGGATAGCGGGTCTTCAGTTCATTTTCAAGTGTACCCAGGGTGTTGACCAAGTGGCTGGTTTGTTGCATATCAAACGATGAACCAGCCAGCTCACCATGCAGCAGATACCAGTAATTCCCCTGATTATCTTGAGTCACCAGCCAGCCGTCCATCAGACGCAGACGTTGTCCATTTTTTGCCATTGCCAGCTGTGAGCCGCGCATCAGCATCAGGGGATCGTTTTGCAGCTCTTTACCACTGACACCGGAGAAGGCGGAGTAGAGCTGAGAGAGGATCCACTGGGTCTGTGCTTCCCCCCCGTTTTGTAGTCGGGCACGGGTATCGCTATCGACCAGTCCGTTGCGGTGCTCCCAGAAGAATGTTCCCCATGCCTGCTGACTGTCGGCATCTATCGGGCCTTTTACCTCCGCTAACACATGCGATTTTTGCAGCAGCGTCAGCCAGTCTTGTGCGACTTCAGGATTGGCTGTTTTACCAGGGCTGACCAGCCAGACCAACTGGCTGTCGAGACGCTGCAAAAAACCATCATTCAGACTGGGGGGAATAGCCCCCAGCGTCTGTTTTGGTAGCATTGCCAGCACACTACTGTTAAGTCGCGCCTGAGGCAGTATCGTCAGTAAAATAGTCAGCAATATCAGGCAGACTATTCCCCATAACAGTGCGGGACGTTTACTGGGTGGCAAAACGTTGGCGTTCATCATCAGTCAGTTGCGCTGGGCTCAGTTGATGTTGGGAAAGGGTGATGTCAGTACGATCGCCCTGCTTGTCGTTAAGCTGAATACTCTCGAGGTAGGTTTTTCCGGCTAAATCGATGCTGGAAAAAATTTTATCGAGCGGGGTGGTGATGGGTGTCAGACGTAACGTCCAGCGCCCCTCTTGAAGCGGGGTAAACTCGATGCGGAAATTCTCTTCCAGGACTTTACGGTCGGCCTGGAACAGTGCCCGCAGCAGGTGGTTAAACTGGAACATCTGCGGGTTATCTTCGGCACGGATCGTTTGCGGTGGCTGACCGTTAATGGTCTGTACCATCCGCTTATCATCCAGCAGTAACTGCATCACAAACGGGGAGGTTTGATCCCACAGTAAACCCTGATCGCGAGCAATCAGCATATTGCCCCGAGAGAGTAGAGGCTGCGGCAGGCTCTTAATGGTACGTGATTGCTCGAAATGCGCCCGGATCAGCGGCTGTTCAGTAAAACGTTGTTGTAGATCATCGAGCGTCAGGGCATTGACGAATGGGCTGAGGAGCAGCACTAGCAGAGGCAAAAATCTCATGACGTCACCCCCATACGTTCAAGCAGAATATCTGGGCTGACAAAGCATAATTCATTATTTATCTCTGCTACCGCGACTTGAATAGTATAGCCAGTGGTGGTGCGTTTCCCGGTTTCGGCATCTAAAATCTCGTAGCCGATACGCAGGCGATTCTCGAATTCCTCAATCGATGCGCGGACACGGATACGTTGCTCAAAAGTCAGGGCACCGCGGTATTTCACGCGGGTATCCACTACCGGCCACAGATAACCAGAGGCTTTCATCTGCTGATAACCGTAATTGAACTGGTTAAGCAACGCTTCACGGGCAATCTCAAAATAGCGGAAATAGTTACCGTGCCACACCACGCCCATCATATCGATGTCGTGGAACGGAATGGTGAGTTCAACTTCAGCAGTAAAACGAGGATCGTTAAGCACCCTTTACTCCTTGTCTTTAGTTTCCGGCAACTGCCAGAAATCGAAAAAATTAAACCAGTCGAGTGGCGACTGTAGCGCATAGTACTCAAGGCGTTCTGAGTAGCTATCGATGGTTTGTTGGAGCGCGTTTTGCCTGTCAGCCCTTGGCAGGAGCAGCGGATCAGCGAACGACTCGCAGTAAATACGAAGCTTCCCCTGCTGGCGCAGGGCAAAAATAAGACTCACCGGACAGCGTAGAATCGATGCGAGAATAAAGGGTCCTTGAGGGAAAGGAGCCATTTGTCCCATAAACGGACTCCAGCAGACCCGCCACTGATTGCCGCGCTGGGGACTGACCGCAAGACGATCGCCGACAATCGCTATCCATTCACCGCGATCCAGTTTTTCTTTGAGCATGATGGCAGTGTCCGGTCCGATATCCGTCACTGGCAGCAAATTCAGTCCGGCCTCTGGGGCCATCTCTTCCATGATTTGCTTAAAGCGCTGGGCATTATCGCTGAACACCAGAGCATTGATAGTCTTGCTACCCTGTAGCTTGGCCAGTGCCCGGCAGGCCTCAACATCTCCCAGATGTGAAGCCAGCAGTAACTTACCGCGTGAATCGCTAATATTAAGGGCCTCTTCAGCCCCTGGGGCAAAGACCACGTCGCGACCCAACAGCAGCTCGCCACGCCAGCTGGCGATTTTATCCAGCATTGCGTGACCAAAACGTAGAAAGTGCTGATAGCTGGTTAGCTTTGACGGGACTGGCAGCTGCCGGGCCACCAGCTGTTTACGCACCCGTGAAATCCAGTTTTGAGATGCTTTACGGGCGCTGGAAGAGATTAACCAGTAAACGCCGACCACGGGATAAAGTAGCAAGGAGAATGCCTTACGTCCCAGTAAGCGCCATATCAGTACCATCAGACGCATTCCCCATAGCCCTTTCACTTCTTGCTGGTGCGCCCAGTGTGATGATGACGAACGAAAAAGCAGAGCAGGGATGCGCGGTAACATGCCGAAGAACAGGCGGGTATGCATCAGCGAAATGCGGCAGTTATCTTTAACGACATCAAAATGGGACAGTCCGTCGAGCGGGTAGGTCACGCGAGTCGGAACAAAGTAGCTGGTGTTTCCCTGCCAGTAGAGACGCACCATAACTTCGGTATCGAAATCCATTCTCTGGCCAAGGGTGACGCGTTGTGCTAGTTGAAGCGTTGGTGCAACCGGATAAACGCGGAAGCCACACATGCTATCTTTTAGCTGTAGCGAAAGGGTTTCAATCCATACCCAGACATGGGTGACCCAACGACCATACAGGCGCGAACGGGGAACGGAATCGTCATAAATCGGCTGCCCGGAAATCAATGCTTCCGGGTATTGTTCCGATAGCGCCAGTAGCTTAGGAATATCTTCAATAGCATGCTGCCCGTCGGCATCCACCTGCACGGCATGACTGAATCCAGCCTCTGCCGCCGCCTGTAATCCACGGATCACCGCCGCACCTTTACCTGAGTTTGTCGGTAAGCGAATCAGAGTCAGATTTTTATCTTTTACTGCCAGACGCATCAGTTCGTCGCGCGTGGACTCCTCACTGCCATCGTCCACCACAATGCAGGGCAGAGCAAACGGCTGCAGACGAGCCAGAACACGAGCCATCCCTGCACCATGGTTGTAGCAGGGGATCAGGACACAAGGGGAAAAGGCTACTGGCATAAGCGGATTTTCCCGTGGCTGGCAGTATGGCGTGTTTCATCCTTGTCGAACTGATAGTTGAAGGCCAGTATCTGGCGTTCTTCCTGCCAGTTCAGGGTGAGCGTGACAGTGGTTTCTGGCAATAAAGGTGACAGAAATTTCACATTCTGAATGCTGTGAAAACGCCAGCCTGGGGCGAGCAGGGTGGCTGCGTAGTGCATCACCCAGTCTATCTGTGCGACACCGGGTAACAGGGGAAGCACGGCAAAATGCCCGCTAAACCAGAATAACGAAGGGTCGAGAAATAAAACGAGTTCAACTTGTTGAGGTTGTGCCTGATGACGCTCAATTTCATGGGGTTTCATGAAATAACTCCTGTAATTGTGCATAGACACGTTTATTCATCGTGTTGACTGGGATTTCGTCAATAATCCGCCAGTAACGGGGAACCGCAACGGGTTCGAGCCATGGCAGTAATGAACGCCGCCAGGCCAGCTCTTGCGCTTTACCTCCGCGCTGATGCCAGAGCTGACGTGTTTTTTCATCCAGCACCAGCAGAACGCCAACGCCCAGTCGTCCGCCACGTGAGACGGGTACGGCGACTGCTTCATTGATACCGTCAAGTTCTAGCAGCCGTTGTTCCACTTCGTTTAGCGAAATACGCTTCTCTTCAATTTTGACCACCCGGCCCCGGCGTCCCAGCAGATGGAACTGACCGTTTTCTATAAACCCTAAGGTATCATCAAGCAATAACCCATGATTATCGGCAATCAGCGGGGAAAAGACGCGAAAAGAATCATGTTCTGGCTGGAATGTGACGCCTGGGAAGGGTAACCATGGCACATCATCCTGCTGGCGATAACGCCAGGCCAGAATACCGGTTTCAGTGCTGCCGTAGATTTCATCGGGCCAGATATTCAGCCACTCCGCAGTCTGCAGTACGTCCTGCCAGGGGAGCATGCCCCCTGCCGACAGGATCATAGCGACCGGTGGCGGTGTTAGCTGGAGATCAAGACGTTTCAGAAAAGCCGGGCTGCTGATAAACAGATACCGATGTTCAGGGCTTAGCGCGACCAATTGTTCGGCATACCACAGCATTGGGGCGTGTAGTGGTAGTCCTAAGGCCATCGGCAGAAAGATACGGAACGTCAGACCATACAGATGCTGAGGAACCACGGATGCCACTATCCGACAACCGGTCAGGCGGTCAGCAAAGCGAGTCGCTAACAGAGCCGCTTCGCTATCGAGACAATGGACAGGTTTAATTATCCTCTTCGGCTGGCCGGTCGATCCGGAGGTAAAGAGTTCAATAAAAGCGTCGTCGCGGACAGCCGGAAAAGCGGCCTGAGGTGTGGCCATCGTCATGGCGGAACTGACAACCGATAACGAGCCTTGCCAGTCGATCATTTTATCACTCAGCAAGCCGTCAAATAGCGCCCGTTGCTCGTTTAATAATGACACACGACAGTGGCCGGGGATAACCGGTGTTTTACCCGCGTGGAGCGTTGCCAGCAAGGCGACAATAAACAAATAACTGTTCTCGAAGCACAGCGCCCAGCGTTCACCTTCCTGCTGTTGGAGGTGAGTTATCAACTGAGCAACATCATAGCGCAGATGCCCTAGCGTCCAGGTCTGTTCTTCCTGCCATGCGACAGGGGTTTCGGCCGGGCGTGGAGAGTTAAGCCACTGAGCCAGTATGAGGGGCTGTTTCATTGGGTGTCTCGTTTTATCATCCGTTGACGTACTAACCACTCACCTGCCATCAGCATTCCCATCAGTAGATAGGAGATAATACCGTTCCAGGCCGTCCACAGGGACATATCGCCAGATAGCGCTGTAAAGAGTGCAATGCTGCCATTGATAATGAAAAAGCAGCACCAGACTTGCGTCACGCGGCGGGTATAACGCACGCCGGCTTCGGGAAGGTCGGGTTCACGCAGTCGCGCTAAACGTTCCACAATCGGGGCTGCTGACCAAAGCGATCCACCAAACAGTGCCAGCATGATGAGATTGACCCCTACCGGATAAAACAGCAGTAATTGGTGTGCTTTGAGCAGATAGCTGACCAGGCAAAGTGCTATGCCTGTCACTGCCACTATCTGGGTAACGAGACGCAACGGCCCCGCCTGTCGCCGGGTCTGGCGAAAGCGTAAAAAGAGTAGTAGCGCCATCAGCGGTAACAGCCAGTGCAGGCTGTTATGTGTCAAACCAAACCAGATTAAAAATGGCCATGCCAGCAGCAATATGCCAGTCAATAGTTTTACGACTGGCAGCGAGCGAATACCCGGCATAAGCGATTAAGCTTCTTTGAACAGGCGTTCTACCACATCGACAACATCCTGCACGGTACGCACTGTTTTAAACTCTTCTGGTTTGATTTTCTTACCAATTTTCTTTTGAAGATGGACAATCATATCGACAGCATCGATGCTGTCCAGCTCCAGGTCTTCGTACAGACGCGCCTGCGGTGTAATATCCTGCGGGTCTACTTCAAATAGCTTAACCAGCAGCGCAGAGACTTCTTCGTAAATCGCTTTTTGTTCGGTCATCATGGGCTCTCCTCAGGCACGTTGTGCATGAATGAAAGATGCCAGCGTAGCGACAGAAAAGAAGTGCTGACGCATCTCTTCACTTTCAGCTGAAAGCACTACACCATACTTATTTTTCACTGCCAGACCCAGCTCCAGGGCGTCGATGGAATCCAGCCCTAAGCCATCACCAAATAGCGGCGCTTCGGTTTCAATATCATCGGCTGACAGCTCATCGAGATTCAGTGTCGTGATAATGAGATTTTTGATTTCTAGATAAAGCGCTTGCATCATTAATTCCTGAAAAAGGTAAATAACCTGGTTGTAATTGAAGTAAAAGGTGTCGGTTTAACTGTCTTGCAGCCAGCGCCGGTTCTTGTGAATTTACATCGTAAAATTGGTCAATTCGTACTCGCTCACGCACCTTCACGCTAAACAGGGGTTTGGTGGGTGGAACGTCATACCATCTGCTCTGTTTGTCCAGCAGATGCTCGCTACAGTGGATTTCCACTATGCGTAAATCGCTGTTGCAGCGTACGGCGATATTGGCGGCACCGCGTTGCAACGTCATTTTTTCACCCGGACGCGTGCGTGTCCCTTCAGGGAAAATTAAAATAGTATCGCCTTGATCCAGACGTTGCTGGCAGGCGGGCAGCAGAGTATCGGCCTGGCTGTTGGTCAGGTAATCTGCGGCCCGGATCACGCCACCAAGGAAAGGATTTTTCAGCAGCGCGCTTTTCACCAGACAGTCGGTTTCTGGCATCACTGAGGCCAGAAGCACATAGTCGATAAGCGTCGGATGATTCGCCACCACCAGACATCCACGCTCCTGGCGCAAAATATCGCCTCCTTCAATCTGGTAATCCAGCACTCCCAGTCTCTTTGCCACCGTTAAAAAAAAACGAAAACTGATGGCAATACTGCGCCTGGCAAGACGGCGGCGATATATTTTATCCCTAACCAGGACTAATAGCAGGTTAAACCCGATGACAGAGAGTAGCAGGCCGCCTATCCCAAACAGCGCAAAGCAGAAGCCGGTCATTACCCGTCGCCATATTCGGTTTATACGCTGCATCATGTTGTTTATCACCGTTTCCACTGCCACTGCATACGCTCTCCCGGGAGCGTGAATGCGTCGATATCTTGTAAGTAGTATCGTAGAAACAACAAACTTTGCGGCAAGGTCGATTCGCCCTGCGCGCTTTGCGGGTGGGTTTCACACTGCAAAGCATGGCCAGATTCAATCACCAGCGCGACCGCAAACGGCCAGAGCGGCATCTCTGGAGGGAGCTGTGGGTGATAAAACTCAGGGATAAAGCCATCAAAATCGACCATTAATACCCGCTGATACCCTGCTTGTAGCAGGCCCATTATTTCGCACAGCCCTTGCTGGAAAGTATCTTTACCCGCAGAGAGTGAGGAAGAGACAATAGGTTTCTTCGCCGCGATAGTCAGATTACCTACGGCAGAGTTATGTACTGATAAGGCAAAATCAGTCGGTGAGACGGCCTGTTGTGTCGCCAGCGCATGTAAGATCCGGTAGTTTCGTTCCAGTTCACCATGGCGGCTGGTGTAGAGTACGGCATCTATTTCATGGCGCTTTAACATTGCCAGCCCGCATTCAACGGCCAGCTTGCTGCCGGAGCTGAGGCGACGTGCAGTCATCATGGGTAATTCGCTGAGTCTGGCATAAGGCTCGGCAGGATTGATAGCACGCGAAGATAGCGACCATTCATGCCACTGTGCTGTCTCGCTTAATCCTGGAGCCATTGCCTGCCAGTCGATAATATTTAATGCAAATTTCATCGGTGCGTGTCCGCGATAATCCGGTGATACTTATACCCTTCATACTTCAAGTCGCTTGGGTGTTGCCTGCATTCAGACAGCCGAATCATATAGTTTATCTATGCTCATCGCCTGTCTGAACCTGGCGCCTACAAGCAAATTGAAGTATTTAGGGTAGATGGCGTTTTAACACCACTTTGTTATTTTTTTTCGCATATCAGTAAAGTATGCCCAAAACCTAAATTGTCGTAGCGTTTATCAACTTGAAATCCCGCCTGGTCCAAGTAGTGATAAAACTTTTCTACACTGTAGAAACGACTATTGCCGTTAGCCATACAGGTAAAATAAAGCGAAGAGGCGTTCAGGCTAAATGAGGCCGCTTCAAATTTCTGTGCATCCCAGAACAGCTCCATGATGCAGAGCTTTGACCCGGGTTTCATCGCGTCAGCCACTTTTCTCAGCATGGTGATAATTTGTTCCGGAGAAAAACAGTCCAGGAACTGGCTCATCCACCAGATATCAGCTTCAGCTGGTAAAGGGGTATCACCCAGCATATCCACAGCATGGAAATCGATGCGATGAGATAATCCTGTATTGTCGATATTTTCTCGGGCAAGTGCAATTTGTTGTGGTAAATCGAATAAGGTTACTGCGATATTTTTATCGTACTGACAGCACCGTAATGCCCATTGCCCGGTATTTCCGCCAATATCGTACAGCGTTGCCGGGTGACTGGCGAACACGTGTGGTAGCGCAGCCTTGAAGGCTCCGTCCGAATAGTAATGATCGAAGGCGAACCAACTGTTACGTGCCGTGGTGGGTAACTGTGACAATGCGGGATAAATCGTTGGCCAGTCGCCAAATACTTGTAACCCGGTGGGCTTTCCTTCCTCTAGCGCATTTTCCAGATAAAACAGACCTTGATAGCAAACATCCTGAGTAAAATTCATGTTCACACGGGTCATTGGGTCATGTAAAAGATAATGGCCTACTTTAGTGAGATAATAGTAGCCTTCTTTATGGGTAATAATTCGCCCACTTAACCCCATATCCAGCAGGATGCTGGCGGCATATTCGTTGAGAGGACTATTTTCGGTAATCTCTTCGAGTGTTGCACCCTGTTTACCTTGCTTGTCCAGCCAGGTGAGGACTCCCATATTTCGTAGACACAACGCGGTTTGAAACAACATTGGCGCAAAGGCTATACGTTGTGCTTCACTAATTGCATCCAGTGCACTGAGCGAGTCCTGTTGGTACATGTGAGGAAAGCCTATTTCAGAAGTAAAATATAATTGGGCTGTAAACAGCCCGGTGTTTAACGTAATTACATGTTAGTGCTGCTCGCCAGAGATACTTGGATATCTTTATCCAGATTACGTACCCAGCGGTTATACGTTTTGTGTATTTTCCCACCAGAAGCTTTCAAATTGAGGCTGCTATCATATTTGATATTATAGCCAGTAGCGGTATAGGTTATCTGCACTTCAGCTTGGTGTTGATGACTTTGCTGACGAGCTTTGATAACCCCTGGTTTAACTTCCGACATTATCCACTGCCGTTGCGCACCCGCTTTTAGAATCGCGCTTTTAACTTCAGCCTGCGTATGACCTGAGCTAACCGTTGAGTTAATTTGAGCTATAGGTGCAGTACGTGCACAGCCTGCAAGAGCCCCGATAATAGCGAGAACAGCAAACAACTTAATATATGTTTTCATTGAAAATCTCTTTTAGATTATATAATTATGAGGTTAATTAAGCAGTATATTATTCCTCACTTTTCAGCAAAACCATTATATGGCTCACAAACCGCAATCATTAGTAATTATCGCTAAAAAGATAAAAAATAGGTTATTTCCATAGTTGATTTGACTAATAGTGATCATAATTCGTACAGAGGGTATTTGATATATCAAATAGTTTCCCCTGTATAGTATTTTCATATTGTTAACATTCTGTCTTTAACTCGATATCCTATCCGAAAAAAAGGGGCCATCGCCAACTGAATCCCTGATTTTTAGTTCAGAGGTAAAGATATTATCTTTTGAGAAATGCCCCCCATCGAGCATGGAAATAACTCGATGAATCACCTCATTAATCATTCCATTGACCGGATCTTTAACACTGGATAATGCCGGTTTAAGGAATGGAGCGGTTGGAATATCATCAAAACCGATCACTGAAACCTGATGGGGAACGGCAATATCTGCGTTATCCAGTGCTTTGATTGCACCAATAGCCATATCATCATTGCTGGCCAGAATAGCGCTAAAAGGCGCCGCCTGGTGTTGTAACTTTGCCACGGCCTCTGCTCCGCAAAGTGGTGTCCAGCGGCCTTGGATAATTAATGACTCGATAATCTCAATGCCATTGGCAAGCAACGCTTCTTTATAACCCGCCAGGCGTTCAATCGCTGTCGGCGAGTCCATGGAACCGGTGATAAAGGCAATTTCTTTATGACCACGAGAAATCAGATACTGGGTGGCATTAAAACTGGAGCCTTTATGGTCACAGGCAATACAGTGGCTCTGATTTTTTCTCAGTTTACGGTTAACGACCATAATCGGCTGGGTATGTTGCTCGATTATCTCATCCATCTGACTGACATTGAGAAAACGGGGATAAACAATGATGGCATCACAGCGTAATCCGAGCAGAAATTGAATCGCGGCTCGCTCTTCATCGGCACTGTGTTTTCCATCGACCAGAATCAACTGCCGGCCATTGTCCTCAAGCTTTTTTGCTGCCTGTGACAGGATCTCACTAAAATAACTACCCTGATAAAGATTGTTGGTCACCACCAGACCAATACAGGCAGACTTGCTGGTCGAAAGATTACGCGCCAGCAAATTAGGACGATAGCCCGTTTCCTCAATAGCCTGATAGACCCGAGTTTTGGTTTCATCACTGGTATAGCCTTTCCCTGACAACACGCGCGAAACCGTCGCTTTTGATACGTTCGCCCGCTTCGCCACTTCCTGCATTGTAGACATGTCTTGATCCCGACAAATTGATACCGAAATCATTTTACACATTTTATCTGTAGAGGTGCAGAGCTGCGTGTGAGCACGAGGAGGGGTTTCATCAGAAATACCCGGCTGTTTCGTGAAAACGATCACATAAAAACAATCAAAATAAAAAATAAATTGAATTTTTCTTAAATAAAACAAATATTGTGTGGAACCGGTTACCTCTTTTTTTACCTAGTAACATAAATATTAAATTAACGATAGAAAATATCAGTTAATACATTAACTTAAATAAATTCGCCAAGAATCGGGATTTGCCTCCGTTACATTCAGTGTCGTATGCCGCTGGATGTCGAGTGCGATTACAAGAGCTCATTTACCCATGTCAAAGAACTATGCGGCTGTTTCTCGTTCGATTGTTGATGCTATCGGCGGGGTAGAAAATATCTCTGCCGTCACCCACTGTATGACGCGCCTGCGGTTCGTACTGAAAAATGACGAATCGGTTGATCTGGCACGTTTAAAAAGCATTACCGGTGTGATGGGCGTGGTGAAGACGGACTCGCAATGCCAGGTGATTATTGGCAATACGGTTTCGAAAGCCTATGAAGAAGTCATCAAATTACTGCCAGAAGGTACAGCACAGGAAACGCGGCCAGCGAGCAAAAGTCCCTGGTCTTTTCGCCGTGTAGGCGCCGGGATCCTTGATGCTTTGATTGGGACGATGTCACCACTGATCCCTGCGATTATTGGCGCATCCATGATCAAGCTACTGGCCATGGTTCTGGAAATGAGCGGTATCCTGACCAAAGGCTCTTCCACACTTATCCTGCTCAATGTGATTGGTGACGGTGCGTTCTTTTTCCTGCCGATTATGGTGGCGGCCTCTGCGGCGGTTAAGTTCAAAACCAATATGTCGCTGGCGATTGCCATCTCAGGGGTGATGGTGCATCCGGCATTTATCGACTTGATGGCTAAAGCAGCTCAAGGTCAGCCAGTAGAGTTTATTGGTATTCCGATTACGGCTGTGAAATACACCTATACCGTGATCCCGGCGTTGTGCATGACTTGGCTCCTCTCCTACATTGAGAGATGGGTCGATAAGATAACCCCGGCGGTCACTAAGAACTTCCTCAAACCGATGCTGATATTCCTGATTGCATCCCCGATTGCGATTATCTTTATTGGGCCTGTAGGTATCTGGATTGGTAGCGGTATTTCCTCTGTGGTGTATACCATTCACCATTATCTGGGCTGGTTATCGGTCGCTATCATGGGCGCACTCTGGCCACTGCTGGTGATGACCGGTATGCATCGGGTATTTACCCCGACCATCATTCAGACCATTGCTGAAACAGGCAAAGAAGGTATGGTAATGCCGTCAGAAATCGGTGCCAACCTTGCCTTAGGCGGTTCATCGCTGGCTGTTGCCTGGCGCACCAAAAATCCTGAGTTACGTCAAACCGCACTCGCTGCTGCCGCCTCTGCCATTGTGGCCGGGATCTCTGAACCTGCCTTATATGGTGTTGCCCTGCGTCTTAAACGGCCACTGATCGCGAGCTTAATTACCGGGTTTTTCTGTGGTGCAGTTGCCGGAATTGGCGGATTAGCGAGCCATTCCATGGCTTCACCAGGGCTGTTTACCAGTGTGCAATTCTTCGATCCACAAAATCCAATGAGCATCGTCTGGGTATTTGGCGTCATGGTAATGGCGATAGTGATGTCGTTTATTGTCACTCTGTTGCTCGGATTTGAAGATATTCCGGTTGAAACACCTAACGATAAAAAAGAGTCTGTTGAGCAGAAAGCCACTCAGTCACAACAAGTTAACGTCTGAATTAATTAACGGAGAAGTACGCATGTCCACATCAAGATTTCCCGATAACTTCCTTTGGGGGGGAGCCATCTCTGCTAATCAGGCTGAGGGGGCGTACCGTGAAGGGGGAAAAGGGCTGACCACGGTGGACATGATCCCCCACGGCAGTAATCGGATGCCGGTTAAGCTTGGGCAGGAAGAACGCTTCAGCCTGCGTGAAGATGAATATTATCCCAGTCACCAGGCTATCGATTTTTATCATCACTATAAAGAAGACATTGCGCTCCTTGCCGAGATGGGATTCAGCGTTTTTAGAACCTCTATCGCCTGGAGCCGTCTTTACCCTAATGGCGATGAACTGACACCCAATGCTGAAGGTATCGCTTTCTATCGTGACCTGTTTAATGAGTGTAGAAAATACAATATTGAGCCACTGGTGACCTTGTGCCATTTCGATGTGCCGATGCATCTGGTGATTGAATATGGCTCATGGCGCAATCGAAAAATGGTGGATTTTTTTAGCCGCTATGCCCGAACCTGTTTTGAAGAGTTTAGTGGTCTGGTGAAGTACTGGCTCACCTTCAATGAAATTAACATCATGCTGCACAGCCCCTTCTCTGGTGCGGGTCTGGTTTTTGGCGCTGATGAAAACCATGACCAGGTTAAATACCAGGCTGCTCACCACCAGTTAGTGGCCAGTGCCCAGGCTACACGCATTGCCCATGAGGTGAATGCTGAAAACCAGGTGGGCTGTATGCTGGCGGGGGGGATTTTTTACCCCTGGTCATGCAAACCTGGTGATGTCTGGGCAGCACTGAGTAAAGACCGCGAGAATCTGTTTTTTATTGATGTACAGGCGCGTGGATACTATCCGGCTTACACCACCCGCCTATTCAAAGAAAAAGGTATTTCGCTGGTGACAGAGCCGGGCGATGAGGCCATTCTTGCTAATACCGTCGATTTTGTCTCATTTAGCTACTACGCTTCCCGTTGTACTTCTGCAGAAATGAACGAGCAGAATAGCAGTGAGGCAAACGTCGTTAAATCACTGAAAAACCCGCATATCAAGGTCAGTGACTGGGGATGGGGTATCGATCCTCTGGGGTTACGCATCACGATGAATATGATGTATGACCGCTATCAGAAGCCACTGTTCCTGGTCGAAAATGGCCTCGGTGCGCGAGATGAAGTCACCGCAGAAGGTGAAATCAATGATGACTATCGTATTGACTACTTGCGCAGCCATATTCATGCCATGGGCGAGGCGATAGAAGACGGTATTCCGGTTATCGGCTATACCACCTGGTCATGCATTGACCTGGTCGCTGCATCCACAGGGGAGCTAAGTAAACGCTACGGCTTTATTTATGTCGATCTGGACGATCAGGGGCAGGGAACACGTGAGCGGAAGAAGAAGAAATCCTTCTACTGGTATCAGAAAGTGATTGCCAGTAATGGTGCTGACCTGGAATAGATTCAGGCATCATTTTTCAGCGATGCCGTAGATCTGACGTCACATATCCGCTGTATGAGTACTGATATGTTGTGTTCTATCCCGGCATCTGCTTTCAATATTTATGCTATCTGCTCCAGAAGTTCTGGAACATACTCCGGATACTGCTGTAAACGGGCTAAAGCTTCTGCATAAGTCGGCATCGACTCCGCCGCACCTTTACGTTCAACGCATAAAGAAGCATAGGCTGAGGCAAATATCGATGCAGGAAGTATTGATTCTCCCGCGGCTAAACGTGCCGCTAACGCGCCGTTAAAAGAGTCTCCCGCGCCAGTAGTATCACAAGGCTGAGCAGGGAATATCGGAATTCTGAACTGCTGTTCAGGGGTTGATAGCAGTGCTCCCTCCATACCAAGGGTAATAATCACTCGGCAGGCCCCTTTTGCATGCAAGGCATTTGCTGCACGCTGAGCGCTTTGCAGGTCGGAAACTTCTATTCCCGTTAACTGTTCAGCTTCCGAGCAGTTAGGCGTCAGGAGATCCACTTTCTTTAATAGCGCATTGCCGACTTTCTGCCACGGCGCAGGGTTTAGAATAATATAGGTTCCTGCCTGATGCGCATTATCGACCATTTTCTGAATAGCACTGAGGTTATTCTCTAATTGCACTAACAGAATATCTGCCGCGGCGACCGTGGGCTGACAGCGACTGACCTCTGCTGCGGTAACGGTGGTATTCGCTCCCGGATAGACAGAAATCATATTTTCAGCATCTTCACCAGCAACGTAGATCAAGGCATTACCGGTCGGTTTCTCTTTGCAGGTAAAGAGCGTGATAGCATCAAAACCGGTTTTTTCTAAGTGGCGACGGGCAAAGACTCCGAAATCATCATTACCCACTTTGCCGATATAGTGAACGCGAGCCCCGGCACGCAATGCGGCGGTCGCCTGATTAGCCCCTTTACCGCCAGGTCCCATATTGCTGTGGTACGCTGTCAAGGATTCACCTGGTCTTGGGAAGCGGCTCATGGTGGCGACAACATCAAGATTAAACGATCCGAACACACAGACTCTTCCGCTCATAATGGGCTCCTGAAGTGCCGCTCAGCGGCTAAACATGCTCCGCGACAACCGGTATAATCCGTTGACTGACTGAACACTATTTTTAATCCATCCCGGGTTACTGGTGGGCGAAGATAGGATCGAATACGGTCACGTAACTGGGTTAAGGGGAAATTCTCCATCGCTAATACTCCACCACCCAGAATCAGATATTCAGGGTCAAGAATATTGATTTCAGTCGCAATAAGTCGCGCAAGCCGGGAGATGAAAGCCTGCAAATCAGCATGCTCACCATAGTGGGTAAACAGATTCGACATGCTGACATCTGAGGCATGTTGCTCTGCCCAGTTGCGTAGCCAGTTTCCAGAGGTCAAGGTCTCTGCACAGCCCCGATTACCACAAGGGCAGGGTAAGTCATTTCCTTCAATCGGGATATGACCCAGTTCTCCCGCACCGCCGTGCTGGCCGTGGTAAAACTGACCATTAAGCCACAGGCTATTACCCATACCGGTGCCAGGATAAATACCTACCGCGGAATCTGGCAGTGTATCTAGCTGCATCAGATCCCAGGTCATTAACTGATTAACATCCTTATCCATGGCTACCGGCACGCCGATACGCTGGCTAAGAATGTCACTCACAGGCTGTCCATCTAATGCCTGAATAAAGGGCAGCGAAATGACGCGCTGGCGGTCGCGACTTAACACTCCCGGCAAACCCAGCATAATTCCTGAAACACTCTGGTCTTCAAGCGTGTCGATAATAAGTTGGCCCAGTGCATTGAGCGCATCAGGTTGCTGAGCCCAGCTTGAAGTACTGACCTTGCGGTAAGTACTCCAAACACGTCCTTCTTCCATTAGCTGTAAGCGCGTTCCCGTTCCACCAATGTCGATACCAAGCCAACGTTTCTTCATACGGTTTCCTGTATGGCACTTTGCGCATTATCAATGCTGGTTCTCATCATATCCCAGGCCGTTTCTAGATCCTGATGAATATTGAATAATCCGGAGGTTCCCACGATTAATACTTCGGCACCGGCACCGATTAAATCTTCATAAGTTTTAACGTTACAAGAACCATCGATCTCAATCAGATAAGAATAACCATGACGTTCTTTCAGCTCTTTCAGCTCTTTAACTTTTAACAGCATTTCAGGAATAAATGGCTGACCCGCGTAACCAGGATCGACTGTCATCACGGTAATTTTATCGACCAAGTGAATATAATGGTGAATGTAAGACACCGGTGTGGCTGGGTTTAAAACGATACCGACTTTTTTGCCATGAGAGCGGATCTGGTTGATAACCCGGAAAGCATCACGGTTGATAGTTTCGGCATGCGGGCAAATATAATCAGCCCCTGCTTTAGCGATAGCATCAATAAAATGTGTTGGCTCTTCAACCATCAAATGCACGTCAATAGCGACTTGAGTATAAGGCCTGATTTGTTCAATAAAAAAAGGCGACAAAGTAATGTTTTTTACATAGTGGCCGTCCATGATATCGACATGTAAAAAATCAGCACGGGTATCAAGAGTCGCTAATTGGCTTTTTATTTCTATTAAGTTCATACACATTAATGAAGGGGATACTTGAATACGCATTATTATTCCTTTTTTTCAATAAGAGGTTTTGATTGTGCCGTCAGTCTGCTTTTTTTAACTGCACGATGTTCATTAAAACGTGATTTAAAGTGTTTAAGCGCAAGTACTACAATTAATACAGCACCCCACATAGCCAGGCTAACATGCTGACTAATATTCATTAAGTTAAAGCCAGTCGATAATATCTGTAAGGCAACTAAAGAAAGAACGACGCCGGATACGCGGCCAAATCCACCGTTAGGGTCGGTTCCGCCTAAAATAATGGCTAATACTGTCAGCAATAAATAGGCATCACCATATCCCATTCTTGCTGAGTTAAATCTGGCCATCATAATTAAACCTGCGAGTACGCAGAGTAAACTAGAGATAACGTAGACTAAAATCACTACCCGATGGGTGTTAACACCACTAAACCAGGTGGCGTTAATATTACTGCCACCCATGTAAATACATTTCCCTGGCCGTGTTTTCCCGAGGAATAAAGCCAGTGAGACTGCGGCGATAAAGAAAACCCATAATGGTAATGGAATACCGATAAAGGTATCTGAGCCCAGTGTTCTGATGACTTCAGGCATACCACTCAGTGCCGAGCCTTTGGTTAGCCAAATACCAATACCGTTAAGGGTCATCATCGTGGCGAGTGTCACCAGAATAGGGTGAGCACCAATCCGCGTTATCATCATTCCGGTGATGACACCAATAACTACGGCAATACACATTGCACCGATAATCGCGATAAAGAGCCATAATAACTGATAAGAAATACTGGCATCAGCGGGCAGCATACTTAACAGCACCCAGGCCATAAATAGCGCTGTTACATTAGATGTCGCAATAATCGCTAAATTTAATCCACCACTTAAAATAGCAATAAACATGGCTAAGGTAAGTAAACCCAGTTCGGGTAACTGGAAAGCCATACTCATAAATGTTGAATCAGTAAGAAAACGTCCCGGTAATAGCACTGTAAAACAGCTAAGGGCCAACGCAATGAGGAGCAAAAGTCCAGCATTGCTACTATCGGGACGTAGAGCGGAAATTAGTTTCATAACGATACGCCTTTAATTAGACAAAGCTGACATCAGTTTCTTTACGCTTTTTATAATGTGTTACCGCAATCGCAATAACGATAATCACACCGACTACAATATTCATGAAGTAATTAGATACGCCGACTAAGTTAAGGCCATTTTTTAGAATCGCGATAAGGAATACACCCATTAAGGTACCGCTGACGGTGCCTTTTCCGCCCATCAGACTGGCACCGCCTAAAACAGTGGCTGCCAGTACATCGAGTTCACCGCCCACTAAGGCATTAGGGACCACTTCTCCCATACGATAAACCTGAACCAGTCCGCCGATAGCGGCCATGGCGCCTAACCAGCCATAGGCAAAAACATGTATCAGGCCAACTCTGATGCCGATACGTCGCGCTGACTCTGGGTCACCACCGACTGCATAAAGCTGACGGCCAAGATTAGTTTTATTCAGCAGCAGCGCAGTGGCTGCGGCGATAACCAGCATGGTGACCAGCGGTAATCCAAGCTGGAACTGAACGCCACCCACTTCAAATGGCAGCACGGTACGCAGTGAAATCCACCAGTCCGGAAGGGAGTAAATACTCCGCCCTGCGGTCACCCACATCAGCAAACCAAACAGTAGTGACTGCATACTGATGGTGATAATGATCGAGACGACTCGTAGCGTGGTAATTAACAGTGCATTAATAACACCAAATAATGTTCCACAGGCAATGGCCAGTAAAATACTGAGTATGGCATTATCAAACTGGAACTGAATAAACAGCGTAGCGATAAAATACTGAACCACGGAGGCTACAGCGGCAAAGGAAATATCGATTCCCCCAGTAACCAATACCACAAAGAGTCCCAGAGCAAATATACCGGTCACTGCATAGCTTTCAGCTAAATCCAGTAAGTTTTGAATTGTCAGAAACTGCTCGCTTGCCAGACTAAAAAAGGCAATAGCGACAACAAGTACCCAGGCAAGCCAGCCTTGACTGGAAGTCGGCCGTAAGCGCGATAGATTAAGCATTAATTACCTCGGCTAGCTGCTGCTGCTCAACGGAATCAGGTTTATATTCAGCATTTATAGTGCCATCACGAAAATGCATAATGCGATCACAGTTATACCAAACTTCTGGGATCTCATCGGAAATGATAATAATAGAGATCCCTTCTTTTGCCAGAGCATGAATAAGCTGATAAATACTGGCTTTAGCACCCACATCAACGCCCACAGTTGGTGAGTCTAATATTAATATTTGCGGTTGAGTTAATACCCATTTAGCGAGCACAATTTTTTGTTGATTACCGCCAGAAAGTGTCGAGATGGCTAACTCTGGGTCGGCAACGCGTACCCCTAACTGCTGGATCCACTCTAATATTATTTTATTCTTTCTATATTCATCAATTAAATGAAAACGATTTTTAAGTTTATCAAGGATCGTTAATACCATATTATCAGCAACTGACTGTTGCTGAACTAAACCTAGTGTCAGCCGGTCTTCAGAAACGTAGCCAATGCCAGATTTAATGGCGTCTTCATGAGTTTTAAAACGTACTGGTTTACTGTCCAGCCAGATTTTTCCACTATCAGGTTTGGTCATGCCAAATAAAGACAGGGCAAGCTCAGTACGCCCGGATCCTAACAGGCCACAGAGCCCGATGATTTCACCTTTATAGAGTTTAAAATTGACGTTTGAGTATTGATTCGCGCGGGTTAAATTCTCAACTTCGAGAATAACGCGATCTTCAACTCTGGTGGGTGCCTTCATTTGATAATCAAGTTTTTTACCGGTCATCAGCTCCGTTAAGTGATGTGGTGTCATCTGGTTTGCTGGCCAGCAACCAATAATACTGCCATCGCGGATCACGGTAACCCGGTCTGATATTTCCAGTACTTCATCGAGTCGGTGGCTAACAAATACCACACAAATATTAGACTCTTTCAGATATCTTACGGTTTTTAATAACTGATTAACTTCGGTTCTGGTGAGTGACGCGGTAGGCTCGTCCATAATAACCAGACGAGCATCAGCAACTAACGCACGACAAATAGCTACCTGCTGACGCTCGGCAATGGAAAGTGAAAATACCTGCTGGTCAATATCTAGATCAAACTGCAGTTTCTCAATAACATCACGTGCCGCTTTCTTAAGTTTTGACTTGTTATGCCAGCGCAGCAGGCCTTCCAGATTATGCTCAAAGGCAATATTTTCCCAGACTGATAAATTTGGAAATAGCGACAGGTCCTGATAAATAACCTGAATACCAAAGTCACGAGCCTGACGAGCGGACAATTTAGGGCAGGGTGCACCATCCCCTAAAGTGATAGAGCTACCACTATCCGGAGTATGCACCCCGGAAATGACTTTAATTAATGTGCTTTTACCGCAGCCATTTGTGCCAGCAAGACAGTGCACCTCTCCCGCCAGTAAAGTCATAGAAATATCACTTAATGCCCGATTACCACCAAAGGTTTTTGACAGGTTCTCAAGGGAAATAAGTGTATTTGAAGTGTGCTCATTCATTTTTTACAGTCCCATTTTTACCAGTTTCGGTAAGTTTTCTTTATCCAGGCTCTCGGTGCTATTACCCAGAATGGTGCGATTTTCCTGGTCAACTTTTACTTTTCCTAAACCTTCAATGGTCATGCCGTCGGTGATAGGTTCATTTTTCTGCAGCATATCGGCGACGCGAACAAATACTTCACCTGCGGTTTGTGGGTTCCAGATATATCCGCCTTTAATCGCGCCTCTCTGTACCAGCGTTGCACCCTGGCCTGGGCTGAATGAGCCAATAACGCAGACTTGGTCAGTTTTATTACGACTCATTACCGCACGACCAGCACCAATCGGACCTTGAGAACCAAAAGCCATAATTCCTTTAAGATCAGGATATTTAGACATCAGTTCATTGGTGGTTCTGATGGAGTTATCGAGTGACTCACCGACACCAAATTTATCAGTAACCAGCTGCATTTTAGGGTAATGCTCTTTCTGGTAATTTAACGCTGAGTCAGTCCATTCTTGATGCAGAGGAACGGTCAGGCTGCCGACATACATGGCATATTTGCCTTCTTCATTCATACATTTTGCTAATTCTTTCATATGGTTGATTCCATGGGTCTGGGCATCAACCAGTTCAAAATCCCAGTTCACATCTTTCTGACCTGGTGACTCATGGGTGATGACTTTGATCCCGGCATCACGTGCACGTTTAATCACCAGCTCCAGTACTTTCGGATCGTTAGGAACAACACCAATGACGTCGACTTTCTGGGCGATTAAATCTTCGATAGCACGAACTTGTAACGCTGGGTCAGCAGCCGTAGGGCCTACCATCCAGGCATCAATTCCGCGTTTTTCGGCTTCACTTTTAATACCTGCTTCCATGGCATTAAACCAAGGAATACCACCGATTTTTACTACCACACCCATGCGTAATTTTTCTTCTGCATGAACGGTAGCGGTTGCGAACAGGGCAATCAGGCTGCAGGTAATAAGATGTTTCTTCATAAAGACTCCGATTTAATTTTTAATTAGCTGTTTAGGATTATTGCGTTGTGAGCAGTCAATAATATTGACGCCGTTCCACGCTAGTTCCTTTTCCAGCTCTTTGTTTTTTAATTGGTCAGTAATAAGAAAGTCCACATCGCGGTAATGACAGATTCTTGCGAATGAGGGGTTTAAAAATTTACTACCATCAAGCAACAGATATTTACGTTCTGCGGCAAGAATCATTTGTTGTTTAAGGTGAGCGCTATTTTCATTGCCTTCACGTAAATAACCATCACTACTTAAACTGCTACAAGAGAAAAATATTTTATTAATTTGAAATTCACGTAGTGGCTGTTCGGTGACAACGCCATGGAAACTTTCATATCGGTCTGAATATTCCCCGCCGAGACAAATAGTTCTTATATTGCTCCGTGCCGCCAAAGACTGAACAACTCTAAGAGAATTACTGATTACAGTTAATTCAATATCAGGTAGCTGACGAGAAAAATACCAGCCGGTCGTACTGTCATCCAGTAACAGACAATCTCCTGGGCTGACAAAATCTAATGCCCGTTTCGCTATCGCCATTTTTTCATCTACACGTTCATTAATTCTTTGGCGAAAAGATAAACCCTGTTCATTAGCGACACGGTTATTATTCTGCTGTGTATTTAGCTCTCTTTTCGCGAGAACGGCACCACCATGACTACGCTGTAATAAACCTCTTTTTTCTAATTGACTAAGATCTCGTCTAATTGTTTCCTGAGAGACTTGGCACAGTGCTACTAATTCAACCACCAGTACTCTGCCATTTATATTTATTTCATCGATAATTCTTTGTTGTCTTTCTATCGGTAACATCATGCCCTCCGATGCTTAATAAAGTACTCGATACTGTAGTGAGAAAATGTGTGCCAGGTACGAGTCCACAGGTGAAGAATGACACCAACTCTTTATGGTGATTTATGTCACATAATTTATGTAAGTGTTTTTGTATGTTTTTTATATTAAGTGATCAATATCACAAATATTAATCAAGTAACGTCTTGGAACTATTCAGTTTCTATTTTCTTTCTTGATCCTTCAATCACACTACCATGACCGATAATGACCGTTTGTGTGTATTTGACCGTTTTGTGATGTGAATATTAATTTTGAGGCAGACTAAAAACAATTCGGCGGGCATGCTGGTGCCTGTCTGGAGGAATATATCTGTATCTGGGGGGCCGTCTTTATCACTGTGAATTGAGAAGAGAGGGAAACCGTTACGTGTCAGGGCAGGGGGCGGGATTGGGTATCTCTATGTTCCTGAGGATAATGGTCTCAGGTCTTTGGAATAACGGGTCTGCAGCGTGCTGCAAACCCATTTGAGTTTTAACGGCCGACGCGCGCCTGATGTTCTGGCGAATAGCGTTCGCCGACAATTTTTATTGTTTCAAGTCGTTGTGTTATCTGATGTAAATCATGCTGAGAAAGAATAAGCTCTGCCGCGGCAATATTCTCCTCCAGCCGGTGCAGTTTTGTCGTGCCAGGAATAGGCACAATCCACGGTTTTTGAGCCAGCAGCCATGCCAGCGCGATTTGTGCTGATGTCACACCCTTTGTCGCAGCAAGTTCACTTAACAGAGTCACCAGCTTTTCATTCGCTTCAATCGCGGGTGCGGCGAAACGTGGCACGGTACTACGATAGTCGTCCTGAGAAAATGTGGTTCCCGTTTTAATAGAACCGGTCAGGAAACCTTTACCGAGTGGGCTGAAGGGGACAAAACCAATACCGAGCTCTTCCAGCAGGGGTAAAATTTCCTGTTCTGGCTCACGCCACCACATTGAATATTCGCTTTGCAGGGCAGTAACCGGTTGTACTGCATGTGCACGCCGAATAGTTTGCGCTCCGGCTTCAGAAAGGCCGAAATGTTTTACTTTTCCCTCATCAATCAAATCTTTTACTGTACCTGCAACATCTTCAATAGGGATTTGTGGATCAACACGATGCTGATAGAGCAGATCAATAACATCTGTTTTAAGGCGGCGTAGAGATCCCTCTACAGCTTTACGAATAGATTCTGGGTGGCTGTTTAAAATCTGTTGTTTGTTATCAGCACCGAAGGTAAAACCAAACTTGGTGGCGATCGCGACTCGGTGACGCAAGGGTTTTAAGGCTTCGCCGACGACCTCTTCATTCAGATAAGGGCCGTAGACTTCAGCAGTATCGAAGAATGTGATACCCCGTTCAACCGCTGCGCGAATCAGTTCGACAGCCTGGCGGGTATCTGTCACCGGACCATAGCCATGACTCAGCCCCATACAACCGAGACCCAGAGCGGATACTTCAAGACTGGATTTACCGAGATAACGTTTTTGCATTGAATAAGCCCTTCTTTGGTTGTGGTATGAACGCGCAAATAGTGCATAGCGCTCTCCCTCAGCTGCTGTCTGGAAAGCTTAACGCAAAGTGATTTATTCGATTAGATAGGGCAATAAGCTAGGGTTAGTGAATTGTATTCATTAATTCTTCGGGAGAAAGGTCAGGAGTCGAGTATTACCTCCCACCTGCGGTTCACCGTTTTAGAGATTTTGCGTTCCTGAGCAGGTATTTCACTTCTCGGCTCTGGCTCGCTCACTAGAAGGTGTGTGGCCAAACACATTTTTATAGCAGGAGGTAAAATGATTACTGTTTGAAAATCCGCACATATAAGCAATATCAGTGATACTTTCTTCACTCTCGCGTATTTTTGCGCGGGCAGACACCAGACGGAGTCTCTTAATAAAATGTTCAGGGGTCATGCCAGTGGTATTTTTAATTTGACGATACAGCGTTCGTTTAGTCAGTAAAAACTGCTCAGCTAATGCTTCCCAGTTTATCTCTTCAAAGCAGTTATCTTGTAGCCAGCCGATGAGTTGATGTAATTTGTATTTGGTGTGACCGCGGCTAATATCGCTAGTTGCTTGATTGATGGCCATTAAGAGCTGAAAAAAAATCATCTCTTTAAAAGCGAGTGCCATTTCACTGGTATTTTGTTGTTGAGAATGACTCAGTTGTGCTATCAGTGACTGACAGCTATTCCGTTGTTCAGGTAATAACCAGCCACGCTGTAATTTCGCAGCCTCGTTGATACTATTAATTAAAGGCGTGGTATTACTTAAAAAATGAAAATCTTGTCTCCGATTAATGAGCAGATTGGTTATTTTTAGTGTCCCTAGCTCATCATAAAAATGATAATCCCCCTCATTAACAAAGAAGATATCTCCTTCCTGTATATAACTCGGCTTACCGTTGATAACATGTAGACCATGCCCGCTCTCGACGAGTACCAGCTCTGCAAACTCATGGCAATGCTCATGGTTATTATCTTCAGGATCGCTGGAGTAGACCGAGAACCGATCATTGTTATGAATGAAATAATCATCAATACAAAGCTTATGCATGATACTGGCATTCCTGGGAAACGAGAGACAATAGATCTACATTAAAGCATCAATTTTACGCTTTCCAGCCTGTGTTGCTAAACTGTGATCACATCCTTCCACAACTCTCTTCCAGTGACATCCGCCTTTAATAAATGGCAATTTCACAATATCCGCTTTATCGGTCTCCCCCTTAATCTTCTCGGTATCACTTTATGAGGAGGCAAAGATGGCACAAGGATTTCAGCAACTGCAGGACCACCGTCTGCGAAAAAACAATCAGTTTCTTAAACTGGCAGAGTCTCTAACGCCAGAATTACAACTAACAACGATTATCCCCCGCGCTATTGTCGGGATGAACCGGGATGATACACAGCCACATGGTTGGATTGCGGAAGATATTACAACCCTGGAACAGCTGAAAAAAGAGCGTCTGAATACTGGGGATGAAGTCATTCTGGATTTAGGAACCCACTGTGTTGGGTATCTTAATTTTGGTTGTGAAGTTGTGGGCAGTCCACAAGATGCTCCTGTGCATTTGCAGTTTATTTTTGGTGAGATAACGGCTGAAGTAGCTGAAGACTTCTCCGGTTATTCCGGATGGCTGAGCAGTAGCTGGTTCCAGCAGGAGCATCGCTATCTTGATGTGCTGCCAGCCGATATACAGTTGCCTCGACGTTATTGTTGTCGCTATATCAAAATACGGGTTGTTGCTACTTCGCAGAAATTTGGTATTAAGCTTAATCATATTGCCTTTACCTGTGTGTCGTCTGCTCGCTCTTTGATTTCTCTGTCGCGCTTTAACGATCCGCTTTTACAAAAAATTGATGATATCAGCGTACTGACGCTGAAAAACTGTATGCAGACCGTGTTTGAAGATGGTCCTAAGCGCGACAGAAGGTTATGGCTGGGTGATTTACGTTTACAGGCGCTAGTCAATTACCAGACTTTTCAGCAGGACAGTCTGGTTCGTCGCTGTTTGTACCTTTTCGCCGCCGTAACCCGTGACGATGGCATGGTTGCTGCAAATCTTTTTATGCAGCCTGAAGTGATTGCTGATGATACCTACCTTCTCGATTACTCACTGTTTTTCGTAGCAACGTTAGCGGATTACTTTGCTCAAACAGGTGACAGGCAAACAGTTGTCGATCTCTGGCCAACGGCCTGGCGGCAAATCGAACTAGCTGTTGAAAGATTGAATGCTGATGACTTGTTGCAAGACAGTGAGCAATGGTGGGCTTTTATCGACTGGCATGAGCAACTGAATAAACAAGCTTCAACCCAGGGAGTGTTCATCTACTGTTTACAGAAAGCTATTCCTCTCGCTAATGCAGTGGCACCCCAATACAGTGCGGGCATTGAACAACTGCAACACCGATTAAAAGAAGCCAGTCTGAAAAAACTTTGGCAGCCTGAATCTGGATTCTTTGTTAGCGGCGATAAGCAGCAACTTTCATGGGCTTCTCAGGTGTGGATGATTCTGGCTGGGGTAGGAGATAGCGCCTTTCAGCTTGCGCTGATCAACAGATTATCTTCTGAGTCTCCTGATATCACTCCGCAGACGCCTTATATGATGCATCACTATGTTGAGGCACTCATGAAGTGCGGACTGTATGACAAGGCTGAACAGGAAATTAAAACCTACTGGGGTGGAATGGTTAACCGTGGTGCTGATACTTTCTGGGAAGTCTTCCTCCCTGAAAAACCTTATCTTTCACCTTACGGCAGCCCTCTGGTAAACAGCTATTGCCATGCGTGGAGCTGTACTCCTGCGTGGTTGTTACGTCAAAAATAAAAAGAGAATAATATGACTTCTACCTTCGCTCAATGGCAGCAACGACTGGGTTATGGGGTTGCAGATTTTTCCTGTAATCTGGTCTGGCAGCTTATCTCGCTGTATCTGATGTTCTTTTACACCGATATTATGGGATTACCCGCTTACTACGCCGGAATTATGTTTCTGGTGACACGCTTAGTGGATGGCGTTGCAGATGTACTGATGGGCTTGGTGATAGACAATACTTCTACCCGTTGGGGACGCTGCCGGCCGTGGCTACTTATCGGCGCTATACCTTTTGGTTTGCTCTGCGTGATGGTTTTCTGGGTGCCAGATTTTTCAACCAGCGGAAAACTGGTTTACGCTTTTATTACTTATCTCTGTCTCTCATTTCTCTATACTCTGGTCAATATTCCTTTCAGTGCCATGCTTCCGTTCCTGACCAATGACGCCAAAGAACGTACCGTATTATCGACAGTCCGTATCATTATGGGATCGTTAGGATCAACGCTGGTGGCTGTTGCGACTTTGCCTTTAGTGAAAACGCTGGGAGAGGGAAATCAGCAGCAGGGATTCCTTTATACCGCGATTATATTTGGCTGCATTGCGAGTTTCTTCTTACTACTTAGTTTTCGCCACGTAGAAGAGAAAATTAACGTTGTTAATGAAAAGATGACATTGACTCGCGCCTGGTTTGGCCTGAAAAATAACCAACCCTGGAAGATATTTGCCGTTAATATATTTCTGATGTGGGGAGCGTTCTTCTTTCAAACAGGGGCGTTAGTTTATTATTTCACTTACCATGTGGGTAGCGCCGAATTAACGGCTCTAGTTGCCGGAATATCCACGTTTGTTCCGCTGCTTGGCACCTTGACTGTGCCATGGCTGGCATCAAAAATGAAAAAAATCCACGTCTACCAGGTCTCCTGCGCCATAAACCTTGGTGGAATGCTGGTAATGATCCTGTCAGATGAAAGTGTTATGGGGCTATTAATCGGGGCCGTTATTCTTTCTGTTGGAGCGGGTCAGCGTACCACTATCTATTTTTCCATGCAGGCGGATCCTGTCGATTATGGTGAATGGAAAACGGGGATCAATACTGCGGGCATCCTGACTTCGGTGAATGGTTTTCTGGGTAAAGTCGCGATGGCGGGGGCCGGAGCTATTTCAGGAGGACTGCTTTCCTGGGGGGGATATATTGCTAATCAGAGTCAGTCTCCGGAAGCGCTTTTTGCTATCAAAGCTTGTTATCTTTATATCCCGGCCGGACTTATTCTGCTCTCCATGGTCTGGATGGGGCGTTTCTACAGGCTGGATTCTCAGTATGAAGATATTCGTCGTGATTTGGATCAACGCAAATCAACCGCGGCAGAATCTGATGAGACTATGCTTACCACCACGAATATCCCGCTAAAATAGCGGAAGGTTTTATTTCTCTGAAACAGACAGTGCGGCATAGAGCGTACTTGTGCCGCTAGTTCTGTTTAAATCCGGGCTTGACGTTCTTCGCTCGCCACTCTTTAACCTCCTTGACGATACCTTCCAGGCTATCGTCCTGTCCCTCTTTCGGATAATAAATAAGCCCATTGCGATATGTTTAATCCCCTTACGAGACCCATAATTGAGTCTCGTAAGGGGGCCAGTGTTTTGCGTTCTTCAAATCGTTAACGTTTTGCCCTGCAACTCGTATTATTTTAGGTCTATCTGTTTACTAAAGTATCCGCGCTGGAGAATCTAAGGTCGAAAAAGAACTACTATGTTGCTTTCTACGGTGTTCTGTTGTGCATCTCCCCTTTATTGAAATTTGTCGAGTAAAACGACTGGCTGTGAAAGTCGAATTAAATGGAAGTCACTATGAAAAATACGCGATCTGAACCGTTAAAATTATCCACTCGCTTAACGCAGCTGGGCCGGAATACCAAAGAACAGCACGGTTTTGTGAATAGCCCAGTGTATCGAGGATCTACGGTTGTTTTTGATACGGTTGAAGACCTGGAGAATAATCGGGCCGCTTTTGCCTATGGGACTCTGGGAACACCGACAATTAAGAACCTTGAAGATGCCTGGACTGAACTGACGGGTGCCGCGGGTACGGTGATGTCACCTTCCGGGCTGGGAGCTATTGCACTTGCGCTGATGACAACCCTGAAAGCAGGCGATCATCTGCTGATACCGGATACGGTCTATCGCCCGACGAGAAGTTTCTGTCATCAGACGCTGAAAAAATTTGGTGTCACCACTACCTATTACGACCCGATGATAGGGGCAGGAATTGTCGAGTTGATCCGGCCTGAAACCAGTACGCTATTTTTAGAGTCTCCAGGCTCACAGACTTTTGAGATCCAGGATATACCGCTGCTGACCGAAATTGCACGGTCACGTGGCATTAAAACTATCATTGATAATACTTGGGCCACGCCGATATTTTTCCAGGCACATCAGCATGGCTGTGATCTCTCGGTAGAAGCAGGGACCAAGTATCTGAGTGGGCACTCTGATTTACTGATGGGCATGGTGAGCGCCAATGCTGAAACCTGGCCTGAATTACGGGCAACTTATGACAGTATGGCGATGCTTCCCGGGGCTGAAGATTGTTTCCTCGCTTTACGTGGATTAAGAACCTTGCATATCCGCTTACAGGAAGCGGAAAGCCGGGCGCTTAAAGTGGCTCGCTGGCTGGAACAGCAGCCGGAAGTCAAAACGATTTTGCATCCGGCATTTGAAAGCTGCCCCGGACATGAATTCTGGAAGCGTGATTTCACCGGCTCGACCGGATTATTTTCAATTATCCTCGATCCTGTATTTTCAAAGTCGGCCGTTACCGAGATGCTAAACGGACTCGAATTATTCGCTATGGGATATTCATGGGGAGGATTTGAAAGCCTGATAATTCCTTTTGATTGCTCAGACTATCGGACGGCAACCCGCTGGCAGGAAGCAGGTAAAACACTCCGCTTACAAATCGGGCTGGAAGATACCGATGACCTGATTAACGATTTACGTCAGGGGCTGGATCGCTTGCATTTGCAGGCGTAATAGTTTGTTCAAAAAAACATCATAGAGAGTTTATTTTTTCTATAACAAGCGCTTAAAACGGCCGTCAGGGATGACGGCTGTCGGCGTACTGGATAAAACCAATCCTGAGTGGGTGATAGTGCCCAAAAATATGTGATTTTTTATCTCTATTTTTATCTTTAAAAAATAAACCTATCTAATTGATATTAATCATGAAAAATCGTTTCATGATTTTGATAAAAGATACCCAATAAAATATTTAAAGGTGTATTTGATTTGCATCAATATGCCGATTTGCTGAATCGATAAAGTAGATAACAATAAAAAAGATTGAGGCAATGTTGATGAGCAAACTCAAAATAGCAGTTATCGGCAACGGCATGGTGGGTCATCGTTTTATCGAAGACTTACTGGATAAAGCCCCGTCTGACCAATTTGAAATCACGGTATTTTGTGAAGAACCCCGCAAAGCTTACGACCGTGTTCACCTGTCTTCCTACTTCTCCCACCACACCGCTGAAGAACTCTCCTTAGTACGCGAAGGCTACTATGAAAAGCATGGCGTAAAAGTGCTGGTTGGGGAACGTGCTATTACCATTAACCGTCAGGATAAGCTGATCCACTCTAACACCGGGCGGAGCATCTATTATGACAAACTGATTATGGCTACCGGCTCTTATCCTTGGATCCCGTCCATCAAAGGCGCAGATACTCAGGATTGCTTTGTCTATCGAACCATTGAAGACCTTAATGCGATTGAAGCTTGTGCTCGTCGCAGTAAGCGTGGTGCGGTTGTCGGTGGCGGCTTATTAGGTCTGGAAGCGGCAGGGGCATTAAAAAACCTTGGGGTGGAAACTCACGTCATTGAGTTTGCGCCAATGCTGATGGCTGAACAGCTTGATAAGATGGGTGGCGAGCAGCTTCGTAATAAAATTGAACGCCTCGGAGTAAAAGTCCATACCAGCAAGAATACCTTAGAGATTGTTCAGAAAGGAACTGACGCACGTAAAACCATGCTGTTTGCAGATGGTAGTGCGCTGGAAATTGACTTCATTGTATTTTCGACCGGTATCCGTCCTCAGGATAAACTGGCCGCTCAGTGTGGGTTAGAAATTGCCACTCCGCGTGGTGGTATTGCCATTAATAATCACTGCCAGACTTCAGATCCTGATGTCTATGCTATCGGTGAATGTGCCAGCTGGAATCATCAAATTTTTGGTCTGGTGGCTCCTGGTTACAAAATGGCTCAGGTGGCAGTAGATAATCTGTTAGGTGTTGAGAACAGCTTTAGCGGGGCTGATATGAGCGCCAAGCTGAAACTGCTTGGGGTGGATGTGGGTGGTATTGGTGATACCCACGGACGCATAGCCAACACCCGCAGTTATGTCTATCTCGATGAGAACAAAGAAGTTTATAAGCGTTTAATTGTCAGCGAAGATAATAAAGCTTTACTGGGTGCTGTACTGGTAGGTGATACCAGTGATTATGGCAACTTGCTACAACTGGTTCTTAACGCGATTGAACTGCCGGAAAATCCAGATACTCTGATTCTGCCTGCCTATGCCAACAGCCCTAAATCAGCGTTAGGTGTCGATAAACTGCCTGATACTGCTCAAATATGTTCTTGTTTTGATGTAACAAAAGGGGACCTGGTTAAGGCGATTAATAAAGGCTGCCATACTGTTGCGGCTCTGAAAGCTGAAACCAAAGCCGGTACTGGATGTGGGGGCTGTATCCCGCTAGTTACCCAGGTTCTCAATGCAGAACTGGCTAAAGCCGGTATCGAAACGAACAATAACCTGTGTGAGCATTTCGCCTTCTCACGCCAGGAGCTTTATCATTTAATCCGCGTCGAAGGTATTAAATCCTTTGAGCAATTATTGCATAAATACGGTAAAGGCTACGGATGTGAAGTTTGTAAGCCGACCGTCGGTTCTCTGTTAGCCTCCTGCTGGAATAATTATATCCTCGAACCGGAACTGACTCCGTTGCAGGATACTAACGATAACTTCCTCGGCAATATTCAGAAAGACGGTACCTACTCTGTTATTCCACGTTCTGCTGGGGGGGAAATTACCCCTGAAGGATTGATGGAAATCGGCCGTATCTCTCGGGAATATAATCTGTATACCAAAATCACCGGCTCACAGCGTATCGGGATGTTTGGCGCACAGAAAGATGACTTGCCAGAAATCTGGCGTCAGTTAATCAATGCGGGCTTTGAAACCGGCCATGCTTATGCCAAAGCTTTGCGTATGGCGAAAACCTGTGTCGGTAGCACCTGGTGCCGTTACGGTGTTGGCGATAGTGTTGGCTTCGGTGTTGAGTTAGAGAACCGCTACAAGGGGATCCGTACCCCGCATAAAATGAAGTTTGGGGTCTCTGGCTGTACGCGTGAATGTGCTGAAGCTCAGGGCAAAGATGTCGGGATTATTGCGACAGAAAAAGGCTGGAATCTCTACGTTTGCGGTAATGGCGGTATGAAGCCACGTCATGCCGATTTGTTAGCGGCTGACCTCGACCGCGAAACCGTTATCACCTATCTCGACCGCTTTATGATGTTCTACATTCGTACCGCCGATAAACTGAACCGTACCTCGGTCTGGCTTGAGAATCTGGAAGGTGGCATTGACTACCTGCGCAGCGTCATCATTGACGACAAGCTTAACCTTAATGCTCAACTGGAAAGCGAACTGGCTCGTTTACGTGAGAAAGTGATTTGTGAATGGCGTGAAACCGTCGACAGTCCGGAAGCTCAGGTACGTTTCAGACACTTTATCAATAGCACATTACGAGATCCGAATGTGCAGATAGTTAGCGAACGTGAACAGCATCGTCCTGCTACACCTTATGAACGCATCCCAGTAACCTTGCTGGATATGGAGGAACAGCTATGAGCCAGTGGAATACCGTTTGTCAGCTGAGTGATATCTTACCGGAAACGGGCGTTTGTGCGCTGATTGAAGGACAACAGGTTGCTATCTTCCGTCCTTATGGTGATGAGCAGGTCTACGCTCTCAGTAATATCGATCCTTTTTTTGAGGCAAGCGTACTGTCGCGAGGACTGATTGCTGAGCATCATAACGAACTGTGGATAACCAGCCCGCTGAAAAAACAGCATTTTCGTTTAAGCGACGGCTACTGCATGGAAGATGAGTCCTATTCCATCCCACATTTTGCGGCTCGCGTTGAAAATGGCGTAGTACAAATAAAAGCATAGCAACTGACCTGTAGGGCCTCTAAAAGAGGCCCTACCTGTAGAGTCAGCCATCTCAATGCATGCATCAATATTTTCTCCTGTTTAGCTCAGCGCTTACCGAGCTCCTGAGCTTCTTGGGACAACAGCATTCATTTACTTTCCAGGGAAATAACTATGTTCACTGATACTATTAATAAGTGTGCAGCTAATGCCGGGCGTATTCAGCGACTTTCCTCCACTAACCCAATTGCATTCTGGGTGAGTTCAATGATGGCGGGTGCTTACGTTGGGTTTGGGATTATTTTGATTTTTACGCTGGGTAATCTGTTGGATCCTTCACTACGACCATTGGTGATGGGGGCGACTTTTGGTATCGCTTTAACCCTGGTGATTATTGCAGGTTCTGAATTGTTTACCGGCCATACGATGTTTCTCACTCTCGGGGTTAAAGCGGGGACTATCTCGCAGGGCCAGATGTGGACCATTTTACCTCAGACCTGGATGGGTAACCTGCTAGGCTCAGTCTTTATTGCCTTACTCTATAACTGGGGTGGAGGGGCTCTGTTACCACTCGATACTAGCCTTGTACATAGCGCCGCGCTGGCTAAAACAACCGCGCCAGCAATGACGCTCTTCTTTAAAGGTGTCTTGTGTAACTGGTTGGTTTGCCTTGCGATTTGGATGGCTATTCGTACAGAAGGTGCCGCTAAGTTTCTGGCTATCTGGTGGTGTCTGCTCGCGTTTATTGCATCGGGTTATGAGCACTCCGTTGCCAATATGACGCTGTTTGCCCTGTCATGGCTTGGTCATCATTCAGACGCGTATACCTTGTCTGGTATTGGCCATAACCTGCTGTGGGTGAGTCTCGGTAATATGCTCTCTGGTATGGTGTTCATGGGGTTGGGTTACTGGTATGCGACGCCTAAAGCAGAACGTCCGCAAAGCGTAGCTAATACTGAAGAGCAGAATCTGGTAGGTAACAGAGCGACTTCTGGCCGCTAGTTTTTTTATTTATCATCATGCGGCATCGCCAGTTCAGCGATGCCGCATGCTGTAATGCTCCTTTAATAGTGAGCGTTATTTCTTATTGTTCGGTTTCAGCTGTTCACCCACTTTCAACGCAAACAGTTCCTCATCGCGAGTCGATATACGGGCTGAGCCGTCAGGCATACGATAAGCACCCTCGGTAAAACCAGAACCATTCAGGAAAGGTGCAACGGCTGTAGGTTTATTCTGTAATACCGACTCCAGTGCCAGCAGAGCATAAGGCGCGATATTATCGACGTTGGCATATTTAATCTCTTTGTTATCAACAAAGAAACCATTTAACCGTTTGTTTTCAATAATATTATCGGCAACTTTCTCAGCCAGTTTGAGATAGTCTTTATGTCCGGTCGCCTGAGACAAGTCGATCAGCGCAAAAATGGTATAGGGGTCACTGTTGCTGGTACCCATATTGAGTTTTGCATTCTGACCACCCGGGATACCGATATCTCCCAGCCCCTGGCCTTTGGCAATGCCACGTACCGCTTTCCACAGTTCATCATTCTGCTCAATGCCATAAGCGCGGGAATAAGAGAGCAGGAATTCGCTACCGGCTTCATAAGGTTTCAGTGTGGTCCCTTTTTTACCGTAATAACCGTCGCGGGGCAGAACATAGTTCGATAAATCAGTCCCATTTGCCAGCATTGGTCTGAAGGTATTGTTACTTTCATCATAGGCGTAATGCGCAAAAGCTTTCAGACCATCGATAGTCCACTTCTTAAGGTCTGCACCCTGACTCCCTAATTCATTTGCCAGTGCCAGTTGCATCAGAGCATTTTCAGAATAGATAGTGCTGGTGCGTCCTTTCAGCATCATATTCCCTTCCAGTGCATCCGGGCCGAATTCCGGACCAAACTGGCGCTGGGCACGATCGCCAAATTTTGAATGGGTATTACTGTCGTCCGTCGGTTTCTCACGTTGTAGTGCTTGCGTAAACTGATAAACACCCAGCCCGGTTTTTTTATCCCGGGGTAAGACGTACTGTTGTGCTAAACGCTGAGCCCAGACTAAGGCTTCGGGTTCATTGTTATATTTAGACAGCAGTGCAGCAGAGTAAATCAGGTCATTGCCCGCATTCAGGAAGCTCAGCCCTTTAGTGGCAAAGAAGGGAGGCTGCTGAACAAAACTGCTTTTCCACAACTCGCCCATTGGCTTGTTGTATTCACCGTGGCGACTGGTTTCCATAATATTCCAGTCATAAACGTGTGCATTCCAGAAGCCGCGAATAAAGCGTACTGTAGGTTCTTTATCCACGGTAAACATCATTTCATAGTAAGGATAAGCATTCTTTAACTCGTGAACTTGCTCTTTCTCACTCGGGCCTTCCGGCTTCAGTGATTTCAGATCAACAAATCGATGTCCGCCCCAAATCAGTAATCCGCTATCATCCTGGTAGTTATCAAAATAATATTTTGTGGTTTCTTCGGCACGCTGCTTATATTTTTCATCACCTGTCAGGTTACTGAGACCGACAAGAACGCGCATTAAATTTTGTTGGGCAGAGAAGTTAGACAGGACAGCGGTACGGCCGTCAGGGAAGATCCACTCCATTTGCTCGCCAGTTCTGGGATCAACACCACTTGCTAACAGCGGACTTGGCGTGGTGCCATGATATTTGTCTCCGGCTTTATCCAGCACCGTATCGGCAAAGGTTTTGACAGCTTCTAAGCGCTGCTGGCTATCGGCAAAAGCAGCGGAGCTGGTTGCCATAAGAAGGACACAGCAAAGACGTAATGGGAATCGGGTATTCATAAAAAATCCTATTGAAGTCGTGATGACGGCCAGTCAGAAAAGATATTTTTTACACTGTACAGCTCGGCTTGAGAGGCGTTCATAGCGTATTTTTCACCCCCCTGATTAGCACCAGGTCCGCGACTACCGTATTCATAGAAACGGCTGTCTTCAGGATGGAACCAGATTTTCTCGCCGGCTTTATCCTTACCGGACATCTTGTCCCAGCCATAAATATGGTCATCGATTTCGCTGTTAATAAAAGCAGATAAACCAATAGCCTGTGGATCAGCATAGCGCCCGTCAGCAAACTGAGTGGTCGGGTGCCACGGGCGTCCAAGGGCAAAGCTTTTTGCCGGAACACCGGGTTCTTTCAATAATTTACTGTCGATAAAAATCAGCCCGTAGGGAGCGTTGACATTGGTTGATGGAGCAGTGATATAGCCAAGAGGAGGAGCCATATCTGCTCGTGCTCGGGCAATGATGTCGCAGCGTTCAAAAACCGCGGTACCTGAGCCAAAGATAAAGTCGACATGACCGCTTATGGTGCAGTCGGTAAAGTAGCTTCTGCTCCCGGTTTTGCTATAAAACGTATCCTGGTAGCCTTCCAGGCGAACATGTCGGAAACGCGCTTCATCGACATTATCGGCCACCAGTAACGCCACGGCCTGGGTATCTTTCAGCTTCTGCGGGGAATCATCAGGTAGCGCCTGGTTTGCAGGGAAATCAAAACTATTCCGCACGGTAAGATTTTCTAGCGTGACGCCATTCGCTTTAATTTCTATGGTACTGGTACGGGATGTGCCCAGTTTTTTGCCCGTACTGTCGAGCTGACCTGCTGGAGTATTGGCTTCGATAATGGTCTTATCTTCTGATTCGCCTACCAGTGTCACCGGTTTATCAATCACCAGCCGTTCCTGCCAGCTGCCATCGGTCACCAGAATACGCCAAGGCTTTCCTTCTGCTGGAGCGGCATCGAGAGCTTGTTTAACGGAACCAAAATGCCCGACGTTGGGGGAGGGCGAAACTATCGCATCCCATTGTGAAGCTAAGGCCTGGGTTGAGCACAGTACTGCTCCACCGAGTAATAAAGTGATAAATAGATTTTTAGTCACTATTTTTCCTTTCTGATCGATGCTTATGGACTGTCTTTGGAGCGGAGAAGTGAAAAATTCAGTAAGAGTAGTGATGTTAAATGGCAGCACCGAAAAAGCGAGGGATGGAATCACTTTTTCGATGCGCCGTTGATATTAAGGCAATGTTGTCTCTGGAAGGGCTTCGTTTGAGTTAACATCAACCTCAATCAGCGCGCTCCATTTATTAGCATTGGTACCGTTAACATCTATCTTCAGATAACGTGCATCTCGCGGCGTTTTCAGTACGAATTTTTCGCCCTTATCATATTTATCTGATGTTTCTAAACCACTGGCTAACGGTGTCCAAGTGCTATTATCAGTCGAGGTGGATAGATTAAATTTAAGTCGACGTTCAGTAGGCTTGAAGGGAATTAAGACAATATTACTGATCTTCATATCGCTTTTTAATTTCAACGTCGCGGAGTTACCGAGTCCGTTAACCGCCCAGCGAGTTTTAACATTACCGTCAATCATATTTTCCGGGCGGTGATTTTTATCTTCATCAAACCCCGTCGCACTAACACTTTCAAAGTTGTTAGCAAAAGCCAAACCTGAGCAAAGCATCAGAGTTGAGGCCGCAACTAAACTCAATAAACCGCGTTTCTTTAATGACATAGACCCTCCGGTAAGGAGAAATAAAATAATGTTTTATACCCGTCGTACTTCAAGTTGCTCAAAGTTGCTTTCGCAAATTCTGCTGAATCACATAGTTTATCTATGTTCATCACCAGAATTTACTCAGCGCCTACAAGCCATTTAAATTATTTTGGGTATAGATAATCTATTTTTTATTAGAATGTTTTTCTTACAGCTAACTTGTAGAACATTCTGTTTTTATCTTCTGAAGAGACACCGCTATAGCTTTCAACTTTGGCTGTTTGCCAGTAAATTTCACCAAGAAGGCTGACTGACGGTATGATTTCATAACTGGCGGTTGAGCCAATACGTACTTCATCTTTGCTTCTGGTTTTGCCACTGTCTTTAGCAAATGTGCTGTTTTCAGTGTTCTCTTCTTTATAGGATAAATCGTAGCGAATAAACGGACCGAAACTCAAGTCGCTGGTTGCTTTAACATCATAGCCCACACGTAATTGCCATCTGTCATATTTTGAAGAGTATTGAGTATACTTTCTTTCATTATAGATAGAGGACCAGACGGTATTGTTGCCGTTGATTTTATACTTAACGCCTAATAACTGAAGTTCCTGGTAATAGTCATTATTATAATTATTGGTACCCAGCTGACCTTTAACGTAGCTACTGTCTTTTCTTGATTCTTGTTTGGTCTGTACAAAGACTGGTGCGACAAAACCACTCAGGTAGAGGCTGACTTGGTCATTGATTTTATAGGTCATATTAGGCAAGAAACGTAATTCGAATTTACGACTATCTTGTCTGCCTGTGTTTTCGTAGTTGATTTTCCAGTCTTCGTAGCGGAAACCTACCGATGGCGCAAAACTAAAATCACCGCTTTTCCAGGTATACCCTTTAATGAAGAACTCAAAACGATCGCGATTGGTTTTAAATTTATCTTTCTGAGTTTCTGCATCCTTTTTACCGTATTGATCCTGATACATATATTTCATGGAAATATTGAATTTTGAATCAGCAATAGGGTTAAAACTGGTTGCGACATAAGGCATGAAAGCATCAGAGGTCTTGTATTCATCACTCGTATAGCGTTCGTTCTCAAAGCCCAAATCAACCGTTGCTGCATAGGCATTAGTTGATAAAACAACCAATAAAGCTAATACTTTTTTTTGCATAGTATTTACCTTGTTTTAGATCAGAGGTCATCATTTTATAATTAATAATTTTATCAAGAGAAACACTCGCAAAAATAAAACCATTACATATCAATGGAGTGGCGCAATTATTAATTACAGATATTGATATAACGTAATAAATTCGAGCGTAAGTTAAATCAGCGCATAGAGATATATCGCGCATTGATTTAATAGCCGCCTTAACAGGAGCTTATTATTTTCATTAATAACAATAGAATCATTGTTAATATATTAACTCATCCCATCTTTCATCCTGGCCTGTCATTTCCCTGGTGCGGGCAATAAGAACGGTTGTCAGTCTGTAAAACGCCATGAAGCTTAAGTTAAACTTTCTCAAGTTCTGAATTTTACCTTTACAGACTAACCCAAACACCATTAAATCAAAATGAAACACTATTTCAATATACTGCTTTATATTGACTGAGAGTAAAAGGTGTTTTTAATCATAATGTGATATACCTCAAGTGATATTTTGAAATAATATTTCAAAAACAAGATAAGTTCATTTTATGAGAAAATATTGTTATCTGCTTGTGATTTAAACTACTGAATAATGACAACACTTTATTCTGAGTCCAGCCGGAAGCGAGCTGTGAGGATTTTATCGGCGAGGTGAGGCGGGGGAGAGATAAACCACTATGGTGTTTTCTGGTGCCGGATAAAGAGAAAACCTGCCGTGAATAAAATCACGGCAGGCGAGGGTAGAACGTGTTTTTAAGGCAGTTAGCGCATTGCGCGTTTCAGAATACGGTTGCCCTGGCGTTCAAACTCTTCAGCAGCTTCTGCTACGGTTTTCTGGCCATAATCGATATATTGCAGAGTCGATCCGAACAGAGTAACCAGTTGCGGGTCATCAAAGTATGGAGAAACGGCCAGTTTATTAGGTAACGACTGCGCCAGTTTCAGCCCTGCGACTGCTGGGTCACTATCTTTAATTACGCCCTGTGCAGATAAGTGAGCGACAGCTGCACTACTTAACGGAACACCACGCTCCAGTCCCAGTGCTTCGATACCCTGCTTGTTGTTCAGCAAGAAGTTGATAACCATCGCGGCTTCTTTTGGATGCTTGGTCGTTTTACTGATTGATAGCATCTGAGCAGGTTTAAAGAACAGACCCGCATCTGTTGCGCCTGGCAGCATCGGATAAGCGCCTAACTCCAGTTTTGCTGGTGGTTTCAGGTTATCGGAGTATTTGGTAATGGTTGAGTTCCACATATAGGTACCCGCCCATTCACCCTGGATCCATGGTTTCATTTCATACATGTTGCTCTTACCAAATGAGGCATAGTATTTGGTGTCAGGCATGACATGGCTATCAACCAGCTTTTTGTACATTTCAAAAAGCTCAACCCACTGTTCTTTACTGTAGGCGAATTTTTTACCGTCAAGATCGATTGCCGGTACATTGTACTTCTGAATCATATATGAATTCAGTAGGGCAAGCGTATCCTGATGCTCAAGAACCACAGGGAAATACTGTTTACCTAGCTTGGTTTCAAATGTTTTTCCCGCAGCGAGCAGATCGTCCCATGTTTTTGGATAATCAATTCCGGCCTGTTTCCAGGTTTCGTCATTAAAATAGAAAACACGCGCTGTCACAGAAATAGGAATACCGTTTAATTTACCGTCTACCGTGGTGAATTGCAGATCCTGTGGTTTAAAGTTAGATAAACCTAACTCATCTTTCAACAGGTTAAGGTTATAGAACCCATTACCTGTTTTTGAGAAAATAGGCAGCCAGTTCCAGTTAGTCTGCATTACGTCGGGCTCAGTACCACCGGCAATCTGCGTGGTAAGGCGAGATAAGTGACCATCCCAGCCAGTATATTCAGATTTGACATTAATATTTGGGTGAAGCTTATGGAATTCTTCCAAGGCTTTCAGGGTCACTTGATGTCGACCATTTCCTCCCCACCAGGACATGCGTAAATCGACATCATCTGCTGCAAAAGCACTACCTGCCGACATCACTAATGTCGAAGCAATCAAGGTACTCAATAGCATTGTTTTCATTATGAGCTACTCCTGTTAGATAGAGAGGTTTTCTTCTGTTTTTGAATCAAAAATATGGCATTTATCCATATCAAATTTAAAATAAATCGAACGGTGGATCCCTTTCGCAAGAATAGGTTTCGCATCATCAGATGAAATACGGCAGGTCAGTTCAAAGTTGTCTATTTTCAGATAGACAAAGAACTCATGTCCCATATTTTCGACACGAACAATCTCACCGGTAGCTTCGCTATCGCCAAAAGGTTGGTCGGAGATGCTGACAAATTCAGGGCGAATACCAAAGAACACGTCCTGGTCTTTATATGCTGCAACTTTCTCAGCTTTTTGTTTATTCAGAGCCAGGACATTGTTACCAATAGTGATAAACATCTGCCCGTCTTTCTCTATCAGTCTGCTCTTTTTGATGTTCATTTCTGGCGCGCCGATAAAGCCAGCAACGAACATATTTTTAGGATTGTGATAAAGATTATCAGGGGTATCTACCTGCATGATATGACCCAGTTTCATCACGCAGATCCTGTCACCCATGGTCATGGCTTCGGTCTGATCGTGGGTAACATAAACGGTGGTCGCAGGCTTGCCGCTCTGCTTCAACTGCTTATGCAGGTCAGAAATACGAATACGCATCGACGCACGGAGTTTGGCATCCAGGTTTGAAAGCGGTTCGTCAAACAGGAAGACATCCGGTTTTTTAACAATCGCACGGCCTACGGCCACACGCTGTGCTTGTCCACCTGATAGCTGACGTGGCAGTCGGTCCAGTAGATCATCGAGTTCAAGAATTTTGGCTGCTTCGTTAACCTGGTTCTCAATCTCTTTTTTCGGCATTTTGCTGAGCTTTAAGCCAAATGCCAGGTTTTCACGTACTGTCATATGCGGATAAAGAGCATAGTTCTGGAACACCATGGCAATACCGCGCGATTTTGGCGCCAGGTTATTGACCACACGTTCACCGATACGGACTTCACCACCGCTGATGGTTTCAAGGCCTGCTAACATACGCAGAGTCGTCGATTTTGCACAACCGGAAGGTCCGACAATAACCATAAATTCGCCATCTTTAATGGTCAAATCAATGTTATGTACTGCCTTGAAGCCGTTTGAATATACTTTTTCTAATTTACTAAAAATAACTTCAGCCATGATATTGCCCCTATTAACCTTTAATTCCGCTGCTCGTGACACCCTGAACAAAATAGCGCTGTGCCAGGAAGAAGATGACGATGGATGGCAGGATAGAGATACTTGCCATAGCTAAAATCTCATTCCATGGTGCGCCTTCGGTGACATCGATAGACATTTTTAATGCTAATGCAATTGGATATTTATCTACGCTATAGACATAGATCAGCGGACCGATAAAGTCGTTCATTGACCACATGAACTGGAACAATGCGACGGAAATAATCGCTGGTTTCAGAATTGGCACGACGACATACCACAGCACTTGAAATGAGTTACATCCGTCTATTTGTGCCGCTTCTTCCATATCACGTGGAACACCACGCAGGAACTGAATCAGCATGAAGACAAAGAAACCTTGAGTAGCAAAAGCCATTGGTAAATACAGTGGCAGATAGCTATTCAGCATGCCCATTTCACGGAACATCAGGTACTGAGGGATCAGCAGTACAGTACTTGGCAGCAACATAGTGGTTATCAGTGTGGCAAACCAAAACTTTTTAAACGGAATTTCAAAACGTGCAAAACCATAGGCCACGATAGTGGAGGAAATAATGGTCAGAAGAACTTTCGGGATTACATACTTAAATGTATTCAGCATGTAGTGTCCGAACGTATATTCGGTACCTGTTTTCCAGCCATTAACAAAGCCATCGCTGGTTGGGTTATCAGGCCATAATCCGAGAGTAGTAAAAATCTCGTGGTTAGGTTTAAACGCTGCTGAGAACATCCATACTAACGGGTACAGCATCAGCAGACCGACAATAAGGAGTACGACATAGCGAATTGATGCGCTAATTTTTTCCCGACGTAGCGTACGCAGAACTTCTTGCTCAGCTAAATCTAAATTTTGTTTCGGGGCCATGGGTTGTTGAATATCAGCCATTTTTGCCTCCCTTATCTGCAGAATAGAATACCCAGTACTTCGATGACTTAAAGGCGATGGAGGCAAAGACCGCCACAACCAGGAACAATACCCATGCTAGTGCAGCACCGTAACCCATCTCAAAATACTTAAATGCGGTATCGTATATATAGAGCGAGAACAGGTAGGTATAGTGTGTCGGACCACCGCCGGTAATGATGTACGGCGCGGTAAACTCCTGGAATGCCTGTGTTGTCTGCATGATGAAGTTAAAGAAAATTACCGGTGTAATCAGTGGAATGGTTACTTTGGTAAACATTTGCCATTTAGAAGCACCGTCAATCATTGCGGCTTCATACTGGGACTGAGGTACGTTCTGCAATGCAGCAAGGAAAATAACCATCGCAGAGCCGAACTGCCAGACACGTAATAGAGTGACAGACATTAATGCCAGTGAGGGTTCACCTAACCAGTTAACGGGGTCAAACCCAAATACGCCGATAAAGCTATTCAGTAATCCATCAATTGCAAACAATGCACGCCATAACACGGCAATGGCAACTGAGCTCCCTAGAATAGAAGGAATGTAATACGCGGTTCTAAAGAAACCTATGCCACGTAATTTAAAATTCAGTACAAAAGCGATACCAAGTGCAAAAGCCAGTTTTAATGGGATGGTTAAAAAAACGTAAGCGAAGGTTACTCCCATAGACTTCCAGAAGAGTGAATCTTCCGTCAGCATATAGCGATAGTTTTCCAGACCAGTAAATTCTGGAGGGTTAATTAAGTCATACTCGGTGAAGCTGAGTACGAAGGAGGAGACAAATGGGAAAGCCGTAAAGATTATCAACCCTAAAATATAAGGTGATATCCAGGCTAATCCCAGCATTCTGTTTTCATTCATGTAGTACCTACTTGGTATCAATTGTTTAAAAACT